>LXNI01001547.1_pt1 | contig 19291 bp, 20 predicted proteins | sample 809091 | NCBI WGS metagenome assembly LXNI01 (sample SAMN04870527, study PRJNA318959) | sponge metagenome | biome: 01000161; feature: marine sponge reef; material: water | host: Sarcotragus foetidus | place: Greece: Milos, Mediterranean Sea | collected 2013-05-29 | depth 5-7 m | reverse complement strand
GGCGGTGAATCCTCTGGGCCTGTCGATCACGTACTTCCGCAGCGACCGGATCGAGGACTGAGCCGTGGCGCGGATCGCATTCGGGCTGACGCTGTCGATCGGAGGGGTGGCCGCGTGGCTGGCGCTGGACGAGTTTCGTTACTTAGCGCCATACCGGGACGAGTTGCTGCGCGGCTACGTCTGGGTCATGGCGGCCTACGTCTGGGCGCTGGCTTTCGACCTCTTCGCCGTGCTGTATCTGGCCTGCCGGCGGCTCGGCTTGGGGGATGCGGGGCGCAAGCTGCGCCGTTTGGACGGCGAGGTGCGGCAGGGCAAGACATTTGACGCCGAGCTAGCCCGGCGGCTGCGGCAGCAGGAGGAGGGAGGAGCATGAGAATACGGTTTGACGAGCGCGACCTGGGACGCGAGCCCGCAGATGTTGACCTCTATCGAGAGCGCAGCGAGCGCCCGCCAGTCACGCCTGCCCGGGCACTGCGGGACACCATGCCGAGAGAAATCCGCAGGGAGGTCGTGCGCGGCACGGTCGGCAAGCGCCCCGGGCGGAGCGGTCGCAGTTTGGCGCAGTGGGGCCGGTTTAGGCTGGCCGACGATAGCGTGGAGGCGTTGCGGGTGGCCGGAATCTTCGGCACGGTCGAAGTCTCGGACCTGACGGACCTGTTCGAGTCGGCGGGTCGCGCCAAGCGCTCGGTGCGGGACCTGGAGCGAGACAACCTGCTGCGCGTGGAGCAATTCCAGCGCGGGAACCGCCGCATCGAGGCCGTGACGCTGACCAGCCGCGGGCGGCGCTTGCTGGAGCGCTGCATCGATCCCCGCGAGTCCGGGAACGAAGAGGCTCAGGCGTATCTGTCTGGCAGTGCACGTTCGGCACAGGTCCTGCACGATACCGCGGTCTACCGTGCGGCACGCTTCGAGATGCGGCTCCTCGCCGCTGACGGCGGGAGGGTGCGGCGCGTGAGGACCGAGCGCCAGTTGCGGCGCATCGCAATGCGCCAGATCGATGCGGCCAAGCGTGGCGGAACAGATTGCGACAAGGCCCGCGCGACGGCTGCCAGCGAGCTCCAGCTCACGGTCGCCGATGGGAAGCTGTCGTTTCCAGACGTGCGCATCGAATGGGAGCGTCCCTCTGCTCACGGGAGCGATCTAGGCTTTGTGGATATCGAGGTGACTACCCCGGACTACCGAGAGAGGAGCCTCTCTGCGAAGTCCGCGGCAGGGTACCAAATCTACGAGATGGCGAATGACGGCCGCGTGAGCCGCCAGGGGCAGCAGTAGTGGCGGAGGCCGGGGCAGCGGAACAGACCGCCAGGACTGCCGGATCTGCGGGGCCAGGTGCGGCGATAGGTGCCGATTTCCTCCAGCGGGCGGAGCGGGTGAAGGCTCTTGGCTACCGCTCGGTCGAGGCGGAGTTCTTGACTGCGGCGGCCCTCTTGGGCGGTTTCTTCGCGCGGAGGCAGTTCCGGGCCTTCTCCGGTGCGGGCAAGGGCGGGGCTGAGGTCCGACTGGCGCGCCGGGCAGCCGCCAACGGGCATCTCAAGGCCAACAGCGGCAAGCCCCTGTTGTACCGCCTGTGCGGAGCGTCCCTCTTCCAAGCGGCAGGATGCGAGGATCCTGGATCTGGGAGTGGACGAGCACGGCGCGCAGTGAAACAAAGGCTGTTGGTGCTGGACTATTGGATCTCCAATACCGGCAAGGAGCGGCTGTTGCTCTCCGCTGCGGACAAGGAGGCGTATTTCGCATCGCTGGGGATCGGCCAGGAGTGCTTTCCAGCGGCGGTCAGGACACGACGGAGCATCCGAACGTTCTTCCCGGACAGGTTTCCGATTCGCGTGGCGGACCAGCGCGATCCGCGGGTGCGATTCACCTACGCACATGCCGGTTCGAGCGAGCGTGGCATAAATCGCCACTTGGAGAGCCATGAGCGGCTCGCCGTGGCATTGGCCGAGCGCGGCATCGCTTGCGAGTGGGTGGTACTGGCGGATAGCCAGTCGCAGTTCGCGCGGTTGCGTCACGCTTGGGGGCGCTGGCTGTCCCGCGTGCAGAGGGACTGGTCCGAGGGAGAGTACTTCGAGCTGCGGCTGCTGGTCGACAAGCGGCGCTGGAAGGATCTCTCCCGGGAGTCTGCCGAGCGCTACGCTTTGCTGAGCACACAGCACGGCGGTGCCGCGGTTGAGCGGCGATATCGGGACTGGGCCTGCAACGGCGCGCCGGCGCGCAAGCCGGGCGGCAACTTCCCGGAGTTCAGCCGGTACTGCGAAGTGTTGATGGAATTCGACTACTCGGCGGCTGATGTCGCCTGCCGCTAGGAAATGGCACTTACCGCGCAGATCGCTCGGAGCGGTAGCCGGAGTGCTTGGTAACGATGGCCGTGACTCTGCTGTTGGCCATAGCTGGCGCGCTGCTCGGCGCACTGGCATGGGTGCGGTTCTGGCCGTGGCCGGAGCACGATCCCGTGCTGGCACTGGTCTCACTGCAATCGCCCGTTGCCTCCGCGCTGCTGCGCTGGGGCTATGCGGCCGCTTGGATCCTGACGCCGTACTTTCTCGTGCTGCTCGGCGCTACAGTCGGAGGACTGCTGGTAGAGAGGCGCGGGCGCAAGGCTTCGGGGGCATCGCTTCCGGCTTGGCCTCAGACCGAGGAGCCCCAGATCGTGGTTGGGGAAACGCACCGCCGCACCCAGCCGGGGCCCAGCCAGCAGCCGGGCTGGCTGGCCGTGCAGCGGCGCGGACTCTACGCCGGGACGGCGGTCTTCGGGGCGGTTGGCTCTGGCAAGACGTCGTGTTGCATGTACCCCTTTGCGCGGCAAGTGCTGGGCTGGCACGCGGACAAGCCCGAACTGTGGCCGGGCGGGTTGGTGCTGGAGGTGAAGGGGGACTTCTGCCATCAGGTGCGGCAGATGTTGCACGAGCACGGACGGGCCGACGACTATCTCGAACTGAGCCTAGACGGGGACTGGTGCTACAACCCGCTGCAATGCGACTTGGACCCCTACTCGCTGGCCTATCAGATCGCGTCCCTGCTCAACCAGCTGTTCGGCAAGGGCAAGGAACCTTTCTGGCAGCAGGCGTACACTAATCTGGTCAAGTTCGTGATCCTGCTCTTCCGCGTTTGCGATGGCTACGTGACGCTGCAGGATGTGTATCGAACCGCTCTGGACGACGAATCGCTGCAGCGCAAGCTCGACGAGGCGCGCGCGCAGCTCGACTTCTTCTCGGAAGTACGGCTCGACTTGGAGCAGTACAAGCGGCACGAGCCAACGCTGCCCGACCGTGAGTGGGAATACGACGAGAGCACCGGCGAATGGTTTGTGGGCGGCGATCCGGAATTGGTGAAGGTCTTGCAGGAGCGCAAGATCAAGTTCGAGCAGAGGGAGCCGGAACCGGCCGATTCCGAGCAGCGGCAGCTGCAAACCGTGATCACGTGGCACCGGCACGACTGGAGCCAGCTCGACGTGCGCCTGCGCAGCTCGATCACCGAAGGTCTGAGCGTGTTCTTGTCACTGTTCGACCAGCCAGATGTGGCCGACGTGTTCTGCCCTCCGAAGTCCGTCTACAGCGAGCTTGGCCCGCACCGCGGGCGCTGGGCGCTTCCGCCGGTGGCGGATGCGCTGGAGGATGGCAAGGTGCTCGCGCTGAACCTGCCGGTCGGGGCCAATCCGGCCTTGGGAAGGGCGATTGGCGTGATGCTCAAGCAGGATTTCCAGCGGTCGGTGCTGGGCCGCATCCCGCGCATGGCCAGCGAGCCGGAGCGGCCGTGGCGCGACGTTGCCTTCATTTGCGACGAGTACCAGCATTTCGCCACGGTAGGGGAGAGCGACCCGGGCGGGGATGAGAAGTTCTTCAGCCTGTCACGGCAGGCGCGGCTGGTGGCGCTGGTCGCCACGCAGTCGATCAGCTCGCTGCGCTCGGCGCTGCCGGGAGAATCGTGGCGGACATTGCTCCAAACGTTTCGGACGCGGATTTTCCTCACCTTGGCGGACGAGTCCTCGTGCAAGGTTGCGTCGGAAGCCTGCGGAAGTGTCGAGCGGCTCAAGGAGCAGTACTCGATCTCGGAATCTTCGCAGTCGGGCGTCGGGCTGCTCAGCGGCCGCGCCGGAGGCGGCAAGGGCACGTTTGGAGTGACCAAGTCGTACTCGCTGCGACGCGAGCCTGTGTTCCAGCCATCGGCATTCGCGGAGCTGCGCAACGCACAAGCGATCGTAACGGCGTATGACGGGCGCAACCCGCTGCCGCCGACGTATTGCTATCTCAAGCCATGGTATTTGCCGACCGAGATCGGTTACTTTCAGGCGGTGGATGAGGGGAAGTTGTAGGCCATGTGGCGAAGCGCGCTTGGGCGGGCCGTTGGAGAAGCGCACGACTGGATCGGATATTGGCGAGGTCTGATCGCCGCCCGCTGCGGGTAACCGCCGGGGAGGAGTGGCCGCGCTATCGATTGGCCGACGGCGATGTAATTCCAGGCACCTCTTGCCTTATCTGGGCAAGGCGCTTGAGAAGAAGAGGCAATGTAGCCACAATAATGCTACAAGTGAGGGCAAAATGAGACGCGACACGGTCGTTCGCGCCAGGATCGACAGCGACACCAAGGGGCGAGCTACGGAGGCTCTACGGGCCATGGGCTTGTCGGTCTCTGACGCGATCCGCCTGCTGCTGATTCGGGTGGCCGACGAACAGAGACTACCCTTCGCGGTGCAAGTCCCCAATGCGGTGACAGTCACGGCCATGGAGGAATTAGCGAGGGGCAAGGGGCAGCGCTTCGACTCCGCGGAAGATCTCTTCCTAGATCTCGACATCTGACGTGCTGGTCCCTGTTCGGTCGACGCGGTTCAAGCGCGACGTTTACAGAGCCAAGGCGCGAGGCAAGGATCGAACGAAGCTGCGGTCGCTGCTGGCACTGTTAGTCAAGCAGGAACCATTGCCAAAGCGAAATCGTGACCACCCGTTGCGGGGGATCTGGAAAGGCTACCGCGAGGCGCATGTGGAAGTGGATTGGCTCGTGATCTACCAAATCCGGGGCGATGAACTGCGCCTCGTCCGCACCGGCGCCCATTCCGATCTATTCGACGAATGAGCCCGCCAAGAATCCGCCCCGGTGATAGACAGCCAACCGTGTCACGCGAGAACGTTGGCTTGATAGCGAACCATGGGCAAGTTTCGCCGAGTTGCTGCTGGTCGTCCAGCTTGGATTGCCTCGGGTGAGACAAGGGGGCGCTTGGGTATTGCTAAGAATCACTCCCCTCCTCTGCTGGCAGGAAACCAGCCGGAAACGAGAATACAGAAATAGGAACCGGATCAAGCCCCAACGCCTTGCCAGGCCCAATGTTGCGGGCCACAGGTTCCCATATGGTCGATGCCGCTCTGCTGCGTGTTGGGCGAAAGGTTACGAACCTTCATGTCCTCCGTCATGCGACTGCGAAGGGGTGTCATGAGAAGCCTCCTTGGCGGTCTTCGAATGGTATGGCTGCGACCAGCAGAGCATCCATGACTCACGCATCGGCAGCGGGAACGGAACGGTATTGGTAGTCAGGCCGATCAGTTGAGAAGGAGCAAGATGCGCTTTCGAGCAGCCGCCACTACTGCGTAGCGGTTTAGTTCAATCGCGCTTGAGCCGAGGTCAGCGAACTCTTGCCCAGACCAGACGAGAGTCTTGGCCTTTCTCCGAGACGTGAAATACCAGATCCTCACCTTCCGATCCAAGCAGTTTTCCGAACGCCTCTGCTGGCAGCGCAGCCCGTGTGTCCAACAGTTCCAAGTCTCCGCTGTCCGACTGAACCTCGAACACAGAGATGGGTGGGTAAGATGCGCGGACGGTAGCGTTATCCCACTGCCCTTCCACAAACAGCCGCCCGGAGTCCGTCACCGCTCCGAGCACGATCTCGAAGCCCCGCGGCAGCTTCAGCAAGCCTTCCGATACAACGCTGCCCTGCGCCGAAACCAGCGTCCAGCTGCTCGCGTTGGGAGAGACCACAGCGGCATAGTGCCGTGAAGTCAGCAACAGGGCGCGTTCGATGGGATGCCGGCTCGCGGTCGAAAGGCCCACTCGCGGCAAGAGCGAGCGAACCAGATTACCGTCCGGGCTATACTGCCGCAGCACGTCGTGGACAGGTTTCTCCGTCAGGTCCTCCAGCTTCTCGATCCCGATCGCCCACAAGCTCCCGTCGGCTGTGAAGCCAATCTCGGCGGCTGTGAACGGCCATGTGCGCACGACGCGAGTCAGGGACCCGTCCATGCCAAACCACGCCAAGACGGACGAGACCCGCCCATCGCGGTCAATGGCTCCCGCGCTGACAGCGATGCGATTGTCGAACGACACCGCCTCCGCGTCAACGCGATGTTGGAAGCTGTCCGGCAGGTGAATGGATTGCTCGACTTGGGTGCCGTCCGTCACGTGGTCAATCCAGAAGGCGGACATTGACGAGTTCGCCGCGCACACATGTCCAGACTGATAGCTGGGCAATGGCTGGCCGCCTAGGTCGCGCTGGCTGAACGCCGCGACCCGGCTCGGAATGAGCGGTTCGGCAGCCCGTGACGGCAGCGATACGAGGCTGACAGTCAGAACGAGAAGCGAATACCAGTGGGTCATGAGAAACCTCCTTGTTTTGCACTGCCGATCATTACCAGTTCTGACAACCGGATTCGGCGCACCGCTGGCCGCAGCACGTGGTGCTGCCGGCGTCTTGGTAGCCCCTGTCGTACGAAGCATGCCGCGGGTTGGAGTAGTACAAGTTGTAGTCCCCGTTGCAGTTCCCCAGACATGGACGGTATTGAGCAAACATGTAGAGTCCTTTGCACGAAGTCTGCCCACATCCCTGAGCATGCACGGTGGGGACACGAAACCAACTCAGCAGATGTTGCAGTGCAGAGGTCCGAACGGGACGGATGCTTCCGCTGGGTGAATCCAAGCAATTGGCCGCCATCCGGCCCAAGGGCCCCTTGGCAGCAAGCATCTCTCTAACCTGCGGATGCGGGCGCAAGCCGACGAACACGGAGCCCCACTTCCCGGTTGAGCTGTCGCAAATGACGCCTGAGGCGGGGGCTTGGCACGCCAGCCCCAAGGCCAGAGCAGCCAGCACAGTAACGCGGATGAGCATGTTTCCCTCCTAGAGGGAAGGGACTCTCGCGGTCTGCCCCCTCTAAAGCCCTAACGCTCGCAGAGCTCCTCCGGTCACAAGTTTTTTCAGTCTGCTGGATCCTGCACAGCCATCTCCGGGGACCGCATTGACGCCGACACCATCAAGACCGAATATGAGCACTAGCCGCCATGCCTCGAGACTCCCGGCATTAACAATGTGCGGTCGCTAGCCGTAGCCCGCAGCCGGGGGCCGCGTGTACAGCGACAATTAGAATTGCCGGAAATTCTAATTGTCGTTGGACAGCCGCGTTGTCGCTCGCCAACTCGTCTACACACTGCCGCAGCTACCCGACATGTTGCAGCAAGCTCGTCACCTGCCCGCACAAGCCATCGATACTCTGAGGACTTCCAGTCGCCGCCCTGCTCGGCCTAGTCCCCCTCCGAGCGCGACTCCGGACAAGCCTAGGCCGGGCTTCTGCCTTCGGCTTGCGGAAACCCTTCGCTGGCGAATCCGCGATCCAGCCCTCCTCCGCGCAGAACGCGAAGAAGGCCTTCAGTTGCTCGAGAACCCTGCGCTGCGCAGTGTGGGTCGCGAACCAAGTCCGCAGAGTTGCCATGGCATAGAAGATCGCGTCAACATGCCGAGGTGTCTCGGCCATGATCTTGCCGTCCGAGTACGGGTACTCGTCAGCGGCCGGGCGTACCGCCGGTCTAGTCCATCTGAACCACCGCAGAATAGCGATCGGGCGCCGCCTGGCCAGCATTCCAGACGTACATGAGAGGTTGCCGAGGCTCTCGCCCCAGCTCCAGCTGTGACGGAACACTACGACCATGCCAATACTTTCGGAGATGCATCCACCACCGCACCCCGGTCTGAGCATTGACACACGGCGATTCACGCGTGGCGGGGCTTCACGCCAGATCGATATGAATGGCTAGCCCATTTGGCGAACACTTCGAGATTGCTTGACAAATGATCTATAAATCGATATAATTTGTGCAATGTCGCGTATTTGAATTCCTAGCTGCATGCGATCCGCTTCGTGTGGCGGAATTCGGGGGTTCAGGGCTGTGGCGGGGCCGCACTCTTCGGTGTCGCCGCAGCTCGAGCCGGAGGTCTGGAGATGAGTCTGAGCAACGAACCGAGCTTCCGCTTGATCGCGCCGTTTCTGCGACCGGTTATGGAACTGCTCGATGACGAGTCAGTCAGCGAAATCATGGTCAATCCGGGGGCCGTCTTTGTCGAGCGCGGCGGCAAGCTTGAGCGCCTTGCCGGGATCGTGCTGGACCCCAAGCACGTGCGGCAGGCAGCCCTGTCGATCGCACGCAGCCAAGGCGATGACATCAGCGCCGAGCGGCCCCTGCTGGATGCCCGGCTGCCTGACGGATCACGCATCGCCGCGGCGCTGCCGCCATGCAGCTTCGGCGGGCCGACATTGACGATCCGCAAGTTTGCGCGCCAGAAGTTGACTTTGGATGATCTGGCCGTTTCCGGCAGCGTTTCCGAAGCGGTCGCCAAAGAAGTGCGCCGGTCCGTGGAGCGGCGACGCAACATCCTCGTCAGCGGCGGGACGGGTACTGGCAAGACGACGCTGCTCGCGGCGATTTCCGGCCTGATACCCGCCGAAGAGCGAATCCTGACGATCGAAGACACGGTGGAGCTGCAACTGGAGCATCCAAACCTGATCCGGTTTGAGGCGCGGCGGCAGGCGGACGGCGCACCTGAAGTGACAGTGCGGGACTTGGTCCGGGCGGCGCTGCGTCACCGCCCGGACCGGATCGTGCTAGGAGAGGTTCGCGGTGGCGAGGCTTGGGACCTGCTGCAGGCGCTCAACACCGGGCATGACGGCTCGCTGTCGACGTTGCACGCGAGCTCCGCAGCCAATGCGCTGAAACGCTGCACGTCCTGCGTCCTGCAGGCGGGCATTGGGCTGCCTTGGGAGGCCGTGCAGGACTTGGTGGGCGACGTCGTCGATCTGGTGCTGCACCTTGAGCGCCGCGATGGTCGCCGCAAAGTGGCCGAGGCGCTGCGAGTGGACGGTTTCAACTGGTCAACACGCCAATGGGAGTGCCGACCGGTCGGGATCAACGGAGCCTCAGTCGGCTCCGAGGGGAGAGGGGAGACAAAGCAATGAAGCGAAGCGAACGCATCGGCGGCAAGGCGGTGCCTCTGCGCCGTGCCGAAACAGCGGAGCAAGTCGGCCTGCTGCTGGAGCCGGGCGTAGTCGTCGAGATGGATCCCGACACCGCTGCGGCCTGCGGTGCGTGCCCGGACGATTGCACCGACTGGGAAGAAGCCTTCGAAGCGTCCGAGGACCCGTTCGAGTTCGGCGACGAGGGGAGCGGCAATGAAGCCGCTTGATGCGAAGGGCAGGGACGACTACTTCCGCCGGGTCGCCGATGTCCTGATCGCCCAGATCAAGGCCGGGACTGCGAAATGGGTCCAATCCTGGCAACCAGGCGAACGCGGACAGCCGTACAACCTCAAGACAGGCAAGAGCTACCGAGGTGGCAACTCGACTTGGCTGGCAACCGTTTCGCAGATGCGCGGATACCAGGACGAAAGGTGGGGCACCTACCGGCAAATCCAAGAAGCTGGCGGGCAGGTGCGGCGAGGACAGAAGGGGGCGTCCATCATCTACTGGCAGTGGGACGCGAGGCGGCTGGCGCGAGACAGCAATGGGAAACCGTTGCTCGATGACAAGTCGCAGCCGGTCTACCAAGTCACACCGCTTGAGCGACCGCGCTCTTATATGTATACGGTGTTCAACGCGGAACAGGCCGGCGGCTTGCCGCCGCGGCCTCTGCGGTCGGCGGGACACCAGTGGGAGCAGAACGAGCGAGTCGAGCGTTTGATCAAGAATTGCGGGGCAGAGGTCGAGCACACCAACCAAGACCGCGTGTTCTACGACTTGGGGCGGGACTTGATCGTGATGCCGCACCGCGAGCAGTTTCCCAACGCAGCCGGATACTATCAGTCGGCGCTGCATGAGATGGGGCATTGGACGGGCCATCCGGACCGGATGAACCGTGAGTCGCTCGTGGATGGCATACGGCAGGGTCCGAAGTCGTTGGAATACTCCCGCGAGGAGTTGCGCGCCGAGATCAGTTCGGTGATCACCGGCGACCGACTGGGTGTCGGGCACGATGGATCACGGTCGGCCGCGTACGTCGGTTACTGGGTGGAGACGCTGAAGGACCATCCCCAAGAGATCTACCTGGCGAGCCGCGACGCGCAAGGGATCAGTGACTACCTGATGGAGCGCGGCAGAATGCTCGAGCAGGACAGGGAGGAGAGCGTGCAGGACCACCAGAATCGCGAACCGAACGGGCGACAGGCGAACCTAGGTCCAGACCTGAGGACCGACGGCGAGGATCCCAGAGTTGAGGTCCCCCGTCATCTGCCGCCGAGCACGCCTTGGCCGGACAGGGCAAGGGAAAGGGATCGGGCGATTGGGCCGTCTCGGTAACGCTCGGTACGATAGCGATGTCGTTCAGTCGAACATCGTCGGTCACACCAGTGCCGACGGCAACGGACACCTTGCCGGACAGGCGGCGTTCGAGGGCAAGGTCGAGCGTGGTCGAGAGCATTTGATGGTGGACGAATTCATCGGCCAAGGAGGTACGCTTGCTAATCCGCGAGGCTTGTTGGAGAATCTAGGCGGGCTGGTAATCGACGCAGTCGCGCTCGCTGGGAAGCCGTACTCGCCCAAGTTGAATCCTCCGCAGGAACATCTATGAGCCCGAAGAAGAACACGACCTCAGCTTCGAGAAGTCGTGGCGCGAGCACTTCGGCGACGCCTTCGATTGCCTTGCTCAATCGGAGGCTCGGCGTCTCGCCCGCGCCCCGGAATCTGACACCATACGAGATCGACTTGCTGCGGCGGTGCGCGCAGGAGGCGATGGATGTCGCCTACGAAGTCTTCGTGGACGGAGAAACCGAAGAGTCGAGTTGAAGGAGTGCCGGGCGATGCAGTTCTCCGGACGTGAGCCGCGCGGATCGATGCGACGCGGCCTCGGCGGGTGGCATTGCTATGCCCGCGCAGACGAGGAGCCTACAAGCTCGTCTGCGGTACCCGGCTCCGTTTTCGATCCTCAGGTTGTCGTCCTCGCCATCGAAGGCCGCCGAGTTACTCTGCAGGTCACGCTGAAGCTCACGGCAGCCTTGCGCGGCCTGCTGATGCGCGAGGCCCCGGCGCAGCAGTCGCCCGAATGGTTGAGTCGTCACAACTCCCTTGGCCGACCCACGATCGCGCCGCATCTGGTGCCGGCATCGCTACCGTTCGTTGATGGTGAACCTGCAGACGGTCGGGCGCTGGGCATGGCCGTGACAGGTCCGCGCACACTAGCGTTCTGCGAAGCCCGGGAAGTCCTGGACCCCCAATCGCATGTTTCCGATACCGGCGTTCCGAACGAGTTCCGCCCGTTCGACGGCGCTTGGTCCGAGTGCACGTTTGAGCTCGATACCCACGAGCGTCCGCCACTCAATCTACAGTCTTCGGGACACCCTCGTAGCGGCCTCGTTGGCAGACCTCAAGAGCATTGCAGGACGCCACGATTGGCACTTGGGGCAGTGGTGTACAGCGTGTGTGCCTGTTCTTGGACTCAATAACTGCGCAAACAAAAACGTCTTTTCAGGACCACTTACGAATATAGACTGGATTCATGTGCTACCGTTACTGGAGAGATAACCAAGGGGCCCAGCTCTGCTTATCGCTGCGGTTGCGTTGCAGCATGTTGTCGCTGTAACTCTAGACGGATTTGATACAGTGGCCTGACGCAATGATGACGTTCGACGAGTTTTTCCGGCGTGCCACGGGTCATGACTGCTATGGCTACCAGCGACAATTGGCCGAAGCCAAACAGTGGCCTGATGCACTAACCGCTCCAACTGGTCTAGGCAAGACTGCTGCGGTGGTACTGGGCTGGTGCTGGCGTCGGCTACAGACGCCGGATCACACTCCGCGTCGACTCATATACTGCTTGCCAATGCGAACACTTGTTGATCAGACAGTCGGTAGCATTCGAAGTTGGATCGAAGAATTGGGAGGTCATGCCCCCATCAACAATGCAGATATTCACATGTTGATGGGGGGATTTGATGAATCACCTTGGCATAGAATGCCAGAAACGCCGCTGATCTTGGTTGGCACGCAGGACTTGTTGCTATCTCGTGCCTTGATGCGTGGATACGCAATGAGTCGTTACCGGTGGCCGGTCGATTTCGCACTGCTGCACAACGATTCCCAATGGGTCTTTGACGAAGTTCAGCTGATGGATGCGGGTCTCGCGACCTCCACGCAGCTGGAGGGGTTTCGTCGTCGTCGTGGTACCGCGGCAACAAGCCGAAGTCTTTGGGTCTCGGCCACGCTTCATCCTGACTGGCTACGCACGGTGGACCTTCAAGACCGTCCGTCGGTCATGGATGCCGTAGCCGATTTTCCGCTGGATGCAAAGTCGGAGCGATTCCGTACGCTGGTGCAGGCACCGAAAGCGATCAGCAGGTCGACCGTTTGGTTAAATGGCAAGACCACCGCCGACCTTCAAGCGTACGCGGCGGCTTTGGCGAGGGAGGTCCTGGATCTGCACACGCAAGGAACCACCACCCTCCTAGTCGTCAATACAGTAGTTCGAGCGCAGGCAGTCTACACCAGCTTGAGTCAGTCGCTCGCGCCATCCCAGTGTACACTCATCCATTCTAGATTTCGCTCATCCGATCGACGATTGCAGATGGATAAGCTCCCGAAGCCTCGCGAACGAAAGGACTTGGTGGTTGTAGCGACTCAGGCAATTGAAGCTGGAATTGACCTCTCCGCGGCGACGCTGATCACGGAACTTGCTCCACTACCGTCTTTGGTCCAGCGTTTTGGCCGAGTCAACCGCTACGGTGAGTTGAATCATTCCGGAGGAGGCTCCATACATTGGATCGATCTTCTCAAGGGGGCTTCGCCAGATGGGGATGCGGATTCTGCCGCGGCTCCGTATAGCGCGGCTGAATTGACCGCGGCGAGACACGTTCTTTCGAGCTTGACCAGTGGATCGCCGATAGACCTCCCTGCGGCGGGTGCCGGGGAGTTTTCCCATGGGGCTGTAATTCGCAGCAAGGATTTGGAAGATCTGTTTGACACAGATCCCGATCTAACTGGCTTCGATGTTGATGTTTCGCAGTACATTCGCCAATCCAACGACACCGACGTTCGCGTGCTTTGGCGTGACTTCGATATCGAGAAAGGGCCCGAAGCCGAACTGGCCCCACGGAGAGACGAGTTATGCGCGGCTCCGATTTCACGAGTTCGACCTTGGTTGACCCGATTGCGCTCCAAGAAGCTTAGAGCCCATCGCTTGGATCCTCTAGCTAAGAAAGTCGACAGCCGTGAGAGGCGTCCGTGGATTCCACTGGAGGGCGACCCGTGGCCAGGGTTAGTATTGCTCGTTCATCAGTCGGCCGGTGGGTACCTGCCGGAGCGGGGGTTCGATCCTAGTTCTAAACAGAGCGTAGCGGCGATTGAATTGGACCAGGGCGCGAACGCTCAGTCCATGAATGCTGATTCAAACGATTCCGATGTGGAGACTGAGCGGACGAGTCCCGTCATGCTCAGGGATCACTTGGACCATGTCGCGGACGAAGCCGAAAAGCTCTGTACGCGCATAGGAATCGATGATGACTGGAAGCGAGGAATCGTGCTGGCTGCCCGCTGGCACGATGTGGGCAAGGCACATGAGGCGTTTCAGGCCCGGTTGCGGCTTGCCGATGGAAGCAGCCTGCCATCTCAGGACTTGTTCGCCAAGGCACCCAAGTACGACCAGAAGCAAGGTCGCCCCTATTTGCGTCATGAGCTCGCCTCCGCGTTGGCATTCATGGCCAACAACGAATGGTCTCGAGATGCTGATCTCGTCGGTTACATGATTGCCGCCCACCACGGAAAAGTCAGAATGAACCTCCGCGCCTTTCCAAGTGAGGAGGTTCCTGCGGGGCCAGATGGCCGACCCGACGGGCGACGGTTCGCCCGCGGCGTCTGGGAGGGGGACGTGCTGCCCGAAGTGGACTCTGGGGCTGGTAGGGTCTGGTGCGGTGGCCCTCTTACGCTGTCGCTGATGGAACTCGGCCTGCACGTGGCAACTGGCGCCAGCTGGGCTGACCGCACGCGCCAGCTTCTTGCCAAGTTGGGTCCATTCAAGCTTGCGTGGCTAGAGGCCTTGGTCCGGGTTGCAGACTGGAGGGCTTCGGCAAATGAGGGATAGCCCCCCGAGAGCGGCCACTCCCTTGCCAATGCAAGGATGCGAGCCGCGACCTCTCGCAGCGTATCTCAAGGCGCTCGGTGTCTTGCGGCTGATCCAGAGTCCATCCAGCAACGTGAGCGGCCACGCTGCTGATGCCAATGTTCGAGGGAGTTGGGAGCACGCCAGCTTCGTCCTGCATACAACTCTTGATCGGGAGTCGCTCGAGCACTTCCTCCTATTTGACTACTGTCCAAGTCCCATCATCGCGCCATGGAACGGCGGCAGTGGCTTCTACCCCAACGACAACAAGAGTGGGGTTGGGCCACTCACAGACAATGAAGTAGCCAACCGCTTTTGCTCAGTTAGCAACAGCATCCGTCAGGCGTCGGGCTTGATTGAGAAGATGGGGCTGACGCAGCGGCCCGGTGGTCTCCACAAGGTAGCGCTTGTATCCTCGCTGCGGAGCAGGCTTAGTGAACCCGCAATTGAGTGGCTGGATGCGGCTCTCGCGCTATCGCATGATCAAGTCTCATTTCCGCAACTATTGGGCACTGGTGGGAACGACGGTCGCTTAGACTTCACCAACAACTATCTGCAGCGTCTTGTCTCAAGAAGACCTCTGGGCTTGTTCGATGCGAAGACGGGCAATCCTACTCCGGAATCGAGAACGTTTCTTCGTGCGGCGCTGTTCGGAGAGGCCGTACCCGGCCTAAGGTCGGAAGTTATGGGGCAATTCTCACCCGGTACGGCAGGCCCCAATGGGGCCACGGGCTTTTCTGGTGACCCCGTGAGCAATCCATGGGACTTTGTTCTGACGATTGAAGGAGCTGTCATGTTTGGAGGCTCAGCGGCGCGGCGACATCAAGGGGTCCAAGAGTCGGGTGCCAGTTTTCCGTTTACGGTCCGTCCGACAGGTGCGGGTGCAGGTGGTTTGAAGGGTAGCGACGAGGAGAGCGCTCGAGCTGAATTCTGGGCACCGCTCTGGGAACAACCCGCAACCTGCGAAGAGTTGCGAGGCCTTTTCAGAGAAGGGCGGGCAATCCTCAATGGAAAGACAGCGCGTGATGGCTTGGAGTTTGCGAGGGCTGCGACGAGCCTAGGTACCAGCCGAGGGATCGTTGGTTTCGAGCGTTATGCCTTTGTCATGAGGGCGGGAAAGGCCTATTTGGCGACTCCGGTGGGGCGTCGGCATGTTGCGACCAGCGAGTCCACCTCAACTAGCTTAATCGCCGACCTTGATGCGGGCGGGTGGTTGGGCCGCTTGCGTCGCGAGCTTCGAGGTAAAGAGACGCCGACTCGTGCACGAAACTTGCTGCAACAGCTCGAGGATTCGTTGTTCTCGATGACCGCCTCCAATGCGGACTCGCGGTCAGTCCAGAAGACCATCGGTGCAATTGGAGGTATTGTGTCTTGGCTGAGTTCGAGCCCTTCAGCGCGAGAGAGAATCAATCCTCCCCCACGGCTATCTGCTGCGTGGGTCAGGTGCGCAGATGATGAGACTCCTGAGTTTCGAGTCGCTGCCGCGCTAGCGAGCCTAGGTTGGGTATCGGCAGAGTCGGCAGCGCCCGACGACGGGTCGCAGGATGCAAGCCTGCGCGATCTTCCGATGGCCGTGCATCTAGCACCTGTGACGCCGATCTCAATCTACAGAAAGTATCGAACTTGGGCGGATGAGGGTTCCGAATCGCTGGCAGTTTGGACACCCGGCCGGTTGTTAGCCAATCTGATTGCGGTGATGGAGCGGAGGCTTGTGGAGCACTCTCGGCGAGGCTTCAGCGACAAACCATTCGGGTCTGACACGCCAGCGCGATTGGTAGATGTGATCCAGTTCCTGTCAAACCGATTCAATGACAGGCACTGTGCGCGGCTGTTGGCAGGCTTGACCTGGGCGAAACCGTCTAAGCTGAAGTTCTTGGACCGGCACAGGTTACCAGGCATCGTTCCCTTCGCGTACTCGGCCCTGAAGCCCATCACGTGTCCAGTCCGCGATCTTCCAAGCAGCGTCAGACCAATCGACAGTCCTAGTGATTGGACTGTGCCGCTGCCACCGGGACTGCTCCAATTGCTCCGAAGTGGTCGGGTGGATGACGCTGTTCGACGAGCGCTTCGGAGAGCACGCTCGTCCGGATTTGCTTCTGCGTTTGACACAAGCCGCTATGGCAGTTCGGTAACGCACTTTGGAGCTGGCCTCGATTCCGAGCGCCTTGCCGCAGCATTGTTGATCCCTCTCGATACCTACGGGTTGGGTCGATTGGTTACCCGGGCCTATCCGCCCGACGAGGAGAATGAAAATGTCAATTGACTTCAGTTCGCTGGAAGGCTCATCGCGGCTATTGATCGAAGCCGAACTTGAGCCAATCCAAGGAAGCCGGTTCCAACCTACCGGTTTTCCTAACCTCGGTCACGCCGTCTACGATTCCCCCGACGACGGTGGGCAGGTGGTGCTCGTCGAAAGCGCACAAAGCATGGCCAACCGTCTTGAGGCTGTTTGCTGGGACGAAACGGTGGACGACTGGGTGGAGCCGCTACGGGGTTTGCCCTTGGTTAAAGTCGTCGATGCAGAGAAGCGCCCGCTGACCAATTCCGTCTTAGAGGCCCATCGGTTGAACTCACCCTACATTCTTGAAGGACAGGACAAAGCCGTCCTCAACGAACTCAAGAATCGGCTGGCGCCAATGAAGGAACGGCGTGTGGACCTTCATGAGCTTGCCAAGGTCCTCCTGCAGTTTGATGTAAATGCGCTTCTCCATGGTGTGTTTCTCGCCAAGAAGGACCTTGCTGGCGGAAGGCTCAGGCTTCCCCGAGTAATTTCCGCCTTCTTGGAGGCGACGAACGCAAGGGTAGCGGCAAGCGGGGGCGTGAAGAATGACAGCGTGAACCCCTCTGGCGACACGTCTAAGGGATTTGGAAATGTCCCGTTCTCGCGAGACGAGTGGACGGCGAAGCCAATAGTGGCCTACTTTAACGTAGATCTGCGCCAGGTCCGGGCGTTCCGCCTTGGGCGAAATGTAGAGGAACTCCTAATCGCAATCGCGCTATTCAAGATTACAAACTTTCTTGAGCATGGCCTTCGCATGCGAACAGCTTGCGATCTAGAGGTAGTGGTTACGAAGGTCACGAGGCCCGCAGGGTACGTGTTGCCAACGGCCGAGACCGTCGCGGAAATAATCCCACAGCTAATCGAATCCGTCGCTAGCCAAGGCCTCTTCAACGATCCGCCTGCGTTCACCATCACCTACAGCGGCTAGATTCGAATGTTTGCACTGGTCTTTCGATTTCCTGCTGGCCGCTACCACGCAACACCGTGGGGGCGGCACGTCAATGAGGCGGATGTCGCGTGGCCTCCAGAACCTTGGCGGATTGTACGAGCGCTGATTGCCAGCTATTGGCGAAAGGCTGACCGCAATTGCTGGAGCGAAGACGACTTAGAGCGCCTCGTGTGCCGATTGGCCTCGTATCCGCCAGTGTATCGCCTGCCCGAAGGGCCGATTCATGCGCACACTAGGCACTATATGCCGATACCGCCAAGAAAGACTACCCTCGTCTTTGACGCGTTCGCGCACTTGCCTAAAGGAGAGCGAATAGTCGTGGCCTGGCCTAAAGTGACCTTGGATGACGACTTACTTGCCTTTGTGTCCGACCTTGCCGAAGGAGTTGGGTATCTCGGACGTGCCGAGAGTTGGGCCGAGTGCGAGGCGACAACGGACTGGGACACTACCGAAGCAAATTGTGAACCGATCCTTGACGATGTAGCAGTAGAGGGTGACCTTGTCCGTGTCATTGCGCCCCTCCCCGCCGAAGAATATGTGGCTGAGCGCAAACGACTGCTCGGAGAACTCGAATCGGAAGTCAGTAATGATGTCCGCGGGAAGCAGTCAAAGGGGCATCTTGCCGCGCTTGAGAAGGCAAAACAGAAGCGGTTCGGACCAGTCTTGCCGGAACGTCTGTCTGATGCACTGTTGCTAGACAACGCTGAATACAAGCGATTTGGATGGAGTGCGCCTCCCGCGAGCAGAATGGTGCTGTACCCCAAGATCAACCTCGGCCCGGTCGCCACGCGCACCTCCCGGTCCGACTCTTCAACCTTAAGTAGTGGCCCGCACCCGACTATAGCCCGGTTCTTGATGGCTGGACGCCCAAGACCTCGAATTGAGAGTGCGGTCCGGGTCGGCGAGACCTTGCGCCTTGCTGCGCTTGCTCAGTTTGGATGGGATGATGATCCTGGTACTGGGCGGAGAATCCCAAGAGCCCCCAAGCTATTGTCGGGCCGAGACGAGTTCAACCGTCCGCTGAGAGATGCAGAACACGCGCACGCATTCTGGCTTCCTGAAGATGCAGATTTCGATGGCGACATTGACCACCTCATCGTGTATGCCCGAAATGGCATGGACGAACGCGTTCGCCAAGCTCTTGATCGTTTGACACGTCTTTGGATTCCGGAGCGGCGGCGACACTCGCGCTCCTCCGATGATGATAGTGACGGTACCCAAGGACGCAAGGAATGGCGTTTAGCATTGGAGGGATTTGGGCAGCCTGATGACTTCGCGCCCACATCTCCGATGTTAAGGCGGGGGACTACTTGGTGTAGCGTAACTCCCTTCCTAGCCTCGGGACATCTCAAGCGTGGTCGATATCAATCTGAGGTTCAGCGCCTGCTGAAGTTGCGAGGTGGGCGGCTCGCTGAAATGGCTGAGTACGTCAAGGTCAAGGAAGAGAAATCTTTGTCCGTAGGTGGGGCGCTTCAACGCGCCGGGCACTTCACTCGTTCCCGGTCAAGAGGTGGTGAGCGGCAGGTTGACTCGGTTGGCGCAATGCTGCGACTCACTTTTCCCGATGAAGTTGAGGGTCCACTGGCTCTTGGATACGCCTGTCATTTCGGGCTAGGCTCATTCCGGGAAGATGAGGCCAAGGCTCAGAGCCCGGGATAGTGTAGACAAAGCCTACCGCCCTGCCTTCCCCAATGTCCGCTTCAATGAGGCCCGGACGAGTTGTCCGGGAAAGT
>LXNI01001546.1_pt1 | contig 19299 bp, 11 predicted proteins | sample 809091 | NCBI WGS metagenome assembly LXNI01 (sample SAMN04870527, study PRJNA318959) | sponge metagenome | biome: 01000161; feature: marine sponge reef; material: water | host: Sarcotragus foetidus | place: Greece: Milos, Mediterranean Sea | collected 2013-05-29 | depth 5-7 m | reverse complement strand
CCCCCCCCCCCCGGAGATCGGAGCCCGATAGCGCTTGCCGACCCGATCGTCCAGATCGGCGACCGCGAGCATCGCGTCATCCTTGAGGCCGTCGCGCATCATCCGCTTGAGGGTGTCGAGGGGATGGGGATGCGAGCAGAAGCAGCACACCGCGGTCTTGCCTCGCCTGCCGGGCGTCTTGACCAGCGTCGGCGCGGCGTCGGGCGGACCGTCGTGAACCTCCGTCCAGAACCGTCCCGTCTCGGCGTCCGCGACGATCCGGTAGGACTGTCCGGGGTCGGCAGGCTTCGGCCGCCTGCCGGTGCCGGCGGCTTTGGGCCTTCGCAGTTCGAGGCTGCCTGTGAGCGGGAACCGGTTGCCACAGTTCGTGCAGGGAAGCGTGACCGCCCACACATACCCCCACGGGCGCTTGCCGTTCACGACGGGATAGAAGTCGCCCATCGCCTCCACATAGCGGTGCCCAACGAAGTCGAGCACGAAACGAACATCGCGCAGGAGCCGGGGGTCGGCGAAGTGCTCGGTCTGGTGCTGCTGGTATCCCTCGAAGGGCAAATCGGGCTCAGAGTCCCAGTCGCGCAGCGGATACTCAGCCAACAGCTTGCCTGCGAGGGTCGCCACCGGTGAGTAGTCGATGCCCCACGCCTGCACTCCGAGCCGGGCCGCTTCAAGCGGGATCATCGCCCGCCCGGAAAACGGGTCGCACATCTTGGCCCCATTCGGATAGTGCTTCGCGAGTTCGGCTCGCAGTTCGCTGTTGTTGGCGTCGTAGCCCGCCATCGCCCCGCGAACCAAGCGCTTCAGGCGTTCCTGTTCTTGAGTGTCATGCTCGGGCCAGGGCAGCAGGGAGCAGACCACGGCTGCCTTCGCCTGGGCCAGCGGCCGGGACGCGAACCAGGTGAAGAGGCTCTTCTCAGCGAATCCGGTTCCCCAACCCGAGGCGGAGTGCTCGGACACCTCGGCGCAGGGGAACCAGCGCTCGATCATCCGCGTCGACACGAGGCTCCTGTGCGGGTCCTAATCCTGGGCCTCAGCGCGGCTCATCTCGCAGCGGCCGATTCAGCTACGACTCTGCCTTCGCCGTCGCGGTCGTGCTCCGCACGGACCGTGCTGACCTGCAAGGCGAGGCCTTGGTGGCGCAGAGTGCATGCGATGACCTCAAGCAGGTCGCCCGCGCTCGGGCTGCCTTGAGGACCCAGCATCTCCGCGAGGATCTCGGGTGGCTTGCCCGCCACGGCACCGAGTTGCTCGAAGCCGACGGTGGCGATGATGTAGTCGCGCATTTTGATTCTGGCGACCGCGATCTCGCCTGCGAGCAGGCACTCGGCCGCTCCGCCGAGGAGCAACTCCCGATACTCCGGCTCGCGGCGGGCTCGGGCCTGCACCGTTTCCCTAAAATCATGGGTGAGCACCACGTCTGACCTCCTCGCGCCTGCGGCGCCTGTACTGTCGCCAGAGTTCACGGGCCTTCTCGATGTCTTGTGGCTGGTGGGCCTTGGTCCCCCCTGCAAGCAGGATGACGAGCGCGTGCCCATCCCGCCCCAAGTAGAGCCGATAGCCGGGCCCGAAGTGTAGACGACACTCCAACAGCCCGCCGCCAAGCCCCTTGATGTTCCAAAAGTTCCCGGCCTCGATACGAGCAAGGACAAGGCGCGCTCTGCCCATCACCTTTCACGCATATGCAGCGCGGCCTTGAGCTGGCTGCCTGACAGGCGCACGACGGGCACATCGGTGAAGCTGTCACGGAACGTCTTCGCGGGGTCCTGCCACGCGGCGTAGAGGCGGCCCTCGCCGTCGAAACAGTTCTCCACCACGTAGAGCCAGTACTCGTCACCCAGCTGTGCGGCCTTGGCCAGTTCGCCGCCGGTGAGCCTGACGCCGGCGCTGGCCGCGCTGCCGGCGAGTCCCTTGACTTCGACGCATCGCTGCTCGGCGCCCCGTTCGGCGTACAGGTCGTATCCGCTGCCCTCAGTGTGCACGTCAGTGACCTTCCACCCCTGGTCGGAGAGAAGCCTGGCGACCAGACGCATCGACACGGCCTCGCTCTCGGGATCGGAGTCGTCGTGACCGTCGTCGTGGTGGACGGCGCCGACGCGCGCCCAGCCGATGCGGCGGGGCTCGCCGCAGGTCACCCGGGCGGCACGCTCGGCTTCTTCGATGCGGGCTGCGATGGTCGCTCTGACCTTGTTTCGCTGGGCCAGTTTCGTCTCCCTGTCGGGGATCGGGTCGGTCAAGGCGTTCGGCAGTCGGCGCAGCTCCTTCCTGAGTTGCTTGACCCATGAGTCGAGCCGCTGCGCTCGATGGGAGCGCTCCCTCTCGGCTGCTTCGACAACTTGCCGGCGTGCAGCCTCTGCGGCCTCCGATGAGAGAGGAACGGAAGCGAGGTCTCGGGCCGGGGCCAGGTTGGGCAGCGTGTCCCACGACACGGTGCGTGCCTCACCGGAAGCTGAGACACGGATCAGCCATGAGAGGGCGCCCTCGCGCAGCCGATGCTTGGGGCTGTCGTCTGAGCCTTCGGTGATATCGCACTCGTAGACGAACAGCGTGTAGTCCTCGCGTGCTGACCTGTCGCTGAGCACCGCGCCTTGCCACATCTCCGGCTCAACCCGCTCACGCAACCCCTTCACGAGTGTCGTGAGCGCCGGATCGCTCGGCCCGAGCATGATCGTGTCGGCGGCTCGGTCAAGTCCGTCGTCTATGGCCTTCTGGCGGGCATCGGCTCGTGTGGCCACCACCGTCGTCCCATTCGACAACCGCAGTGGCGCAGGCAGCTGCCATCCGTGAACGGCAGGAGACGCCGACAGGTAGAAGAACCCGTCGTCGCCCAACGGAGCCGGATCGCATCGCAGCAGTTCGCCGTTCGCGATGCGGGTCAGGTACCGCTCGACGATGATCGGGTTGATGCGAGCGAGATGGTCGTCGTGGCGTGCCGCGTTCGCCGCGGCCGCATCCACTTCACTGCTCAACGCCCGCAGTTCCGCGAAATACTCGTCTCGCGCACGCCGGATCTCCTCCAGCGACGGCCAGTCGCCCCCAGATGCCCCGCTCGGGCCGGAGTCGTAGAACAGCCTCAGCAGGCTCTCGCAGCCGCCTCGTGTTGTGCCGGACTCGACTCGTTCCATGATCGCGTTGAGGCTGTCGAACATCTGTCCGCCGAGTTCGTTGGCCGCTTCGATCAGCCTGTCCAGGAGCCGCTGGTGGGCGTCTCCCTCGCGGGTGCCCAAAGCGACCATGTTGTAGAGCATCACCTTGTGCTGCTGGCCGATGCGATGGATGCGGCCCATCCGCTGCTCCAGCCTGACCAGCGACCACGGGATGTCCCAGTTGACCAGCACGTTCGCCACTTGCAGGTCGATGCCCTCGTTGCCCGCATCGGTGGAGACGATGACCTCGAACCGGCAGTCCATGAACCGCTTCTGGATCGCGGCCCGTTCGACGTGGTTGTCCGCACCGGAATAGCGCTCCGCGGTGAAACCGGCGTCGTTGAACGCTCGGATGAGCCAGTCGGCGGTGTCGGCGTACTCGGTGAACACGACAAGCTGCTTGCCTGAGCCGGGGCTGATCCCGTTCTCGGCCAGACGCTCGATCATCGGCGCCCACTTGGAGACGTTCAACTCGTCCAACGCGAGCCGGTCAGGATCGAGCAGCGGCTCCAACTCGGCCAGCACTTCGCTGATCACCTGCTTCTCAGCCTTGGCATCAAGCGATGCGGCGCCAACGACCTCTTCCTCGTTTGCGTCGTCATCGTCAGGATCGGCGCCTGACTCAGCTACCGAAGCGTCCCCTGTGCCCATCTTGTCGGAGCGTCGGCGCAGAGTCTCTGCCAACGCATACAGCGACGAAGCAGCCCTCTTGCCATAGACCATCGCCGCGAGCGCACGACCACGAACCGGGAAGTACGTCGCAACCAGCTCCAGCGCCCGGTCATAGAAGCGCTGCTCGGTCGGGTTCATCCGCACCTTGACGTTGACTGCCTCGCGCTCCTTGAACAGGAGGCTCTCAGTGTCGTAATCGACCAGCTCCTCCTTCATCCGCCGCAAGAAATGCAACGGCCCCGGCGTCAGCGGAGTGGTGCCCTTGGGTTCCTGCTGGTCAGAGCGTCGGAGCTTGGGCAGACCGCTGTCAGGCTCGCTACTGGTGGGGAACACGTCAGGATCGACCAAGTGCAGCAACTCCCGGAAGTACCACTCGTCGCCCCGATGCGGAGTAGCAGTCAAGAACACCGCATGAGGCACACTGGCCGACAGTTCCTTCCCCACCCTGTGAAGGGTCTCCGCTGTGGGCGTCATCCGATGCGCCTCGTCAAAGATGATCGCATCCCATCCGGCCTCATCGGGGTGCAACGCATCCCGAAGCGGCTTGTTCATCGCTGCCAGGTTCAACGACACGATCCACAAGTCATCCTCCGACCCGGCCAGAGCACGCTGACGGACCGTCTCGGCGGTCACCTCTCGCAAGTCCTGCCCGAAGAACCGCTCGAAATCGGCCCTCCACTTGATCACCAGATGCGCCGGGCACACAACCAGCGCACGCTTCACCAGCCCGAGACGTTGAGCCTCACGCAGCCACAGCCCCGACATGATCGTCTTGCCCGTGCCAGGCTCATCAGCCAACAGGAACCGCAACAGCGGCTGGGTCAGCATGTGACCGTAGACGGCATCCATCTGATGCGGGTACGGCCTCAGCGTCGTGGAAGCCAGCACCGTCGAACGAGCCGACCGCACCGCACCCAGCATCCACTCGTTCCACAACCCGGCCAGCACCACCTCAGGTGAAGCTGCACCATCCTCGGCCACCACCCTGACCCGCTCAGCCTGCGCGGAAGTGAGCGACACCACGCGAACCGCGCTGGAGCCGGCGTCCTTCGCGACGAAGAGGTCCAGGCCGTCGGGCCGCGGCTCGATCCCACGCACCATCACGACCCCGGTCTCACCCGGCAACCGAACCCGCTGACCCCTCACCAAGGCGTCGGACGCCTCTTGCGGCTGCACCGCCATCATCGCAGACCTGACCTCCCGTTCACAAGCGCCCACGGACGCGCCGAGACGTAGCGAGACGTCGCCCACATCCCAATGCGACCAGAACCGGCGCGATCAACCATCCTGTTGTACCGGGCCAGCGGCCGTCATGCCCGGGGCATGGCCACCACCGCGACGTTGGCGGTGCAGTGCTCGAGCACCGTCTCAACGGTGTGACCCAGGAACGGCCGTCCGTCCACATTGCGCAGCGACGCCCCCAGCACCACCAGATCGGCCTCGTGCTCCTCGGCCACCGCCACCAGCGTCGACGCCACCGACGAGCCCTCCGGGACCAGGGTTCGGGCGTCGATGCCCATATCCGAGCCGCGGGTCCGGGCCGACTCCATGAGGGAGTCCACCACCTGCCGGGCCGACTCGCTGCGGTCCTCGCCCAGCACGCGGGTCGCCAGCCTGGTGCGGGTCAACCGGGCCGGCAGCATCTGGAGCTGCGGCCGCTGCCTCTGCACTACGTGGGTCAGCACCACCTCGGTGCCCAGTTGCCCGCTCACACCGAAGGCGACCTCCTGGGCGGCTCTCGACGACCGCGTGCCGGTGACGGGCACGATGGCACGGGTGAAGGCACCCGGAAGGGGCGTCTCGAGGCCCTCGGCCCTCCGCACGATCACCACCGGCAGCGGCGAGTGCAGCAGGAGCTCGTCGACCATGGGCGAGTAGAGCTGGCCTTCGTGGCGGCCGGCCACGCCGACGCATATGGCGCCGTAGCCCAGACGGGCCTCGGCCACGATGGCTGACGCGACCACGGCACCGGCACCGCTGGCCACCCGCACCTGCCGGTGGTCCACGTCGCGCCCGTGGAGCACGCTGCGGATGATGTCGATGTCGGGCCACCGGCCGCCCGCGGTGCCGTCGGACCCGTACGATGCGCCCGATCCGCTGTCGGCCGTCACCGAGATCACGGTGGCGGGAACCTGTACCGGCCAGGCGAAGTGCATCAGCTGGGCGGCCGCGATGGAGGCGGGCTCCGCCCTCGAAGGCAGCAGCAGCCGCGACGACCGGACCACCAGGTTGCGGCTCAGGGCCTCCTCGCGCTCGAGGCGCTCCCGCTCGGCGGGCGATCCCATCCAGTCGCGCACCGCCAGCCGCAGGCTCACCGCGGCGAACACCGACGTCACCAGGGGCACGATCACGATCACCGTGTAGGCGGTCTCGCTGAACACCCCGAGCGACAGGCCCACCGATGCGATCACGATCTCCAGCGCGCCCCTGGCGTTCAGCCCGGCGCCCAGCGCGATCGCGGCCCGCTGCGACTGGCCCGCCATCCTTGCTCCCACGAAGGCGCCCGCGAACTTGGCCACTATCGCCACCACCATGACCGCGCCCGCCCAGGCCAGCGCCTCGCCCTCGCCGAGGAGGGAGAGATCGACCCTGAGGCCGGCCATGGCGAAGAACACCGGCGCCAGGAAGGCGTTGGTTAGCGACTCGATGTGGTGCTCGACCTCGTGCTGCTGGAACCGGGAGCGGTTCAGCACCACTCCCGCCACGAACGCCCCGAGCACGGCTTCGATCCCCAGCGCCTGGGTCACCACCCCGAACAGCAGCATCGTGATGACGGCTATGCCGAGCGCGCCCCGCAGGTTGGGTCCGTCGCGCCGGATCCGGCGCAGGCTCGCGTCCACCGCCCGCTGGCCCAGCGTCATGGCCAGCGCCAGGAAGGCGGCGAGGCCCAGCACCGTCCGCAACGTCCCCGGGATCGACACCTCGCCCGCTGACGCGAACCCCGCGAACACGGCCAGCATCACCCAGCCGACGACGTCGTTGGCCATGCCCGCGGCCACCGTGATCTGCCCGAAGTCCCGCCTCATCAGCCCCAGCTCCGACAGGATCCGGGCGATCACCGCCAGCGCCGACACCGACAGCGCGGCCGCGACGAACAGCGCGAACACGGTCCGGTCCGCTCCGCCGCCCACGAAGCCGTCGGGCAGCAGCAGGCCGGTCACCAGGCCGCCGGCCAGGGGCACCACCAGGCTGAACCCGGTGACCAGGGCCGCGGCCCGCCCGAGGCGCCGTATCAGCGCGAGGTCGGTCTCGAATCCGGCCGTCACCAGCAGGAGGGCCACCCCGAGCCAGCTGACCGCGAACAGGGCGCCCGAGGAGATCTCCTCATGGGGCAGGAACCATTCGAAGCCGCTGGGCCAGACCTGCCCGAACACCGAGGGGCCCAGCACCACCCCGGCGGCGAGATGGCCGATCACCGACGGGAGCCCCACCCGGCGCATGCAGTAGCCGGCGGCCCGGGCCGCGGCCACCAGCACCAGCAGCTGGGTCCAGAAGACGAGCAGGGCGTGCTCGTCCAGCGGGGTCAGCACTCCTCAGGCCTCCCCGTTCAGTTCGATGTCGACGAACAGGGGCGCGTGGTCGCTGGGCGGGTCGTCCTTGGGGCCCTTGCGCTCGTTGCGGTCGATCAGCACGAAGCGGGCCGCTCCGGCCACCGGCCGGGTGGCCAGCGCGAGGTCGATGCGCATGCCTTTGCGCTTGTGGAAGTCGCCGCCCCGGTAGTCCCACCAGGTGAACAGCCCCTCGCCGGCGTGGTGCTCGCGGAAGACGTCGACCAGCCCCCACTCCAGCAGGCCGGCGAGCCTCTCCCGCTCCGCCGCGCTGGTGTGGGTCGTGTCGGTGAAGGCAGCGGGGTCGTACACGTCGCGGTCGTCGGGGGCGACGTTGAAGTCGCCGCAGACCAGCGCGGGAGCGTCGGGATCGGCCTGGGCGTCCAGAGAGGCCCGCAACCGGTGCAGCCAGTCGAGCTTGTAGTGGTAGTGGTCGTGGCCGACGGCCCGGCCGTTGGGCACGTAGCACGACGCCACCCGCACGCCTCCGCAGGTGGCCCATGCCAGCCGGGCGTCGGGGTCGGGGGCGATGCCGTCGCCGAATCCGGCCACCGGATCCTCCAAGCCCACCCTGCTCAGCACGGCCACGCCGTTCCAGCGCCCCTCGCCGTTATGGAAGCAGTCGTAACCCAGGGACTGGAAGGCCAGGGCCGGGAAGGCGTCATCGGCGAGCTTGGTCTCCTGAAGGCACAGCACATCCGGCGAGAACGCCTCGATCCAGCGCTGCACCCGGTCCAGCCGGGCCTTCAGCGAGTTGACGTTCCAGGTGACGACCCGCACGGGCCGACCCTATAACCCGGCAACTAGGATCGTCGCCATGACCGACTCGATCCGTGCCGAGCCCGGCGATGACCTGGGTACCAACGCCTGGATCGTCGACGAGATGCGTGATCTGTGGGCCGCCGACCCAGCGTCGGTGGACGAGGCATGGCGGGCCCTGTTCGAGGGCGAGACGCCCGACTCGCCGATCGCCAAGGCCGACCCTGCGGCCGCGGCCGCCCCGTCCCGCACCACCATCGACACCACCGCCACCGACGTGACAGTGCCCAGTGCACTGATCGAAGACGCGGTCCCGCCATCGCCACGGGCCGCGGACCCGGCCCCCGCGGCGGGAGCGTCCCCGCCCGATACCAGCCGGCAGAGACGGCAGCGGGCGCCGAAGGCGGGGGCCGGCGGCGACGACGCTCCCATCGGCGAGCCGATCAGGGGGGTCGGGGCCCGGATCGTCTCCAACATGGAGGCCAGCCTGGGTGTCCCCACGGCCACCAGCTTCCGCGAGGTCCCGGCCAAGCTCCTGGAGGTCAACCGCAAGATCGTCAACGGCCACCTCGGCCGCAAGATGGTCCGCAAGATCTCCTTCACACATCTCATCGGCTACGCCGTGGTGCGAGCCATCACCGACACCGTCCCGGCGATGAACAACATCTACGTCAGCGACGCGGCGGGCAAGCCCAGGGTCGTGCGACCCGATCACATCGGCCTCGGGATCGCCGTCGACATCGCCCGCGACGACGGCACCCGCTCGCTGATGGTGCCGTGCATCCACGACGCCGACACCCTCGACTTCGCCGCCTTCGTGAACCGCTACGACGAGCAGATCGCCAAGATCCGCGAGAACCGCCTGAGCGCGGACGACATGCGGGGCGTCACCGTCACCATCACCAACCCGGGCACGATCGGCACGCATCAGTCCGTGCCCCGGCTGATGGCGGGGCAGGGAACCATCGTCGGGGTCGGAGCGCTGGCGTTCCCGACCGAGTACGAGGCCGCCGACCCGTCGCTCTTGGCCGATCTCGGCGTGAGCAAGCTGGTGACGATCAGCAGCACCTACGACCACCGGGTCATCCAGGGCGCCGAGTCGGGACTGTTCCTGCAGAGGGTCCACGACCTGCTGCTGGGCGCCGACGACTTCTACGACCATGCATTCCGGGCGCTGCACATCCCCTATTCGGCGGTCAAGTGGCGGCGCGACTTCAACCCGGTCGACCGCGAGGGGGCCATGCTCGAGAAGCAGGCCAAGGTCAACCAGCTCATCAACCAGTACCGGGTGCGGGGCCATCTGATCGCCGACCTCAACCCGCTGCGCGACGAGGCGCCCCAGATGCACGCCGAGCTCGATCCGGCCACCTACGGGCTGACCATCTGGGACCTGGACCGCGAGTTCCTGACCGGAAGCGAGACCGGGATATACGCCACCGTCGGCGGGACGCGCCGGATGAAGCTCGGCGACCTCCTGGGCGTGCTGCGAGACGCCTACTGCCGCACCGTCGGCGTGGAGTACATGCACATCCAGGAGCCCGAGGAGAAGCGGTGGATCCAGGAGCGGATCGAGGGAGCCGACACCACGCTCAAGAGCGAGGATCAGCAACGCATCCTCAGCAAGCTCAACGCAGCCGAGACCCTCAGCAGCTTCCTGGGAACCAAGTACGTCGGCCAGAAGCGCTTCGGCCTGGAAGGCGCCGAGTCGACCATCCCGCTGCTCGATGCCCTGCTGACCTGCGCGGCCGACGCGCCGCTGGCCGAGGTGGTGATGGGCATGGCCCACCGGGGTCGGCTCAACGTGCTGGTCAACCTGGTGGGCAAGAACTACCACGAGCTGTTCAGGGAGTTCGAGGGAGCCATAACCGAGGACCAGATCCAGGGCAGCGGCGACGTGAAGTACCACCTCGGCCAGATCGGCGCCTACGAGAGCCCGTCGGGCAAGCACCTGCTGGTCGAGTTGGCCGCCAACCCCTCCCACCTTGAGGCGGTCGACCCGGTCGTCGTGGGCATGGCCCGCGCCCGGATGGACAACATCCCGCCTGACAGCGGCTACGGCTCCTACCCGGTGATGCCGCTGCTGATCCACGGTGACGCCGCCTTCGCGGGCCAGGGCGTGGTGGCCGAGACGTTCAACCTGAGCCTCATCCGGGGGTACCGCGTCGGCGGCACGATCCACTTGGTGATCAACAACCAGCTCGGGTTCACCACCACGCCGGATGCGGCCCGCTCCACGCAGTACTCCACCGACGTTGCCAAGATGGTCGGCGCGCCGATCTTCCATGTGAACGGAGACGATCCCGAAGCTTGCGTGCGGGCCGCCCGCCTGGCCTTCGACTACCGCCAGCGGTTCAACAAGGACGTCGTGATCGACATGATCTGCTACCGGCGCCACGGGCACAACGAGGGCGACGACCCCAGCTACACGCTGCCGGACATGTACCGCCGCATCGACGCCAAGCCCACGGTGCGCACCCAGTACAGCGAGTCGCTGCTGAAGCGGGGAGACCTCAGCTCCGAGGAGGCCGACGCCTCCTTGGCCGAGTTCCGCGAGCAGCTTCAGGCGGCTCTCGACGAGACACGCGACGCGGCGCCCGGACACACCGTGCGCGCCCGCCGCCCGCCGGAGCCGATGGGCGTAATGCCCCATGTCCGCACCGCCATCGACTCGGTCACCGTGGAGCGCATCTACCAGGCGCTGAACACGGTGCCCGAGGGCTTCACCGTCCACCCGAAGCTGGCCAGGCAGTTCGAGCAGCGCAACAAGCTGTTCCGCAGCGGCGAGTTCGACTGGGGGCTGGGCGAGGCGATGGCCTTCGGGTCTCTGCTCATGGAGAACACGCCCGTCCGGCTCAGCGGCCAGGACAGCCGCAGGGGAACCTTCTCGCACCGGCACTCCACCCTGGTGGACTACCTGACCGGCGAGGAGTACGTGCCGCTGTCGGTGCTGTGCGCCCAGGACGCCGACCTGTGGATCTACGACTCCCTGCTGTCGGAGTACGCCGCGCTGGGCTTCGAGTACGGCTACGCGGTGGCCAAGCCGGAGGCCCTCGTCATGTGGGAGGCCCAGTTCGGCGACTTCGCCAACGGGGCCCAGATCATCATCGACCAGTTCCTGGTGGCGGCCGAGGACAAATGGGACCAGCACTGCGGGATAGTGCTGCTGCTGCCCCACGGCATGGAGGGCCAGGGCCCCGAGCACTCGTCGGCGCGCATCGAGCGGTTCCTGACGCTGGCCGCCGAGGACAACATGCACGTGTGCCAGCCCACGACCGCCGCCCAGTACTTCCATCTGCTGCGCCGCCAGATGATCCACCGCGTCCGCAAGCCCATGATCGTGTTCACGCCCAAGTCGCTGCTGCGCTCCAAGGCCGCCCGGTCCAAGGTCGACAACCTTTCGTCGGGAACGTTCGAGGAGGTCGTGGGCGATCCCGCGGCCGAGGCCGGCACCCTCGATGCGGAGGCGGTGACCCGAGTGGTCTTCTGCAGCGGCAAGGTCGGCTACGCCGCCATCGAACTGCGCGACGAGCACCGGGCCCCGCTGGCCGTGTGCCGGGTGGAGCAGCTCTTCCCGTGGCCCTTCGGAGCGGTGGACTACGAGCTCCGGAGATACCCCAACGCCACCGAGATCTTCTGGTTGCAGGAGGAGCCCGAGAACATGGGCGCGTGGAACGGGATCAAGGGACGCCTCTACGAGGCCCACGGGGACGACTACCGGATACGCAGGGTCAGCCGACCGGAGTCGGGCAGCCCGGCCGGCGGCAGCCCCACGGTGCACGCGCAGGAGCAGCAGGACCTCCTCGAAGCGGCGGTGCTGGCCTGAGGCCAAGGGCCCGGCTCGCCCCAAATCTGCACGGGTTCTGCTCATATATGACGGGTTTCTCTACAGATTTCGTCCGAGCGGGCGCGGGCGGCCCGTGAGCGCCCCGAGTCACCGCGCCGACGATCATCATCTGGCGGCCGACCTCGCCTTCCGGGCGGGCGAGCTGCTGGTCGGGTTGCGGGCACGGCTGGCCGCAGATGGCGCGCCGGCCGCGGTCGTGCGGGCGGAGGGCGACTGCCAGGCTCACGAGCTGCTGGCCACCGAGTTGGCCGCGGCCCGGCCGGCCGACGCCGTGCTCTCCGAGGAGGGCGCAGACAGCACCGCCCGGCTCGACGCCGAGCGGGTATGGGTGGTCGACCCGCTCGACGGCACCCGGGAGTACTCCGAGCCGGGCCGCACCGACTGGGCCGTGCATGTGGCGCTGGTGGTCGACGAGCGTCCGGTCGCGGGAGCGGTGGCCCTGCCTGCGCTGGGGCTAACCCTCTCCACGGCCGATCCTCCCCGGCTCCCGGTGGCCCGGCCCGGGCCGCCCCGGCTGGTGGTGTCGCGTTCCCGCCCGCCGCAGCAGGCCTCCGACGTGGCCGCCGCACTCGGCGCCGAGGTGGCGCCTCTCGGCTCAGCCGGCGCCAAGGCCATGGCAGTGGTCCGGGGCGAAGCCGACGTCTATGTCCATGCCGGCGGCCAGTACGAGTGGGACTCCTGCGCACCCGCGGCCGTGGCCGCCGCGGCCGGATGCTCGGTGAGCCGCCTCGACGGGACGGACCTGCGCTACAACCAGCCCGACCCCTACCTGCCCGACCTGGTGATCTGCCGCCCCGAGCTGGCCGGCGCGGTGCTAACCGCCCTGGCGACTCCGTGACAGAGGTTCCTGCCAGCGTTCGCTGGTCTGGCAACCAGATATGAATGTTGTTATACAATACACATTTACTTATCATGTTGCCCAATGTCAAAGGGAGCCCATCCCAGCAAGGAAGTGCGGAAAGCGATCCGGCAGCTTCGCAATGCCGGGTGGACAATCGAGTTGGCGAAGGGCCGTTCGGCGCACCGGTGGGGAACTGCCATGTGTCCTTCCCGGAACCCTGCCTGCTCGGTGGCAGTGTGGAGTTCGCCCCGCGTGCCCGAGGACCAGGCAAGTAGGCTGCTGAAGGGCGGCGCGAAGTGCGAGTGTCGAGAGGGCGACAAGCCGAGGAGGCCGTGATGGAAGCTCACAAGGTGCACTTCTTCGAGTTGGAAACCGACGGAACGCTCGACCTACTGGAGGACTCCGTGCTCGATGCGCTCTACGAGGCCGGGTGCGACGACGCGCTCGTGGGCCATCGTCGTCTGGACTTCGCCCGCCGCGCCGACAGATGGGAGGAGGCACTGAGGTCAGCCAAGTCCGACGCCGAGTCTGTCCCTGGCGTGCGGATTGTGGCAGTCAAGATCGATGCCGAAGACATCGAGGCCGCACCCGCGGCATCCCCGGCATCTGCTGCAACGATTGCCGGGTCCGACCAACGCAGCTATCGCAGCGCCGCCGCGGTCTAGCGCCTCGCGCCCGGCCGCGCTGACAGGGCCGCACGGAGAGTCTCAGGCAGCTTCCGCCCAGGCTGCCGACAGGGCCTCTGCCTGCTCTAGCACGGTGATGGTGGTCCGACGGCTGCACGGGCCGTTGGGTCAGCGAGGGCGACGGGCCTCGGAGCGCACGGCGCGGGTCGGATCGGCGCGGGAGACTCTCTCGAATCCGAGGGTCTTGTAGACGGATAGGCGTTTGGTGTGCATGCGGGCGAGGACGGCGACGCGTTCGTCGACGTAGTCGTGGAGTTCGACGGCGTGCTTGGCGCCGTGGGCTCGCAGGAGCCGGCCGACGTATTGCACGACCCGCCCTTTGAACGCGATGGGAAAGGCGAGGAAGAGGGTGTCGAGTCGGGGCCAGTCGAACCCTTCGCCGAGGTATGAGCCGGTGGCGACGACCACGATCCCGGTGTCGTTGCCGGTGGCGGCCATCGCGTCATGGACAGAGGCGAGGGACCTCTTGCCGAGCCCGCCCTTGAGGATGTGGGCGTCGTGCCCGGTGGTCGCGAGCCGGCGGCATATGGCATCGATGTGGGCGGTCCGCTGGGTGAGCACGAGACAGATCCGGCCAGCGTCGAGTGCTTGCACAACGTCTGCGCAGATCTGCCTGGTGCGTCGCTCGTCGTCGACGAGCGCGCCGAAGACTTCCTGGATCGAGGCGGTGTCGTCGTCCTGGGCGAAGCCTGTGGGATGGACGACCAGCCGGCGTTGGACGAGCGCTGTGTCGAGCAGGTCGCCAGTACGGGTTTCGTGGCGGATCGGGCCGCACTGCATAGCGATGATGCCTTCGAGCCCGTCACGGCGATACGGGGTGGCGGTGAGGCCGAGCCAGCGACGGGTCGGCGCAGCGCGGACGCAAGCCTCGAAGGACACCGCCGGCAGGTGGTGGCACTCGTCGACGACCACGAGCCCATATCGGCCGAACAGATCATCGGCTCGTTCCCGGCGGGCGAGGCTCTGGATCATCGCGACATCGACGAGACGGCCGGGCCTGTCTTTGCCGCCGCCGATCACGCCGATCTCTTCGTCGAGGCCGAGGTGCTCGCCGAGTCGCTCGTGCCACTGCGCAAGCAGCGGCCTGCGGTCGACCAGGACCAGGGTCGGCTGTTGATGGTGGGCGATGACAGCGCACGCGGTCACGGTCTTGCCCGCGCCGGGCGGGGCGACGATCACGGCGAGTTCGTGGTCTGCCACAGCGACGACTGCTTCTTGCTGGTGAGGCTGGAGCGTGCCGGCGAAGCGCAACTCGATGCTCTCGTGGTGGGGGCGACGATCGGTGATGTCGAGCCGGCTTCCCGCCCTCTCGGCCAGTTCGGTGACATGGCCGATGAGACCGCGTGGGAGGTGGATCCATTCAAGGTCCTCGCGGTAGCAGCGAATGAACCGGGGCGTGTCCCATGTGGAGAAGCGCATCCGTTCCTTCTCGTAGAACTCGGGGTTCGCCAACGACGCCAGATGCTTCAGCCCGGCGACGAACGCCGGCGGCAGGCCGGCTCGGCGAAGCGACAGCATCCCGCCGAGCTGGGCCTCGATCACCGCAGGCGGCTTCGGACCCCCGGAACCGGCCAGGTCGGCCAACGACAGACTCGGGCCGGCCGTCACCGGGCGAAGCCTGTCAGCCAGCGCAACCACTGCATCGCACGACATGCGCGACACGCTGGAGAGCAAGGCCCACTGGTCCGGCCACGGTCTCATCGACGTCGGGTCCAAGAACACCGTCGTGCCGCGGGAGACGCGTTCACCGTGGAGAGGAAGCGCGATGAGGTTGCCGAACGAGCCTTTGGGCATGAAATCCTGGGACGGGAAGAACCGGTCATAGCTGGCCAAGTCGAGCTCGGCCCTCTTGGTCATCGCCTGTCGCAACAGGCCCATTCCCATCGCCCGCGCCGCAGTAGCGGCTACAGGGTGATCGAAGAACACCCACACGTGGGCGCCGTCGCCGGATCGTGACCGCTCCAACACGGCGGGAACACCAGCGGCGTGGCACTGGTCGAGGAAGGCAAGGGCATCCAACGCCCAGGAGCCGCCATCGAAATCGCAGGCCAACAACTTGCACGTGTCGCCACGCATCAGCGGATAGATCCCGATGGCGACGTCCCCTCGGAGATGCGAGGCGAGCACATCGTCGGTCAGCGGCAGATAGTCCCTCGACCCCGACCGCTTGTTCGACCAGCCGCCGCGAACCGCAGGCGACCAGCCCGACCTCCCGGTGTTCGGGTTCTCCCATCGCTGGGCATAGACATCGGACCGAGCACCGAACAGCGACCGAACCAGGTCGATCTTGTCCTGTGGGCTCGACGCCTGGGTGACCTCGGAGGCCGTCGCAGCCCCGCCGAACAGGGTCGGTGCCCATGCCCGGCGATGCTCGTCGCCCGCCCTGGCGTTGAAGCCCATAAGGTCGTGGAGCCGCTCGACCTCGGCGCGCAGCCGGTCGATCTCAGCCAGCATCTGTGACCGGGAAGGCTCCTGCGCAGCACTCACCTGCCGATGATCCTACTGTCTCGAGGGACGCCGTCGCGGCGCTCTGCCCGGAGGCGGCAGTCTCCTCGCCCACCCCTCGTACACAGAAACGCTACATCGAGTTGCCGACAAACACGCGATTACAGCATTCGCAGAACCGCGATTGACGGCCGGACTCGTATAGTGAGGGCAATGAGCGCCGGAGGACATTCACTCGCGCCTGCCGGGTATCTGCCTCGCGTCGCGGACCGAGAGGTCGAACGCGCTCTGCGCGCTGCGCCCGCTGTGGTGATTGAGGGGCCGCGCGCCTGCGGCAAGACGTGGACCGGCAGACGTCACGCCCGCAGCGAGGTGCCCTTCGACGCGGTCTTCGACAACCGGCTGGCAGCCCGGGTGATCACCGCCGGCGGCTACGGCTTCGAGTATCCCGACGGCGTCGCGGTCGTCCCCATAACCGCCCTCGGCCCCTGACCTCACCGGAGCCTGTCAGGCAGCCTCGGCCCAAGTGGCCGAGAGGGCCTCTGCTTGCTCCAAGACGGTGGTGGTGGCCTTCTCCTGCTTGTCGGGCGGGTAGCCGTGTCGGCGCAGGGTGCGGCGGACCAGGGTGCGAAGCTTGGCCCGGACGTTCTCTCGCATTGTCCAGTCGATAGTGACGTTCTCACGGACCGTCTCGACCAGTTCGCAGGCAATGGCCCTCAGGGTCTCGTCACCAAGGACTCTGACCGCGCTGTCGTTGGTCTCCAAGGCGTCGTAGAAGGCCAGCTCCTCGTCGCTGAGGCCGAGCTCCTCGCCCCGGGCGTCAGCCTCGCGGATCTCTTCGGCTATGCCGATCAACTCCTCGATCACTTGGGCGGCCTCGATGGCCCGGTTCTGGTAGCGGAGGATGGACTGCTCGAGCATCTCGGCGAACGACCGGGCTTGGACAACGTTTCGCGCCCGTCGTCGGGTCACCTCGCCCTGTAGCAGCCGGCGCAGCGCTTCGACTGCCAGGTTGCGCTGGGGCAGGCCCCGTACCTCGGCCAGGAACTCCTCGGACAGCACCGAGATGTCGGGCTTGTCCAGACCGGCGGCCGCGAAGATGTCGAGCACGCCCTGGGGTGCGACAGCCCGGGAGATGATCTGACGGACGGCGTGGTCGAGGTCCTCTTCGTGGCGGGCCTCGCCGGGGGTGGGCTTGGACAGCGCTGCGGCCACGGACTGGAAGAAGGCCACATCGTCGCGTATGGACAAGGCACCGGGATCGGGCACGGCCAGCGCGAACGCTTGCGACAGCTCTCGCACTGCGGCCGTGCAGCGATCCTTGCCGTCCTCTTGGGCCAGGATGTGCTCCAACGCGGCGGGCAGCAGTCCGAGACGCGTCTGCGCGTCGCCGTCGACCCAGCCCGACCAGTCGAAGCCCCAGAACAGGCCGCGGCAGATCTCATGCTTCTCCAGCATCACCGCGACGGCCTCGGCCTGATCGAGCGCGGTCTCGCCTCGGCCGCCGCTCTCGGAATACGTGGCCAGCGCCTTCTTGAGCTCGTGGGCCAATCCGAGGTAGTCCACCACCAGGCCGCCGGGCTTGTCGCGGAACACCCGGTTGACCCTGGCGATGGCCTGCATCAGCCCATGTCCTCGCATGGGCTTGTCCACGTACATCGTGTGAAGGCTCGGCGCGTCGAAGCCAGTGAGCCACATGTCGCGCACCAGGACGACCCGCAGCGGGTCGTCAGGATCACGGAAGCGCTTGCCGAGCGTCTCGCGGCGGGACTTGCTGCGGATGTGGGGCTGCCATTCGGGTCCATCCGACGCCGAGCCCGTCATCACCACCTTGATGGCGCCCTTGTCATCGTCGGCGTGATACCAGTCGGGCCGCAGCCGAACAAGCTCGTCATGGAGGTCGACGCAGATGCGGCGACTCATTTACACGACCATTGCCTTGCCGTCCATGGCGTCGAGGCGGGTCTCGTAGTGGTCGACGATGTCGACTGCCACCTGCGATATTCGCTTGTCCGCGCCGACGACAGCCTCGAGCTGAGCCCACTTGGTCTTGAGCTTCTCCTTGCGCTCGATCTCCTCGCCCTCGGTGGCCTCTTCGAAGTCGGGGTCAATACGGGGCTTCTGGCGGTCGTCGATGGCGAGGCGGGCCAGACGGCTCTCGTAGTAGATCGGCATTGTCGCCTTGTCCTGCACGGAGCGCTGGATGTCGTAGACGCTGATGTGGTCGCCGAATACCGCACGGGTGTTGGCGTCGGCCTTCTCGATGGGTGTGCCGGTGAAGCCGATGAAGGAGGCGTTGGGCAATGCGTCGCGCATGTGGGCGGCGAAGCCGTCGATGAAGTCGTACTGGCTGCGGTGGGCCTCATCGGCGATGACGACAATGTTGCGCCGGTCCGACAGCAACGGGTGCCTGTCGCCCTTCTGTTCAGGAAGAACTTCTGGATGGTGGTGAACACCACGCCGCCCGAGGCAGTGCTCAGCAGCTGCCGTAGGTGGACTCGTGACTTGGCTTGCACCGGCGGCTGGCGCAGCAGATCAGTGCACTTGGCGAAGGTGGCGAACAGCTGATCGTCGAGGTCGTTGCGATCGGTGAGCACGACGACGGTGGGGTTGGACATGGCCGGTTCTCGGACGATCCGCCCCGTGTAGAAGGCCATGGTGAGGCTCTTGCCCGATCCCTGGGTGTGCCAGACCACCCCGATGCGCCGATCGCCGGGTTCGCCGCCCGGCCTGCGGCCCGATCCTCGGCTCGCAGCGTGCTGGAGTGCTGCGGCTCGCAACGTCTCGTCCACCGCGGCCTGCACGGCATGGAACTGGTGATAGCCAGCGATCTTCTTCTCAAGCTGCCGCTGCCGTCGTCCTCGAAGACGATGAAGTCTCGAATCAGGTCGAGGAACCGCCGACGATCGCAGACGCCCTGTAGCAGCACCTGGAGTTGCGGCAGCGTCTCGACCGCGAGTTTCTCGCCGGAGATGGTGCGCCACGGCTTGAACCACTCGCGGCCTGCGGTGAGCGTGCCCAGGCGTGCTTCAAGGCCGTCCGATACCATCAGAGCCGCGTTCATCGAGAACAGCGTGGGCAGGTCAGCCTTGTAGGTCTGGAGCTGCTGCCAGGCGGTCCAGATGGTTGCCTCGCGGTCTGTGGGATTCTTGAGTTCGATCACACCAAGCGGAAGCCCGTTGACGAACAGCACGATGTCAGGGCGCCGCTCGAACTTGTTCTCCACGACAGTGAACAGGTTGACGGCCAGCCAGTCGTTGTTGGACGGATCGTCGAAGTCGATCACCCGAGCCTGCGCGCCCCGCACCCGCCCGTCGTCTCGGTACTCGACGGCCACGCCGTCGACGACCATGCGATGGAATGC
>LXNI01001545.1_pt1 | contig 19304 bp, 10 predicted proteins | sample 809091 | NCBI WGS metagenome assembly LXNI01 (sample SAMN04870527, study PRJNA318959) | sponge metagenome | biome: 01000161; feature: marine sponge reef; material: water | host: Sarcotragus foetidus | place: Greece: Milos, Mediterranean Sea | collected 2013-05-29 | depth 5-7 m | reverse complement strand
GGCTCCCTGGATCGCCAAGCCATCCAAACTCAAGCCGTCCGGGTCCTCCAAAAGAGCCCGCCACAATGCCGGTGACCACCCCTCCTCCAGCAACAAGCAACATCGCGGCGAGTACCGGGCCCGCAGTGAGACGCAGCAGGGTGCCTGGCCCAGCCGCACGCTTGAGCCAGGCCTGCACTAGAACCCGCGCTTCCAGAAGGGACCACAACACGAGTGTCATGAGAGCTATCGCTTCCTCAACGACACCCATGAATCCAATCAGCGCCGCAAGCGTCAGCACCGCGGGCCAATTCCGACAGCGGGAAGTGGCTGCCCAGTGCAGCACAACCACCGTTAGTGCATACGCCATCACAAACGGGGGCTTCCAGATATTCGGCGGAGAAGTCTGGACCGGATTGGTTAAGGGCAGTTCGTCCGGTCTAATCGCTGGCCAATAGATGTCTGCCAGAGAAGCGCGCAGCCCCGTGGCGGGGACTCCCGTAGGGATCGGCATCTGTAGGATGTTTTCAGGGGTGTGGCCAATCAGCGTCCAGGCGCCGGCCGTCACCAGGAGCGGAGTCAGGACTATCAGGCTGATCCCTCCACGCCGCCACAGGAGCGTAGCCACGACCAGGACAAGTGCGGTCCAGGTAAAGGCGCCGATCAGTTCGGTAACTAGGCCCAGATCCGGCCCAGACGGCGGAGCCAGCAGCCCAATCAGGAGGTCCACGCCGTAGTGGTAAAAGACGGGTAACCAGGGATTCCAGGGAAGGGCCGGCGGCCAAGCGCCGGCCCGGATTGCGGCAGCTAGCTCCAGGTGAATCTCAGGGTCTGGAATCGTGAGGAGTTGTCGGCCAGCCAGCGCAACCCCAAAAACTGCGGCTCCTGCCAGCCCGATGCCGGCGATGGTCCGAAGGGGCACCCACAGGTTCTGCCGCGCGCGCCAGGCAAGGCCAGCGCCCAGTACCAGGACGATGGTCCAGCCGACGAGGGCACCAGCCATTCCGGGAAGGACATGCAGCACGAAACTGACGATCAGTCCCCAGAGCGCCGGACCAATCACCAGCCCCTGCGCCAGCGCCATGTCGTGGTGCGCCTGTCGCAAGGCCACCCGAGCAACCACGTAGCCAACGGTTGCCAGCGCCGCAATCTCCAGCGCCAGCAGCAGCAGCCCGGGCACGACCAGCGGATCCACCGTCATTCGGCTCGCCTCGCTGCCCGCTCCGTCCCCACCACCGCGCTCACCCTGCCCGCGAAGACCTCGTACGCCACATCCCCCGTCTCGGCTACTCGCAACATCAGCACGGGGATCACCGCCGCCTCCAGATACGCCTGCCGCAATCGCACCGCCAGCACGTACGTGCCCGGATCCAGCCCCGCGCCCGACGACTGCAGCGCCGTGTACGCCCCGTCGGCGCCCTTCACCGCCAGCCTTGGCAAACGTGCGTCAAATTCGTACCGATGCGTCACAGGGCCGATCCCGGGAACGATCTGGCCGGCAAACCACACCTCCCCGACATGCGTATGCCCATCCACGTCATACGCGATGGGCAGCGTCCACGGCGTGTCCTCGACTTCGATGACTAGCCAGTCTTGGCCCGTCCAACGAGCCGGTGCGCGGTCACCGAAAGTGACCGTAAAGGCCGCGCCGTCAGCTGCGGGGCGTTCGTGGCGTAGCCGCACCGTAAAGTTGGCGGTGGGGCCGGGCGGCGGCGGCGCGGGTGGGGCGATGCCAGGCCGGGTGGCGTACGCCACGTGCTCATCGTTCCACCAGATAGGAATGAACCCCAGCCGATCCACGTCGTAGAGCCGCCCACGCGGCAGCAATCCCACGTCTGGAGTCCGCCCGCCAGGCGGCTCGGATGCAATTGAGGCCAAAAGATGAACGGGCGTTGTATCCACCCCCCCCAGCAGTCGCGCGTGCCCCAGGACTGCGGCCAGGCGGATCAAGGCAACTGGATCATGCGCCAACGGCAGGTATACCGTGGCCGAGGCGGGCACCGTTCGACGCAGGGCCTCGAACGACTGCGGCGCCGGAGGCGCATCCAGCGCGAGAAATGCCGGCTGGATGCGAAAGAGAGCGTCGCCGTCGGCTCGCACCAGGGGTTCGAACAGCTCCGGGTCAGCCAGCCAGCGCTGCGCCCGCTCAGACAGCGTGTCGACCCAAGCGTCCGTGGCATGGACGTAGTCAAAGCCGAGCCGTTGGATGGCTGTCGGATCGAGGTGGCGCCGTGCGTCCTGATACTCCGGGCCGAGTTGTGGTTCGAAATGTACGAATCCGGAAAACCCCGAAGCATTTGGACGGCCGGTAGCGACCGTCAGATGGTGCGGATACGGCGAAAGTATGCGCGCGCGCGCCGCTGTGCGGTCGCGGATGTATTTCACCACGATCGGCGATGCGATCGGGCTTAGGGAATGACGCTGTCCCATAGTGTGAGTTATTGACGCCTCTTTTGGCGCTGGCGGAGCATTGGTCAGGCTCACGCCTTCAGCAGCCGCCAGACCCAACATCCGAGTTGGCGCCGCGACTGTCGGCCACACCACAAACACCAAGAAGACCGCGGCGGCGGCCACGCGCCACCGAGGCCGCAGGACCGGCAGCAAGCCGCTGAGCGCCACCAGCAATGCCAGGAGTGCGAAGTTGCGTGCATGCCCATCAAATCGATCCACGTCGTGCAGCGCAAAGGCATATCGTGTCGTGAGAGCGGCAAGCAATGAAATCCCGCACGCTGAAGCCAGCGCAGGAACGAGCCGATTGCGCCAACCAAGAAGTGCGGCCAGAACGCCGATGATCAGGGGGCCCAGCCCGAGAATCGCCACCCCGCCTGGGAGCGGCTGAATCGTAGCGATCAGCCGACGGTCCGTCGGTTGGTCGGGCCAGCCAAGCGACATGCCGCCGACGAGTGATCCAGTCAGGATGTCGGAAAGCAACCCCCCGCCGACGATCAGCAGTACAACGGCCAATACTGGACCAACAGCCGACCTGGCGATGCGACTCCGGCTGACAGCGTCCCTTCGCCAATCTTGGCCCAGGCGCACAGTTACCAGCAATCCCCAGCAGCCAAGCACGGTCAGGGCCAAGGTTTTCTCGACCAGACCAAGAAATCCGACCAGCAATGCCAGCACGGAGTGGGCCGCCCAGTCCTCGCAGCGATGGTCCGTCGCGCGTTCCAGCACCGTGAACGCCAGGGCGTAGCCAAGCACGAACTGCGGCTTCCAGATGTTGGGTGCGGGGGCGTGGTACCAGCTCGGCCAGTCCAATGAAACGTCCGGCCAATACAGGGAGCCGAGCGATGCGCGCAAACCGGCCGCCGGAAGACCCACCGGAATAGGAAGCTGCACAATGTCGGCCGGCAGCCTGTCGAAACCGATCAGGGTCCATGCGCCGGTCGAAATCAGGAGCGGCGTTAGCACCAGCAGGCTTGTCCAGCCGCCGTGTCTCAGCACGAACGTTCCCACAATCAATGCCAGGGCCATCCAGAAGTAGGCGCCCAATATCTCGATAGTGAAAGCAAGATCAGGCCCAACGGGGGGAGCCAACAGTCCCGTCAACAGCTGTGGGCCATAGTGATAGGGCACCGAGAGACCGGGATTCCACGGCAACTCGGACGGGCTGCCACCTGCCTGGATGGAGGTGGCGAGAGCCACGTGGATCATGTCCGGCAGCGGCAGCAACTGGCGGACGGCCAGCGCCGCCCAAATGACCGCGAGGGCCGCCGCACCGAACCAGGCGACCGTACGCGGCGCGAGTCGCGCCGGGCGCGGCGCCCGCCATGCAAGGCCAATGCCAAGAGCCAGAATCACGATCCAGCCGGCCAGCGCCCCGCTGCGTCCCGGCAGCACCGGCAGCATGAAGTTGACCAGCAGGCCCCAAAGAGCCGGACCTATCACCAGCCCCTGCGCCAGCGCCATGCCGTCGTCGGTTTGCCGCAGAGCTACCCGAGCCACGACGTAGCCCACGCCCGCCAGCGTCACCAGTTCCGCCGCAAGGAGCAGCAAGCCGGGCACAACCCCTGGATCGACCGTCATCCGGCGGGCCTCGGCGGACGACCGAGCCGCACTGGGCGGACAGCAAGGGGCAGGAACGATTGCGAAGTCGGCATGGACGCGGACATCCCGGGGCGCATGCCGTCAGGCTAGCGAGTTATGCGCCCCGCGGCTCATGCGCCCTGTGGCTGGCGGAGCGACGCGTCGATGCTGCGCGTCCCTTGCGTTCACACCATGCAGCCGGGAATGCAGCCCCGAAACTCCTCCGTCACACCCCGGGGCTTCGGAAGTCTCGCGGCAACGGTCATTCGAAATGTTCATGCGTTCGTCTACGGCGACGTCGCCGGGCCGTCCCCGGTCAGTCGGCGACAGGAGTCGGTGTGCTGCAGGAGTTCCGGGCAAGCGTTCACGGCAGCGCTGCTTGTATCCCTGGGTACTGTGTACGACACGTCGCCGGTTTCGAAGATCGTGGTCTGCAGTACGGGAACCACTGCGGCTTGCAGGTGATCCAACCGTAGTCGCACCGCGAGAACGTAAGCGCCTGGCGCCAAGGCCTCAGCGATCGATGATCGCGCCGGAACCATTGCGTCGCCGATCCTGACGGCCAGCCGCCTCTCTCGTGCGCTAAATTCGTAGTCGTGGGTGACGATCCCGCTTGCCGGTACGATCTGGCCTGCGAACCACACGCGGCCAACATTCGTAAACCCATCGGCTTCGTATCCGGTCGGCAATGCCCAGGACGTCTCGTCGACCTCGATGACCAACCAATCCTGGCCCGTCCAGCGCTCGCGCGCCTTGTCGTCGAATGTTGCCGTGAAGGTCACGCGATCGCCCTCCACCCGCACATGCGAGAGGCCCACGGAAAAGTCGTGCTCGGGAGGCGGAGGCTCATCGACGACGGGTGAGATTTCGGGGGCTGTTGCGTAAACGGCAACTTCGTCGCCCAACCAGATCAGCGAGAACTCCTCTGCCTTCGTGGTAAACGCAAACCCCCGCGGGACCAGCAGCACGCTTGGCGTATGCCCTTGCACCGGTTCGGTTGGGATCTCCGTCAGCAAGTAGGTCCCGGAAGGATCGACGTCGCCAAGCAGACGGGTGTGCGCCAACGCTGTTGCCAGCCGAACCTGGTTCTTTGCCGTGAGTCCTCCCGCAAGATAGGCGCTGGCGGACGCTGGAACCGCTTGTCGCAGGGCCTCGAATGATGCCGGATCAGGTTCCGGGTCGAGTTCCAGAAACGCGGGCTGAATGCGATAGAGAGCGTCGGCGTCTCCACGGACCAGCGGCGCAAAAAACCGCGGGTTAATCAGCCAGCGCCGGGCACGGTCGGGAAGGCTGGCGACCCAGCGGTCCGTGGCGTGAAGGTAGGCGAAACCGAGCCGCCGAACGGCCGCGGGTTCCAGAAAGTCCCGCGCGTCCTCAAAGGCAGGACCCTTGTTGGCCCAGAGGTGAAGCAACCCCGCAAACCCGGAAGCGTTGGGACGCCCGGTCGTTGCGGTCATGTCCAGCGGATTCGGTGACAGAATGCGGACGTCGACCGGCGTGTGGTCGCGGATAAATCTAGCTACCGGCTCGGACACTGGGTGCTCGACCGTGTAGCGCCCCAAACCCCAGAAGTACCGGTCGGTGTCGAACACAGGCACCCGGCTCCTGGAGCCGGACTGGGCATTGGCCAATTCGACCCCATGGCCGATTGCCAAACCTAAGGTGCGGACAGGAACCGCCACCGTGGGCCAGGCCACCAACCCAACGATGAGTACGCCAGCGGCGTAGCGCCAGCGAGGACGAAGAGCCGAAAACCGCCAGCCCAGCGCGAGCAAGAGGGCCAACAGGGCGAAGTTGCGGGCGTGCCCGTCCATCCGGGTCACATCGAACGGAAACACCGGGTGCCGCAGGGCGATCGCCGCTAGCATGAACACCATCGCCCCGGAGACCAGGGCAAGCACCAGCCGTTGGTGCCACGCCAGCAACAGCGCGACGGCCGCGACTGGAATCACCCCGAGCCCCAGCCGCGCGATGCCGCCAGACCCAGGGGTCAGTAGCGTGCCGAACGGAAGCCTGCTGCCGGGGTCGTCAATCCACCCGAGGTGGGTTCCGCTGGACACGCCGCTTAGCAATGCAGAGATCGGCCCGCCTCCCACAGCCAGCAGCAGCGCGGCCAGCGCCGGTCCCGCGGCGATGCGAAGGATCGTCGCCCGGCTTCCAAAACGGTCGTTCCATTTCCCCGGACCATCGGGCGCGAGTGACTCTTCCGTCAGGGCTCCAGGATCTCTTGGGCGGGCGCGGCTAACCGCATCCGTGCGCTGCGCCGGCGCGAGTCGACAATGCATGAGGAGCGCCGAGAGTCGGATCGGATGCGCGACGCGTACCGCTTCCAGAGCGATCCAACAGGCCAGGATGACCAGCGCGACTTCCTCGCTGAGTAGCCCAACGAATCCAACCAATGCAGCCAAGGTCAGCGCCGCCGTCCAGGACTGGCCGCGAGAACCGGCTACTGCCGTTACTACGACCACCGTGAGCGCGTATGCCCACACGAACGGGGGTTTCCAGATATTTGGCGGCGACGCCGCAAACTCTGTTTGCCAGTTCAGGGACACCTGAGGCCAATACACGTTGGCGAGCGAGGAGCCAAGGCCTGCCGCGGGCAAGCCGGTCGGGACGGGAATCTGCAGAATGTCCGGCGGCGGGATGACGAAGCCCACGAGTGTCCAGGCGCCGGGCGTGAGCAGCAGCGGCGCCAACGCCACCACGCTGGTCCAGCCGCCCCGCCTGTACATTAGCGTGGTTATGACGAGGGCCAGCCCAGTCCACGCATACGCGCCCACTAGTTCGATGGTGAAGGGGAGATCGGGCCCATCAGGCGGCATCAGGAGCCCGATCAGCATGTTCGCGCCGTAGTGATAGTGGAGCGGCTGGTCGGGGGTCCAGGAAACCGCCGGCGGCCAACCGCCTTCCCGGATGTAGGCCGAGAGCCCCAGATGGATGGCTTCGTCGGGAATCTGCAGGAGTTGGCGGGCGGCCAGCATGACCCAGAAGACGGCCAGCGCCGCAATGGTGAATCCCACCGCGGTGCGTAGCCGCGGCCGAACTGGTTGCGGCGCGCGCCAGACCAGAACCGCGGCCAGCGCCAACAGCACCGCCCAACTCGCCAGCGCTCCCGCCCGACCCGGCGCTGGATGCAGCACGAAATTGGCGATCAGCCCCCAGACCGCGGGCCCAATCACCATTCCCTGCGCCAGCGCCATCCCGTCGTCCGCCTGACCCAGCGCCACCCGCGCCACGACAAAGCCCACCGCCGCCAGCACAGCCAACTCCAGCCCCAGCAGCAGCAGACCGGGCAAGACGGCAAGATCGACCGTCACACAGACATTCCCCGTCGTGCATCCGCGGGTGCTCGTTCGGCGGAGCAGAGAAAGGCCAGGCCGCAAGACACTATCGACGGTTCACAGGCTCCGCGATAGCTCACGGAATCAGCGCCGCGCCAAGCGTCCCCTCGTAAATCTTGTACGAAACCTCGCCGGAGTCTGAGACGGCAAAGCTCATCAGAGGAATGAACGCGAGTTCCCACCAGTCGCCTCGGAGTCGAACGGCCAGTGTCCAGTCGCCTGGGTCAAGCGCCATACCAGACGAAGGCGCCCCGACAAGTTCACCGTCGCCCTCCGCAACCAGAAGGCTTACCGCGTGTGGATTAAACTCATATCGGCGTTCTGTCGTGCCCCTGCCGGGCACAACCTGGCCGCCGAACCATTGCGAGCCGGCGTGCCGCCGCTCGTCCGCTTCAAACTCGCGGGGAATCGCCCAGGGCGAGCCGTCGGTCGAAGTTACCAGCCAATCCTGGCCCTTCCATTGGTCGGGCTCCAAGTCCAGGAACGTCGCGGTGAAGGCAATCCGACCATCGACAGTCTTAACGTCCGACACCTCGACGCTGAACGGACGCGACGGCGGCGGCATGATCGGGTTGGCGGCTTTGCCCAACGGATAAATGGCAATTTCGTCGTTCCACCAAATCGGCCGACGTCTATCTGAGGGGAACGCAGCGGGAGCCAGTCGCGCCGAGGTGACAATCAGATCCGGCGTCCGGTCGCCCAGCGGTTCAGTCGGAAAGTGTGGCCGGCTGTGCCACGTTGGCGTCGGTCGCGCGCGGCCGAGCAACTGCGTATGCGACAGCACCACCGCGGCGCGAATCGAGTTGACAGGTTCCAGCGCTGGCGAAAGGTAGACCGTCATATCGGCCGCAACCGCCTGCCGCAACCCCTCGAACGACGCTGGAGGGGGAGCCGTCTCCATGTTCAGGAACGCGGGTTGGATTCGGTACAGAGTGTCGACGCCATCGCGAGTCAAAGGCTCGAAGAGACGCGGATCGCGCAACCAGTCCTGTGCGCGCGCCGGAAGGCCGGCGATCCACGCGTCTGAAGCGTGCACGTAGTCAACGCCAAGGCGTCGGACTGCTAGCGGTTCAAGAAAACGGATCGCGTCCAGGTACTCCGGGCCGTGCACCGGAACAAACTGCACAAACTCCGCGTACGCGGAGGCGTTGGGACGGCCCGTAACAATCGACATTTCGATGGGATCCGGCGACAGGATTCGGGCGTCAACCGACGTGTGCTCCCGTATGTAGGTGGCAACCGCCTCCGACATTGGTTTACGCATGACATAGCGACCAATCAGATCCGAATGAATGGCTGACGGGTCAGGTCGCGCATTGGCAAACTCAGGCCCGCGCCTCAGCGCGAGACCGATGTTCTGAGCAGGAGCTGCGGCCGTTGGCCAAGTAACCAGGACAACCAGGACCGCGCACGCGGAATAGCGCCAGTGCGGCGAGAGCGCGGCCAGCCGCGCGCCTAGCGCCACCAGCAAAGCCAGCAGGGCAAAGTTCCTCGCATGCCCATCAAGACGAACCAAGTCCAGCGAATACTCATAACGCAGTGACAGCGCCGCCAGCAGCATCAGAAGACTGGTCGCCGCCAACGCCAGAACCAGACGCTGTCGCCAAGCCAGCAGCAGGGCTCCTATCGTCACGGGCACCGTGCCGAGCGCCAGTACGCCCACGCCGCCCGACAGGCGGGCGAACTCGCCCAGCGGTCGCCGGCTACCAGCGTCTGCAATCCAGCCAAGCGACAGCCCCGAGCGCGATGAACTGGTTAGAACCCCGGTTATCGCGCCACCGCCAACGGCCAGCAGCAGCGCTGCGAGCACCGGACCTGAAAACGCGCGCAGAATCGGCTCCCACCGCAGCGGGCTGTCGCTGCTTTCGCCACGCAACCGCCGAGCGAGCGGAGTGAGATGCGAGCCGCGGCGCAGCTGGTAAAGCTCCAGAAGCCCCCATAGACCCAACACCACGGGAGCCACCGTTTCATCAACCAGCCCAAGAAATGCAATTGCCATTGCCAGTGCAACATGACCCAGCCACCCTCGCCGGCCGCACGCTGCCGCGCGCTCGAGCGCCACAAACGCGAGAGCGTAGGCGAGCACGAAATGGGGCTTCCAAATGTTCGCCGGCGAAGCTTCAACGGCGGTCGTCCACGGGTAATCCACCGTGGGCCAATAGATCTCCGACAGCGAGGCGCGGAGGCCGGCCTCGGGGATTCCCGCCGGAACAGGAACCTGCAGAATTCCTGGCGGCGCCGTGTAGTGCAGTTGCGTCCACAGTCCGAAAGAAAGCAGCAGCGGAAAAACCGCCAGTGCGGTGATCCGGGAACCAAACCTCAGGACCGTCAAAAACACGATCATCGCCAGGCCTGTCCACGCGTACGCGTCGATGATCTCGGTCGAAAACGCCGGATCTGGTCCCATCGGCGGCGCGAGCAGAGCCATCAGCAGGTCCGCCCCGTAGTGATACGGCGCGGGCAGCCCCGGGTGCCACGGAAACGCGGGCGGGTATCCCCCGGCGCGAATGGAAGCCGCCAGCCCCAGGTGCAGATACGCGTCAACGATATACATGAGTTGCCGGCTGGCCAGAACGAACCAGAAAAGCACCAACGCCGCCGCCACGAACCCGACAACAGTGCGCGGCGCCAGTCGCAGCTTGGCCGGCGCCCGCCACGCAAGGCCGGCCGCCAGAGTTAGCGTGACGACCCAAGTAACCAGGGCGCCGGCCAGGCCGGGAAACAGATGCAAAACGAAATTGACGATCAGTCCCCAGAGTGCCGGACCAATCACCATCCCCTGAGCCAGCGCCAGCAAGTCGTTGGACTGCCGCAGCGCCACCCGCGCGACCACGACGCCGACGGCGGCCAACACCAGTAGTTGCAAAGCTAATAGGAACAGACCCGGGAGAACGGTCATATCAACCGTCATTCACCCAACGCCCTTCGCTGACGCCCGTGGTCGCTCGTGTGCCCTCGCGGCAGACGCAGGCGGCGAAAATCGGATTCCTGTCTGCTGAGGGCTCAGCCCAAGAACAGGCAATACTCCCCGCCTCCGGGATTCTCCACCTCGGCTTTGTACAGCAGGTTTCGCGAGGCGCCGAGAGCGCGTGCGGCTATTGCTCGATTGATCTCTGGCACCGGATCCAGTTCGTCAATCTCCGACAGCGTGAGGTATGCGGCACGGTCCACCTCGTCGCCCGGCGACGGATCGCCGGACTCCGGACGCATCAGGAAAACCACGTACGTGCTATTGGTGTCGTCCCATCGGGTCCGAACGGCGAGGATGCCCTGGACGGACGCTCCAACCCCGGTTTCCTCCCGCACTTCGCGCACAACCGCCGCGTCCAGGGTCTCGTTTCGGTCAACAAAACCGCCCGGAATCTGCCAATTGCCGCGACCGTAACGAGAGGCACGGCGGACGAACAGCACGGAGCGACCGCTCACCACGGCACCGCCCACCCCGACGTTGTAGCCCTGATTGTACCGCTCAAGGCCCATTGGCACGTCTACCTGATTCACAATCGTCCACCCGGCGCCACCGATTATGGACTACGCCGACAACGGCTACTCGGGTCGTCGAATTCGGTACAGCGGCCTGGCTGTGCGGTGGGAGCGCCCCCGTCGGTCGGCAACTAAGCGTCCGCCGCGTTGAAGCTGTGCGCCCGCGCTTCCTAGAATCGAACAGGCGCACGACGCCATTCCTACCACTGGTTGCCCAAACCATGCTCTTTGACTTTCAGACTCATACGTTTCTAAGCGACGGCGTGTTGTCGCCGATAGAACTGTTGCGCCGGTGCCACGTGTCCGGGTACACCGCGATGGCCATAACCGACCATGCCAGCCCGGCGAACGTGCAGAGCGTCGTCGAGGCCCTGGCCCGCGACTGCCGCGAGGCGGAGACCGCCTGGAGCCTAGTGGCGCTCGCTGGCGTGGAGATCACCCATGTACCACCGGCCGCGATTGATCGGGTAGCGCGCATGGCTTCGGAAGCCGGTGCCGAGTTCATAGCCGTGCACGGCGAGACCATCGGGGAACCGGTAGCCGCGGGCACGAACCGGGCGGCACTGGAGTCGGAGTATGTCCACGCGCTGGTGCATCCTGGTCTACTCAGCCCTGAACTGAGCCATGTCGCGCGCGAGAACGGCAAATTTGTCGAGCTCTCGGCCCGGCGCGGTCATTCGCTAACAAACGGCCACGTGGCCAACGTCTGTCGCGAGGCGGGAGCGAAGCTCATCGTAAACAGCGATGCGCACGAACCCGGCGACCTTCTCACCGAGGCGTTAGCCCGCCGGGTTGCGCGTGGCGCCGGACTGGACGCTGATGAGACAGAGACAGTGCTGGTGGACAACCCCCTGGAACTCTTGGCTCGGCTCGGTCGATCCATCGCGGATGGCGCCTAAGCGCAATGGCTGACACCACCATGCTGCGAGACGACCAGCGCACAGCGCCGGAAAACGACCACAAGAACGCCCGCGTGAAGTCCGCCGCCCTGGACGACGGACCCGTTGAAGTCGACCTGCCCGTGCTCCCGCTTCGCGGTGAATCCCTGTTCCCAATCCCCGACACGGTGAATTCGTTCGTCGTGGGCCGCGAACAGTCACTGGCCTCGATCGAAGAGGCCTTGAGCCTTGACCGTCGTGTCCTGGCACTCAGTCAGCACGACCCCGACGCCGAGACCGTGACCTTCAATGACCTGCACGAGGTTGGGACAGAAGCCAAGATCGCGCGCGTGCTCAAGCTGCCGGATGGGAGCACGAGCGTGCTGGCCGAAGGCATCCGACGAGTGCGAGCCATCACCCCGGTTTCCGAACACCCGTTTATCCGGGCGATCGGGTGGGTCGTGGAGGAATTGGACGAAGCGCCCGACGAAGCCCGTGATCTGATGCCTCTGACGCTGGAGCTGTTCCACCACGTCGTGGAACTCAACGACGCCACGCCCGACGAAGCGTACATCCGGGCAATGAACGCCGAGACACCCGGCTTACTGGCCGACATTGTGGCCGCTTCGCTGAACCTGGTTCCCGGCACGCAACAAGAATTGCTCGAGATTCGCGAAGTCTCGGAGCGACTTCGGTTGGTCCACACGGTGTTGGAAGAAGAGATTCGGGTACTGGAACTGGAGCGCCAGCTCCGGGACGACGTTCGCGACGAAGTGGACAAGGACCAGCGCGAGTTCATCCTGCGCGAACAGCTGCGGACAATCACCAAGGAGCTTGGCGAGACCAGCCCCCAAAACACGGAAATCAGCGAATTCCGCCAGCAGCTGGAAGCCGGGCGCTATCCGGAGGCCGTAATCGAACGCGGACTCAAAGAGATCGATCGACTCAACGCCATGCCCCCGGGATCACCCGAGGCCAGCATGGTTCGGAACTACTTGGAGTGGCTGATCGAGCTCCCTTGGAAAAAGCGCACCCGGGACAACACCGACATTAAGCGAGCTGCGCGAATCCTGGACACACATCACCACGGCCTTGACCGGGTCAAGGAGCGGCTCCTCGAATACATCGCCGTGCGGCGCCTGGCACGGCAGTCACGCAGCCCAATCTTGTGTTTTGTTGGTCCGCCCGGCGTCGGCAAGACCAGCCTCGGTCTATCGATCGCCCAGGCACTTTCCCGCAGGTTCGTCCGGGTTTCACTGGGCGGTGTTAGGGACGAAGCCGAAATCCGCGGCCACCGTATGACATATATCGGTTCGATGCCCGGTCGCATTCTCCAGATGATGCGGCAGGCGGGAACCGTGAATCCCGTGTTCATGATCGACGAGCTCGACAAGCTTGGTCTGGACTTTCGAGGCGACCCTGCGGCCGCCCTGCTTGAGGTGCTCGATCCCGAGCAGAATGCGGCCTTCAGCGACCACTACCTGGAACTTCCCTACGACCTGAGCCGCGTCATCTTCATTGCCACGGCCAACACCCTGGAAGGTCTGCCTCCGGCCCTCATCGACCGGATGGAAGTCGTTGAACTACCAGGCTATGTGGAGGACGAGAAGCTGGCCATTGCCGAGCGTTTTCTAATTCCAAGGGAACTTGAGGAACACGGTCTGGAGTCGGACGCCGTGCGTTTCACGCGCGGCGCCCTGACTCGAATCATCCGCGAGTACACGCGCGAGGCCGGAGTACGGGGACTAACACGTTCCATCGCGTCAGTCGCACGCAAGCGGGCACTGGCGCGAGCCGAACGCAAGGATCGAGATTGGAACATTCGCGCCCGGGACCTTCCCAACACGCTCGGCCCCCCACGGTTTCGCTTCGGCGCGGCCGAGACCGAGGCAAGCGTCGGCACGGCAATGGCTGTCTTCAGTACACCGGCAGGGGGCGACCTCTCACCGGTCGAGGTTTCGTTGGCGTCAGGATCCGGGCAGATCCTGCTTACGGGACTTCTGGGCAGCGTCATGAAGGAGTCGGCCCACGCGGCCCTCACCTACGCTCGGGCATGGACCGACCGCCTCGAGCACACCAACCACGACTTCGCCCAGCTCGATGTGCACGTGCACGTGCCGTCCGGCGCCCTGCCCAAGGACGGGCCATCGGCTGGGCTGGCCGTTGTCGTGGCGCTGATTTCGGCGCTTACGCGCCGGCAGGTTCGCCACGACCTGACGTTAACCGGCGAGATCACGCTACAGGGCCGAGTACTACCAGTCGGCGCAATCAAACCTAAGGTCCTGGGCGCGCACCGGGCAGGCGTTCGCACGTTTGTGTTGCCGCAGGGCAATCGGCAGGACCTCGCAGAACTTCCGCGGCACGTCAGGCGGGACATTGACTTCATCGAAGTCGCGACGGTTGATGAAGCGCTCAGCAGCGCACTCATGGGTGTCGAATAGCTCACCAGCCAGCCACCGTCAGTCCGTTTCCCTCGTCACCGTGCGGCTATGCTGAAGCGCGGGCAGCAGTCGCCGCGCCCCAGCCATCCCGGAATCGTTGATGTTTGGACCGTTCAACGCGCTACTTGGGCTCTTCTCGCGCGACCTCGGAATTGATCTCGGTACCGCAAACACGCTTGTTTATGTCAAGGACCGCGGCATCATGCTCGCCGAGCCGTCAGTCGTCGCCACCGACACTCACACCTCACGTGTGCTGGCCGTCGGTGCCGAGGCAAAAAAAATGGTCGGCCGAACGCCCACGAATATTGTGGCCACGCGTCCGTTGCGCGACGGCGTCATTGCCGACTTCGACACCGTGCACGCCATGTTGTCGTACTTTATCGGCCAGGTGCACGGCGAACTGCCCATCGCTGCCCGGCCGCGCGTCATCGTGGGCGTACCGTCTGGTGTAACCGAAGTCGAAAAACGCGCGGTGCATGAAGCGAGCCTGCAGGCGGGCGCGCGCGAGGTCTACCTGATCGAAGAACCAATGGCGGCCGCCATTGGCGCCGGACAGCCGATCCAAGATGCCAGCGGCAGCATGATCGTCGACATCGGTGGGGGCACAACTGAAGTTGCCGTCATCTCCCTCGGGGGCGTGGTGGTCAGCCACAGCATCCGGATTGCGGGCGACGAGATTGATGAGCAAATCGTTGACTACTGCCGCAACGCCCACAATCTGCTGATCGGCGAGCGCACGGCCGAAGCGTGCAAAATCGCCATCGGTTCCGCCGCCCCAGGACCTCAGGAAGAGACCACGATCGTTCGCGGCCGCGATCTGCAGTCGGGTTTGCCGCGACAGGTCGAACTCACGGAAGGCCAGATACGCGAAGCCATCAGCGGGCCGGTCACCGAAATCGTCGAGAACATCAAGCTCGCCCTGGAAGCCACACCGCCTGAACTGCTCGCCGACGTGATGGAACACGGGATCGCCGTGGCCGGCGGCGGCGCATTATTGCGGGGACTTGACCGGCGTATCGAGCAGGAAACGGATATTCCCGTGCATATCGCCAACAACCCGCTTGAGGCCGTTGTACGGGGCACCGGCGCCTGTCTGCACAACCTTGAGGCTTTTCGCGAAGTGTTCGTCGCTGAGAACGCCGCACCCTACGTGTAGACGCCACCAGGATGCGCGGCGGTCAGCGGTCGGTGCTCCTGCTTCTGGTTCTGGTTGTCGTCGCCATCGTCCTGGCACTCCTGCGAAACACGGACGCCGGGACGGCCATTGAGGCTTCGGCTCTGGCCGCAATCTCGCCTGTTCGCTCCGCGCTTACCAACGCTGCGTCCGGCGCCGCCGCCGCGCTTGCCGACGCGCAGCGATTTGACGAAATAAGGAACGAAAACGATGCGCTTCGCGCGGAGGTTGCGAGATTGCAGTCAAGTGCGGCCAACGTTCAGGCCACACGCCGAGAAAACGAGGCTCTGCGAGCGGCCCTCGACTACCAACGCGAAAACACGGAGTTCACACTGCTTACCGCGCAGGTCGCGGGCCGCGACAGCGTCGACACGCTCGATACTCTCATCATTGACCGTGGCGCGGCCGACGGCGTACAGGTTGGGATGCCCGTCCTTGCCGGAGGAAGCCTGGCCGGCCGGGTGCGGAGCGTAACGACGACCTCGGCCAACGTCCTACCCATTCAAAGCGACTTCAGCGTCGTGAACGCCGTGGCCCAGGGGGACGACGGCGAGGCCGACGGCATCGTTGAAGGCGACGCAAAGGGTGGCCTGCGCTTGACTCGAATCGAACCTGACGCTCCCCTGGCGATCGGCAACCTGGTTGTGACATCCGGCCTCGGCGGCGGATTCCCTCAAGGTCTGCCAATCGGCCGGGTGATCGCCGTGTTCACATCGCCGGAAAACGTTCTTCGGGAAGCCGCGGTAGAGCCCTTCGCCCGCGTCGAACGCGTCGGTGTCGTCCAGATCGTGGTCGGGCGCTCACCGAGCTCGTCGTGATAGCCGCCAGGATTCCTCAGCCCCGGCGAGGCTGGCGGGTACGGATTGGCGTCATCGGCGCCACATTCCTCATCCTCTTGTTGGGCCTCTTGCAGACGTCGGTTTTCCCGTACTTCGAAATCGCCGGCATACGACCGTCGCTTGTCTTGATGGCTGCGATCACGTTAGCCACGATGAGCAACGATTCGCGGTCGCTGTACTGGGCCTTCCTCGGTGGATTGCTCATTGATCTGCTGTCGGCAGCGCCGGTTGGCGCCAACACACTGATCTTCACGCTGCTCGTCTACATCATCGGCGGCCAGGGACGGCGGTTCGACCGCGCCAACGTAGTGTTTTCTGTCCTGGCCGGAGCGGCGGCCACGCTGCTGTATTACCCGGCCGTGGTTCTGACGCTGCAACTGCTGGGTTTCGAATTAGACTGGGGCAAGCAGGTCTGGGAACGCCTGCCGCGCGCCGTGGCGGTGAACGCTGGAGCAACTGCGCTGCTGTACCCGGTTGTACGTTTGGTGAACCAGTGGACGCGCCCGCAAAGCGCCGCACGCTTTCTGGGAGCTGCGCGCGGCGGCCAGTTCACGTAACGACGGAGGACACGCTTGGAGGCGCATCCACGCCCGGCCGCCAGGACCGGCGCCGGGCAACCGCGCGTTAGCGGCACCCGCCGCACACTTCTCCTCGGCGGTGCCGCGCTAGCCGGGAATACCGCGCTCGCCGCCCGCCTCTGGCAGCTCCAGGTGGTCGAATCTGACACCTACCGGGGGCAAGCGGCGCAAAACCGCGCCCGCACGCGTCCAATCCAACCGCTTCGTGGGCTGATATACGACCGTAACCGTGAGCCGCTCGTCGCGAACGCACCGGTTTTCAGCGTGTGGCTGCTTCCCCGCGATCTTCCACCCGAGCGCGAAGGACCGGTGCTTGCCAACCTGGCTGTCTTATCGGGTGAGCGCTTGGAAGACCTTCAGTTCAAGCTGAACCAGGCACGGTTGGCCCCGGATACGCCCGCTCGGCTGGCGCGCGCCGTCCCTCGCGAATCGGCCCTCACGATCGAAGAGCGCCGGCACGATCTTCCCGGCATCTCCGTGCGCACCGGTACCCGGCGCGAATACGCGCAGGGCGATGTGTTCGGCCACATCCTGGGCTTCACCGGGCCGATCCCGGCCGAGGAAGTTGACGCCTATCGTCGCCAGGGCGTGCGCTTCGACGAAGACATCGGGCTCGCCGGAGTTGAACGCAGTTTGCAGACGCGGCTTCGCGGCCAGGACGGCGAACAACGGCTGGAAGCCGATGCCTTCGGTCGCACGCTCCACGAGTTGTCGTTCAAACCGCCGCAGGTTGGCCAACACGCCGTCCTCACCATCGCCGTCAACGAACAGAAGGCAATTCGAGAAATCCTGGCCCGCCATCTCGCCCTGCGCGATCGCGGCGCTGGCGCGGTGGTTGTGCTCCGCCCCGACACGGGCGACGTAGTCGCAATGGTGAGTCTGCCTGACTATGACAGCAACATCTTCACCCGCGGCGCATCGTCCGAGAGCTTCGCGCTGTTGGTCAGCGACCCCCGCCGGCCGCTGATCAATCACGCAATATCCGGGTTGTATCCCCCGGGCTCGACCTACAAGGTCATTGCCGCCAGCGGCGCGTTGGAAGCCGGCGTGGTCTTGCCGCAGAGCAAGATTCACTGTGACGGCCGCCTGGTCTTGCCCAGCGGCTGGGCGTTTGACGACTGGTTGCCCCAGGGACACGGGCTCGTCGATCTGGAACGCGCCATCGCCGAGTCCTGCAACATCTACTTCTATAACGTCTCGGGCGGAAATCCCTACACGCGGCTCCAGGGGCTGGGGAACCGACGGCTCGCCAATTTCGAACGATCCTTCGGTTTTGGCGAGCGGACCGGCATCGACCTGCCGGGCGAAGCATCCGGGCTTGTACCGACCTCGGAGTGGAAGAACAAGAACCTGCAACAGCCGTGGGTCACGGGCGATACCTACCATGCGGCAATCGGCCAGGGCCTTGTCCAGGTAACACCCCTGCAGATCGCCAGCATGTACGCCGCAATCGGCAACGGCGGACGCGTCATGCGTCCTCGCCTAATCGACCGCATGCTCGACCAGCACGGCAACGTAGCCGAACGCACGGTGCCGCAGGTACGCAGCGTGTTGCCGATCGGCGACGAGCACCTGCGCCTGCTCCAGTCAGGCCTTCACCGCGCCGTCAACGAGCCGTCGGGCACGGGCCCGCGCGCGCGCTCATCGCACACGGTCGTGGCCGGCAAAACCGGAACCGCTGAGTACAGCGGGCAGCGCGACGCCGAAGGCCGCCTTCCCAGCCACGCGTGGTTTGCCGGCTACGCGCCCGCCGTTCAGCCACAGTACGCGTTTGCCGTCCTGGTGCGCGATGGTGGCGAAGGCTCGTTTGCCGCGGCGCCAATCGCGCGGGACGTCGTGGACTATCTCATGACTGGCGATATGCCGCCGCTGCCGCAAGATCGCCCGGACTTCATTTCACCGGATCGTCGGCTCTGATGCTTCTCCGCCTGACGCGCATCGAATGGGCGACCGTGGTTTCGACCGTCGCCCTCGTGGCATTTGGCGTTCTGATGCTCAGCACCACCGCCGATCCCGGCGCCACCGGACTGCAGAACCAGGCTGTTCAGAAGGCTCTCCTTGGCGCCGTTGGCCTCGGGTTTGCGTTCGCTATGGCTCAAATCGACTACCGCGCGCTGCACGGAATAGCGGCGCCTTTGTATCTCGCCGGGGTGCTCGCACTCGTCATGGTGTTGCTGGTCGGAGACTTTGACCTGGGCGCCCGCCGCTGGTTCGAAGTGGGCTCGATCGTTATCCAGCCGTCGGAGTTCATGAAAGTCGCGGCTGTCGTCGCGTTCGCGAAGTACCTGGCCGACCGTCGCGGCTCGACGCAATCGTTCCGGACCGTCATGGTCAGCCTGGGACTCATGCTCATCCCATCGGGCCTGATTTTCTTGCAGCCCGACCTGGGAACCGCGCTGATCTTCAGCGCCATTTGGATGGCCATGGTGTTTGTAGCTGGCGCGCGCTGGTGGCACTTGCTCATGCCCGTCGCGATCGCCCTTGCCGCCTTCCCATTCGCCTGGTTCTTCGCCCAGGACTACATGCGGCAGCGCTTCGTAACCTTTCTCGACCCGAGCAGCG
>LXNI01001544.1_pt1 | contig 19309 bp, 15 predicted proteins | sample 809091 | NCBI WGS metagenome assembly LXNI01 (sample SAMN04870527, study PRJNA318959) | sponge metagenome | biome: 01000161; feature: marine sponge reef; material: water | host: Sarcotragus foetidus | place: Greece: Milos, Mediterranean Sea | collected 2013-05-29 | depth 5-7 m | reverse complement strand
CCAACCAAACAAACTGCCGCGTTATGCGCGGCGGCGTAAACGCCGCCAACCAAACAAACTGCCGCGTTATGCGCGGCGGCGTAAACGCCGCCAACCAAACAAACTGCCGCGTTATGCGCGGCGTCGCGGGCCTCAAGCGTATGCGCTGCTACGCTTTTCGGCCCGCTCCTGGCGGAGCGAACGCCTGGACGCGACGCAGGCCGTGACCCTGGTGAGAAATGCGGGCTAGGCAATGCGGCGGCCCGCCTCGGTGAATTGCAGCGCATGCAGGCGCGCATAGGCGCCGCTCCGCGCCATGAGCGCGCCATGCGCGCCGGATTCGATCAGCCGCCCCTTGTCGATGACATGGATGACATCGGCATTGGCTACGGTGGAGAGGCGGTGCGCGATGACGACCGTGGTGCGGCCCTGCTTCAGGCGCTCCAGAGCGGCCTGGACCAGCTGCTCGGTCTCGGTGTCGAGCGCGGATGTGGCCTCGTCCAGCAGCAGGATGGGGGCATCCTTGAGCATAGCGCGCGCAATGGCGATGCGCTGGCGCTGGCCGCCCGAGAGCCGCACGCCGAATTCGCCGACCCGCGTGCGGTAGCCGTCCGGCAGGGCCTCTATGAACTCATGCGCGCCCGCATTGCGCGCGGCGGCCTCGACCTCGTCCTTCGCCGCGCCGGCCCGCCCGCAGGCGATATTGGCGTAAATGCTGTCGTCGAACAGCGACACGTCCTGGCTCACAAGCGCGATGCCGGCCCTGAGCGACGCGAGGGTGACGCTCCTGACGTCCTGCCCGTCTATGGCGACCCGCCCGGCGGCGACATCGTAGAAGCGCGGGATGAGGTTCAGGATGGTGGTCTTGCCGGCGCCGGACGCGCCCACCAGCGCCGAGGTGAGGCCCGCCGGCAGGGTGAGCGAGAGCCCGGAGAGCGCTGCCGGCCCGCCCGCATAGGAGAACGACACCGCCTCGAAGACGATCTCGCCCCGGCCGGCGCATAGCGGGACGGCGTCCGGGGCGTCCACGATCTCGGGTTTCCGGTCCAGGAGCTCGAAGCAGCGCTGCGCGCCGACCAGCCCCTGCTGGATGGCGGCATTGACGCCGACAAGGTTCTTGACCGGCCGGTAGGCGATGATGAAGGCGAGCAGGAAGGCGACGATGGTGCCCGCGGTGAGCTCGCCGGCGGCTACCTGCCGGCCGCCATAGAAGATGGCGGCCGCGATGGCGACGGCACCGAGAAATTCCATGATCGGGCGGGACAGCGCCTGCACTCTGACAGACTTGATCCCGAGGCGGCGGATGCGCTCGATCGCCGCGTCCGCCTCCTGGCGCTCGCGCTCCTCCAGCCCGTAGGCCTTGATATGGCGGATGCCGGTGAAGGCCTGTTCGAGCGTGGCGGTGAACTCGCCCCAGCTGGCCTGCGTCGAATGCGTGATCCGGCGGATGCGCCGGCCGATGCGCAGCACCAGCAACAGCGCGCTCGGAAACACGAACAGCACGATCAGGGTCAGCAGCCAGTGCTCGTAAAACAGCACGCCGAGGAGGAAGAGAATGGTGAGGCTGTCCTTCACCAGCGCCACCAGGGTGGAGGACAGAGACTGGCGGATCAGGTTGACGTCATTGGTGAAGCGCGAGATCAGCACGCCGGTGCGGCTGTTGTCGAAGAAGCCGAGATCGGCATGAACCAGATGGCCGAACATGGTGGACTGGAAAGACGCGATCACGCCCTGGCCGATTCTGGCCAGCACCACGGCCGAGACATAGGCGGAAAACCCCTGGACGAGGCCGAGCGCCACAATGATGAGCGAAACCGCTGCGATCAGCCCTTCATCGCGCGCGACGAGCACATCATCCACAAGATTCTGCACCACCCGGACATAGCCGGCCGTGGCCGCCGCGCCGAGCGCCATGGCCAGCATGGCCATGCGCAGGCCCGGCAGGCTGGCGCGGATATGGCTCCGCCAGAGGCGGCCGATCAGTGCGCGAGCGGGGAGAGGCCGGACGGTAGCCATGAGGGCCGCTTCATAGCACGGGCGGGCGGCGGACGGGAGCGCCGATGAGCCTGTGCGGGGGCGGCATTTACTGGGTCCACCGCGCCCGCCGGGGTTTCGGACCGGCGGTTCGTGCTATTGAACCTCCGGCGGCGCCGCTCCCGACGCCGGCCGAGGGAACCGCAACCGGAACGCAGGGAAACAACCGATGACCGAAAGCCGGGCCGACCTCTCCGACTGGCGCGAGCCGGAAGCGCTCATCGAGACCGGCGCGCTCGAGAGCAGCCTGGGGGCGCCGGGGCTGCGTGTCGTGGACTGCACGACCTGGCTGAGGCCCGCGGAGCCCGGCGACGACGCCCCCTACCGCGTCGTGCCGGGCCGGGCCGACTATGACGAGGCGCATATCCCCGGCGCCGTCTTCCTCGACATCCAGGGAGAGATTTCCGACCCCGGGACGCGGCTGCGCTTCATGGCGCCCGAGCCTGAACGGTTCGCAGCGGCGATGGGCCGGCTCGGCATCGGCGACGCCTCCCGCGTCGTGCTCTATTCGGCCGGCAGCATCATGTGGGCGACCCGTGTGTGGTGGATGCTGCGCGCCTTCGGGTTCCGGGGCGCGGCCGTGCTCGACGGCGGCTGGGAGAAGTGGAAGGCGGAGGGGCGCCCGGTGTCCGCCGAGCCGGCCCGATACCCGCCGGCGCAGTTCACTGCCCGGCTTGCGCCCGGCCGCTTCGTGGACCGGAACCATGTGCTCTCCCGGCTTGATGACGGCGGCGCCGTCATGGTGAATGCGCTCGCGCCCGCCTTCCATCTGGGCGAGGGGCCGAGCCGCTATGGCAGGCCCGGACGCATTCCCGGCAGCGTCAATATGCCGGCGGCCCGCCTGCTGGATCCGTCGAACGGGGCCTTCGTGGCGCTGGACGAGGCGCAGCGGCTGCATGAGGAAGCCGGCATCGGCCCGGACCGCCATGTCGTCGCCTATTGCGGCGGCGGCATCTCCGCCACGGTCGGCCTGTTCCTGCTCCACCAGCTCGGCTATGACGACCTCACGCTCTATGACGGCTCGATGGGGGACTGGGCCCCGGATCCCGGTCTCCCGATAGAAACCGGCCCGCAACAGGCCCTGCAAGGGGGGAGCCAGCCATGACGCTCCGGTTCCGCAAGCTTCACCCGCATTTCGCCGCCGAGGCGGGCCCGGTCGATCTCCGCCGCGCTGAGGACGAGACCCTCGAAGACATCCGGACGGCCATGGACGAATACGCCGTGCTCGTCTTCCGCAACCAGGCGTTCTCGAACGAGGAGCAGCTCGGTTTCGCCACCCGGCTCGACGGGGAGCTCCACCGCAAGACCGGCTTCAGCGTGCTGCAGAAGAACCGCTTCGGCGACGAGGCGCTCTCCGATGTCTCGAATGTCGAAACGGACGGGCGGGTCGTGGACGCGAACAGCCGCCGGCGTCTCTATGCGCTCGGCAACCGCCTCTGGCACACCGACGCCTCGTTCCAGGACCCGCGCGGGCGCTATTCCATGCTCGCCGCCCTCGTGGTGCCGCCGGTGCCGGCCGACACCGAATTCGCGGATATGCGCGCCGCCTATGACGCGCTGCCGGCGGAGACGAAAGCGAGACTTGAAGGCCTCCGCGTGCATCATTCCATCGCGCATTCCCGCATGACGCTCGGCTTCGAGTTTTCCGAAGAGGAGCGCGATCGGCTCAAGGGCGCGGTCCACCCGCTGCTGCTGGCCAATCCGCGGACCGGGCGGCGCGCGCTCTATCTCGCCTCGCACGCCTCCCGGATCCTCGACCGGCCGGTGCCGGAAGGCCGGCTGATCCTGCGCGAGCTGACGGAGCACGCGACCCGGCCCGAATTCGTCTATCGCCATTCCTGGCGGGACGGCGATTTCGTCATCTGGGACAACCGCGCCACCATGCACCGCGCCCGCCCGTTCGACGACACGGTCCATCGCCGGGAAATGCGCCGCGTCACCACGCTGGATACCGGCGACCCCGCCCGGATGGCGCAGCCTGCCTGATGAAGCCCCTCGAAGACATCCGCGTGCTCTCGGTTACGGTGTTCCTCGCCGGCCCTTTTCTCGGCATGACGCTGGCGCGTTTCGGCGCGGAGGTCATCAAGGTCGAGCCGCCCGGTTCGGGCGAGCCGATCCGCAATATCGGTCCCTATCACGGGCCGAAGGGCATCCACGCCGAGCGGCAGACGGCGGCGGACCTCTCGATCCGGTTCCTGAAGCGCTCCGAAGGCGTGAAGAGCGTCACGCTCAACCTGAAGGACCCGGAAGGGCGTCGGATGTTCCTCGATATGGCGCGGCAGTCCGATGTTGTGATCGAGAACCTCTCGCCCGGCTCGATGACGCGGATGGGCCTCGGCTACGAGGATGTCGCCGCCGTCAATCCGGGCATCGTCTATTGCTCCATTGCCGGCTACGGGCAGACCGGTCCCTACAAGGACCTCCCGGCGCATGACCACCAGATCCAGGCCATGTCCGGCATCATGGACATGAACGGCGCCGCGGACGGCCCGCCGACCAGGATCGGCGTCTTTGTCGGCGACCTTGTGACGCCGCTCTACGCGGCCTATTCGATCCTGGGCGCGCTCCGGCTGAAGGAGCAGACCGGCAAGGGGCAGTATCTCGACGCCTCAATGATCGACACGCTCGCCACCCTCATGTTCATGGAGCCGATGGAATATGTCCTGAAGGACGGACAGCCGGTGCGCGCGGGCAATGACAGCCGGGGCAGCGTGACCGGGCTTTACCGCCTCGCCGACGGCGATGTGATTGTCACGATCGGCACGCTGGCGCGGCTGACGGGCATGCTGGACGCCCTCGGCGCAAGCGGGCTTCTGGAGCAGCCGCGCTTCGCCAGCGCGGCGGCGCGGGAGCGGAACATCGCCGCTCTCAGGGCGGAGATCCAGGCGCGCTTCGGCGCATTCGGCTGCGAGGACGCCATGGCAAGGCTCCGGGCGGCAGGCGTGCCGGTGGCGCGGGTTCGCGGCATTGCGGAAGCGCTGGCGGATGAGCATTTCCGCGCGCGCGGCACGCTCAAGCCCATGCGCCGGCAGGACTCGCAGGATCCGGTCGAGGGCGGGGTCGTGTCCGGCTTCCCGGTCAAATTCTCCGGCGGCGACCTGCCGGCACTGGAAGGCGGCGCCAGGCTCGGTCACCACAATCGGGAGGTGTTCGAGCGGCTCCTCGGCCTCGACGCAGACGCCGTGGCCGCGCTTGAGGCGCGCGGGGTAGCGTAGCCCCCCGGATGTCGGCCGGGTTGAAGGGACCGCTGCATCCGGCAAGTGACGGTTGGTCATTGCCTTCCACGACGCGTCGCCTATGGTGGCTTTGCACCGTTTCTGCGACGCGTCCGAGGCTGCGCATGCGCCTTGCGTTCGGGAACGAATGGCTGGCGGCCGGTCTGCGCCTGCCGCCAACATAACCGGTTTCGGTAGCGCAATCCGGTCCGCGGGCGTGCCGATCGCCCGGCCCGATGCTGCAAGCTATCGTGACTACATTGGTTCTGGAGAGAGACATGCGAAGGGTGCAATTGCGCGAGGCCAAAGCCACGCTGTCAGCCCTTGTCGAGGGAGCCGCGAAGGGCGACACCGCCGTCATCACCCGTCGCGGACAGCCCCGGGCTGTCCTGATCGGCCTCGACGAATGGAACCGTCTTCGTCAGGTCCCGTCATTCGGTCGCCTCCTCGCCGCCTCGGGGCTTGAAGAGGACGACGTCCCGCCGCGCGACGCGAATCCGATACGCGACGCCGAACTGTAGGGTCCGCCTTGTATCTGGTGGACACGAACGTTCTCTCGATGGGGGCGCCCGGCCGTCGCGAAGGCGCCGCCGCGCTCGCCGACTGGCTGGACGCGCATTCCGGCAAGTTGTTCCTGTCGGTCGTCACCGTGGCCGAGATCGGCGACGGCATCGCCAAGCTCAGACGCTCCGGCGCCCTCCTGCGGGCCAACCGCCTCGACGACTGGCTCAATGTCGTTCTTCATCTCTACGGCGAGAGGGTGATGCCGTTCGACATTCCCGCGGCGCGCCTCGCCGGGCTGCTGACGGACCGGGCGCGCGCCAGGGGTCAGGCGCCGGGTTTTGCCGACCTCGCCATCGCGGCGACGGCGGGGGTCCACGACCTTGCGGTTCTCACCCGGAACATCCGCCATTTCGCGCCGCTCGACATCCCGGCGGTCAACCCGTTCGAGTCACTGCCCGATTGACCCGGCCGGCGTCCCGGCCCTCCCCTCACCCTTTTATGAGGTGTCAGCCGCGTATCGAAGGGCCGCCACCCGCGGATTGCACGCGCGCGCGCAACCTGCCGCATGCACGCACCCTATTCGTTCTCTATTATGAAACAATGCTCATATAACTGGACTTATCGAACATCCATGGCCATATGGTCTGGAGGAAGGGAGCCGCGGAACCGGTCCGGAGGAGAACATATGACTGAACAGGCTATGGGATAGGCGCCCTCGGCATGCAAAACATGACATCGCATGACATAAGCTGACACTCTCGGGGGGCTCCGGACGGCGCCCTTGGCCGCATGGGCGGCGCCGGACATCTGCGAATCCGGCAGGCCGCGCAACGGGGGCAGGGGCTAGAACCGGGCCAGCGCCTCGCGGAGTTCATCGGCTGCGGGATTGGCGTGGGCGCGGTCGAGGATGATCGACCGGGGTGTGGCGTCGGAGGCGTAGAAGGCCCGGTTCCAGTCATTGCGCCGCGCGATAATGGCGCCTTCCAGCGAGGCCCCGGCAAACAGGCCCTGGCTCAGCGAGTAGGTGAAAATGTCGGCGCCGATATTGGTGGTCGTCGCGCCGTCTATGCCGGCGCCGAGCGGCCCGGCCGCCACCGAGGCATCGGCGCCGAGCTTCATCTGGTTGCTGAGCACGGAGAGGAGCGCGCCATCGGTGCGCAGCAGCAGCATCGCCTCGGCCGTCTGGCCGCCGATCTGCAGGCCGAAACTGACGGACGCCATGGTGTAGAAGGCCGGATAGCTCCATGAGCCGTCTCGGTTGCGGCCCAGCAGCACGCCGCTGCCGCCCTCGCCGCCGAACAGGAAGGCGCCCTTGATGAGATTCGGAAAGATCAGCACCGCCTGCACCTTGCCGATGAAATGGCGCAGATTCGGCCCGACATCCTTGTTGCGCGTCAGGCGCTGCAGGGTGATGCGGGCCTTCTCCACGATCTCGCCGGCTTCCTTCTCATCCTGCGATGCGGCGGCAGACGCGGTCCAGAGCGCGAGCAGCAGGACGGTCGAGACGGCGGCACGGGCGAATGCGCGACTCATCGCGGGCGAGCCTCCTAAAACTCGATGCCGATCTGGGCCTTCACGCCGGCGCGGAAAGGGTGCTTGACCAGCGTCATCTCGGTCACCAGATCGGCGGCTTCAACCAATTCGGGCTTCGCATTGCGCCCGGTGACGACGACATGCAGGCCCTCCCGGCGGGTCGTAAGCGCGGACAGGACCCGGTCGAGGTCCAGATAGCCGTAACGCAGCACGATGTTCAACTCGTCAAGAATGACCATGGCGTTGGACGGGTCCGCCATCATCGCCTCCGACATCTCCCAGGCGGCTTCGGCGGCGGCGATATCGCGCGCCCGGTCCTGCGTGTCCCAGGTGAAGCCCTCGCCCATGGCGCGGATCTCGATCAGGTCCGGGAAGCGGGCGAACACCTCGCGCTCGCCCGTCTTCCACGCGCCCTTGACGAATTGCACCACGCCCACCTTGAGGCCGTTGCCGACGGCGCGCGCCGCCAGCCCGAAGGCCGCGGTCGATTTGCCCTTGCCCTTGCCGGTATGGACGATCAGCAGGCCCTTTTCGATGGTCTTGCCGGCCAGCATGCGCTCGCGCGCAGCCTTGCGCTTGCGGGCTTTCTCATTGGCCCGGGCGTTGACGGCTTCCTCGTCGAGGACGCCGGGATCTCGGCTCATGGGCGCTCTCCGCTCGCCAGCGACCGCAGCAGATCATAGCCGAAATTGGCCCTCGGACGCCACAGCTCCCGGTCCAGCGCCTCCAGGAACCGCGCCGCCGTCTCCCTGAGCGCGGCAGGGTTGCTTTGCTCCATGAAGGCGCGCACCGCCTCGTCGCGGATATAGGCGTCGAACAGCATCTCGAAATGCCAGTCGCGCACCGCGCCCGTGGTGGCGGCGAAGGCGAAGAGGTAATCGACCGTGGCGGCGATCTCGAAGGCGCCCTTGTAGCCGTGGCGCATGACGCCGCGGATCCATTTGGGGTTGGCGGCGCGGGCGCGCACCGTGCGGGCGATCTCCTCCTCCAGGCTGAAGATGCGCGGGCGCTCCGGGCGGGTGTGGTCATTGTGATAGACCGCGGGTCGGCGCCCGGAGAGCAGCGCCGCCGCCGCCGCAAGCCCGCCCTCGAACTGGTAGTAGTCGTCGCTGTCGAGCAGGTCGTGCTCGCGATTGTCCTGGTTGTGGACGACCGCCTCGACGCGCGCGAGGCGGCGCTCGAACGCGCGGTGCGCGGGCTTGCCTTCCTCCCCTGCGCCATAGGCATAGCCGCCCCAGGCGACATAGGCGCGCGCCAGGTCCTCGGGCCCGTCCCAGCCGCCCTCGTCGATCAGCGCCTGCAGGCCCGCCCCGTAAGCCCCCGGCATGGAGCCGAACACGCGCCAGGTCGCCTCGCGGAAGCCGTCCTCCTCCGGCGTGTAGAGCGGGTTGTCGTCCTCATCCAGCCGGGCGACGGCGCGCACGGCGCTGTCGAACAGGTCGATCAGCCCCGGAAAGGCGTCGCGGAAGAACCCGGAAATGCGCAGCGTGACATCGACGCGCGGGCGGTCCAGCACACGGCGCGGCACGATCTCGAAGCCGGTGACCCGGCCCGAGTCATTGTCCCAGGTCGGCCGCACGCCCATCAGCGCAAGCGCCTGCGCGATGTCGTCGCCGCCGGTGCGCATGGCGCTGGTGCCCCAGGCGGAGAGCGCCAGCGCGCGCGGCCATTCGCCATGGTCGCGGACATGGCGTTCGACCAGCAGCATCGCCGAATGCCAGCCCAGCTGCGCCGCTGCCGGAGTCGGCACGGCGCGGGTATCGACGGAGTAGAAATTACGCCCTGTCGGCAACACGTCGGGCCGACCCCGCGTCGGCGCGCCGGAGGGGCCGGGCTCGATGAAGCGCCCGGCCAGGCCCGCCTTGAGGCCGGCCATTTCCGCTGCGCCCGAGCGGTCGAGCGCCGGGGCCAGCGTCTCCGTGAGGAAGGCGAGCGCGGCGGCGCTTTCGGGACCGGGGGCTGCGTCCGCGCCGTCCGCCAGCCGCGCCATCGCCGCCTCCAGCCGCTCCCGCGTGTCGCCGGCCGTGCGCCAGGGGCCGTCGCCCGCCAGCATGGCCGGCCGCGGGCCGGTCCAGGGCCGGGCGGGGTCCTCGCCGAGTTCGAGGCCGAGGTCCGCCGCGAGCGCCGGCAATAGCCGCGCGCGCATGGCGGCCACCAGCAGGTCGCGCCGCTGCCGGCCTTGCGGCGACGCTCCGAAGACATGCAGCCCGTCGCGGATCTGCAGTTCCTTGAGTTCGCACAGATAGCCGTCGAGCTTGCCGAGCGCCGACGCCTCGCCATCCTCCGGGCGGATGCCGCAATCGGCCGCCAGGCCGCCCTGTCCCGCAAGCTCGAGGATCGCCCCGGCCAGCACGGGCAGGCGGCGCGGGTCGAGCGCCGCAGCCTGATAATATTCGTCCACCAGCCTTTCCAGCTCCACCATGGGTCCGTGGCTCTCGGCGCGCGTGAGCGGCGGGGTCAGATGGTCCACAATTGCGGCATGAGTGCGGCGCTTCGCCTGCGCGCCCTCGCCCGGATCGTTGACGATGAAGGGATAGAGGTTCGGCAGGGGGCCGAGCACGGCATCGGGAAAGCAGTCCCCGGACAGCGCCAGCGCCTTGCCCGGCAGCCATTCCAGATTGCCGTGCTTGCCGAGATGGACCACCGTATCGGCCCCGAAGCCGCGCCGGAGCCAGCCATAGAAGGCGAGATAGGCGGGCGGCGGCGGCAGCGCCGGGTCGTGGTAGCTGGAGGCCGGGTCGATGTCGTAGCCGCGCGACGGCTGCACCGCGACGGCGATATCGCCGAACAGGAGCGCGGGTATTACGGTGTCCCGGCAGGCGAGGCCCCAGCGGTCTCGCACCGCGGCGGTTGCGCCGGCGGGCAGGCCGTCCAGGAAGGCCCGGAAGGCGCTGGCCGGAAAGACTGGGCCTTCGGTCCGCGCCTGCTGCAGCCGGCGCATGAGCGCGTCGCCGTCCGCCGGCAGCCCTTCGGCGCCGAGCGCGCGGAGCACGGCGAGCGCCGAGGCCGGGGTGTCGAGGCCGACCCCATTGCCGATGCGCCCGTCCCGCACCGGGTAGTTGGCGAGCACCAGCGCGATGCGCTTGCGCCCCGGCCGGCGCAGCCGCGCCCAATTGGCGGCGAGCGCCGCCACGAAACGCGCCCGGTCCGGCACCGGGCGGTAGCGGGTGATGTCGCATTCCGTCGCCGCGTCGCGCCGGCTCGCAGCCTTGAAGGAGACGGCGCGCGAGATCAGCCGGCCGTCCAGCTCCGGCAGCGCGATGTTCATGGCGATGTCGCGCGGGGAGAGGCCGCGCGTCCCCTCCCGCCAGGCGGCCTCCGCGCCGCCCGAGAGCACCGCCTGGATCACCGGGCAGTCATAGCGGTCGAGCGGGCCCGGGCCGTCCCGGCCGCGGGCGGCGAAGCCGGTTGTGTTCACGATGACGGCCGGCGGCTCGCGGGCGAACAGGCGGTGCAGCAGGGCGAGCGAGTCGGGGTCCTTGAGGCTGGAAATCGCAACCGGCCGGGGCGACAGTCCCGCCGCCGCCATTTCCTTGGCCAGCATGTCGATCGCCGCGACATTGCCGGCCTGCAGATGCGCCCGGTAAAACAGGAGCGGCGCGACCGGCCCGTCGCCTGCGGCGGCCGCATAGGGCCGGGCGCGCGGGATCGGCGCGGGTTCATCCCAGTGGGCGGGGCGGCCGAGCAAATGGGCGGCGTAGCGCAGGCCGTTGAGCGCGTTGTCGGGGCCGCCCTCCGCCAGATAGCGCCAGAGGCGGCGGCAGGCGTCCGCATCGAGGCTGGAGAGGGCGTCGAGCTCAGGGTCCGGGCGGTCGTCGCCGGGCAGGAGCGCCACCGGCGCCGCCAGCGCGCCCAGGCGCTCGGCGCCATAGGGCCAGTAGCCGCGCCCGCCGAGCAGGCGGACCACCACCAGCCGGGCGCGCGAGAGCACACGCTCGACATAGAGATCGATGGAGAGGTTGTGGCCGAGCGCCATGATATTGGCGAGGCGGAGCGTCGGCACGCCGGGATCCTCGGCGAGGCGCTGTCTCTGGGCTTCGGCGAGCAGGGCGAGTTCCGTGTCGGCCGCGCTCAGGATCGCGATGTCGCCCGGCGTCTGGCCAAGATCGACCGCCTCGCCATCCTCGACCGCGCCGGAGGCTGCGGCTAGGAGATGCACCGCCCGCCAAGCGTCCGGGCGACGGCCTCGCGGTCGAGCCCGGCGAAGCCGATCACCACCAGCCGCGTCGCCGGCGCCTCGCCGGCCCGCCAGGGCCGGTCATACCAGGTCTCGGCGCGGGCGCCGACGCCCTGCACGGCAAGCCGCATCGCCTTGCCCTCGACCGCGGCGAAACCCTTGATGCGCAGCACATCATGGCCGCGCGCGGCGTCCGCCATGCGCGCGGCAAGCGCGGCCGGCTCCACCGGCCCCGCCTCGATGGCGAAGCTCTCGAAATCGTCATGGTCGTGCTCATCCTCGCCGTCATGATGCGAGGGGCGCGCCTCGATATCGTCCTCCGCCGCCGCGTCCAGGCCGAGCAGCAGGCGCGCATCGACGGCGCCGCCCGTCGTGCCGATGGTCTTCACGGCGGGCGAGCGCAGCCCTGCCTGCACACGGCCCAGAACGCCCTCCCAGGCCGGCGCGTCCAGCAGGTCGCGCTTGTTGACGACGACAAGGTCGGCGGCGGCGAGCTGGTCCTCGAACAGTTCTTCCAGCGGCGCATCGTGGTCGAGCGCCGGATCGGCAAGCCGCGCCGCCTCCACGGCCTCCGGGTCGGCGGCGAAGCGCCCGGCGGCGACGGCCGCGGCATCGACCACGGCGACCACGCCGTCCACCGTCGTGCGGGAGCGCACTTCCGGCCAGGCGAAGGCCTGCACCAGCGGTTTGGGCAGCGCCAGGCCCGAGGTCTCGATCACGATATGGTCGGGCGGGTCCGGCCGGTCGAGCAGCGTCTGCATGGTCGGCAGGAAGTCGTCCGCCACCGTGCAGCAAATGCAGCCATTGGCGAGTTCGACGATATCCTCGTCCCCGCAGCCGTCGATGCCGCAGGCGCGCAGCAGTTCGCCGTCTATGCCGAGATCGCCGAATTCGTTGACGACCACCGCGAGGCGCCGCCCGCCGGCATTCTCCAGCAGGCTGCGGACGAGGCTAGTCTTGCCGGCGCCGAGAAAGCCTGTGACGACGGTTGCCGGGATTTTCGGTTTCAGCATGGGGGGCGGGCTTTTCTGCCGGTCCGGAGAGACGGGGGACCATGCCCTGCCGCCGCCCCGTCCGCAAGCGGCTCGGGACGTGGACGGCCGGTATGTCCAGGAGCGGTTCCCCGCCTCGGCTTGACCGCAGAGGCGAATGGTGGATGCTCGCCCGGCCGCATTTCGAGAGCAGGATTCATGGTTAGCCAGACCGAGGGCGACTTCCTCTGCCTTCACGAGATCGTCCACCGCGCGCACAACAATCTGAACCGGAACTACTGGGACTATCTGGCTGGCGGCAGCGAGAGCGAGGCGACGCTGCGGCGCAACCGGATGGCGCTGGACCGGCTGGCCCTGAAACACCGCGTGCTGCGCGATGTCTCCAGCGTTTCGGCGCGCAAGCGCGTGCTGGGCCACGATCTGCGCCTGCCGGTGCTGCTGGCGCCCATCGGTTCGCTGCAGAGCTTCGATGCCGCCGGCGGCGCGGCCGCCGCGCGGGCGGCGCACGCCTTCGGCACGATGAACATCCAGAGTTCGGTCTCCGAGCCCGGCCTCGAGGAGACCGCCGCGGCCGCGCCCAATCCCAAGGTCTTCCAGCTCTATGTGCGCGGCGGTGACGACTGGGTGGACGACATCGCCCGGCGCGCCATCGCCGCCGGCTACGCCGCGTTCTGCATCACCGTCGATACCGCCCATTACAGCCGGCGCGAGCGCGATATCGCCAAGCGCTTCGTCAAGCCGTGGCGCATCGACAACCGCAATATGGAGTTCCAGGGCGCCTTCAACTGGGACAATGTCAAGCGCTTCAAGGACCGTCACGACATCCCGCTCATCATCAAGGGCATCGGCGCGGGCGAAGACGCCGCGCTCTGCGTCGAGCACGGCGTCGATGTCGTCTATGTCTCCAATCATGGCGGGCGCCAGCTCGACGCCGGGCGCGGCGCGCTCGACATATTGCCGGAGGCGGTCGCCGCGGTGGACGGCAGGGCCGAGGTCTGGGTGGACGGCGGCATTTTGCGCGGCACGGATGTGGTGAAGGCGCTGGCGCTCGGCGCAAGCGCGGTCGGCATCGGCCGGCTGTCAGCGGCGGCGCTCGCCGCGAATGGCGAAGCGGGGGTCACCGCCATGCTGGAATTGCTGGAGGACGAGGTGGTGACCGCGCTCGGCCTGATGGGCTGCACCGGCTGGCAGGATCTCGGCCCCGAATTCGTTGCGCCCGCCGCGCCGACCTGCCCGCCCTCCGTCTTCAGCGCCTACCCGCTGCTCGACCTCGCCGAAACAGGCTATAACTGACTATTGCCGCATTCCTGATGGACGCGGCCCGGCGGTTCTCCTCGCAAAGGAGGCCGCCTTCTCGCAACCGGGAGACTGAACCCAGCATGACTTCGCGTATCTTCACCGGCCTCGTCGCCGGCGCGGCGGCGCTTGCCTTGGCGGGCACCGCCGCTGCCGACGGCCATGCGCCGAAACTTCCGAAATCCATGGTCTGGAGCGCCTACGATCTCGGCTCCTCCGGCTATGCCGAAGCCGCAGGCATCGCCAATGCGTTCCGGAAGAAGTACGGCACCCGCGTCCGTATCGTGCCTGCCGGCACCTCCATCGGACGCCTCCTGCCGATCAGCACCGGCAAGGTGTCCTACGGTTTCCTCGCCAATGAGGTCTTCTTCGCCGCCGAGGGCACTTACGACTTCGCCGTGCGCGAATGGGGCCCGCAGGATCTCCGGATCGTCGTCGGCCGCGTCGCCACGGTCGGGCTCGCCACGGCCGGCGATATCGGCGTCAAGGAACTCTCGGACCTGAAGGGCAAGCGCATCGGCTTCGTGAAGGCGAACCCCTCCGTCAATGTGAAGAATGACGGCTATCTCGCCTTTGGCGGCCTCACCAGGGACGATGTGGAGCAGGTCTGGTTCGGCAGCTACCGGGCCATGAAGGACGCGCTGCTCGCCAACCAGCTCGACGCCTTCGGCAGCGTCACCACCTCGGCGAACATGCGCCAGATCGAGGCGAGCCCGCGCGGTCTCTATTGGCCGCCTTTCCGGCCCGAGAACAAGGCCGGCTGGGATGCGATGAAGAGCATTATTAGCTTCGTCAAGCCGGTGGAGGAAACGCGCGGCGCGGGCCTTTCGGAAGAGAACCCGACCTGGCTGGTCGGCTACCGCTACCCGATGATCACCACCTATGCCCGCCAGAGCGCGGACGAGGTCTATAACCTCGTCAAGGCGCTCGACATGAGCTTCGACGACTACAGGAACACCACGGCGAGCTCCTTCAACTGGGCCCTCGACAAGGCCGGCCGGCCGCCGGCCGACGCGCCCTGGCACGAAGGCTCGATCCGCTACGCCAAGGAGAAGGGCTACTGGACGGCGGAAGACCAGGCCTGGCACGACGAACGGCTCGCGCGGCTCGAGAAGGTCATCGAGGTCTGGGACCTTGCCAATGGCGACTTCGACGCCATGCGCCTCGAAAAGAAAGACAAGGGCGAGAAGGTCAACGTGGCCGAAGAATGGCCCGCCTGGTGGCAGCGCTACCGCGACGAGCACCTGTAAACCATCCGCATTTCGTAACGATGCGCCCCCGCCTCATGCAGGCGGGGGCGTTTCTTGCGACCCTCCCGACTGGGTGAGCAAACCGACATGACCGACACCACGGAACCCTCGGGACTGCCGGTTCGCGGCAAGGGAGGAATCGCGCGCCCGCTAATTCTGGTCTTCGGGTTCGTGGGTATCTTTCTGCATATCAACCAGATCTACAATCTGCAGTTCTTCGTCGGCCATCTGATGATCGACACCTCCTATTACTACATACTCGTCGCGCTGTTCCTCTCGCTCGTTTTCGTGATCTATCCGGCGCACAAAAGCGCCTTCTACCGGATACCCGCTTACGACTGGGCGCTGTTCGCCGCAGCCATCGCGTCGGGCCTGTATCTCGCCTGGAACGGCGAGCGCATCATCCAGGAGGGGTGGGACATACGGGCCCCGACCAGCGCCACGATCATCGCCGGCCTGGTTTGCCTCATGGCGCTGGAGGCGGTGCGCCGCATCGGCGGCTGGGTCCTGTTCGCAATCTGCGGCTTCTTCTTCCTCTACCCGCTGTTCGCGGAGCAGATGCCGGGCTTCATGTGGGGGCCGCAGAGCCCGTTCGAGGAGGTCGTGCGGGTCCACGCCATGGGCACGGAGAGCATTATCGGCGTGCCCATGCGCGCCGTGTCCTCGATCCTGATCGGTTTCCTTGTCTTCGGCTCGGCGCTGGCGATCACTGGCGGCGGCGAGTTCTTCATGTCCTTCGCCACCGCGCTCATGGGCACGACGCGGGGCGGACCGGCCAAGGTCGCGGTGCTTTCCAGCGGCTTCTTCGGCTCGCTTTCCGGCAGCGTCATTTCCAATGTCGTGACCACCGGCAAGCTCACCATCCCGACCATGCGGCGCACCGGCTATCCGCCGACCTATGCGGCCTCGGTCGAGGCCTGCGCCTCCACCGGCGGCGCGCTCATGCCTCCCGTCATGGGCGTGGTCGCCTTCATCATGGCCGAGATCCTCAATATTTCCTACGCAACGGTCGTTATCGCCGCGCTCGTGCCCGCCGTGCTGTTCTATCTGGCGCTGCTGCTCCAGGCGGACAATTTCGCGGCCCGCAACGGCCTTGTCGGGCAGGACCGCTCGGAGATACCGAAGCTCGGCGCGGTGCTTGCCGACGGCTGGCATTTCCTGTTCAGCCTCGCCGTGCTGATCTACCTGCTGATCTGGGTCGGGGTGGAGAGCCAGGCGCCCTATTACGCCACCCTGGTGTTGCTGCTCTCCTCGGCGATCATGTCCAGGATCGCGCCGGGCCGCATCCCCTTCCGCCCCGCGCGGCTCCTGGACCTGCTCGACGATGCGGCGCGCAATGTCGCCAATATCGTCGGCATACTGGTCGGCATCGGCATGATCGTCGGCGCGCTTTCCTTCACAGGCGTCGGCCCCGCCTTTTCGAGCGAACTCGTGCTGCTGGCCGGCGACGATGTGCTGCTGCTGCTCGTCATGGGCGCGATCACGAGTTTCGTGCTCGGCATGGGGATGACGGTCAGCGCCTGCTACATCTTCCTCGCGATCGTGCTCGGCCCCGCGCTGCAGGAAGCAGGCCTGAATGTCATCGCCAGCCACCTGTTCATTCTTTATTGGGGCATGCTCTCCTACATCACCCCGCCGGTGGCGCTGGCGGCGGTCGCGGCCTCGACGATATCCGGCTCCAATGCGCTGCGCACCGGCTTCATGGCCATGCGCATGGGCATCATAAACTTCATCCTGCCCTTCCTGTTCGTGCTGACGCCGACGCTCATCCTGGAGGGCCCGTTCCTCGACATCCTGCATGACACCGGCACGGCGATCATCGCCGTGTGGCTGATGGCCGCCGGATTCGAGGGCTGGCTCTACGGCGTCGGGCGCATCGAGTGGCCGCTGCGCCTGCCGCTGCTTGCCGCCGCCGCGGCCTTCCTGCTTCCCGGCCTGGAAAGCGACGCCGCCGGCCTCGCCATCCTGGTCGCCGTCTTCGCCGCCGGGCGCTTCATGCAGAAACGGACGCTATAGAGAGCTTGGCCGAGGCGGCCGGGAGTATGGGCCAATGACCGTTCTTGCAGGCAGGGTCGCCCTGGTTACGGGCGCGCAGCAGGGCATCGGGGCCGCCATGGCGCTGGCCGCGGCCGAAGCGGGCGCCGCGGTCGTCGTCAACTATCTCGATGATGAAGAGGCGGCCCGGGCCGTCGCGGCCTCGGCGCAGGCGGCAGGCGCGCAGGCGGTGGCCGTGCAGGCCGACGTCACCGATCCCGGAGCGGTCGAGCGCCTGATGGCGGCGGCGGACGGGCTCGGCGGCGTCGATATCCTCGTGAACAATGCCGCCGTGTTCCCGCGCACCGCCTTTCTGGACATGACGGAGGCCGATTGGGACGGCGTGCTGTCGGTCAATCTGAAAGGCTCGTTCCTCTGCTCCTCGGCCGCGGCGCGGCGCATGGCGGCGGCCCGGCGGGAGGGCGCCATCATCAATATCGCGTCGGGCGCGGCGTTCCGTTCGTCGCCGCGCGGCGCGCATTACGTGGCGTCGAAAGCGGGCCTTGTCGGGCTGACGCGCGCGATCGCGCTGGAGCTCGCGCCCTGCGGCATCCGCGTCAACGCCATTGCGCCAGGCCTTGCCGACACCGCGCAGCCGCGCTACGGGATGACCGAGGAGGAAATTGCCGAGGCCGCCGACCTGATCCCGCTGAAAGGGCTGACGCTCCCGGAGGATGTGGCGCAGCTGGCGGTATTTCTTGCGTCGTCCGCCGCGCGGCGCATCACCGGGCAGACGATCCACATAAATGGCGGCAATTATCTCACCTGAACGCGCTTACCGCGCGGCCAGGGCGGCCGCGGCGGCCAGGACGGCGGCGGCGAGCAGCGACGGGGCGAGATAGCTGCCCGTCCCGTCATGCAGCAGGCCGGCGAGCGCGGGGCCGACCATCTGGCCGAGGCCGAAGGCCGCCGTTATCAACGCCAGATTGCGGCGCGGGTCGCCGAGGGACAGGCGCCGCGCATTGACGAGGCCGAGCGCGGTCAGGCCCATGAAGGTGCCGCCCAGCAGGGCCGCCGCCAGCAGCACCGGCCAGACGGCGCCGCCCAGAACGCTCAGCAGCACAGCCACCGCCTCGACGAGGCAAGCGGCCGCGAACGCCCGTTCATGGCCCCAGCGCTGTCCTGCCCAGCCCCAGAATGCAACCGACGGCGCCGCCGCCAGCCCGACGCAAAGCCAGACCACGTTCTCCGCCGGCTGCAGGGCCGGATCGGCGCGCACCATGTCGGAAATGAACGTGGCGGTGATGACATAGCCGAAGCCGAACAGCCCGTAGGCGAGCGCGAACCGGGCGAAACCCTCTGCCCGCCCGCCACCGGCCGCGGCGCCGGGCCTCGCCGACGCGGGCGCCCGGCGCTCCCGCAGCAGCAGCCCGACCGGGACCGCGAGCGCCAGCGAGAGCGCGCCGCAAACGAGCCAAGGCCCCTGCCAATCGCCTTCTGCCAGCGCCGCCGCCGGCACGGCCAGCGACGAGACCGCGATGCCGACGCCGACGCCCGCATAAATGCCCGCCGCCCAGACAGCCCGCCCGGCGGCGGCCAGCCGGTCCATCGTCAGTGACGAGGCGAGCACCATCACCAGCGCTGCCACGGCTCCGTTGGCGAAGCGCAGGGTGAGGAAGGCGCCCAGCTCCTCCGCGAGCCCCATGGCCCCGGTGGTCGCCGCGCTCGCCGCCAGCGCGCCCAGCAGCCAGAACCGCGCATCGCCCGGCGGAGACCGCCACGCCGCCGCCAGCGCGCCGAGCAGATAGCCCAGGAAATTGGCCGAGGCGATCAGCCCCGCCTCGGATTTGCCGAGTCCGAGGCCGGTCGTCATGTAGGGCAGTATGGGCGTATAGACGAACCGCCCGATCCCGATGGCGACCGCGAGCGCCAGACATCCGGAAAGCGCCAGCGCCGCCGGTTGGCGGAGCGGTTGCGATGCGGTCATATGGCGCTCAGGGCTCCCGGAAGCGGGTCGGGTTCATGAGTCAGTGTAGCCTTCCCGATCGACAATCGCGATGATGCAAAGGCCGCCTCCGTATAGACGGGCGGTCCTGAATGTTGACGCCATCGCCATTGACAGAGACGGATTGTTCTTGCTTGAGCCTCTTGCAGAATTGGGGTGATGAGGGTGTAGCGGCCGCGATTTCGGCGTCGGATTGGTTTCCGGGGGACGCTTTACGGACAGCGGCCGGGCCGGATAGCGACTGCGATGGGTCAGCGGGGAGTTTTCGGGCGCGCGCTTTTTGGCCGAGCCCGTTCGGGAGCACGGCGCGGGATCGGCGGTCCGGGTTGGACGGCGCTATGGGATGGCGA
>LXNI01001543.1_pt1 | contig 19332 bp, 15 predicted proteins | sample 809091 | NCBI WGS metagenome assembly LXNI01 (sample SAMN04870527, study PRJNA318959) | sponge metagenome | biome: 01000161; feature: marine sponge reef; material: water | host: Sarcotragus foetidus | place: Greece: Milos, Mediterranean Sea | collected 2013-05-29 | depth 5-7 m | reverse complement strand
CCGGAAGACGCGACAGAATTGTTAACGGATGGATCAGGTTTTCTACTTGTGAAGTCCCCATCGAAAGTTCAAGATTGGACTGATATCAATGAAGTTGCAAACATCTACTACGAAGAAATGCGCGTGCTTTCGCAACAGTTACTACCGACAGCTGTCGTGCCTGCGACCGAAAGCCACACCTATCGCAACGAGCAAATCCAAGAGCACTACTGGGAAAACGGCGTACAGTACGGTCCGTGCGCAACCGGTGTGCATAACGATTTCGCCGATTTCGTCGACGAGGAAAGTGGCAAGACTCTAAAGAAATTCAGTGAAGTGCTAGGCATGCCGCAGGACAAGCGTATCATCGGAATCAATATCTGGCGATCCGTCTCGCCAAAACCATTAGCCCGATACCCGCTCGCAGTTTGCGACCGTACGTCGATCGAACCTAGCGATCTTGAATACGACCTGATTCCGAACGCAAAACCCAGTCCTTTCAACGGTCACTACTGCAAACCAAATGAAGACCAGCGGTGGCATTACTACTCGGCAATGACGAGCGATGAAGCGCTCGTATTTACGACCTACGACTCGCATCCAATCGACAACGAAGTCTTTCGCCCTACGTTACATACTGCGGTTCCAATCCCTGATTCAGAAGGATTGCAGGAGCGTAAGAGCGTCGAGATACGCTTTTTCGCACAGCTGCCCTTACCGGCGTAGAGATACCTGTTTACGCGCGATTAGATCGGAGCTTCTATATCCCCCTTGTTGATCTGAATCGCCATTGACGAACCTATCAATCGTCGAAGCGACGTTCATTTGCCAATAAGATCGATTAACGCACTGATCTATATGTGTTCTTTAGAGGCTTGAGTTACCTTGGCGGTCGGTAATTGGCTGAACTACGGGTACTCGATGGGGGCGTCGAGGGATTCCGCAGTCGCAAGCAACTCGCCGTACTGTCGCTCCCCGTTCTCGTCCTGCCAAAACGGCACCTCATTGTCTTCTGACCGATCGATTAACGTCACGCGTTCCATTCGTCGCTCATGCGGCCAGAAATCAGCGACCGCGTAATGTTGGCAACTGCGGTTGTCCCACATCGCCACAGACCCATCCCGCCACCGAAAACGACACGTGTGTTCCGGCGTTGAGTACATCTTTGCGTATAGCTCGGCAAGCAGTCGTGCTGAGTCCGCTACGCTCATGCCACAAATCGAATTCGTAAACGTCGGATTGATGTAGAGCGCAGATCTACCTGTCTCAGGATGCGTTCGACAAATGGGGTGAGATACCTCGTCTCGCCCCGCCCGACCATGAATAGCCATGCGCCCTAACAGAAACTCCTTGAGCACCGGGCTTAGGCTATCCCAAAGCGCATAACAGTCGACAAATACCGTATCGCCACCAACCGGTGGTGACTTACGCGAAAGCAGCATCGAGCCAAGCGGCGGTCGATTTGACCATGTCACATCTGAATGCCAATTGGCCGCCGCGAACGGTTGCGTTTCGTTGGCATAGAGTCGCAAGATTTCAGGTTTCTCCTCCGCCGAGAGATTTCCTCCTAGGAAACGCTGGCGACCAAACGCGAATCCAATATCTGCGAAGCGCTTAGCAAATGCGATCTGTTCGTCAGACGAGATATGACCTTGATCGCGAAAAAACACGACCTTGCGAGATAAGAAGAGTCGCCAGACTTGCTCTATCTGCAATTCTGTCGGGTTAGCAAGATCAATCCCGCTTATTTCGATGCCTATGCTCGGTGAAACAGGCTCAATGGTTAAGCCTGCTCGTTGAAGCTCTGTATCGCCTTCGCTTAATATCGAGTCCTTCTGCCTGAGATCTTCCGCGACGTTCTCAGCATAGTTTCTGTCTGAGGCGAGTCGTCGCGCATCAGCGCCACCTCTGCTAGCAGGATTTTCCCGATAGTGGCCGGTCCACGTATCAGCTCGTCCACCTGCCCATCCGTCAGAGCGACTGCGATACGCTCGGGTTTTGTTCATATCACGTGGTTCAAACAGGTCGGTGGTCGTGACAGTGTCACTCATCGCTGGTTTCCTCTCTTATCGCGTCCGGGAAGCTCAAACCCGCATTCGCCTCGAACTCTAACGAAAATCTGCTCGCATTCAAATCGCGATGTCTCGAATGTTGTAATCACGAACGACTCGCTCGAACGTTTTCGAATTCCATCTGAATTGGTCCGCTGAGTCCTGGAACGGTTGATAGACATAGGGCGTTTCGTGGGAATAGTACTGCCGACGCGCGTCAATGGCGACCTGAATCACGCTGGCTCGCTTGTCGATAAACTCATCGTCATAGACGACTTCCCTTGGTTGCATCAGATGACCATGTTGTCCGACAACAGCGGAGCGTTTATGCATACCCCACGACACCGAGATTCGAAAGTCCTCGGAAGTATTCGCGAACGAGCCGTGAAGTGTTTGACGGTTAACGATGGTGACATCGCCCGGTTCGCAGAACAGAGGGACCGCATCTGGTAGCTGATCTGAGCCACCATTCGCCTCGACCATTGCCTTGATATCGACTCGGCCTAGTTTGTGAGTGCCTGGCACGACCCATAAGCAGCTTAATGCGGTAGTTCGATTCAGTTGAGCTTGGAAATTCACGCCGTGTATACCCTGGTCCCAAGCAGGGCTATCCCAATGCGTGACGCCATCCTGGTGCCACGCCACAGATCCGCCTAAACCAGGTTGTTTGACAAAAATCGCGTCGTTATACGGAACGAAATCCGGTCCGTTAATTGCTTCCGCAACCGCCAACAACTCAGGATGGCCATACACCCGCAGACCGGATTCAAACAATTGACACATGCCAGCGATGATTTGAACGACATACTCTGGAGTATCTCCGTCTGGATTCGCCTCGGCCATTTTGCTCATGTGTCTGCCATGCGAGGAATCCGTGCCACCAACCGGGTCTGAAAGGGGCTTGACGAAGAAATAAGGATTTCGCTTCATTTCGATGCCAATCGCTGGGTTACCTTCTGCATCAACGGTCTGACCAGGTCCGATCGGAGCTTGCGCTAGCACTCGTAGTACATCTTGTCTCAGTTCATCGACCTCTCGCTCGCACAGGACCTCTGTGAATACGTAGAAACCATTTTCCCAATATGCGCGGACGATATCTGAATGGAGTTTACCGTGAATATCAAGACGAACCGGTCCACGATTACTTAATCGCTTTGCACGCTCTTCACCCTCACGCGCATAGGTCTTCATTCGACTCTGGTATTCAAGAGCAGACAAGGGGTTCGTCACTCCATGTCCTCTTTCATCGGTTCCACTTCGTTCTCTAGGTTTACGAGTTCAGTGCTTCATGATCTGATTAGGAGATCATATGTGAAGCACCGAGTGCGGCGACATCCGCGACGAGTATTCTTGTAAAGTCAGTGAATGAAGCTTTTCCACCCCGTTTCGGTCACGATTTATCAAAATTCAATCCATGCAGATTAGTATCCTCGTACAAGGTTCCCCGACATCGACCCGGGCATGTCATTCGGCATTGGATTTCTCACAGTCGGTGGTGGATTCGGAACACAGCTTATTTAGGGTGTTTTTCTACCAAGATGCTGTGAGCATCGGCTCTCGTCATTTCGATACTCCACCCGACGAACCTAATCTACAAAACGCTTGGCTCGCGCTTAGCAAACAGTATGACGTCGAGTTGGTGCTCTGCGTGAGCGCCGCACAACGTAGAGGGATTAGTCAAGCAGACGATCACAATACCGTTGCAGAAGGGTTCTTAGTTAGTGGACTTGGACAGCTAATTGAAGCGATGCTCGAAAGCGATCGATTAGTGTCTTTCACTGCATAGCGAATAATCAAGCCTCTCCATGTCTTCGAAAATACCGGAAGAAGCTCAAGCGATCTTCACAGCGGACGGTTTTCTTCGCGATGCAGACTCCTGGAACCCGGCGCTCGCGACGAAAATCGCAGCTGATCTAGAGATCGCGCTCACCGATGAGCATTGGCAAGTCATCCACGGCGTTAGAGATTTCTACCGTCGAACTGGCCGTACGCTATCTATGAGACCGCTTGTTCGTGTCGTTCGAAATGAGATCGCGACGACACTCGGTTCGTCCCTCGCGTTAGCGCAGTTGTTTGGGAACAAGACGACTCGACATGTGGCGATGATCAGTGGATTACCAAAACCCTCCGACTGTATCTGACCTACTCGACAAATCACCGAGCTAATCCGCTTATCCTTATACGCCCCTCGGCAGATGGGTATTCGCTAGTTGGACGCGTTTGATGTTCACTAAATTGACCGCACGCGACGAGTGGAAGTACATGCTGTTACTTCCTCGCGCTTCAGCGGTACTTACCTTCGCATGGTGGTTCCTACTCCTCGCTCGAGGTCTACTGCCTGCGCTCTTCGTCGTAGCTATGGGCGTGCTTGTTGGCGCCGTTCAGCGAGGCGAGGATTTATTCATCCCGCTGGCGCTCGTTGGCGGCATGTTCGTCCTTGTTCAAGTGCTTTCGCCGTTACACCTCATGGTGAGTCAAAACCTTGGTAGCAAGATGGCGGCATATCTATACGACCGTCTAACTGTAGCCTGCACCGAGCCGCAAGGTATGGCGCATCTCGAAAACCCCGAGATGAACAACGATTTAGCGATGGCGCGAGACTTTGATCTAGGCATAAGTGGGCCTCCGTTGTTTGTTTCGATGGACTTTATTGCAGCAGGGCTAGTAGAGTTTGTTGCAGGATTGGTCGCGACTAGCCTCCTATTCGGCTATACGTGGTGGGCACCCATCTTGATCGGTGGCGCCTGGCTCATGACCCACTACTTACTTCGTGAGAGCGGTGTGTGGCGGGATCGCCAAACCAACGAAGTGCGTATGGCTCAACGTCACGCCGACTATGCATACAAGATGGCGGTTGATCCACCGGCGAGCAAGGAACTACGTCTATTCAGCCTTGCGGATTGGGTTGTAGATCGATTCGCGAAGCATCGACGCAAATTGCATGACCTACGATGGGAGGCAACCCGTTTAAGACAACGACCATTAGCGTTGAGTCTGACGCTTGTGACCGTCGCAAACGTAATCGTTTTCGTGTCGCTTGGTTACGACGCCACACAAGGCAATCTCGAATTACAGGAGCTCGTGATTTTCGCAGCCGCAGCAATGACCGCGAGCATGATCGCTTTCGGCGGGTTATCGTGGGCGCTTGACGGTGCAGCGGCTCCTGCTGGGGCGGTCTTACGACTGCAGCCATCAATGGCAGAAGCCGGTCATCTTCAGGATAGCGCCAAATCAGCAGATGATCTACCAGCAAGATCGGTCGAGTTCAAGAACCTCAAGTTTGCCTACCCGACCACCGGTGAAGTCACTCTAGATCAATTCAACCTGAGCATACCCGCGGGTACCACGTTAGCGATCGTCGGTCCAAACGGAGCCGGCAAGACGACGCTCGCGAAGTTACTTTGCCGTCTCTACGACCCACAAGAAGGTTCCATCGAAATTGACGGGATTGACCTGCGCGAACTGTCGATCGATTCGTGGCGCAATCGAGTCACAGCCGTGTTTCAGGATTTCGTTCGCTTCGAGTTATCCCTCCGTGAAAACGTGTGTCCGACCGGCGAAGCATCAGACGAGATCATTCTTCGAGCGCTAGACAACGCCGGTATGGCGGATCTGGTACCGTTGGACACGATCCTGAATAAGGCGTACGCGAACGGTACCGATTTCTCTGGCGGACAATGGCAACGCATCGCGCTGGCTCGTGCGCTTTGTCAAGTGTATCTCGGTGCTGGATTGGTGCTTCTCGACGAACCGACAGCACAACTAGACGTACGAGGCGAAGCCGAAATTTTCAGCCGGGTTATCGAGGAAACCAGGGACGTTACCACGATTCTGATTTCGCATCGGTTCTCCACTGTCCGCAAGACGGACCTCATCTGCGTGTTGGAACACGGTCGCGTCATCGAACTTGGTTCACACGACGAGCTAATGGCATTACGCGGACGTTACCAAACGATGTTCGATTTACAGGCATCACACTTCGAAGAAAGTGAGACGGATCTAGATGTCCTCAATTGAACCTATGCCAGGCGCTATGGAGTCGATGTGGCGCGCATTGAAACGTGGATATGTCGCGGAACCTACCCTGCTCGTCATTTCGTTCTCGCTCGCCCTGCTTGCTGCCTTACCTGATGCACTCTACGCAGTTTGGCTTGGGCTTCTCGGCTATGGATTAATTGAGTCAAACAACACCTTTGTCTGGGTCGGTGCCATAGGCATGGGGGCTTCGGCCACGCTGACCTGGACCTTGAGAGTTGTCAGTGATCGTACACAGCGACGATTTAGAGACCGTGTTTCCATTGCGCTGGAGTCACACGTTGCAAAACTTCAGGCAAGTGTGATCAGTGTCGAGCTCCACGAACGCGCCGAGTACCTTGACCGCTTAGCGGTATTGCGCGACCAAGTATTCACGCTAGATCACATGTACATGTCGATCTTTTCAACGGCGGGATGGATTTTGCGACTCGGGGTTACCGTAACGATCTTAGTGGTCATTCACCCCGCGCTCCTCGCATTGGTGTTATTCGCCATTCCTAGTATGGCATCGTCCCTGTGGCGACCCGGATTGGAGCGTGCGGTTGAAGAAAAACAAGCGCCGCATGATCGACTCGCGCGACATCTGTTTGACCTGGCGACCACAGCTCCGCCGGGCAAGGAAGTCCGCTTAACCGGCGTCACGCGTGACCTCGTAAAACGACGACGTAATTCATGGAACCGTTGGTACGGACCAGTGTCACGCGCACGTAATGTCAGCGGCGTCTACCAGTCCATCGCCTGGAGCATCTTTGGCTTCGGGTTCGTACTTGCAGTGGTCTTCGTCGTCTATGGTCTTGAAGCCCCTGCAGCGCAGACATTGCTGCTTATCGGGGCTGGCTCACGACTCGCAGGCTACATCAGTGCAACTGTTGGCGAACTCGGTTTTCTGCGGGGAATCTGGATGGATGGTTCGAAGCGTCTCGCATGGCTTGAAAACTACGCCGAAAGTCAACTCGTCGACGAGACGATTCCCGTACCTGATCACCTCGAACATGAGATTGAATTCAAGAACGTCTCATTCAAGTATCCTGGCGCAGACCGCTACGCACTCAAAAACGTCAACGTTACACTCCCGGCGGGTTCGGTAATCGCAATTGTTGGCGAGAACGGTGCTGGCAAGACGACGTTAGTTAAGCTGCTGGCCCGTATGTACAAACCAACCGAAGGGCAAATTCTGGTCGACGGCGTCGATTTGGCACGAATCGATGCTCAAGCATGGCGGACACGATTGGCCGGTGCATTTCAGGATTTCTTTCGCTTTGAGTTGTACGCCAAAACTACGGTTGGTATCGGCGATGAACCTGAAATGGGAAATGGCGATGCTGTCGCTAGCGCCGTGAATCGAGCGGGCGCCGACGATGTGATCGAACAACTGAAAAACGGACTTGACACCCAATTGGGACCTGGTTGGCCAGAAGGTGTAGAAGTCAGTTTCGGACAATGGCAGAAGCTCTCGCTCGCTCGAGGGTTCATGCGGGAAAAACCGTTGTTGCTTCTTCTCGATGAACCAACCGCGGCTCTTGACGCCGAGACTGAGTACGCACTATTCGAACGATATGCCCAAGGCATTCGAGGAGATGGTGATGGCGAAGATTTAGATACCGAGGGTCGTATCACACTCCTGGTGTCGCATCGCTTCAGCACCGTTCGAATGGCTGACCAAATCATCGTCCTAGATGGTGCATCACTGATCGAAGCGGGTGCCCATGAGGAGCTACTAGCGCTAGACGGGCAATACGCTTCTCTCTACGAGACTCAGGCGGCGGCGTATCGATAACGGTCTATCATTCCGCGCCATCTCAACTCAGGAAGCTTCCGTTGACGATCGCAAATGGCTCGGTATCGGTCTTATCAGCCGCAATGCCCGAAAGTATCGGCGACCTTACCTTTGCAACTAAGGAATGGGTCGATGCGGCACGTGACATTCTGAACGAGGAAGTCGAAAGGTACCGTGACCAGATTAAGGATGCCAAGCGTCACTCGTTCTGCCAAGTAGCACACAACGCGCCAGCGTACCTGCATGTTGGTAACACGCTCGCGTATTCGGTCATCTTTGAAAACGGTGGTGCAGAAATCCTCGCGGAGGAACTCCCGGACGATCAATGCGACATGAAGATGTCAGGTGACCACTCGCTTATGAGCAACATGGCTCGCTTGGTCTTCCAAGGCAAGGATCCGAAAGTCCTCGACGCCGCGCGAAACCGATTGTTCAGTCTTGGTCGTTGGCAGATGTACGGCAATCAGCCGCCTGAACGAGCACTTCATTCGGTGTGGCAAGCGGTGAATGACGCGATGGCGGAACGCACGATGCCGAGGTTTGTGTTCATGACACCTGAATGGGTTTCAAGCGCAAGAGCCATTCTCACCACACGAGCGCGATCCGACAAATATCGAGATGCGATCAAGAACGTCGATTTCACGTTCTCGGAGGAATTCACTCACACGCCTAAGTACGCCTTTCCAGATGGATCACACGGTGGGTTCTGGGTACGATGTCGACAGGGGAAACTGACGGTGGGTGCCGGTCCTCTACCCGAAGATAGCCAACCAGCCGATATGCTCACCAAAGCGCTATACGCACCCGTAATTCCGGTCGGTCGAACGGTCAACGCGAATATGACGGACGCTGAGAAACAAGCACAAGACGTTTACCAACGTCAGGCATTTAGATATGACAAGGAACTAAATCTGCGCCCCGCGGAACAGACACAACCGTCTGGACGAGGTCCTATGCCACCGGAGCTCGGTCGCGTTTTTCTACCGCTCCATGACGAACTTTCCAAACGCACATCTGGCGAATTGCCGTCCGACTACGACTCAACGATCAAACCTAAATGGGGCGAACCCCAGATATTTGACCGTCATCCCGAATACGACGCCAATCTGCTGCGGTATGACGAAGTCGATATCTACGGAAATCCACTAACTTGAAAGAGTCAAAGGCGTTCGCAGCCCTTATCGCATCACAGTAACCCCATCTCACGAAGTCAATCTAACGGCCGCAGGAAGAAATCATGCCCTCGAGACGCAGTCTCATCGAAATGGATGAAGCACAACGAAAGGACTACATCAATAGCGCGCAAACGTTGATCATCGTATCCAACGGTAAGAACGGGTACCCCCACCCGATGCCGATGTGGTTTGGAATCGATGATGACGAGAGCTTGCTCTGCACCACTTTTGGTAAGAGTCAGAAAGTGGTCAATTGGCGTCGCGATCCCAAAGCAAGCTTGCTGATTGAATCAGGTACCCAATATGCTGAGCTCCAAGGCGTCGTGATTTACGCACAGACCGAAATCATCGACGATCATGATGCAATCATTGATACCTTGGTGAAAATCAATTCGCGAGGTCGGGAATTGAACGAATCTCAGCGTGCGAAGCTACGTGAATCAGTGCAAGGAACGGCACAAAAACGCGTCGCGCTCAGATTTGTACCCGAAAAGTACCTTACTTGGGACCACACAAAGCTAGGCGGCCGTTACTAATCCTTCGGAGGGTTGACGTCGCGATCTGCAAATGCGACGACATTCCCAATGATTGCTGTGGTCGGGCTGACCAGTTCATGACGTTCTAGATCTTCGCCGATAGCGCCGACAGTCGATTTGATAACTTTCTGGTCAGGAAAGGTGCCGCGGGAGATCACGGCGATACCCACGTTGGTTGCCATCCCGTTCTCGATCAAATTGTCCGTGAACAGTTTTAAATTCGCGAGCCCCATATAGACCACCAGCGTTTGCTCAGGTCGCGCTAGCTCAGGCCAGTCGAGATGAATTTCATCGCTCTTTAGATGTCCTGTAACGAAGCGCACAGACTGTGAATAGTCACGGTGTGTCAATGGGATACCGGCATACGCCGCACAACCGAGCGCTGCAGTGATTCCCGGCACAACTTCGAAATCAATCCCCTCACTTAGGAGCGACTCGATTTCCTCCCCGCCACGTCCGAACATGAAGGGATCACCACCTTTCAAGCGTACGACGCGCTTACCGGCGAGCGCGTCGTTTTGGAGCAAACTGTTAATTTCCGCTTGACGGATACCAGAGAATTTGCGCTTCTTCCCGACGTAGACCTTCTTAGCGTCTTTTCGCACGCGTTCTAGCACTTCAGTCGCGACCAGATTGTCGTAATAAACCACATCAGCGCGTTCCATGCAGCGTACTGCTTTGAGCGTCAATAGTGCAGGATCACCCGGACCAGCACCGACGAGCGAGACGAATCCACGTTGCTCTGAGTTCTCCGATTGAAGGTTTTTAAACCGATGTTCCGCACCCGCTACATCGCCGCGTTCAAGAAGATCGGGTATCGTGGAGTCGAGTACGGCATCCCAGAGTCGACGCGACGCTTGACCGCCGAGCTCACGACGCTTACCCGAAATGTACTCCGCAACACGACCAAGACCTTCACTTAGTTGCCCTTCAAGCGTCGACTTGAGACGACGTGCCAAAGTCGGTGAACGACCGTCCGTAGACACAGCGACTATTACTGGCGTGCGGTTGACGATTGCAGGGAATGTCGCTGTTGATAGTTCGTAGTCATCTACCACGTTCACCATCACTGCGCGCGAATCACACGCTGCCGCGATATGTGAATTCACTTCTCGGTCATTGGTGGCCGCGATCACGAGATTAACGCCGTCTAAGTCAAATAACGCAAACGATCGAAGTTCGATACTGATGTCGTTGTTGGCGGCCAATTCGTGAACTTCGTCGCTCACAGACTTGGCAACAATCGTGCAGTTGACGCCGTGTTTCACTAGGGTCTCTAGCTTCCGCGCGGCGACCGTCCCGCCGCCCACCAAAAGACATCGCAACTTGGCGCTGTTAAGAAACAGCGGCAACTGCGCCATTACTTGGTGCCGTCTGAATCGATGAGGTTTAGAGAGTCAAGCCCGCCGACGTAGCTTCGTAAGGCATCTGGAATCGTGATTGAACCATCCCCATTTTGGTAGTTCTCCATCAACGCAATGAGCGACCTGCCCACTGCCAATCCGGAACCATTCAAGGTGTGGACTAATTCGGGGCGTTCACCCGCCTTGCGTCGGAAACGGGCCTGCGCACGACGTGCTTGGAAGTCAAGGAAGTTACTGACGCTCGAAATTTCGCGATAGCGTCGTTGGCTGGGAAGCCAAACTTCCAAATCGACCGTTTTTGCCGCAGCAAAACCTAGATCTCCACCACACAATACACTTGCTTGATAAGGCAACTCAAGCATCTTCAGAATCGTCTCAGCGTGACCAAGAAGCTCTTCGAATGCATCCCACGAGACATCTGGCGAGACGATTTGCACCAACTCGACCTTTTCGAATTGATGCTGCCGGAATATCCCACGCATGTCTTTTCCATAAGACCCGGCCTCACTGCGAAAACAAGGCGTATGCGCGACGAATTTCATCGGTAATTCGTCCGCATTCAATATCTCATCACGCACGAAATTCGTGACCGGAACTTCCGCCGTCGGTACTAAGTACATCGGCTCCGTGTGTTCGACATGGAACGCATCTTCGGCAAACTTCGGCAGTTGCCCAGTCGCGGTCATGGAAGCAGCATTGACGATGAAAGGAACATATACCTCTTCGTAACCGTGCTGCTCTGTGTGAACGTCGAGCATAAACTGTGTAAGACTTCGCTGTAATTTCGCGAGCGGTCCACGCAGCACGCTGAAACGGCTGCCGCTGATCTTGGCAGCAAGTTCCAGATTCAAGAAATTCGGTGCTAGATCAACGTGATCTTTTGCCTCGAAGTTGAAGTCAGGCACCTTCCCGTGGCTTCGAAGCACGACGTTATCGTCCTCGTCCAGACCATCGGGCACCGTCTCGTCTGGGATGTTTGGGATCGACATTAGGAACGCACTTAGTTCGTCCCGAATCTTGCCGAATTCCTGTTTAACGACATCAAGTCGATAACCAATTTCACTGACGCTCAAACGCAATGGCTCAATGTCAAGACCATCTTGCTTCGCTTGCCCGATGGTCCGCGAAATCTCGTTACGTTCGTGCTGCAGCGTTTCCATCTCGGTCTGCAAGTCATGGCGCGAGGACTCAAGCTCGTTGTAAACCGTTAGATCGAAATCCATGCCACGTTTACTTAACGCTTGCGCAACTGCCTCGGGCTCTCGCCTGAGGAAACGAGGGTCTAACATCAGTGGTTAACCAGTCTTAATCCTGTATAGGTCGCCGCGAGGCACGCACTCACGGTTAGCGTCGCATAGAGGATCGCTACGTGCAATTTGCCCTCTTGTGCGAGTTGGAGCGTATCCATTGAAAACGCTGAAAACGTCGTAAACGCGCCGAGAAATCCAATCACCAACAAATTCCGTCCGTACGTTTCGAACCACTCAGCTTCGTTTGCGACAGCAATTAGCACGCCGATCGCGAAACAGCCAAGCACATTCACTGCGAACGTACCCCATGGCGACCACCCCTGCCAAGCAGCAAGGGTGACGATGGCATAACGTGCGATGGCGCCAAGCGCACCCGCGCCGGCGACAAGCATGATGGACTTGAACACAGATTTAGCGGATGCGTTTAGTTGAGGCGCGAAGTTTAGATGACTATTCCCCACCCTAAAGGATGGGGCTTCTTGCTTCTCAGGCAGCAGCGGGCAGTGTACCCGTCTTACGCAAGCCTCCGCAAGCAGAGACGGATAGCCCTTCCGCCTTTAATTTCTGCCCGTTTTCGAGTATTAGTGTCTTAACGCAGATCACTTGGTTTTCGTTTATCAAGCGTTTCGACATACAGCGTCTACGAACATATCTTAATCAAAATCTGCGAAGCCACGCAGCGTAATTTATCCGATATCTTGAAGATCAACACGGCCACTCTAACGAGGATACGCCTTATGTCCCCGCCTCGAACGGCGGTTTTTTTTCTGCAAGTCGGATAACCGCTCTGTGATCTGTTTCTCAACGCCACGATCCGAAGGGAAATAGAACTGTTGATCGGCTATCTCATCTGGAAAGTAACGTTCTCCTGGCGCGAAAGCACCATCTTCATCGTGGGCGTATCGATAGCCTTCACCATGTTTGAGCGATTTGGCAAGTGCTGTAGGCGCATTTCGAAACCGTAGAGGTACAGGGTGTGAGGGCTGGGAGCGAACAAAGGCTTTAGCACGCTCGTATGCAACTTCAACCGCATTGCTCTTAGGAACACTCGCAAAGTACAACACGGCTTCAGCGAGTGCTAGCTCACCCTCAGGCGATCCTAAGTGGTGGTATGCGTCCCTAGCCGCAATCGCGAGCTGCAAGCAGCGCGGATCCGCAGTTCCGATATCTTCGGTGGCGATACGCACAAGTCGTCGTGCAACGTACAAGGGATCGCACCCACCGTCAACCATGCGCACAAACCAGTAGAGGGAGGCATCCGGATCACTTCCGCGAATCGCTTTATGGAGAGCCGAAATCTGGTCATAAAAAGAGTCACCGCCCTTGTCAAACTGGCGAAAAGCCTGCCCTGCCGCATGCTCGATCACTTCGGCATTCAATTCGTGGCTGTCGAGGCGCATGGCGGCTTCGATGGTATTCAAGGCACGGCGGGCGTCTCCATCCGCGATGCCAAGAAGCAATTCGAGACCATCATCTGTGAGCGTGTATGAATCGCTCGTCGCTAACATCGCACGGCGCGCAATCGATTCAATATGGTGCGATTCAAGTCGATACAACACGTACACGTGCGTGCGAGATAACAACGCCGAATTGACTTCAAATGCAGGATTCTCGGTTGTAGCGCCGATCAGGGTAAGTGTTCCCGATTCGACGTGCGGCAGAAATGCATCTTGCTGAGCTTTGTTGAATCGATGAACTTCGTCAACGAAGAGCACGGTTTGACGTGGTGCTTGCGACTTAGCTTCTTCGATCGCGGCACGAACGTCCTTCACGCCAGCTAGAACCGCTGAGATAGCAATCCAGTGAGCGTCTGAATTAGCGGCGATCAAGCGCGCTAGCGTGGTTTTTCCCGATCCAGGTGGTCCCCACAAGATCATCGAGTGAACCGACCGTTGTTTGACCAGCGTCGAGAGCGGACGATCTTCACCTAACAGGTGTTCTTGACCTACGAAGTCCTCAAATCGTTTGGGTCGCAGACGTTCGGCGAGTGGAGAAGTCGTAATGACGGGATTCCCCAAGCTGATCAGTTCTTACAACTATAGCGAATCGTCTGAAGCGTGCGAATCGGGGTTCGGAACCTCTCCGATTACGTCCATGTCGTCAGCAATTTCTACTTCGAAGCGTGAGTCGTTTAGCTCTGCATTCTCTTCCACATCGAGGAACGTAAATTCAGTCAATCGATCTTGAGAATCGCGTACATCAATCGCATCTAAACGACGATTGTCGAAGTAAATCGTGATTGATTTAAACAGTTGCATCTCATTCGATGGCTTGAGTTCGAAGTGGTTGCGTCCTTTCGACACGCTGAAGTCATCTAGAACTTCCTGGTTACGATGCAACAGCAAAGCAACAATCGGCACCTCCTCCGTCGATTCAAGCGACCGGTACGTAACCTGATGAAGATCAGGATCTACGACCATAAGATCGAGATCGTTCAATACGTACGTCATACTGTACGGACGCATGACCTCCCATCGGAATTGCGAAGGGGTGCGTGTGACCATCTCGCCGTGAAGCACCTGGAGCTCTTCTCCATCTTCACCAAGAATCCGCTGAACGAAGCCAGCTTGTAATGTAACTATGTCTTCGAAGAGCGTAAAAAGCTCAGATTTCGCGTCTGAATCGCTCGCATTCGTAAGACTTGACAAACCCAGTGCGACGAGCAGCAGCACCGGAAGCCAGTCACGGCTTTGCGTTGATCGGGAATTAATCCTCAGGCGCGAGCACCTCCCGCCGCCCTTTGTGATCTGGCTCGGTCACGACACCATGCTGTTCCATCTGATCCATGAATCGTGCGGCTTTGTTCCAACCGATCTGAAACTTCGTCTGTAACGCTGACGCTGATGCGCGTCGCGATTCCATGACAAATTGAACCGCCTGTTGATACAGGTCATCGCCATCTTCGCCGGCGAGGTCAAAACCAAGATCGGTCGAATCAAATGTAACCGCATCGTCCATCATGTCGTAGACATATTGCGGCGCTCCGCGTTGCCGCCAATCCGCAATCACGGCTAACACTTCATCGTCGCTTACAAAAGCACCGTGAACGCGTTCCGGAACGCTAGATCCTGGTGGTAGAAAGAGCATATCACCGTGCCCAAGGAGCTGTTCCGCACCCACTTGATCGATGATGGTTCGTGAGTCAACTTGACTTGATACCTGGTAGCTAATGCGACTCGGAATGTTGGCTTTAATCAAACCTGTGATCACGTCCACGGACGGTCTTTGAGTGGCGAGAATCAGGTGGATACCTGCGGCTCGTGCTTTTTGAGCGATGCGAGCAATTAGTTGCTCAACCTTCTTCCCGACGATCATGATCATGTCTGCAAATTCGTCAATGACCACGACAATTAGCGGGAGTTTCATTAACACCTGCTGATCTTCACCGGAATCAGGTTGCCAGAGCGGATCCGGTAACGGTTCACCTGCTCTCTCGGCTTCCGCGATTTTCTCGTTGAATCCACCTAGGTTTCGTACCTTCAGCTCCTTCATGAGTCGGTAGCGACGTTCCATTTCAGCAACACACCACTGAAGCGCGCGCGCCGCATCCTGCATATCGGTAACCACAGGGGTCAGCAAATGAGGAATTCCTTCATATACCGATAGCTCAAGCATTTTGGGGTCAACGAGGATCAATCGAACGTCGTCCGGCGTGAGTCTATACATAAAACTCAACAACATCGTGTTAATTCCAACTGACTTACCAGAGCCTGTCGTGCCCGCTACTAGAAGATGCGGCATACGTTCGAGGTCGGCATAGACGGGTTCACCGGCGATGTCTTTGCCGAGAGCTAACGTCAGTGGTCGCTTTGCGTCATTGAACTCAGAGCGAGCCAACACTTCCTTCAGCGTAACAGTCGCACGTATTCGATTAGGTATCTCGATACCTACCACGCTCTTACCTGGAATTACCGGTACTACGCGAACGGAGCTGACAGCGATTTCGCGTGCAAGATCATTGGCGAGCGAGATGATCTTGTTGACTTTTAGCCCCGGCGCCAACTGAATCTCAAAACGCGATACAACAGGTCCAGCAATGATCGATTCCACTTCGATCGCGACACCGTAGTCAGCCAGAATCATGCGCAGGCGATCACCGAGCGCGATAAGCGCTTGTTGTTCCTTTTCGTCTGCCGCGTTTTCACCAGACGGCGTTGCAAGGATTTCCAGGCTAGGAAGCTTGTTAAGTACCGTAGGCTCATCTGAACTGCGTGGGGGAGCGGCTACGATATGAACGCGAGCAGATTGCTCTCGATCGGCCGTGGACACGCTGGTCGAGGAGGAATCGTCCTCTTCGAGTGGATCAACCGGTAACGGCGTCCACTCCCTGCCTGGTACGATTTGACCGAGAGAATCAGACTTATCGATTGCGATCGTAGGAGCGATTCTGACCGGGTCCGTGGCGACTCGCGACTGGGTACGTTGCGTCGACCAAACGTCTTCGGTTTTGAGTAGACCATACAACATTCGACCTGCTGACACAGTAGCGTTGTAAGCCCAGCGAATTGCTCGGCCTAACCATGCCGACGTTTTGACGATCCAACGACCAATCCACTCTACGACATTTATCCAGGAGAAGCCGATCATCAGCTGTAGCGCGATTAAGACGCCAACGAACGCCAAGATCGTAAGACCGGCAGTATTCACATACTCGATCGAGTAAGAGACCAACGTTCCACCCATATTCCCACCTGCACCGGCGGGGAGCACTGCAAATTCAGGCGTATGGAGCGTCGCCAACATGGTGGTGCCGAATACAAGCAGCAATGCACCACCGACGCGGCAACCAACGCTAAGCCAATTAACGGCGTCGATCTCCCATCGCATGATGACGACACACGATGCGATCATTCCTAATGGGATAAGAAACGAGGCGATTCCTAGCGCCCAGTAGCCACCAAATGCGGTCGCGGCGCCGACTGAACCGATTATGTTGTCGAAGTGACTACCACTGGAGTTACTCAGCTGGTCGACGGGAACATACGTGACCAACGCGAGAAACACGATAACAGCGAGTGCGCCGACAAGAATAGCGCCGCATTCGCGGACGTAGAAGCTAACAGCCGCTGGCTCCGTGCCTGACTGCGCCATGACATCATTCCTCCATGAATGACGCAGTTATTTTAGTACGAGTTGATAGCTTGCAACACCAATCTCAGGTTACTGTGATCGCTCGCTTCATCGAATACCAAGTCAACCTAGCGCAGATACTGAGCGACCGGTCAATCCCACGAACTCGCGAATTCCTTCGGATCACGCGTAGTTCGCTTACCTTGTCGGGCGCTGTTACTCGGCTTGAAGTGCTTCGACCGGATCTAAACGGGCGGCAGAAAGCGACGGATAGACACCGAAGCCGACTGCGATTGATACACAAACGCCCACGGCTAGTGCGATGGTTGGAAACGACCATGCGACTGACCAGTCTGCAAATCCCGCGATGGTGTACGCGATGGCAATGCCAAGCAACACCCCCGCGAGAGCACCCAGTAAGGCGATGACAGTCGTTTCAACAAGAAACTGACGCACCACGTCCCTCTGAGTCGCACCTACTGCACGTAGCAGACCGATTTCCGGTTTACGTTCCAGCACACTAGCAAGCATGATGTTCATGATGCCTATGCCACCAACAAGCAATGAGATGCCTGCAACCGCAGACATCACAATCGTGAAGATACGCTGCGTTTGACGTTGCTGCGCGAGCAACCGCGCTGGAACGACGATCCGCGTATCGTCTTGTCCACCATGACGGCGATGAAGTAAGTGCTGAACAGCTTGAGCCGCGTCGCCGGGCGATAGCTCTGCGGCGATCTGTAGCTTTAACGAGGATAGTTCCGATGCCCACGGATCAAGACGCAAGCGCTTAAGTCCCGTTTGTAGCGGTATGTAGACGCGTTCGCTCTCCCCGCCAACCTGCTCCCCTTGAAATTCCTCGTCAGTGATCTGAGTATCGCGTAGAACCCCGACAACTTCTAACCATAAGTAATTGATTTTAATACGTTTACCTACCGCATCTCCATTCGGGAACAGTTGTCTCGACGCAACGCTACCGAGCACCGCTTTCTGTGCAAAGCGAATGTCATCGCTCTCGTCGAACACGCTACCTTGTGCGGGCTCTAACCCTGAGAGCGCAAAATAAGATGGACTGATTGCGTACACCGCTGATCGACTTTGGCCTTCGTGTGAAATCAGATTCCAAACGTCAATCTCCCGCACGCCAGCCCAGTGTTCGATAAAAGGCATCGTTTCCTTAATCGCTATCGCATCACGGGTGGTAAGACCATCGGAGTGAACTCGCAATTCACGACGTTCCTCGCCCCATCCCTCTTCGGTTTCTACGATTAGGTTGCGAACCCCCATACCTTCGACAAGCTGCATCGCTTCACGACGACCTCCTTCGCTGACTGCCAGCATGGCTATTACGGCTGCAACACCGAATACCATGCCAAGGAGTGTTAAAGACGAGCGTAACTTGTGATGAGCTAGTTGTCCGAACGCTTGGCGGAAGTCCGGTACGACAGATTTTGCGAGAGAGTTAAGGTTCAAGGAAGTTTCGCTCGTTATCTCGTTGGAGAGACCTTATTACTGCACCAGATGCAGATCATTTTGAAGTGGCAAGCTCATGATTAGCTGCGCGTCCAGAAGCATGGACTTACGAAGGTTGACACTATGCGTCGATACCAATAGGTGCGACCAAGCTCACTAACTCTCCTTTGGTTAATCCGTCTCGTACTTCAACAAGTGTCGGACTTTTATTCCCTAGTGTGACATCACGAGCATCCAGTCGATCACCGTCGATCACGTATACGATGTATTTCTCGTTTACATTGAACACCGCCTGCTGCGGAAGAACAATCGCGTCATTGAGACTCGCGGTCACAATCGTGGCTGTCAGCGCACTACCGATTCGCACGCCCTCGCGCATACCCTGATCCAACGAAGCCGATACAACAACGTACTGGCGAGGATCTTGCGAATTACGCGCAACCGCCATCGGCGAAACGCTCTCAATTGTTCCGGATATCTCTTGGTGTATGTTTACGTCGACGCGAAGCTTGACTTGCTGACCCGGTTGGAGACCGACTGCATCGATTTTTGGTACATAGATACGAGCCTGTAATTTGTCGTCCACGGGCAACATTCCAACCGCACTACCTGGGAATACCAT
>LXNI01001542.1_pt1 | contig 19334 bp, 15 predicted proteins | sample 809091 | NCBI WGS metagenome assembly LXNI01 (sample SAMN04870527, study PRJNA318959) | sponge metagenome | biome: 01000161; feature: marine sponge reef; material: water | host: Sarcotragus foetidus | place: Greece: Milos, Mediterranean Sea | collected 2013-05-29 | depth 5-7 m | reverse complement strand
TTTCGGAGGATGAATTGTTAGTTTTTCATTACACTGACGGTGTGTTTTATCGGTACAAAGACATAGATCTGATTCAGTAATGGTTATGAGAAAAGAGCACGAGATAAACTACACATCCTGTTGTTACCAATATTCGTATGCGCCTGCATTTTTCTTGTTTTTGGATTGATTGGTGAGAGAAACATTGAAGCGGGGCAGGCAAAATGAGTGAAGCAGGGATTACAGGACTCGGTGAAAACGATTTAAAATATGGTCCCGTTGATTGCAGCCCTATATTAATCTATCGGGCGAAGAAAGTGGATTTTGAATTTGCCTCAGTGAGTAAGTAAGGTTGTAACAGAAGCGGAACAAAGGAGTCGAAAACCACATCGGTTTTTCTACTGGTCTGCAGGATGGAATTTCATAATAAAAAATTTCCGTAAATTTCCCATGTCTTCTGGCCAGCCAACCCGTAGTCAAGAGACGGTCTTTAGACCATCAAAAGTGTCACTTAACATTCAGCTCAAGACAGAGGTTTTTCGATGAGAAAAGTATACACATTGATTTTTGCTGTTGTAACCATTTTGGTGTCCTTTCAGTTTGCGAATGCGCAGGATTGGGGGCGTATTGAAGGCACCGTTTATGTTACGGATGGCACCGTGGCAACGGATGCAACGGTTAACCTAGTGGGTTTGAACTACTCCCAGCAAGTCGATGAATCTGGACAGTACGTGTTTGAGGAGGTGCCCTCCGGTTCGGTACTTCTACGTGTTACGAGCCCGCGTTGGGGACGGAATTCAATGACGGTCACGGTTGTGGCAGGGGAAACGACGGAGGCAGATATTGAAGTCTTACGTCACTTCCACATGGAAGAGATCATTGTCTCTTCAGGTCCCATAGCTCTTACCCGCTCCGAACTGGTTAACCCGGTAGGAGTTCTGACCGATCAGGATCTGGTCGAATCAAGTGCGCTTAGCCTAGGCGAATCTTTGAAGGATATGCCGGGAATTTCATCAGCATATTTTGGTCCGGCAATCAGCCGACCGATTATTGGTGGGGTTGGAGGCAGCAGAGTGAAAATTCTTCAACAGGGCGTAGATACAGGCGATCTTAGTGATCAGGGCGCAGATCATGCAGTGAATATTGATGCTTTTGATGCTGGGCGGATTGAGATCATTCGCGGACCAGGTGCGCTGTTGTACGGAAGCAATGCAACTGGTGGGGTCATAAACATTCTTGATGGCCGGGTTCCAAATGAGCGACCGACAGGATTTGTTGGAGGAACCGTAATGGGCAGGGTTGGATCGGTAGCTGATGAGCGGGGTGGGGGTGGAAATGTGTCCGGAGCCTTCGGAAATTTCGTTTGGCGTGCACGTGCCCTGGTGCGCGAAAGTGGTGATGTTGCCACACCTGAATTCACGCCGGAAGAAGAGCATGATGAACATGATGAGGAAGAGAATGGTGAACATGGTGAAGAAGAGGAACACCATGAGGAGGAAATGCATGAAGAGTATTTAACAAGTGTCGAGAACTCCGGGAGTTCGCTGACAAGAGGATCGTTTGGTTTATCCTGGATTGGTCGACGTGGATATATTGGCGGTGCCGTGACTATGCATGATAACAGTTATGGTGTGCCTGGACATGCTCATCACGAGGAGGAGCATGAAGAGGGAGAAGAAGAGGATCATGAAGAAGAAGAAGGTCATGAGGAAGAAGTGGAAGAAGTGACGGCAGACCTAACCTCCAGGACATACGATCTTGAAGGTGCGTACCGCTTCTCCAACACGATATTTCGAGGAATACGCTTCAGGGCCGCGCTCACCGACTACGAAAATGCCGAACTGGAACATATCGAAGAAGGTGAGGAGGGATTTAGCACTATTTTGGGCAATGAACAGCTGGAGGGTCGTTTGGAAGTGGATCATGTACTTGCGAGCAATATGACAGGGGTTGCCGGCATACAGATCGAGGACAGTGAATTGACGGCTGAGGGGAGTGAGGCTTTTCTGCCAAACACGTTATCTACCGGTATTGGCATATTTGCGCTTGAACGCGTTAATCTTGACGCATTGAGGTTTGAGTTTGCTGGTCGAATGCAATGGCAGTCACATGACCCAAGAGAATCTGAGCTTACAGCAAGATCCTTCTCGGCTCTAAGTTTGAGTGGAGGCGTGAACTACGAAAGAAGTGAGGGCATTGTATTCTCGTTCAGTTGGGCCCGTGCGGCAAAAATGCCGGATGTGGCGGAATTATACGCCCAAGGGCTGCACACAGCAACACGTGCTGTGGAAATAGGCAATGAAGATCTTGAGGTTGAGACTACCAACGGAGTGACGCTTTCCAGCCAGATCCAGGCAGATCTTTTGAAGGCAACGATCAGCGCATACACAAACCACACGGACGACTTTATATATCTTGCACCGACAGGACAGGAAGACGAGGGCAGTCCAATCTACCAGATGAACCAGGCCGAGGCCAGGATTTCCGGGGTAGAAGTGGATACAAGGTTTGAGCTGCTGCATGGTCAAGCGTCGCACTTGGTGCTGCGTCTATGGGGCGATTATGTAAGGGGGCGATTGGTCGCGAATGACCAGGACCTGCCTCGCATGTCTCCCTTGCGTGTAGGAGCGGGACTGCGGTACGAGTTCGGCGATTTTGATGTTGACTTCTCCGTGAAACATGTGACCGATCAGGAACGGGTTTTCCCGGGAGAGGAGGAAACCCATGGCTATACAATGGTCAATGCCACAGCCAGGTACCGCTTAATTTTGGGCTCTACAGTTCAGAATATCTCCCTGCAGGGTATGAATTTGACAAATGTTCTGGCAAGGGAGCACACATCGTTTGTGAAGGGTCTAGTACCACTACCAGGTAGGGATATCCGGTTATCCTACACGTTTGTGTTCTAGCACGGAATATTGTGGTTGAGCTACTGATTCACCTTTCAGAATATGTCGGAATATGTTGAGTGCACGGTTAACCCGGCAGGCGGCGGGAGTGTACGCCGTCCGTCGTCGGTATGTTATTGATCCAAGCCCGATATTGAGCGTGCGGGATAATCTTGGAATCCATACTAATTTGCTTGTCGGTTAGAATCTGTTGTTGTTGTGCTAGATCCTCTTTTCGAAGTTCCTCTCAAATTCCGGCATTACTTTAAGGAGCGCGGGCCAAAGCCCTCTGCAGGTGAAATATTGTCGGCACCGGTTCAGACAAATGCAGGTTTGGATCCCTATGACCAGCCTCTGACACGTCGAGAGGCCACGCATCTGTTTCGAAGGGTCGCATTTGGGGGCAACACTGCGCAGGTAGAAGCGGCTGTCGGGCGTTTAGCCCCCGAGGCAGTACATCAGATCGTGCAGGATGGACTTCAAAGCCCGATGCCGGCTCCGCCTTCCTGGCACGAGGACTGGCCGCCGTGGAGTGGATCAGACACCATCAAACAGGCTTATTTTGACAAGCAGTTTGGTTGGGCAGCGGAGCTCGCAGCTATCTGGCTTGCTCAGATGGTCGAAAATGGTCTACGTGACCGAATGACGCTTTTTTGGCACGATCACTTTGCAACAGAGCGCGCTACATATTTCTACGCAATTCTGGCCCACAAGCACCTCACCACTCTTCGCAATCACGCATTGGGGAACTTCAAGGATTTCGTGGTTGCCGTCGGTATCGATCCCGCGATGCTGATATATCTTGATGGAAGACTCAGTACACGGCAGAGTCCCAACGAAAACTATGCAAGGGAGCTCGTTGAGCTATTCACCATGGGGCAGTTCGACAAACATGGTAATCCTAACTATACGCAGGACGATATTGTCGAACTGTCGCGTGCACTGACAGGTTATCAGGTAGACTATAGATATTTCAGGGCGCATTTAACACAGAGTTTGCGGGATACCACAAACAAGACCATCTTTGGCAGAACCGAGCGGTTTGACTTTGGGGGAGCGCATCTAGTGCTTTTCGAGGAACGTGCCCCTCAGATTGCTGACTTCATGGCACGCAAGCTGTACAAGGAATTCGTTTATGTAACACCGCACGAAGCAGTCGTCGAGCAGCTTGCCCAATGTTTTCTCGACAACAATTTTGAAATCGCTCCGGTGTTGGAAGCCCTGTTCTCCAGCCGTCATTTTTACTCGGAGGAGGTGATAGGGGCACAAATAAAGAGCCCGGCCGCAATGTTTGTTGGCATTCTGCGGGCTTTCGGGCAAGGTGTTCCTCCACGTTCTAGATTGAATACCATTCGTAACGGGATGAATCGCCTTTCTCAGAATATTTTTGACCCTCCCAGCGTCGCCGGTTGGCCCGGGTATCGGACCTGGATTTCGACATCCTCGTTGCCTGAACGATGGTCGCAGCTCAGCCAACTGTTACAGTCGGCTCAATTCGGAATATTCCGATTGAATGGCGTCCAGCTTGCCCGGGAACTTGCGGATGAAAATGACGATCTGGCGGTTTTTAAAGTTCCGGTAGCAATAGCCGAACACCTTTTGGCTGTACCGCTTGAGGACATCTCTATCGACGCACCTCCGGAATTTGCCGGAGATCTGATCACCCATCCAATTCCAGACGAAATACAGAATGGTCCGGGCTATGTCCTGGATCTGACGCGCATTTTTCTCCGCGGTTTTCCATGGTACAGTTGGAAGCTAAGCCGACAGGGAATCGCGTACCAGACGATGGAATACATCAGATGGATAGCCGGGTTACCGGAGTATCAGCTCACCTAGGAATCATGGAGCACGGCGTAAGTGAACGATTTGGAAGCTGCCTGGAGCACGGTTGTGCACATACGGATGAGCACAGCCTGTGGTCACGAAGGAATTTCCTGACCAGCCTGGGCCATGCCATTGGCTCCTCAATAGTGCTTGGTTCCACGACGGTCAATGCACTGGCAAGATCTCCTGTGCTGGATATACTCAACGGCCATAATTCCGAGAGGATATTGGTCCTGTTGCAGCTTGGAGGTGGGAATGACGGTCTGAATACAGTTATTCCAGTTGAGGATGGTTATTATTTTCGTGCACGCCCGACGCTGTCTATCCCCAAAAATGTAGCCCTGCCGTTGACGGATACGCTGGGGTTGCATCCTGCGCTGAAAACGTTGCGTGGGCTCTACGATGATGGGCAGATGGCCATCATCCAGGGAGTCGGATATAAGAATTCAAGCTTATCGCACTTTCAGGGCACCGACAACTGGATGTCGGGCACTGAATCGGTCGGGCATGATGCATCCGGATGGGTAGGGCGAAAGTTGGAGTTCAGTCATCCCGACTTCGAAACAAAACCACGCGAATATCCTCTAGCTGTGCAGGTAGGAGGTATTTCCTCGCGCTTGTTCGACGGACATGAGCAGGGTATGGGTATGACCATGGCCAATGTGGATGTATTTCGGAGGCTTGTGCGTACGGGTCGGTTGTTTGACGAAAAATCTGCTCCCGACAATGCTTATGGCAATGAAGTTGCTTTCGTGCGCCGTATTGCCAATGACACATTTACTTACGGTAAGGCAGTCCAGGAAGCTGCTTCAAGGGGGGCCAACGCTGTTTCGTATCCGCGGGTTGTGCCAGCATATCTCACCGAGAGACTTTCCACAGTTGCCCGTCTCATCAAAGGGAATCTTGGGGCTCGGGTGTATCATGTTGGCTTGGGGGGATTCGACACACATGGTTCCCAGGGTAGTGTGTATGGCCGTCACGCAACACTGTTGAGAGCTATGGCGGAGACGGTCAATGCCTTCCTCAATGACTTGGGGGAACTCAGTAAGGAGGTGCTGGTCATGACTTTTTCGGAGTTCGGCAGGCGGGTTAACGAGAACGGCTCGGATGGGACCGATCATGGTACTGCAGCGCCGTTGTTTCTATTTGGTCCAGGGGTCAAAGGTGGGCTCCTAGGCAATGCGCCTTCGCTTCGTGATTTGGATGCTCATGGCAATCTTAAGCATGGGATTGATTTTCGCGCTGTTTATTCAACGGTGTTGCAGCACTGGTTTGGTTTCACAGGTCCTACCAGTGCACAGGTTCTGGGTGAGTCATTCGATCCACTGGACGTTATCGCCAAGCCATCTGATCCAATATATACCGGTGCTGAGCGTACAGCTGAAGTCCCCATTTCTGTTGTATTACATCAGAATTACCCCAATCCATTCAATCCAGCGACGACTATTGAGTACCAACTTGGAGCGTATGGCAGGGTCAAGCTTAACGTTTTTGATGTAACGGGTCGACGGGTAAAGACATTAGTGGACCGGACGCTGCCTCCCGGACATTACTCGGTTCAGTTTGATGCTGGTGGACTTCCAAGTGGGACTTATCTCTATCAGTTGCGTGTGGGCACTCAAGTAGCCTCGCGCAGAATGGTATTGCTCAGGTAGGAGGTTCTCCAAGCTATATACCCTGTGGTGGCCAGACCGAGGTAAAGCGCATATAGTAGAAGTGTAGGGTAGAGCTCAGTTGCTATATAGAGACCAACATAGATCGCGTCAGTAACAATCCAGACGAGCCAACTCTCGAGGATTTTACGGGCAGCCATCCAACTGGCAATCACACTGAGTGTAGTGGTTAGGCCTTCTGTTAGTGGGTAGGGGGATCCGGTCAAGTATTCGAGCAGCAGTGTGAACCCTGTGGTCCCCATTAGGGTCAAAAGAAGAAGTATCAAACCAATAACGGGACGGAGGCGGGTGACCATTAAGGTTCCGCCTTCGGGGCCTCCGGTTAGCCAGGCCCGCCATCCATAGATAGATATGCCAACGAATAACCCTTGGAGGAGCATGGTGGTGTAGAGGCGGGCCTCAAAGAACACAACGGCAAAAAGCAGGCTGCTGATGATGGCAACCGGCCACGTCCAGATGTTTTGGCGAATATTAAACCACACGCACAGGATGCCCGTAAGCACAGCGACGCTTTCAAGAAGCCGTTCTTCAAGAATTTCCAAGAGTATATTCACCGGATCTGAATAACGTAAACTGCTCCCGCATCAGTGCTGCCTGTGGTGCCAATCAGGGCAGTCTGGTTGTAAAGGTCAATGGAGTTGCCGAAGGCAGCTTCCCCAATATCTATGATTCCCTGGTAGTGCCATTGTCCATTGTTGCGGGCGAATATATAGACCACGCGATCGACATTGAAATTCAGACGGAGCTGTTCGTCGTAGCCAACGACAAGGGCCCTATCTCCATACAGCGCTACCTCTGTACCGAAAGCCCCTTTTCGGTAGGGTGTGGGGGGTTCCAGTGTGGCAGTTTTCAGCCAAGCTCCGGTTGAATCGCGGGCGAATAAAGTAGCCTGTCCAGACTCATTCCGTCCGGCTTTGGCTTGTCCAACGAGCAGTTCATCGCCATGCAGGTCCAGTGAAATGAAAAAATCTTCGATTCCGCCCAACTGGGCAACCTCTGACCAGGATCCATCTCGGTCAGATTCAAATAGATAGACTGAGCCTGCACGCCGATTGAAATAGGCGCTGCCTGCGACCGCCAAGCGGTCAAGGTGGAGTGCAGCAGTACCACCAAAAATACCGGCCGATACTCCACCACTGCCGGTCACTCTATGGTTCAGTGACCAAGTGTTGTCGCGTTTTTCGTAGATGTAGGCAGCGCCGTTCATCTGATTGCCGGATGTTACATCACCGGCAGTTGTGAAGAGTACGCGACCATCATGTACAGCAACGGCGGCGCCTGCCGGTCCCTCCCGGTTATGGCCGGTACTGGTGAGGCGCCCTGTCTGTGTCCAGTTGCCTGTATCGTTCCGTTCAAACACATAGACCGCATTCGAGCGTTCGGCAGCAAAATATTCCTGGCTGCCTGCCACAAGGGCCACATTGCCATCAAGCGCGACTTTTCGACCAAAAACGAGGCCTTCCTCACAATCCGAAGGGATGAGTCGTGCTGTTTTGTGCCAGTAACCGGTAGAATCCACCAACTCGAAGATATAGGCGGCTCCGGCACCTACCCCACAGGATGCTTCTCCACTTGCCCCAACAATCGCGCGGTTTCCATCTAGGGCTACCGAAGTTCCGAAATAGTTGCCACTGGTCGTGTCTGCATGAGGCAGCCGTGTGATCTGGGCCTGTACACAGAACGTGCAGCCCAATCCCCAAATCAGTATCACTCCGAATTTCAGGAGGTATCTCTGCGCGTAATCCTTCATTGCAACGGTTGGCTACTCACGTATATGATCCCCCAACGATTCCACTAGTGCTTCCCAGCGTGTATACAGGTCGTCCAGCTCTTTTTGGATAGATGCGTATGTGGCACTTGCCTCCTTTGCACGCACTGGATTCGAGTAAACGTTCGGATCGGCCAGAGCTTTTTCTGCTGCACGCTTACGCAACTCAGCTTCTGCAATAGCCGACTCAGCTTCATCACAGAGCCACTGCTTTTGATGAGGTGTCAGCTCATCTGTAGCCGGTTGTCCATTCATCTGTGCCTCGCGGTATGCGCGATTACGGGCCTCAGCCTCGCGCCGTTTTTCTTCCTTGGTTTTGGGTCCACCGGATCGTGTGCGGGTTTTGCGAACAGGCTTTTTAGCAGCTGGGCGATCTAGCCCAATTCGGCTGAGTGATCCATGGTTAAGCGCCCACCGATACTCCGAATAAGTACCCTCATATGTGCGTATCCCCTGGTCACCAATATGCCAGATTACGTTGGCAACATGGTCAAGAAAATGCCGATCGTGGCTTACAACCACAAAGGTCCCGCTGTACTGTCGAAGAGCTTCAATCAATACCTTGATGGACTGGATGTCCAGGTGATTGGTCGGCTCGTCCAGAATCAGGAAGTTGGCGGGATTAACGAGTGTTCTGGCGAGTGCCAGACGGCTCTTTTCGCCACCGGAAAGGGCTTGGACCGGCTTGAATACATCATCACCTGTAAACAGAAATGCCCCAAGAAGTGTGCGCAAGTAGACCTCTTCGCGCCCAATGGCTTCCCGATTGAGCGATTCGAGCACAGTATCAGTTGCGGTCAGTGAATCTGCCTGGTGCTGGGCGAAGAACCGAGTTTCTACGTTATGTCCTTCCTTACGGGATCCTTCAATCGCCTCGCTTCCAAAAAGAATACGCGCCAATGTTGATTTACCTGCACCGTTCTTGCCGATGAGCGCAATTTTTTGCTGGCGGGTAATCTCGAGGGGTCCAGCTTTGTCAAATACGCACACATCAGTCTCTTTTGCACTGGTATATGTTTTCGAGAATTCGCTTACAGATAGAACCGTACGGCCGGATCGGTTCGGTGACGGAAATCGTATCCGAATCTGAGCATCTGGTGAGTCAGGTGGTAGGAGACGTTCAAGCTTTTCGAGATGTTTTATTCGGCTCTGTACCTGGCGTGCTTTTGACGCTTTGTACCTGAAGCGTGCTATGAAGCGCTCGGCCTGCAGGATTTCGCGTTGCTGATTTTCATAGGCGGCTTGTTCAAGGGTGCGCCGTTTTTCCCGTTCAATCAGGAAGTAATCATAGTTCCCGGCATATTCTGCAATACGCCCGCGATACAGGTGTGCGACAGTGTTGATCATCCTGTTGAGGAAGTACCGGTCATGTGATACCAGAACAACTGTACCGGCATAGCTGCTCAGGTATTGTTCCAGCCAGTCTATGCTGAGGATATCGAGGTGATTGGTGGGTTCATCAAGAAGTAATACATCTGGTCTCTGAAGCAAGATGCGTGCCAGTGATACCCGCATTCGATAACCTCCGGAGAGGGTGTCTACGGGTCGTGTCAGGTCATCAGTTGAGAACCCCAATCCCTCTAGAACCGTCTCTGCACGAGCCTGTGCGGAATGTGCCTCCTGGATCGCCAAGCGTTCGTGGATGGCTTCTAGCTCCCGTAGAATTTTTGTCTGGTTTGCGCCGGGAACATCAAGTGCCTGAGTGAGCGACTCTTCACGATCCTGTAGTGCTTCGATAGCATCAAAGGCGGTCAATGTTTCCTCGATCACCGATCGCCCGGATGTAATTTCCTGTACATCCTGGGCCAGATAACCAACCGAACCGGACCGGGCCACTTGGCCAGCATCAGGCTCGAGGTATCCCCCGATCACACGCAGGAGTGTTGTTTTTCCTGCACCATTGGGACCGATCAAACCAATACGTTTACCATCTCCAAGGGTCCAGGTCAGCCCTTCAAGTATCTGGTTTCCCCCAAGTGCAACGTTAATGCCTTGTAGCTGAATCAAGATGCTGAATCAGTATGCGTTACGATTAACAAATCCCTTCCAGACGGTCATGATCATGATCTTTACATCCAGATACAGGGACCAGTTCTGAATATAGTAGAGATCGTGCTGAATTCGTTTTTCCAGGGATGTATTTCCACGCCACCCATTGACTTGTGCCCAGCCGGTGATCCCTGCTTTCATTTTGTGTCGCAGCATATAGCGTGGAATGCGGTTCTTAAAATCCTCAATAAATACTGGTCGTTCTGGTCTCGGGCCAACCACGGACATATCTCCTTTCAGCACGTTGATGAACTGAGGCAGTTCATCAAGGGAGGTACGTCGAAGAATACGGCCGACCGGAGTTGCTCGATTCTCACCCTTTTGGGCCCAGACAGCCCCGGACTCTTTCTCGGCAGCAACAGGCATGGAGCGAAACTTCAGCATGTCGAAGCACAGGCCGTTGAGCCCCATGCGTTCCTGTTTGTAAAGCACGGGGCCCTTCGAAGAAAGTAGCACTAACGCGGCAATTACGAGCAAGAGCGGTGAAAGAATGATTAGTATCAGTAAAGAAAACACAACATCCAGACATCTTTTGACAAACCTCCGAAAATCTATTGGCGCTTCATCAATGATATGCAGTACAGGGAGACCTCCTACGTCGGTAATGCGGCTGTTGATGATATCATGTTGTAGGAGGTCTGGTACTAGGCAAACATGCACGAGACGTGTGGAGAGTGAGCTGAGAAGCGTTTCGATCTTACCAACTGCATGGAGGGGCAGGGCAATATAAACGTAATGGATTGGGTTCTCTGCCGAATCAAGCAGTAGCAGCACGTCATCCACTTTTCCCAAAACGTCGGGGTCTTCGGTTTTGTGATCATCCAGGAAGCCGATCACCTGGAATCCCATCCATGGATAAAGCTCAAAGGATTTAGCGAGCTGTCTTCCTGCAGTTCCGGCTCCGACGATAAGGACGCGCCGCAGGTGGCGCCCACGCCGCCGTGCACTTCGGACATAAAAGTAGATGCACAGCCGCAGCGTAACCATAGAGATTGGAGTCAGTGCGGCAAAGAGTAGAATGGTGAGGCGCGAAACGTTGAAGTCACGGTAGAATGACAGGAAAGCCATTGTTATGATTAGCGCCAGGCCGACAGACTTGGCTACACTTCGTATCAGTGTGGTCCAGCGCTGAGCGCGATCCGGCACGTAAAGGCCAGAGGCCCAGAAAGTGAGTGCAGCGGAAATCAGAATCCACGGAAAAAATGTCAGATACCGACTAAACGGATGCCACTCGGGAAGTGGAACCGGCCAGTTGACAAGGACCTCGAACCGGAGGTAGTAGGCAGCAATCCACGCGCAGCCAACGAGCAGCATATCCATGAAGAACAGCAGTTGTTGGTAGAATCGACTCTGTTCCTGCAGCATTGGGGATTACGTTATCTGGAAGTGTTGTACCTGATGATGGGAAACCGGGTTTACTCCGAGGATTCGACGAGCTGCATTGCAGTGTGCAGCAGCACGTTTGCCCCTCGAACACAGGCTTCCCATGGTGTATACTCACGGAACGAGTGGCTGAATCCGCCTGCGGAGGGAACGAATATCAGGCCGGCTGGACAAAGGGTTGCCATCGACTGGGCGTCATGTCCAGCCAGTGAGGGCAGGCGCCGGCTGGACAGTCCGAGCAGGTCGACCGATGATTCGAACTGTTCAATCATTGCTGATGCCATTTTGCGTGCAGTAACAGATTCGAGGTGTTGGAAGTCAACCTTCAGACCAAACTTTACAGATATGTTCAGAGAGGCTTCCCGCAAAGCCTGTTCCAGCTCACCTGCGCGTGTAGCATCCTCGCTGCGCAGCTCCATGAATACTGTGACTCTGTTGGCTACAATATTGAAGGCTCCTGGTGAGAAGTCCATACGCCCCACTGTGGCAACGCAATCCGAGTAAGCGTCCATTACAGTTTCCCGGACCATGAGGGAGAACTCGGCAGCGCCCAATGCTGCGTCGCGGCGTTTGTTCATGGGAGTTGTACCAGCGTGATTACTTTGTCCCAGGAACGTAACTAGGTACATGTGAATGCCGACCATGCCGGTCACTACGCCAATATCAGTCCTGCTGCGCTCTAGGCGTGTACCTTGCTCTATATGCAGTTCCAGGTAACCTTGCAGGTTTTCCGCTGGTCGGGTAGCGGATAATAGACCATCTATCGATAGTCCGGCCCTTTGTAGTGCCTGTCGAAAAGCTTCTGGATCTCCTCTGGGGTTGGTCAAATCCTTGAGGGTCAGCTGTCCTGACATGGCGCGACTTCCAAGAAGTGAAACCCATGTTCCTTCCTCATCTGTGAAGTCGATGACCTCAACAGGCGCGCCTAAGTCCGTCCCATGATCACGCAAGACCTGCAATACTTCGAATGCTGCTGCAATGCCCAGTGCACCGTCAAATCGCCCGCCATTCGCTACGGAGTCGAGATGCGAGCCCAGTAATAGCACAGGTTTTATTGCCTCAGAAGGAGTATGACACGCAGAAAGGTTGCCTGCATTGTCTTCATGGATCGAAAACCCTCGTTCCTTGATCATTTCGCGGAAGGTTTCCCGTGCAGCTAAATGTGCCTCACTCAATGCGGGCCTGTTCAGTCCACCCTCCGGCGTAGCTCCATCCCGTGTAAGTCGTGAGAAATCCTCCAGAAATCGCGTCTCGTTGACGCGCATGGCATCTCTCGGGGTTGTCATTTTTTGCATCTGTTCGCGATGCGAATATCCTGCATCAGGTTGAATGCAAATACAGTGCGGCGTGCATGCTATACCGACCCTTATAAAGTGACGTAATGGTTTACGCGTTTATGGCCATATGTTCAGGCAATCGTGGGCGATCCGTCAGTCTGGAATACACCTAGCGCGATGTCTATGGCCCGAACTGAGTGTGTGAGTGAACCGCAGGAAAGGTAATCCACCCCCGTCGTTGCTATGACGGGAGCTGTTTCCAGGGTAACACCACCGGTTGCCTCGGTCTTTATTCGACCGCCAATGCAATTTACGGCCTGCTTTAACTGTGAGCAGTCTATTGTGCCATCAGCATAACGTACTGCCATATTATCAAGAAGAAGTACATCAATCAATTCGGCAACGGTGAGTGCCTCCTCAACTTCTGCCATCGTACGGGCTTCTACGTCAATCAAGTAATGGGGTAGTTTCTCTGCGGCACGGCGCACAGACGCTGCAAGGCTTCCAACGGCCTCAATGTGGTTGTCCTTAATCAGGATTCGGTCATAGAGACCTATTCGATGATTGGTGCCTCCCCCCAACATGACTGCCCACTTGTCCAGGAGTCGTAGTCCAGGGGCTGTTTTACGCGTGTCACGAACAAGGATCTTGCTTCCTTGCACGCTTCCTATCATGGCAGCGGTTGCGGTGGCAATACCACTCATCCGCTGCAGGAGGTTCAAGGCTAGGCGTTCAGCTGTAAGGATAGAACGCAGGGGGCCGGCGACAGTACCGATTACCGTTTCTGCCGGTACATGGCTACCCTCTTCGAAAGCCCAGTTGCATGCCACGGTTGGATCAACCAAGGTGAATGTGTATTGGGCCGCCATCAAGCCGGCGACCACGCCATCCTCCCGCATTACCAGGTTTCCCTGGCCTTGATGGTGCTCTGGTATTAATGCGTTTGATGTGATATCACCTTTGCCGACGTCTTCCGTCAAAGCATTCTGAAGAATGCACGTCAGGCTTTTTGGTGACAAATAGCTGGGGAATGGTTCACTGGCAGGCATGAGGGCACTATGCCGCCGCGTTAAACTTGCCAATCTGGTCGAACCGCTTCAGGCGTTGATTCAGCAGGTCTTCCGTAGATAGTTTTTTCAGTTCTTGCAGAGTCTCGCAAATGGCTTGACCAACATACTTATACGTTGTTTCTGGGTCGGAGTGTGCACCGCCCAGTGGCTCTTTCACGATTTGATCAACAATGCCTACATCGACAAGGTCAGGCGCTGTGAGCTTTAGAGCACGTGCTGCTTCTTCCTTGTAATCCCAGGACCTCCACAGAATGGATGAACAGCTTTCCGGGGAGATTACCGAATACCAGGCGTTTTCCAGCATAAGCATCCGGTCACCAACTCCGATGCCCAGTGCGCCGCCTGAGGCTCCCTCCCCAATAACGACGATAACAATAGGGACTTCAAGGCGCGCCATAACAAACAGATTGCGGGCAATCGCTTCAGCCTGCCCACGCTCTTCTGCATCCATACCAGGATAGGCTCCGGGTGTATCCAACAGGCAGACGATGGGTTTGCCAAACTTTTCTGCAAGCTGCATATGTCGTCGTGCCTTTCGGTATCCCTCTGGATTAGGCATCCCAAATCGGCGATAGCGGCGTGTTTTTGTGTCTCGCCCCTTTTGGTGGCCTACTACGAGTATGGTATGATCCTGATAGTTGTAGCGATTGCCGCACAGAGTAGCGAAGCCACTAATAATTGCCGGATCATCCCCGAAGTATCTGTCTCCGTGTAATTCCATAAACCCCTGTGTAAGCGCAGAGATGTAATCACTCGTGTAGGGTCTCAGGGGATGTCTGGCAATCTGCACACGTTGCCAGCGGGTCAGGTTGCCGTAGACGGAAGTGCGTAACTCCCGAATACGCGTCGCAAGTGCGTTGATTTCGTCAGAAAGATCAACCTCGCTCGTTTCGATGGACCGCATTTCGTCGAGCTTTTGTTCAAGCTCAACGATCGGTTTCTCGAAGTCCAGCAGGAATTTATTGGATTTCTTATGCATCCTTGACCTTGGAAGGGGCAGAATCAACAAGTGCAAGGGGGGACTGTTCCTAAGCCGGTGCCCGCAGGGCGCGTATGGCAATGAACCAGTCCAATATGGCGGATTGATTCCGTACGTAGTACCAGTATGCCTGTTCGATTTCTTCCGGCGGACGCCTGATACCTGGTCCAAGCATTTCGCTGACCGCAAATACACCTGGCTGCAGTTGCCATTCGGCAGGAGGGGTAAACCCGCTTCCCTCGTGGAAACCGATTAATGGGCGCTGTCCTTGCAGAACCGCACGCCATTGCCTGGTACGTTCACTTCTGCGCATCCACCGGGAGCGCGGGCCAGCCATCCTGGCAGCAAGCCAAACGACCGGGTGAATAACTGCTCCGGCCAGAGCAGCCATGATGTCGGATACTCGGCGCGCAGTATATGACCGCAACGCTCCAATAACCTCTTCGGCTTCAAGAAGGGGCTGTTTGCCCAGCTTTTCAATGGATGCTTTGCCGATCATGTGGTCCTGTCCCGCGTCAACTATATGCGTTTGCACGGGGAGTCCGGCAAGCTGCTGCATAAGTGCGAAAATTTTCTTGTTCGTCAGACTCGAGGATGCAAAAATTACTGACTCAATGTCATGTACGCGCACAATGTCTCCCAACTGATCATAGTCACCAAAATGAGGTAGTGTAGAGGACACGTTGTACACACCGTCATGTGTTGCAACCCCCACCAGTGTGTGCTGTGGCATCTGCTGTACAGCGAGAATATCAGCGTCAGAAAGATCCCCTACGATGAGTGTACGGCGGCGCGGGCGCTGGCGGGTTCCGGGAATCAGACGCACAGCAGACAGGACCAGCAAACAGGCGGGCAGACTGGCCATCACAACTGCACGGGAAAATGCCACTTGTTTTACAAAGAATGATAGCGTAGCCAGCGAGGTAACTGCAGTCACCAGTCCCAGAAACACGAGCCCCAGACGTGGCTTGCGTACCCGGTACCCTCCTAGGGCAGCGATCATGCCAACAGTAATCAGGGCGAATAGTGGAGACAAGCCCCAATAGAAGAGTGGCGGAAATTGCGTTCCGGTCTGGATGGATCGAAACAACCCCAGTGCAGCTACAACCCCAACGCATAATACCCAGTCACGCACAGCTGCATGGCGCAGCACGTTTCCAAGCGCCGTCGCTATCCCTCGCACAACGACGGCCAGATGTAAAACCCACAGAAAGGCCTTGGGATAATCTTCACTCAAATGCTTTCTGGCAAAGCGAACCATCGCGCTGTGAAAGAGGCGCACGTACTTGAGGTCTCCCTTTTTTGTACTCTCACCTTTGTAGTGAATGATCTGGGTTTCTGGTGTGTAGTAGATCGCCCAGCCGGCTTTCTGGATTCGATAGCACAGATCCAGGTCTTCGCCATACATGAAAAATTTCTCGTCAAACAAGCCGGCGCCGCCAGGGACGGTCTTGTTGTTTGTTGATCCCGTGAGCGCAGTACTTCGCACGAACATGCAGGAACCGCTCAGCGCGTCAACCTTTGCCACTTCACTCTGAGGCAGGAAGGTGAGGTTGTAGCGGCCAAAAATCCTGCTCCGTGGAAATATCCGACTGAGCCCTGTCATGCGGTAGAATGCAATTTCGGGGGTAGGGAATGACCGGCGACTCTCCAAAGCAAAGGTTCCGTCGGGATTAAGAATACGGCATCCCATAGCCCCAGCGTCTGGGTGGGCGTCCATAAAGTTCGTGAGCACGCTTATCGTGTCTTCCTCAACAATCGTGTCCGGGTTCAGGATGAACAGATACTCTCCGCTTGCTACATGTATCCCCTGATTGTTGGCCGCAGAAAACCCTACATTCGAGTGATTGGCAATGACAACGACTTTTGGAAATTCCTCATCTAACATACTGACTGATCCATCCACCGAGTTGTTGTCGATCACAATTATTTCGGCAGGAATGTCGGCCAATGATCGTTCGACGCTACGGAGGGCCTGACGAAGCAAGTCCCTCACGTTATAGTTAACGATGATCACCGATACCTTCAGAGGTTCGTATGATGTGCCGGCGCCTGCTGGCGGTGGAAATGGCTGGTTACCGGTCATACCCCAAGAACCCATTCAACACGATTTTGCTCCAGTTAACAATAGTTTTGGGCTGCGTTGTTTCCGTATACCTTGTTGATCGTGTACAGTGCGTTGGTTGTTCGGTCCGTTCGGGCAATATTGAGTCAGTTGGGGGATGGTCTATTCAGTGGGTAAGGGAGAGATCATGTATGTCGCTGCTTTGCACGATACTTGTCGCCGTATGTGAACGGCGGGGACAGTCTTGGGCCGGATCTGATATTCCATAAGACGGCAGGCAAATACGCGGGCATGTTTTTGCCGGAACGGTCTTGTACATGCAGATGAATTCGGCATTTTACCAAGCTCCGCCTGACGATCGTCTTCATCGAAATAGCTGTTCCAGTGCATTGCGCTGTTCTGTATGTTTTTTGGGATTTTTTCGCTTTAATTTCTCTAAATTGAGCAGTTTCCAGCGAACTGCAGGCAGTTCTGCAGCCTCGGGCAATCCAATCAATCCGAAATCTGGCTCAGCATCGTGGAGTGAGAGCAGGAAGGTTGCAACCGCACCCGTAAGCCGTGACGCAATATCGGTCTGCAGATATCGCCCCGTTTCGATCAGTGTTTCAAGAGGTACCTTCTTTTGGGTCATTCCCACGAAGCGGTCGTCGTACCAGTCGTTCTGCAGTGGCTTCGTTGGTGCTAGCAATTCGTGTATCGGCCGGCGTGAACATGCGACATAGACCATGAACACACGGAAGAGGTCGTCTGTCAGCCCCTTGTCTTCATAAAGTACCATAACATCAAATAGATCACGTGGATGCTGACGGTCAAGCGCCGCAGATATCTTGCTGGCGTACACATCCTCAAAGGACGCCACATTCATTTCTATTGACTTGAATTGTTTTGTTGCGGTCTTGGATGTCATTATTGTGCGTGGAGGGAGTACCGTGCCCCGCACCACCGTGGATGCCTCAATCTTGATTAACGTCTCGCCTTGTATCACAAAGATTCGCGGATTACTGATTCTTCCTACACTTGCGCGTTTGGCCGTGATTCCAGAATGTCGGTCTATGATCAATGCGGCGATACGGTCAAGTGTGCTATCAATTTCCTTGAGTGACGACGAACGGTCGGCTATCGGCAGCCACAAGAGATCAATATCTACTGAGAGCCGTGGCATGTTCTGATAGAACATGTTGATGGCCGTGCCGCCTTTGAGTGCAAATGCTGATTCCTCCGCGACATTTGGTAGCACATCCATCAGCAGGTGAGCCTGGGCAAGATAATCAGAAGATGCAGTCATCTTCGTATGAAGTATCCACGAAAAATTCTGGAAGGGAGATGTGGTAGGTGGGATGGAACTTTCCGCCTGGAACTAGCGCACGCGGTCCGCTGCCGAAGTCAATCTGATCTGTGTCCAGATATTTTCGCCAGGGATGTTGGTATAGATCCGCAAAAACGAAAAATAGCCGCCGAACCTTGACACTGCGGCAGGCCGTTAAGAGCGTCATGAGAAGCTCTGGTCGCAGCGTTATCAAGCTTTGGAAGTACAGTTCTACATATTCGAAGTCTGAATCTCCCTGTAATTCAGCAATCAATTCAAGAATTGCACGTTCTGGACACGATGCTTTGATGGGCCAGCGCCAAATATCCACGGCCCATTCTTTTCGGTAGTTAAGAGGATGGGCGTCAACAATTCCGACTGGATTGTCTCCGAATAGCTTGGATCCATGTAAGATGATCTTATCTGTTGTCGGAAGGCGCTCGAGCCAAGAAGGTGCACTGCCGTAGAAATGAACACGCTGTCCTTCTCCCATCATTATATAGTGGGCGTAGCCAGCATAATCCAGAGCATTTTTCCCACCCAAGTGCACATCGCAGTCCATGAGTTGCTGAAGTGATACGAGAATTGCCTTCCAAGATAGTTTGTCAGACTCAACGCGGTTTGGGAGTGGACGCCGATACACTCCGCGAATGATACGTTCAATCCATCCCTGATTGACGTAGTTGTGTATGGACTTTGGGTCAATTCCCCTAGCCCTGAGCCACGCCGTATCCACGATGAATCCTGGCGGGAGTGCATCAAGGAGAGGCTTTAATCTAGGTGTTCTTGAATGACTCATAGCCATCAAAGATCAAAATTTTCGAAAATTAACATTGAAAAATGTTCAATAATATGGCTGTTAGCCATTAAAATTAGATAAAGATAAAATTGTTTCCCTCTTGAATCTCTGTGGTGTTTCACCTTATGTCACACGGTTACTGGGGTATTAAATAGTGCTTGCCCGAAAATATAAATATTGGTCGGTTTAGCATGTTTCTGTAGGGTTCTTTGGTGGCATTTGGCCGTATTTCGGCCCATCTGGCTTGATTTTGGCGTCTGGGGGTCGTCTT
>LXNI01001541.1_pt1 | contig 19336 bp, 19 predicted proteins | sample 809091 | NCBI WGS metagenome assembly LXNI01 (sample SAMN04870527, study PRJNA318959) | sponge metagenome | biome: 01000161; feature: marine sponge reef; material: water | host: Sarcotragus foetidus | place: Greece: Milos, Mediterranean Sea | collected 2013-05-29 | depth 5-7 m | reverse complement strand
GCGGGCGACGGGCGAACGCTATGCGGACCTGATGAGCCGCCTGCTCTGGGCTCCGGCCGGGGCCGGGCGCCCGGCCTATATCACCGTGGACCGGCTGGGCGCGCCGCGGGCGGCCGGCGGCATGTGCGTCACCGCCCGCGACCTTGCCCGCATCGGCCAGTTGATCGTCGAAAACGGCGTCCGGGACGGGCGGCAGGTGCTGCCCGGCCGCTGGCTTGACGACATTGAGGGCAATGGCGACCCGGACGCCTGGAATGCAGGCGATTTCGCCCCGTTCCTTCCCGGGCGCGCCATGCATTACCGCTCGCAATGGTATGTCTTGCGAGGCGAAACGCCCCTGATCTTCGGCATCGGCATTCACGGCCAGAACCTCTATGTGGACCGCCGGGCCGAAGTGGTGGTGGCGCGCCTGTCCTCGCGAGCGTTGCCGCTGGAGCCGGACCATGTGGCCTCCGGCCTCGACGAGGCGCTCGCCATTCGCGACTTCCTGGCCGGGAGCTGAACAAGCGGGCTGCTCGTTCGAGCGTGTTTCACTGCTGCAGGGCCGCGCTCCGGCCGGCCGCCGGCGACCAACCATAGACCCGCTCAAGCGTCCCGCCCATCAGCGCCGCGCGCTCGCTTTCCGTCAGCCTGTCGGTCCGGCGGAACGGCGCAACGCCCTCCTCATAGGTGATGAGGTTGACGGCCCGGGTCCAGTCCGTACCCCAGAGGCAACGGTCGATGCCGAACGCCTCGAAAATGCGCGCAAGCGGGTCCCAGATGTCGTCGAAGGGACAGGGCGCGTGGCTGAGCGTGCAGGCGCCCGTGATCTTGACGACGACATTCTCGCAGTCGGCCAGCGCCAGCAGGGCCGGCAGCTCGGCGAAGGGCTCCGGCGGCGCAGGCGGCTTGTAGGGCTGCCGCAGGCCGAGATGGTCGATGACGAGCCGCGTGTCCGGATGCGCCCTGGCGAGCGCCAGCGCCTGGTCCAGCAGGCCCCAGCAGAGCAGGTTGACCGGCAGGCCGGAGCCGGCCGCGGCCCGCAGGATGCGCGAGACGCCTGCCTGGCCGCGGTCCTTCGACACGCCGTAGGCAAGCATGATGCGCACGGCGACCGCGCCCTCCACCCCGGCCCAGTCGGCGACGGTCTCCGCGACGCCGGGGTCCTCGGGATCGACCGGTTTGACGAGGCAGAAGCGGTCCGGATGCGCGGCCCGGACCTGGAGCGCATAGCTCGCATCGTAGCGATACATGCTGTAGGGCGAGACCAGCACCGCCCCGTCCACGCCGACCGCGTCCATGGCGGCCGCCATATCGGAGCCGGTGACCTCCGGCGGTCCCGCAAGCGTCCCGATCCAGGGCCGGCCGGGATGGTCGCGTTCATAGGCATGCACCTGCGCATCGATGATCGCCATGGGTGCGCGTCTCCTCTTGCTTCCGACAGTCCGAAGCGGCGGCGTCAGGCCGCCAGCTCCAGGATTTCCATGACCTCCGCCGGGCCGTTTATGGGGCGCGGGTTGCGCGGCACCCACGGCGTACCCATCGCCTGCTCGGCGATCCTGCGGAAATGCTCGCGCCCGATGCCGGCCTCGGCAAGGCTGCGCGGCATGCCGAGGCCGGCGATGAAGCGGTCCAGCAGGTCGCCCGCATCGGCCTCCGGCTGGCCCATCGCCGCCGCCACCAGTGTCTGGCGCGCTGCATTGGCCGGCCGGTTCCAGCGCATCACGAAGGGCAGCATGATGCAGGAGGTATGGCCGTGCGGCGTGTCGAACACCGCGCCCAACACATAGCCGATGCCGTGGCTGGCGCCCATCGGCACGCCGCTGGCGAGCGGGGCCATCGAGAGCCACGAGCCTATCTGGCAGTCGAGCCTGGCCTCGATGTCGCCCGGGTCGGCCTTCACCCTTGCTAGGCCCTCCGTCAGCAGCGCCAGCCCCCGGAGCGCCTGCGCGTCGCCATAGGCATGCGCCTCGCCGGAGCACACGCCTTCGACGCAGTGGTCCACCGCGCGCACGCCGGTGGAAAGGAAGAGCCATTCCGGCGTATGCACACTCGGCGCGGGGTCGAGGATGACCGCGCTCGGGATCGCGTCCGGATGGCGGAACAGCTCCTTCAGCTTGACGCGCTCGTCGGTCACGCCCGCAATGGCGCTGAACTCGCCGGCCGACAGCGTGGTCGGAATCGAGACCTGCGGGATCGCCGGCCCGGCCGCCGGGTCGTGCAGCGCGTCCATCTCCTCCGGCGTGCGGATGCCGTTGGCGAGGCACATGCGCACCGCCTTGGCGCCATCGGTGAGCGAGCCGCCGCCGAAGGTGACGATGAGGTCGGCGCCCACGGCGCGCGCGGCCTCCGCGGCTGCGATCACGTCCCGGCGCGGCGTATGCGGCGCCATGCGGTCGAACTGGCCGGCGACCTTGTTGCCGAGCGCATGGCGCAGCTTCTCGATCTCGCCGGTTTCGCGGCCCAGCGTGCCGCTCACCATGAGGAAGATTCGCTCCGCGCCGAGCCGTTCCGCCTCCGCCGCCGCCTGTTCCAGCGGCACGCCGAAGCTCACCGCCTCCATCCGCCCGAACGCCACCCGGCCCGACTTCATCGCCCGTTCTCCCCGTTTCCATGCCGGCGAACCGGTCCCGAACCGGCCCGCCGGCTCATCCTACCACCCATAGCGCGCTGTCGGCCCCGGGCGGGCCCCGGACCCTGTCATGAAATGTCATGATCCGCATGCTGAGGGCGCATGGGCCATAGACAGTTTCGACATGGGCTGTGACCTGCTTCGTTCCGCACGGCTCGCACCCGCCGCCAGTTCCGATTCTATCATGGATTTGCCGGAGGCAAGCCTTGCATAAGAATTATTTCATAATTGAAGCGCGGCCCTGTCGAATATCGAGCTGAACGGACTCTCCAGCGAAGATTTTCTGCAACTGACGGGACGATTCCGCGTGAGCTCGGCTACATTGACGACGAGCATCGCGGTCTGCCCAAATGCGGCGTTCCGGGTGGTGAGCCCGACCGGGCCGGCGGTGTCGCCGCGCGGCGCTGAAATCTGGAGCAGAACCCCAAAGGAGGACTATCCCAGTGACAACGACCAGTCCGGCAGACGCTGCCCCGGAAAGCGCGGACAACGAATATCACGAAGGAGGCTGCGTCTGCGGCGCGATCCGCTACCGCACCACCGGGCAACCCGCCAACGTCATCGTGTGCCACTGCAACTGGTGCCAGCGTCGGACCGGCAGCGGCTTCGCGGTGATCCCGAAGTTCACCAGGGCGCAGTTCGAGCTCCTCTCCGGCGACCTCAACCATTATCGGTCCATTTCCGACGAATCCGGCCGATGGCTCGATCTGGAGTTCTGCCCCAATTGCGGCACGAATATCGGCTTCCTCCAGGAGCTGCGCCCCGACGCCCATGCCATCGATGCCGGCACGTTCGACGACCCGAGCTGGCTGGCGCCCGACCGGCAGTGGTTCCGGTACATCTTCGTGCGCTCGTCCCAGGCGTGGTCGGCGTTGCCCGAGGGCGTCGAGCACCATCACGGGCACTTTCTGGAAAAGGAAGGCCCCGGCAAGCCTTGAGGCGGGTCAGGCCTGAGGAATTCGCCGCCCGAACCCCGGTCCCGCCGCTGAACCCATCGACCGCCGGTAATGCCAGTGATGACCAAGCGACAAATGCATCTCGGCGCCTTCATGCGCCCGGTCAGCATCCACACCGCGTGGTGGCGCTACCCGGGCGGCTACCCGAATGCGAATTTCAGCCTCGAGCACCTCGCCTCGTTCGCGAAAACCCTGGAGCGCGGCTGCTTCGACGCCTTCTTCATGGCCGATCACCTCGCGGTGCTCAACATGCCGATGGACGCGCTGAAGCGTAGCGCCACCGTCACCTCGTTCGACCCGCTCACCCTGCTCCCGGCCCTGTCGATGGTCACGAAGCATCTCGGGCTGATCGCCACCGCCTCCACCACGTTCGAGCCGCCCTATCTCATCGCCCGCCGCTTCGCCTCTCTCGACCACATCAGCGGCGGCCGCGCCGGCTGGAACGTGGTCACCACCTCCAATCCGGAGGCCGCCCTCAATTTCGGGATGAGCGACGAAATGGAGCACGGGGAGCGCTATCGCCGCGCGCGCGAGTTTGTCGACGTGGTCACCGGGCTGTGGGACAGCTGGGCCGACGACGCCTTCATTCGCGACGTGGAGAGCGGCGACTTCTTCGACCCCGCAAAGATGCATGTCCTCGATCACGAGGGCGAGTTCTTCTCGGTGCGCGGGCCGCTGAACATCGCCCGCCCCGTGCAGGGCTGGCCGGTCGTGGTCCAGGCCGGCTCATCGGATGCGGGCCGGCAGCTCGCGGCGGAGACCGCGGAGCTGATCTTCACCGTCGCGGTGACGCGCGAGGCGGGCCAGGCGTTCCGTTCCGACATTCACGCTCGAATGGAGCGGTACGGCCGCAATCCGGCGCATATGAAGATCCTGCCGGCGGCTCTCATAGTGGTCGCCGACAGCGTCGAGGAGGCGCGCGAGCGTCGCGCCCATCTCGACAGCCTCGTCAATTCGGACAGTGCGATCGCGGCCCTGTCCATCGCGCTCGGCCATGACGCGTCGAAATTGGACCCGGACGGACCCCTGCCCGAGATGCCGGAGAGTAACCAGAGCCGGAGCGGCCGCGAGCGCGCCTACGCGCTTGCGCGGCGCGAGAACCTGACCGTGCGCCAGGTGGCGCAGCGTCTGGGCGGATTCGGCGGCCCTTCCATTCTCGGCACTCCGGAAACGATTGCGGACGAGATGGAGGACTGGCTGACCAGCGGAGCCTGCGACGGCTTCACCGTGATGTTCCCCTACCTGCCGACGGGTCTCGAAGACTTTGTCGACCGGGTCGTCCCGGAGCTGCAGCGCCGCGGCATCCTGCGTCGCGCATATGAGGGGCGCACATTGCGGGAGAACCTGGGCCTTCCGCGGCCTGTGAACCGGTTCTTTTCCTAGCATCTCCGCACAGAGGTAGTAATCGACTGCAAATCAACGGAATTTCCTGGATTAGGGTATTGGTTTTCGATCTTCTCAGACTACCAGTCCGACAACCCCTCCTATTATGGCGAGCGGCCACGAAGCGGCAGTGCCAATGCCTGCCGTTGCAACTCCAATACCTTGACCACAAAAGTAGCCTAGAAGCCCTCCCATTATGGCACTGGGAATCATAGGAAGCGGCAGCATTGCTATTACAAGGATCCCTACGATGAAAGTTATTAAGCCAGTAATCATTCGTCGTGTTCTGAATCGTGACCAACTCGGCGCGGCACGCATGAGCGCCACGGGGCTTGCGCCCGCCATTTCCGCAGAGCGGAAGCGGCGGGCGGCGCCTGGCTCGCCGCGCTTTCATGCCGGCGGCCGTGAAATCAAACCGGGTCGGCGCGGAACGGCCGTCCGTTCGACATTTCTGCGGGAGGCTTGACGGCCAATCATTTCAGTTGCCCGCCTCTCGGCTCGCCTGAAACGCGCCGAGCGCGCGACCGTCAGCGAACTCCGACTTGAACCGGCCGGCGATGATTTCCGGGCACGACTCGTCATTCCGCGCCCAGGGAATTGCTTCCCAGATGCCGTTTTCCTTGTCGCCATCCTTCGTGACACCCCGGCCACCCAGGGACGAGGTGACGGGCTTCGTCCTCGTCAGACGGACGGACCAGTCGGCGCCGACATGGTCGCCGCCGCGGAAATTGCTCACCTCGCCCCAGAACACGGCGCTCTTCCGGCGGAATTTCGCGTTGAGCGTGACATCTGCAGTGAATTGGCCGGAAGCCTTGGCGCCGTCACCGTCGGTATCGCGCACCGAAAGGCCCAGTGCTGAGCCAGAATATGACGCAGTCTTCTCCGAAAGGGATGTGAGCTTGCCTGGAATCGGGAAAGCGTGACGTCTGGGAAGCGGCGGAGCAGCAAAAACCTCGATGCCCAACCCGTCGGCATTTTCACACAGACAATATCCGTAATTGTTATAGCCAGAATAGCGCCCCCAACGCGGTCCTTTTTTTGCCGTGAATGTCGCGATGCGGGTTCGCATCCATAAGGTACCAATCTGGGGAATATTTCTCGATCGCCTGCTCTACGGCCTCGGCAACCGCCTGACCGTGTTCCGCCGGGGTCGTGTCTATGCTGTGGGGCTTGTTCTCAAGCTCCTGGTTGATCGCCGAGAACAGACCGGGGATAGTTTCTGTCTTATGAGATTCGAGTATCCTGTATTTTCCCCGGACTTGGGCCATGACCGCTCGCACTTCGTCATCCGGCGACTGGGAGAGGTCGTCCAGCGCTTCCGACTTGTGGTAGTCCCAGCCCTTCGCACCGTTCACAAAGGCGGCAAGAGCATCGGCAATAAGCTGCCCTATCTCGGTCGCCTTGGCGGATTCGCCGTGGACCGACAGCGCGTCCGTGCGATTGTATCTGTGCCGGTAAACACTTTGGGCGCGCTGCCATAGATCAAGCAGATCATGGACCCTTTTATGGTCGGCCTTGGCGTCGCTCAGTATTGCCTGCGCGAGCTCCAGCTTCGTCATTGCCAGCGGCGGCGGCAATTCAAAGCGCTTGTTCTTCTCCCGCAGCGCCGTGCTCTCCAGATGTTCCAGGGCATAGAGTGCGGTATCGAGCGCATATATCTCGTGTTCCGATTTCTCGTTTTTCTCAGCGTTTCGGAGCCACCTCAAGAGCTGATCCGATGTGAACCGGATGTCCTTGCCGTCGCTCTTGAGCGTAATCAGAATGCGGTGCCACCGCTTGCTGTTCCAGATATGCTTGTCCTTGCGTGCGGCATCGCGCGCGCGCCTGACCACTTTGAGCACATGGTCCCAATTGTCGCGCGCGTCCGCGGTGCTTTGCACGATTTGTGCTATCGGATCATCGTCCTCCTCGGCCGCCGCTTAGGCGGGGGCTGTGGCGTAGAGCCCGAACGCTATCAGGAGCGTGAGCAGATATTTCATGTTGGTCTCCAGCATCAATTTACGAATTGGTCAGTCCGGCCCTCGACCGGATTACCGGGACGTCCCGTCCCGGCGGCAGCAAGATCGGGGATGACGCGCCGGAGAGCGGCCGGCCGCCCTCCGCGCCTCACGCGCTCGGATCATTGTTCCCCCTTCAAATCGTCGCCCGGCGCGCCGCTGCGCGCGCCTGAGTCCAACGCCCTCCCGGCCGTCAGTAGCAAATCCCGCCGGAGCCCGCAGCGCTCCCTTGGCCGGCTTGGCGCATCAAGCCGCTTGCCCGACGCCCCGCATCGCGCTACCCGTCCTTCGAGCCCTGCCGGCCCGACGGCGCCGCGCAGACCGTGACCCTGACGAGACATGCCGGCCAGATGGTCCAGAAATCCTTTCCTGTTACCTGGCAAGATCTCCACCGCGACACGCGCGCGCTCGCCTGGCGGCTGAGCGAGGCGGGCCCCTTCCGGGGCGTGGTCGGCATTGCGCGCGGCGGGCTGGTGCCGGCCGCCATCGTGGCGCGCGAGCTGGAGCTGCGCTTCGTCGAGACCGTCTGCATCTCCACCTATGACGACCGCGACCAGCGCGACCCGGTGGTGCTCAAGGCGCTGGAGGGCGAGGACGGCGAGGGCCTCCTGATCGTGGACGACCTTGTGGATACGGGCGTCACCGCCCGGATCGTGCGCGCCATGTTGCCGCGGGCGCATTTCGCGACCGTCTATGCAAAGCCCGCCGGGCGCCCGATGGTCGATACCACGATCACCCAGGTGAGCCAGGACACCTGGATCGTCTTTCCCTGGGACGAAGGCGTGCCCATCGGCGTGCGAACCGGATAGCCGCAAGGACGGGGGGACTGGCGACCCATGGAAGAACTGGCAACCGGCTACGGCCTGGTCGAGGGGCCCGTCTGGGACGCGGCCCGGCAATGCCTCTATTACTCCGACGTGCCGAATGGGGGCGTGTTCCGGCTGGACGCGGAGGGCGGCGTCTCGGTGCAATTCCCGCACCGCCGCGGCATTGGCGGCATGGCGCTGCACGAGGCGGGCGGGCTTGTGGTCGGCGGGCGCAACCTCGCCTTCAAGGCCTTCGCCGGGGGCCCGAGCCTTGTGCTGCTCGACAATGATGTCACCGAGCAGGCTATCGGCTTCAACGATTTCACCACCGACGCGAAAGGCCGCCTCTGGGCCGGCTCGCTCGCCTTCCGGGTATTTGGCGGCGAGGCGCCGCGGCCGGGCCATCTGCACCGGGTCGATCTCGACGGCAGCGCGCACACACTTTCGGACGGCGTGATGCTCACCAACGGCATGGGCTTCTCGCCGGACGGCGCGCGGCTCTACCATTCGGATGCGCGCGCGGCGCTCATCCGCGTCTATGACGTGGACGAGGCGGGCGGCGTCTCTCCCTGGCGCGTCTTCGCCCGGCTGCCGGGGGATGTGCCGGACGGCATGGCGGTGGCGGCGGACGGCACGGTCTGGGTCGCGCTGGCGCAGGGCGGTCGGGTGGCGGTCTTCTCGCCCGAGGGCGAGGAGGTCCGCTCGCTTCCTGTGCCGCTACCCATGGTCACCAGCGTCTGCTTCGGCGGCCGGGACCTGCGCGACCTCTATATCGTCACCGGCTCGCGCGGCGGCCCGCATGACAATTGCGGCGCGGTGTTCCGCACCCGCGTCGAGACACCGGGCCTGCCGCTCGCTGACTGCCGGGTGAGGCTGCCCGTCTAGCCCGCCCGGAGGGCGAGGGCGTTTCAGGCCGCCCGTCCCTGTGTCACCCCGGATGCGTGGCCGCCAGCCATTCCCCGACCCGCGCCTCCGGGTCGGGATTGAGGGTGATGTCGGTGACAGCGGAGAGGATGTCGGCGCCGGCCTCCAGCACGCCGGGCGCGCGCTCCACCGTCAGGCCCCCGATGGCGACCAGCGGCATTGCGCCCACGCGCCGTTTCCACTCGCCCACCCGCTCGAGCCCCTGCGGGCCGAAGCGCATCGCCTTCAGGATCGTCGGATAGACCGGCCCGAGCGCCACATAGTCGGGCCGGGTCGCCAGCGCCCGGTCGAGCTCCGCGCCGTCATGCGTGCTGACGCCGAGGCCGAGGCCTGCGGCCCGGATGGCGTCCAGATCCGCCCCGTCCAGGTCCTCCTGGCCGAGATGCACATAGTCACAGCCCTCCTCGATGGCGAGCCGCCAGTAGTCATTGACGATGAGCTGGCAGCCATGCGCCGCGCAGACCGCCTTCGCCGCGCGGATTTCGGCGCGCAACGCGGCCTCGGGCCGGTCCTTGATGCGCAATTGCACCAGGCGGATGCCGTGCGGCACCAGCCGCTCCAGCCAGGCCGCGCTGTCGAAGATCGGGTAGAACGGGTCAAGCATCGCCGAGCACGGCGCGGCCGATCACCGGCGTGGAGGGCTGCGCCATGTCGCGCGGCTCCATCGGGTCGGCCTCCCGGGCGGCGCGGCCGGCTGCCACCGCCTCAGCGAACGCCGCCGCCATCTTCGCCGGATCGCCCGCTTTGGCGACCGCCGTGTTGAGCAAGACGGCGTCATAGCCGAGCTCCATCGCGGCGGCCGCATGGCTCGGCAGACCGATGCCGGCGTCCACCACCAGCGGCACATCGGGGAAATGCGCCCGCATGGCGCGGAGCGCGAAGATATTGTTGAGGCCGCGCCCGCTGCCGATGGGCGCGCCCCAGGGCATCAGCACTTCGCAGCCGGCCTGGAGCAGCCGCTCGGCCACCACGAGGTCTTCCGTGGTGTAGGGGAAGACCTTGAAGCCCGAGTCGGTCAGGATGCGCGCCGCTTCCACAAGGCCGAACACGTCCGGCTGGAGCGTGTCGTCCTCGCCGATCACCTCCAGCTTGATCCAGTCGGTCTCGAACACCTCGCGCGCCATCTCGGCCGTCGTCACCGCCTCGCGGACGCTGTGGCAGCCGGCGGTATTGGGCAGCACGCGCACGCCGAGCGAGCGGATCAACTCCCAGAAGCCCTGGCCCGCGCGCGCGCCGCCGGCCTCGCGCCGGAGCGACACGGTGACGATGTCCGCACCCGACGCGCGGATCGCCGCGCTCAGCACTGCCGGGGAGGGATATTGCGCCGTGCCGAGAAAGAGGCGCGAATTGGGCTCGAAGCCGTAGAAATCCAAGGCCGGTCAGCCTCCCTGCATCGGCGCCACGACCTCCACCGCGTCGCCGTCGGAAAGCGGCGTCGCCGCCCTCAGCCCCTTCGGCAGGAAGGTGCCGTTGAGCGCGGTCGCCACCACGGCCCCGTTATAGCCGTTTTCTTCCAGAAGGTCGGCAAGCGTCGCGGCCTCGGTGGCAAAAGGCTCGCCATTGAGTTCGATGCTGACCGTCATGTCCCAGCTCCTTCGCCGAGCACGATGTCCGCCGCCCTGGCCGCCATCGCCGGGGCGAGCAGGAAACCGTGGCGGTAGAGGCCGTTTACATGGAGCCGCCGGCCGTTGCGGACAAGCCGGGGCAGATTGTCGGGGAAGGCCGGGCGGGCATCGGTGCCGATCTCCACGACCTCCGCTTCGCCGAAGGCCGGGTGCAGCGCATAGGCGGCGCTCAGCAGCTCCACCATGGAGCGCGCGGTGATCCGCCTGCGCTCGTCATTCTCGATGGTGGTCGCGCCCAGCATGTACATGCCGTCGCCGCGCGGCACGAGATAGATCGGGATGCGGGGATGGATGAGGCGGATCGTGCGGGTCAGCGCCACTTCCGGGTTCAGGATATAGAGCATCTCGCCCTTGACGCCGCGCAGCTCCGGCAGGGCGTCGGCCGCGGCGAGGCCCCGGCAATCGACGGTCCATTCAGCCTCCGGAACGGCCTCCCCGCCGTAGCGCACCTCGACCCCCGCTGCCGCCAGCCGCTCCAGCAGCGCCGCGAGCGCCCGGCGCGGGTCCAGATGCGCCTCCTCGCGGAAGAACAGCGCGCGCGCGAAGCGGCCTTCCAGCGCCGGCTCCAATTCGTCCAAGCCGTCCCTGTCGAGCCAGGTGAAGTTCTCCGTGCGCCGCGCGAAGCGCCTGAGCTCGCCGCTGTCGCGGGCGGGCGCGATCACCAGGCTGCCGCGCCGGACCACGCCGGGCACGCGCGCGGCCCAGAAATCCGCCGCCCCCTGGCCAAGCGCCACCACCTCCGCCTCGGCGTTCTCCCGCTCGCACCAGGGCGCCAGCATGCCGCCGGCATACCAGGAGCACTGGTCGGGCCCGAGGCCAGGGCTGCGGTCCACGACCGAGACCGCCGCGCCGCGCTCGGCCAGCACGGTGGCGACCGTCAGGCCCGCAACGCCCGCGCCGATGACGGCGACGCTCGTCATGCCGCCTGGTATCTCGCCGCGAAGGCCTCGTCGATGGTGACGCCGAGGCCCGGGCGGTCCGGAATTTCCAGCATCCCGTCGGTGACGGTGAAATCCTCCACGGCCAGCTCGTGCAGCATCGGGTTGGCGCCGAGCGAATATTCGACGATGAAGCCGCTGGTCGCCGCCGCCAGCACCTGGAGGCCGGCCGCAAAGGTGCAGGCGCCGCCCCAGAGATGCGGGGCGAAGCGGATCTGGTGCGCCGCCGCCAGCGCCTCGATGCGGATGGCCTCGGTAATGCCGCCGGCGATGGAGAGGTCGGGCTGGAAGATGTCTGCCGCGCGGAGCATCGCAAGATCGCGGAAGGCGAAGCGGGTGAACTCGCTCTCGCCGCTGGCGATCGGGATGTCGGTCGAGGCCCGGACCTCCGCCTGGCCCGCCTTGTCGTCGGCGGTCACCGGCTCCTCCAGCCAGCCGATATGGCAGTCGGCGACCGCGCGGCAGAAGCGTTTCGCCTCCGCCACGGCGAAGGTGCCATGGGCGTCGCAGAGAATGTCGATATCGGGGCCGAGCCCCTCGCGGGCCGCCTTCACGCGCTCGATGGAGTGGGCGAGCGTGCCGTCACCGGAGCCGACGCGCATCTTCACCGCCCTGAAGCCGCCCCGGTCAAGGAAGCCTTGCAGCTCGGCCACGATGCCTGCGGTCGGCGCCCAGCCGCCGGAGGCGTAGGCCGGCATGGCGGCATGGCGGCGCCCGCCGATCAGCTGCCAGACGGGCCGGCCGAGCTCCTTGCCGAGAATGTCCCAGAGCGCCATGTCGATGCCGGACATGGCCGAGACGGTGAGGCCGCGCCGGCCCAGCACCGGGAAGACATGGCCGCGCGCGATCGCGTAATGCGCGCGGCTGCCATTGTACATCACGTCCCAGAGCCGGGAGATGTCGCGCGGGTCCTCGCCGACCAGCAGCGGCCCGAGCTCCTGTTCGACGCAAGCCGCGAGCGTGCGGTTGTTGCCGGCCGAGCCCACCGCCGCCTTCGCCTCTCCGAAGCCGGTGATGCCGGCATCGGTCTCGATGCGCACCAGGGTCGAGTCGAAGGCGCGTGTCACGCCGAAATCGCTCCGGTGCTGGCGCGCTTCCGGAATCGGCACATGCAGCCAGTCCGCCCGCACCTTCGTGATCTTCATCCGCCCGCCCCTCCGGTCTCGGCCGCATAGGTTTCGCAGAGCAGCGCGGCTTCGTCGAGTGTCTGCGCTGCGCCGAACACATAGCGGTCGGGTCGGAGCAACACGGCCGCAAGCCCGTGTTCGGCGAGCCAGTCCGCCCCTGCCGCCACCGCCGGTATGCCGAAACTCTCCACCGCCGCCGGCGCGCCGAGCAGCAGCACCGGCGCGAGCCCCACCGCATCGTCGAGGCGCCGCCCGTCGGCGAGCCGCGGCTGCGGCCCCGGGCGGCCGGCAAGCGGGCCGCCGCCCCGATGCAGCCCCGGCCCGAGGCGCGGGCGGATCGTTTCCATCCGGTCGGTGCTCTCGCCCCGCGCGGCGGCGGCGCTCACCATCTCCGCCGTGCCGGTGGCATTCAGCAGCCGGCCCATGCGCACCGCAAGCTCCACATAGTCGCGCACATGGGGAATGCGCTCGCTGGCATAGCTGTCGAGCAGGGCCTTGGGCGCGCCGTCCCGGATGACGGCGGCGAGCTTCCAGGCGAGGTTGGCGGCGTCGCGGATGCCGGCGCACATGCCCTGTCCCATGAAGGGCGGCGTCTGGTGCGCGGCGTCGCCGGCGATGAACAGGCGGCCCCGCCGCCAGCGCCGCGCGACCGTGGCGTGGAAGGTGTAGATGACGGCGCGCTCGATCTCGGCGTCGGCCGGGCCGATCCAGGGCGCGAGCAGCCGCCAGACCGTCTCCGGGTCGTCACCCTCGCCCTCCGCCACCCGGATTTCCCAGCGCCGGCGGCGGCCGGTGGTGCGCACATAGGTCGCGGGTCTTGCGGGATCGCAGAACTGCCGCGTGTAGTCGCCGAGATCCGGGCGCGGGCGCTTCAGCAACAGGTCGATCACCAGCCAGCGCTCATGGAAGCCCAAATCCTCGCTGCCGCCGCCGATTGCGGCCCGCATGCCGGAGCGCGCGCCGTCGCAGCCCACCACATAGCGCGCATCCAGCCCCTCCGGGTCCGCGACCTCGTGGCCGAGCCGCACCCGGATATGGCTGAAGCGCTCGAGCCCGGTGCGCAGCACGCCCTCCAGTGTCGGCTGGTGGAAGCGGTAGCTCTCATGCCAGCCCTGCGGCCCTTCCTCCATGCGCCGGGACCAGTCGAGCATCACGCGCCCTGCGCCGTCCACGAACAGCGTGCCGGGCGAGACATGTGTGTCTGCGGCGATTTCTTCAGCAAGGCCGATGGTCTGGAAGACGCGCATCACCTCGTCGTCGAAATGCACCGCGCGCGGCAGCGCATAGGCCGCCCGGTCGCGCTCGAAGACATCGACCCTGAGGCCGAGGCAGCCCAGCAGGTTGGCGAGCGCGGCGCCCACGGGGCCCAGTCCGACGATGGCGATGTCTGCGCTGGTCATGCTTGTCCGGCGGCGGCGGGAGCGGCAGACTCGCACGAGTCCCCCTCGAAGGAGAAGTCGCGGTATGGCGAAGTTGCGCGACATGATTGCCGGCCCGGAGCCCGTGCTGGCGCCGCTGGTGCTGAATCCGCTGATGGCGAAGCTGGCGGAGAATGCCGGCTTCCGCGCAATTTATCTAGGCGGCGGCGCGACCGGCTATCTGAAACTGTATCTGGAGGCCACGCTGACGCTCACCGAAATGTGCCAGGCGGCGATCGAGATCGGCGCGGCGACGCCCTTGCCGCTCATCTTCGACGCCGCCGCCGGCTTCGGCGACCCGATGCATATGCGCCGCACCATCGCCATGAGCGAGGCGGCCGGTTTCCAGGCGATCGAGATCGAGGACCAGTGGCTGCCGAAGCGCGCTCACCACCATATCGGGCTGGAGCATATGGTGGACAAGGAGATCATGGCGGCGAAGGTTGCCGAAGCGGTGCGCGCCCGGCGCAGCGAGGACCTGCTGATCGTTGCGCGCACCAACGCCGTGCGCGCCTCGAACCTGGATGATGCGCTGCGGCGCGTCGAGGCCTACCGCGCGGCGGGCGCCGATCTGCTGCTGCTCTCGCCCGGCAATGCCGAGGAAGCGCGCTTCATTGCGGAGCGCCTCGGCGGGCCGCTCATGTATCTCGCCAGCCCCGGCGGCATGGCCGATATCGGCATAAGTCCGCAGGAAATGGCGGATATGGGCTGGAAGATCATCGCCGACCCGCAAACGCAGTTCCTCGCCTTCTACGAGAGGTCGAAGGCGCTCTACCGCGAAATGGCAACCGGTTTCACCTCCGCGGCCCATACCCCCGAAGGCTGGCGCGCGCTGCAGGACGAGCTGCATGACGACATCGACCTGGAGGTGCTGCTGGACATCGAACGCCGCACGGTGGAGAAGGGGTAGGGGGACTGCCGGCCGTCTTCGAATTCCAGGCTGATTCAAAATTGGATTTTGAATCAGCCTGGAATCGACATGACACGTCGCCATGATCGTGCGCTCGCGAATGCCGCGCTATGCCATCCTTGCCCGGTTTCTTTCGCAAGCAACGGAGGGGAGTTGGAGGCGTCAAGCGCGGCGCAAGCGATACCGGAGCCTTCCCTCAAGGCATTGGGGAGAGGCGTTCGCAGTTTCGACTGTAGTATAGTTCCTCCGCCGTGTTGCGTTCCGGCGGACGGGCGCGAGCCGGAGAGGGCGGCTGGAAGGGGGCGTTCGACGACATGTTCGGCCGGAGCAAGAAGCAGAACCACCGGGCCTCTCCGCCGGGCCAGATATTCCCTTCGGTCGATTTCGACGCCATCGGGAAACAACTCCGCCTGGAAGTGCGCGGGCTGGAGAATGGCAGAGCCGGTTATCCCGACAGCAACGTCACTGATTTCGACTCGGTCGAGCGAGAGGTTGTCGCCACCGTCGAGAGGCTTCGGCGGCAAGGGCTGGAGAGCGCCGCCGAACACGAGCAGGTTTACCGGGGGCGAATTTCAGCCGGTGACGCTATCGGGCCGCAAATTCAGCAAATTGCTAATAACACCGAAGTCGACTTTCGCAGAGAAGTCGATGTGAGGCGCAACCAATTGAACGTCGCTCGCGATAATCTGCATGGCAGCGAGGCCAATCTCGCACAATTCAAGAAATATAACAATCTGAATCGGACAGTTCACGAGGCCGGAGGCTTGTGGAAGTGGGCGGCTTTATGCTTCGTTCTCATTCTTGCAGAATCGGTAATGAACGGTTTCTTCTTCCAAAAAACGAGCGTAGCTGGATTGGCGGGCGGTATCATTATCGCTTTGGGGGTTTCGTTGGTGAATGTCGGGGCGGCGAGCTTTGCCGGACATGCCTGTCGTCAGAAAAATCATGTCAAATTACTGCGCAGATTGACGGGGTGTCTTTACTCCGATTGTCGGGGCTGAGCTCGCCGTCTTCATTAATTTTCTAGTCGGACACTTCCGCGATTTGACAGCCACGGTTCCTTGGGATCAAGCAGCCGGAGCGGCATTCGGGCGCGTGGTCGCCGGACATGTACAGATGCAAAGCTTGGACGCATGGCTTTTGACCGGACTGGGAATTCTGATTGCGGCTCTTGCCGGCTGGAAGGCCTATGAGGCTCTCGATCCTTATCCCGACTACGGCCGTGTATCGGACAATTTCGACAAGAAGCAGTGTGAATGGCAGGAATTGCAAGAGGAGGCATTCGAGGCCTTGATCGAGACCAACGACAAAGCGGCTGCAGCCCTGAGGGATGAATACAATAAACTTCGGGAACGATTCGACACTGCTGATAGCGCCCGAACAGGGCTTTTGGCTCTTATGGGCCAGCGGCGGGATTTTCTGCGAGAGTGCGAACGGGTTGCCAGCGACCTGCTGGCGGTTTACCGGGACGCCAACCGCAAAGCGCGCAGCACGCCGGAACCGGCATCTTTCCAGCGAGCATTCAGCTTCCCCGCCGAAGGAGAGCCCGTCGAGCCGCTGCCGCCGAATCCGGAAGCTGTGCAACAGGCGGCCGACCTCGTGGATAAGGCGGTGGAGCGCATTCATCGCACATGCCAGAACGCCATGGATTCCTTCGGTGGCGACCGGATTGGCCGCGCATGAGCCGCCGTCCAGGAAGGCGTCGGCCAATACGCAAGCGCGGGCAGACGCCGAATTGGGTGTGGGCCGGCGTGATGGCTGCGGCCGCTATCGTCGCAATCGGCGGGGTCGTTCTTGTGCAGTCATTCAAGGGGGAAGAGGTCGATGACAGGCTGTGTCCCAAGGCTTCCGGCCCCGTAGCCGGGTTGGCGGTGCTTCTCGACCTGACTGACTCACTGAACAGCGTTCAACATAACGGGCTTGCGGGCATTCTCGGGAAACGAATTGCCGACGCCAAGCAGGGTGAGTTGATCGCGGTTGGAGCCGTACGGGCGGCTTCCGGGGAGCGTGGCGCGGACTTTGCCCGGTGCAAGCCGGCGACGGGCGAAAGGGCGAACGAACTCTACCAGAACCCGCGCATGATCGAGGAGCGTTACCGGAAGGAGTTTCTGGAGCCTTTCGAGGCTATCGTTTCGGCGATGCTGAACAGCCCTGTGGCGGATCGCTCGCCGATTATGGAATCGTTGCAGGCGCTGCTTGTGTCGGCTCCGGGCTTTGTCGACGCGACTTATCCCCGGCGCGTGATCGTCGTTTCGGACCTGATCCAGAACAGCGAGGCTTTCAGCTTCTATCGCGGCGACACCTGGCGGCGTTTCGTCCGCTCGCGGGACGCGGAACGCATCGCGGGCCGCCTGCAAGGCGTCGAGGTCGAGATATGCCGCATTCCGAGGCCCGGCTCCAAGGTTGATAAGGCGGCGGTGGACGACTTCTGGGTCAACTATTTCGACCGGGCAGGCGCAAGCCACGTCCGCACTAAAACTTGCCCGCTTGGTGATCTCTGAGATCGTCTGCATTTCCACCGAAGGTCTTCTGTCATGCGAATCGGCCAGGAAATTTTGAACAGAGGGACCCTTGCGCTTGCCTTTCTGGCTGGAAGCGGCGGCATTCTGTATTTGAAATTACAGGAATTTCCCATTTATGAAACCATTGGGTTTCCAATTACAGTTTTATTTGTTTATTGGATGATTTCTCTCGCAGTTAGCGATAAACGCATCTACGAGATAATCGGCGACAATTGCTATTATCTTGGCTTCGTGTTCACATTGACGAGTCTGGCCGTTACGCTCTACCAGCTCTACGAGCCGGCCGATGCGGCCCCGCAGGACCAATTGCTCGGGAAAACAATTTCCGGCTTCGGCGTCGCGCTTTCCTCGACAATAGCCGGTATTGTGCTGCGGGTCCTGATGCAGAGGATGGCCCCCGAAATTGGGCAGCAGGAAAGCGAGGCGCGCGTCGATTTCGATCTCGCGGTGCGCGACTTCCGTACCCATCTCAGCATGAGCATCGGCGAGTTGAAACGCTATTCGACCGAAACGGTCCAGGTGCTGGCGGAACAGCGCGACGCAATTCGGAAGACGCTGGCGCAGGATGCGGAAACGCATTGGCAGGCTCTTGAGGCCGGCACAGCGGCGATGACTCGTTTCTCCAAGGAAACCGAAAGCAGGCTATCGGAGCATTGGGTGGCTTTGGAGGAAGGCGTGACCCGCGATGCCGAGGCGTATCGGCAGGCTGCGCAGGAGAGCGTTTCGGCTTTTCGCGAGGCCCTGGAGGGGATTGCGGACTCTGTCTCGGAGCGGCACGGCTCGGTTCGGGAAGCGCTGCAACGCAGTAGCGAGGAATACCGACAGGCACTCGAAACCGGCACGGCCGATCTACGCCATGTCCTGGGCGAAGCGGTGAAGGTGTTTGCAGAATACCATGAGGAGGCCGGCCGGCTGGCGAGCCTGAGCCGACAGACCTTCGAGCAAACTGGAGAGAGTGCGGAGGCGGCCCGCAGCGAACTCGAACGCATGAAAGCGTTGACCGACAGCGTAGCTACATTGTCGAGCGAGAGCCACGGCCTCGACGCGGTGCTGTCTGGCCTCGTCGGCAAACTCGCAACGGTCGAGGACGGGATTGTAACGAAGCTCGAACCCGCCGTCGCGCGCATGAGCGAGGGCGCGACCGCCATTTCAGCAGTGCTGGCGGACTCGTCCGGGAAACTCAAATCGGCCGCGGAGCGCTTCGAGGCGGCGGCGGAACGCACGGCCGCGGCCGACATGCAAACGAATATCGCCGGCGCGGCGGAACGCATTGCCGACGCCGCGGGAAGGCTGGAAACGGCGAATACCGCACTGTCCGCGGCCATAGAGAAACTCGGCGAACTGGCGGATAGAGCGGTGGAGCCTCGACGAACGGGCATTCTGGACGTGTTCAGCACCCGCGGCCGCTAGATAGAACGGGGTGCTAAGCGGTGCGCAGATATTTTCCTGCGGCGGACTCCGGCAACCATTACCGCCGCGGTGCGATCATGGGGCTGACGGTCGCCGAGGCGTTCATGCTGGTCGCTTTCGTGCTGTTGATGCTGCTGCTGTTCTGGCGCCATCAGGTGCAGGATGACGTCGAACGGGCGTCTCAACTGTCATCGGAGGACTGGACATTAGTTGAGCAAGGGGCGGTGCTGGTGCCGCCGGAGCGGCTTGCGACGTTGGAAGAACAGGCGCGGCTGGTCGAGGACCCGGCGCAACGCGAACTGGTGGAAACGGCTGCGGCCCTGGAACCGGACGAGCTGCGGGAGCTCATCGAGCTTGTCCGCAATCCGGAGGCGCTTTCGACGGATGCGGTCCCGGTGTCGCCGAAGCGTCTGGCGGCGCTGGAAGGCTACGAGCAATGGATCGAGGAGAACGAGGACGAGACCATTGAAGCGTTGGATTTGCGCCGCGCGCTCGATCCGGACGGCGAGGCCAGCAATGAAGAGCTGGTAACCCGGATCGAGGACTTGCTGGCAAGGGAACGCGCCGTCGATAGCCGGCTTGCGGCGGTCAAGGACCGGCTCGCCGAAGACGCCGCGGCGCGCGGGGAATTCATCGACAATCTGAAACGCGAGCTTGCGACGGACGTGGAGAAGGCAGGCGGAAAGATCGACCCGTCCGGCCGGGTCGT
>LXNI01001539.1_pt1 | contig 19349 bp, 20 predicted proteins | sample 809091 | NCBI WGS metagenome assembly LXNI01 (sample SAMN04870527, study PRJNA318959) | sponge metagenome | biome: 01000161; feature: marine sponge reef; material: water | host: Sarcotragus foetidus | place: Greece: Milos, Mediterranean Sea | collected 2013-05-29 | depth 5-7 m | reverse complement strand
CTCCGTTGCCGGCGCGGCGTCCGCGGCAGGGGGCGCGGGGGGTTCCCCGGTCCGGCCCTCGGTGACGGCGCCGGATTCCTCAACGGCCGTGCCCACCGGTGCCGCCGGTGCCTCGGTGGATCCCACCGCCGGTGGGTCCTCTGAGCCGCCGCAGGCCCCGACCCCTAAGACGAGAGCCGCCAGAGCGACGAGGACCCGCTTCGCAGGCGTGCGGTGGCCGAAGCTGGGGCGCATCACGGCTCGGCTCGATCCAGGGCGCGGCGCAGGTCGGCGACGAACGACCCCACGCCCTCGGGCCCCTCACCCTCCAACAGCCGCCGCACAACCGCCGAGCCTACGACCACGCCGTCGGCGACGGTGGTCGCCTCGGCCGCCTGGGCAGGCGTGGAGACACCCACGCCGACCAGCACCGGGAGGTCTGTAATCGCCTTGAGCCGGCCGGCGATGATGAGAGCGCTGGCGGCCAGGGCGGCACGCTCGCCGGTCACGCCGAGCAGGCCGACGGCGTAGACGAAGCCTCGCGCCCGGCCGCATATGGCCTCCAGGCGGTCGTCGGAGGCCGTCGGGGCGGCCAGGAGCACGGTCGCGACGTCGGCCTCGTCTGCGGCGGCGGCCCAGGGGCCGCTCTCCTCCAGCGGCAGGTCGGCCAGGATCGCTCCAGAGATGCCGGCGGCGGCCAGCGAGCGGGCGAAGCGCTCGTGGCCCATGTGGTGGGCGATGTTGTAATAGGTCATGGCGACGAGGGGCACCCCCACGTCCAGAGCGGCGGCCGCGGACAGGATGCCCGCCGGCGTGGCGCCGGCCCTCAGTGCCCGGTCGCCCGCCTCTTGAACCGTCGGGCCGTCTATGACCGGGTCCGAGAAGGGAATGCCGATCTCTACGGCGTCGGCGCCGGCGCCGGCGGCGGCCTCCACGGCGGCCTGCCAGCCCTCCAGCCCGCCGGTGATGTACGGCACGAGGCACTTGCGGCCCCGGCCGCGGGCCGCGCGCAGGGTGGCCTCCAGACGGCCGGGCCCCTGCCCGCTCACGCCTGCAGTCCCATGACCAGGTCGACGTCCTTGTCGCCCCGTCCTGAGAGGTTCAACAGGACCGTGCGCCCCGCCAGCGCCTGGCGCTCCCGGCTGATCCAGGCCAGACCGTGGGCGGGCTCGAGGGCGGGGATGATCCCCTCGGTGCGCGACAGCAGCTCGAAGGCCGCCAGCACCTCGCCGTCGGTCACGTTCTCGTAGCGGGCCCGGCCGGTGCGGGCCAGGTGGGCGTGCTCGGGCCCCACGCCGGGGTAGTCCAGGCCCGCGGAGATGGACTCCGCCTCCCGCACCTGCCCGAACTCGTCCTGCATGAGGTACGACAGCGAACCGTGCACCACTCCGGGCGTGCCGCGCCCCACCGCCGCTCCCCCGGCGGGCTCCACCCCCACCAGTTCCGCCCCGCCGGCAGCGAAACCGCTGAAGATGCCGGCCGCGTTGGAGCCGCCGCCCACGCAGGCAACCACCACGTCGGGGTCGCCGCCGAGCAGTTCGGCGCACTGCCGGCTCGCTTCGCTGCCGATGACGCGGTGGAACTCACGCACCATCCAGGGGTACGGATGCGGGCCCATGACCGAGCCGAGGCAGTAGTGGGTCCGGGCCACCGTCGCCACCCAGTCGCGCAGCGCCTCGTTGATGGCGTCCTTGAGTGTGCGACTGCCCGTGGTGACGGCATGCACCTCGGCGCCCAGCAGGCGCATGCGGAACACGTTCAGTTCCTGCCGGCTCACATCCACCTCGCCCATGTACACCGTGCATTCCATGCCCAGCAGCGCCGCGGCGGTGGCCGTGGCGACCCCGTGCTGTCCGGCGCCCGTCTCGGCCACGAGCCGGGTCTTGCCCATGCGCTCGGCCAGCAACGCCTGCCCCAGCACGTTGTTGATCTTGTGGGAGCCGGTGTGGTTGAGGTCCTCCCTCTTGAGCAGGAGACGCAGCCCCAGTTCGGTCGAGAGGCGGGGGCAGTCGGTCAGCGGGGACGGCCGCCCGGCGTAGTCGCGCAGCAGGTCGTCGAGTCGCCGCCGGAAAGGCCCGTCGGCCCAGGCGGCGCGGAACGCCCGATCGAGTTCCTGGCACGCCGGCACCAGGGTCTCGGGGACGTAGCAGCCGCCGAAGTCGCCGAAACGGCCTTCGCTGGTCGGGTCGCTCATGGCCATGGCAAGACCTCTGTCCGTTCGCCCGCGCCGGCAGTCAGAACTCGGATCGCCAGTCGTAGAGCACGCCGGTGGGCGGCTCCGGCGCCGGCAGTTCGGCGGCGGCCTGTCGCGCCGCGTTGACGAACTCCCGCAGCCGGCGCGGATCCTTCCGGCCCGGCGCCGACTCCACCCCTGTCGAGACGTCGACGCCCCAGGGGCGTGTCTTGCTGATCGCCGCAGCCACGTTCTCCGGCGTGAGCCCGCCTGCCACGATCACCGGGAGCGACCCTGCCGCGCGTTCGGCCAGTGCCCAGTCGAAGATCCTCCCCGAGCCGGGCTGATCGGCGTCCACGAGGATGATGTCGGCGCCGTAGGCCCGGGCCCGCTCCAGTTCCTCCGAACCGGCGCGGAACGCCTTGATCACCCTCGGCACCTGCCCGCGCACCCGCTCGGTCTCCTCCGGGGACTCCCGGCCGTGCAGCTGCACGGCGCGAAGGCGCGCCTCGTTGGCGATGCGCACCACGTTGCGCGGATCCTCGTCGCGAAAGACACCCACGGTGAGGATCTCCGGCGGCAGCCGCCGGGCGATGTCCCGGGCCAGTGACGGCGAGATCCGCCGCGGCGACGGGGCGAACAGGAAACCCACCGCATCGGCCCCCATGGCCACGGCCAGGAGCCCGTCCTCCTCGCTGGTGATGCCGCAGATCTTGACGAACATGCCGCGACCCTACCGGCCAGCATGCGCCGGTTCGACGATCACCTGCCGTCGCGCGGCGCAGTCCCCGGCGCCGCTCACGGCACCAGCGGCAGCACTCTGATCTCACACGACCGCCCGCCGTCGCCCGCGAGACGCGCCGGCGCAGGTGGCTCGACGCGGCGGTGCACGTAGGCCAGGGCGACCGCGGCCTCGAAGGTGGGCGAGAAGGCGCTGCTAGTGATCCGCCCGATGTTCGAACCGCCGGCGTCGGTGACCGCGGCCCCGGCGGGTGGCAGGTCCGCGCCCTCGAGGACCAGGCCGCGCAACCGGCGTGGGGTGTTGCCGCCGCGGCTGTCGATCCGGGCGACCAGCTCCTGGCCCACGAAACACCCCTTGGTGAAGCTCACCGTCTCGGCCACGATGCCCGCCTCGGCGGGGATCAGTCCCTCGGTCAGCTCCTTGCCCGCCTCGGGGACCCCCGCCTCGATGCGCACCGCCTCGAGGGCAGTCGGATCACAGAGCCTCACGCCGGCCGGCGGCGCCGCCCGGCCGGCCACGAGGTCCCAGCCGCCGACGCTTCCCCAACCGACGGCGGCGACCACGACAGCGACGCCACCGTCGCCGGTCGGCGCCGCCGCGGGTCCCACTTGCGGGGGTGGCGGCGCGGCGGCGCCCCGCACGGACAGCATGGCGAGACTGCGCACCTCCAGATCGACCGCCACGCGCAGCTTGAACCGCTCCAGGCGAGTCCGAGCCCCCTCCCCCAGACCGGCCGCTAGGTCGCAGAGGAACCGATCCTCTGCCACCCGGGTGACCCGCAGCCAACAGAGCAGCTTCCCGTCCGGCTGCAGCAGCAGCGACGAGGTCACCGCGCCGGGCGCCAAGCCGGCCACGTCCTGGCTGAGCTGGCCCTGCAGGAAGCTCGACGCGTCGGGCCCGGTGAGCGTCAGCAGGTCGCGAGCCGTCACGACCCCGCCGGCGCCGTGCCGCAGTTCCCGGTAGTCGGCGCGGTAGGCCCCCGAGACGGTCACTGCGGCCCCGAGACGGTCACTGCGGCGCCGCGGGTCATGGTGCGCGCCGCGTGGACGGCGGCCAGCAGCGCCCGCGCCTTGTCCCGGCATTCGCGCTCCTCGGCCTCCGGCACGCTGTCGGCCACGATCCCGGCGCCCGCCTGCAGGTAGGCGCGCCCGTCGCGCACGACCACGGTGCGGATGGTGATGGCCGTGTCCAGATTGCCGGAGAAGTCGAGGTAGCCCACCACGCCGGCGTACGGGCCGCGCCGGGTCGGCTCGAGGTCGTCGATGATCTCCATGGCGCGGACCTTGGGGGCGCCCGAGACCGTGCCGGCGGGAAGCGTGGCGCGCAGCACGTCGACGGGGCTGTGGCCGTCGGCCAGCTCGCCGGAGACCTGGGAGGTGAGGTGCATCACGTGGCTGTAGTACTCGAGGGTCATCAACTCGTCGGTGCCCAGCGTGCCGGGTCGCACCACCCGGCCCACGTCGTTGCGGGCCAGGTCCAGCAGCATGAGGTGCTCCGCCAGTTCCTTAGGGTGCTCGGCGAGCTCGCCCGCGAGGCGGCGGTCCTCGCGCTCATCGGCGCCGCGGGGCCGGGTGCCGGCAATGGGCCGGGAGGTCACCCGCCCGTCGCGCAGCTGCACCATCGGCTCCGGCGAGCTGCCCACGAGCGTCACCTCCGGCTGGCGCAGGAAGTACATGTAGGGGCTGGGGTTGATCTGTCGCAATGCCCGGTAGAGCTGGAACGGGTCGGCCTCGAGGTCGAAGTCGAAGCGCTCGGAGAGCACCACCTGGAAGATGTCGCCCTCCAGGATGTGCTCCTTGGCGGCGCGCACCGCTTCGCAGTAGGCCTCGGGGGTGGTGCCGGCAGACACCTCCGGGAGCGGATCCCGGTCGCCGGGCGGTTCCAGCAGGGGTTCGGGCTGGGGTCGTGCGCCGGCGCGGGCCAGCTCCTCGAGCGACTCCAGAGCCTCCTCGTAGGCGTCGTCCAGCACCTGCTCGGAGGGGTCGGGCGGCAGGATCACGTTCTGGATGAGGAGCACCCGCTGGCGCCAGTGGTCGAAGGCCACGCACCGGCCGATCACGTCCAGCACCGCATCCGGCATGCCTACGTCGTCGGCCGGTGGGTTCGGGAGCCTCTCCACCTCCCGCACCACGTCGTAGCCGAGATAGCCGACAACCCCGGAGTGCAGCGGTGGCAGCCCCTCGATGGCCGGCGAGCGGAAGCGTTCGAGGATCACGTCGAGCGCCGCCAGCACCCCCTCGTCGCTCGGGAGCGGTCCGAGGTCGTCGCCGCTGATGGTCAGCCGGCGGCCCCTGGCGACGATTCTGGCCCGGGGCCGGCAGCCCATGAACGAGAAGCGGCTCCAGCGATTGCCCCGCTCGGTGGACTCCAGCAGAAAGCCGGGCTCGTCGCCGACGATGCGCGCGAAGGCGGCCACCGGCGTGATCAGGTCGGCGAGCAGCTCGCGCCAGACCGGCACCACCCGGTGGCGTGCCGCCAGGCGGCCGAACTCCTGCCTGCAAGGCCGGGCGCTCACGGCCCCTCAGCCGGCGAAAGAGGTGAAGAAGCAGGAGCGCTCGCCGGTATGGCAGGCGCCGCGGCCCTCCTGGACGACCTTGAACAGCAGCGTGTCCCCATCGCAGTCGTAGGAGGCTTCGCGCACGAACTGCCGGTCCCCGGAGGTTTCGCCCTTGCACCAGTACTCCTGGCGGGATCTGCTCCAGAACCAGGTCCTGCCCGTCGCCAGCGTGCGCCGGAGCGCTTCGGCGTCCATCCAGGCCAGCATCAGCACCGCGCCCGATTCCACGTCCTGGACGACGGCGGGCACCAGACCGTCGTCGTTGTAGGTCACCGCCTCGAGGGCGCCCGCCGCGGGCGTGATGGGGGTGGCGACGGTCATCCCGTTCATGCTAGAGGCGCGGCGCGCGCCCGCCGCGGCGAGGTGAGTGTCGGCGGGCTCAGAGGTACAGGCCCGTGCTCCCCTCTTCGAGGCGCTCGGCGGCCACCGCGTGCACGTCGCGCTCGCGCAGGATGATGTAGTCCACGCCGCGGACCTCCACCTCGTAGCGGTCCTCGGGATTGAACAGCACCCTGTCGCCGGACTCCATGGCCCGCACGTTGGGGCCCACGGCGATGACCTCCGCCCAGGTCAGGCGCTTGCCCACCTGCGCGGTGGCGGGAATGAGGATGCCCCCCGAGGAGCGCCGCTCACCCTCGGCGGCGCCGATGCGCACCATGATCCGGTCGTTGAGCATCTTCACCGGAAGCTTGTCGTCGGACTCCGGGGCCGCTGCGTCGAGCGCCGAGGGGGAGTTCACCGAAGAGGCCACGGCGTGACGCTACCCCGCTCGGGCGCCCGAAGCGGGCCGAACCCGCACGCCCGCGGCGGCTAAGGCCTCCTTGGCCTCAGCGACGCTGTGCTCGCCGAAGTGGAAGACGGAGGCCGCCAGCACCGCGTCGGCGCCGGCGGCGACCCCCGCGGCGAGGTGATCGAGGGTTCCGACGCCGCCGGAGGCGATCACCGGGACGTTCACGGCGTCGCTGACGGCCCGCGTCAGCGGCAGATCGAAGCCCTCCTTCGTGCCGTCGCGATCCATGGAGGTCAGCAGGATCTCGCCGGCGCCGAGCTGCTCGGCGCGTGCCGCCCATGCCACCGCGTCGAGCCCGGTCGGGCGCCGGCCCCCGTGGGTGACCACCTCGAATCCGCCGGAGGGGCGCAGCCGGGCGTCGATGGCCACCACCACGCACTGGCTGCCGAACTCCGCGGCGATCTCGGCCACCAGCGCCGGCCGGGCCACCGCGGCGGTGTTCACCGAGACCTTGTCGGCGCCGGCGCGCAGCAGGCGCCGGGCGTCGTCGGTGCTGCGGATCCCCCCGCCCACCGTGAAAGGGATGAAGACCTCCTCGGCGGTGCGGCGAGCCACCTCCAGCATCACCTCGCGGGCGTCGGAGGAGGCGGTGATGTCCAGGAAGACGAGTTCGTCGGCGCCCTCGGCGTCGTAGCGGGCGGCCAGCTCGACGGGGTCGCCGGCGTCGCGCAGGTCCACGAACTCCACCCCCTTGACGACCCGCCCGGCATCCACGTCCAGGCAGGGGATGACGCGGACGACGACGGGGCTCACGACCCCCCTCCTCCGTTGCCGCCTTCGGTGCCGTGCGGCCTGGAGTGGGTCGTGGTGGTCTCGGCCAGGACCGCCAGCGCCTCAGAGAGGTCGACGGTCCGTTCGTAGATGGCCCGCCCGACGATGGCTCCGGCCAGGGCGCGCCCGCCGGCGCGCAGGTCGGCAAGCCGGCGTAGGTCCTCGAGTATCCCCACACCCCCCGAGGCGATCACGGGGATCTCCGTCGCCGCCAGCGCCTCGGCCAGCAACTCCATGTCGGGGCCGCCGAGCGTGCCGTCGGTGCTGATCTGGGTCACGACGGCAGCCTCGGCCCCCGGCGCGCCGGCAAGGACTTCGACGAAGCTCCGGCCGCCCGTGGCGCGCCAGCCCCGCACCGCCACCTCGCGCCCGCGCACGTCCAGGCCGAGGGCGACAGGTTGGCGGGCGGCGATCTCGGCCACCAGCGACGGGCTCTCCAGAGCGGCGGTACCGACCACGACCCGGGCCACTCCGACCTCGGCGAGCCGCGCCGCGGTTTCGGTCGAACGGACTCCCCCGCCGTACTGGACCGGCAGGCCGGTGGCCGCGGTGATCGCGCCGACCTGTGCCAGGTTGGCGAGTTCGCCCGTGCGCGCCGCGTCCAGGTCCACGACGTGGAGCCACTGGGCGCCGGCTGCGGCAAACGCCCTCGCAACCCCCGCGGGGTCTTCCGCGTACGTCGTCTCGGCGGAGAAGTCTCCCTGGTACAGGCGCACGCAGCGCCCGCCCCGCAGATCGATGGCCGGGAACAGCAGCATCAGCGCGCCGCCAACATCGCCACGAAATTCGCCAGCAAGCGGAGCCCCACCGATCCCGACTTCTCGGGGTGGAACTGGACACCCCAGACCGTTCCCGACGCAACGGTCGCGGTAACGGGCCCGCCGTAGTCACAGGTGGCGATCGTCGCAGGCGAGGATTCCGGGGCGAACGAGTGCACGAAGTAGACCCAGGCCCCGTCGAGGCCTGCGAGCAGCGGGTCCGGCCGCTGTACCTCCAGCTGGTTCCACTGCATTTGAGGCCGCTTGACACCCTCGGGCAACCAGCGCACCTGACCGGACAGGAGTCCCAGGCCGGCGCGGCCGGGCGCCTCCTCGGAGCTCTCGAACAGCATCTGCATGCCGATGCAGATTCCCAGGAACGGCACCCCGGCAGAGGCGGCGCGGCGCGCCTCGCCGTCCAACCCGGCATCTTCCAGCGCCGTCATGCAGGGGCCGAAGGCCCCGACCCCCGGCAGCACCAGCCCGTCGGCGCGCCTGATCAACTCCGGCTCGGCTGTGAGGTGCGCCTCGGCGCCGACGCGCTCGAGCCCCTTCTGGGCGGAACGGAGGTTGCCGATGCCGTAGTCCAGCACCGCGACAACGGGCCGTCGCGTCTCGTTCACTCTCCCGGCACCAGTCGCCCCTGCGCCTCAGAGAGTGCCCTTGGTGGACGGTACGTCCGCGCCCTCGAGACGCACGGCGTCGCGCAGGCTGCGTGCCACGCTCTTGAAGGCGGACTCCAAGATGTGGTGCGTGTTGCGACCGCGCACCAGCACCAGGTGCAGGGTGATGCCCGCGGCCACCGCGAACGCCCGCCAGAACTCCTCCATCAGTTGGGGATCGAACGGGGGGTCACCCAGGATCTTCTCGCCGGGCGGGTCCACCTCGTAGTGCAGGAACGGGCGGCCCGAGAGGTCCAGCGACACGTCCACGAGCGCCTCGTCGAGCGGGACCGCCGCGGAGGCGAACCGGCGCACCCCGCGCTTGTCGCCGAGCGCCTCGGCGAAGCACTGCCCCAGCAGGATGCCCGTGTCCTCCACGGTGTGGTGCGCATCCACGTCCAGGTCGCCCTGTGCCGCCACGGTGAGGCGCCAGCCGCCGTGACGGGCCAACTGTGCCAGCATGTGGTCGAAGAAGGGCAGCCCGGTGGACACCTCGCTCCGCCCGTCCCCGTCCACGCGGAGGTCGATGCTGATGGTCGTCTCGGTGGTGGCGCGTTGCCGCTGCGACTGCCGCGCCGGTGCAGGTGCGGGATCACCCACTCCAGAGCCCTCTGCCGCCGGGGGGTTGATGTCGTACTCGTTCTGAAGCGCCATTCTGCGGCATCTCCTTGCTTGCTGCGCGGCTATCGCCGGACGCGCGCGACCGCTTAGCAGTATCGCAGCGCAGTCGTGCAGTCCGGCGGCTCAGCGCAGAACGTCCCCCAGAGCCTCCAGGAACAGCGCGTTCTCCTCGTGCGTGCCGACGGTGACGCGCAGGCAGCCGGCGAGACCCTCCCACGAACTGCAGTCCCGCACCAGGACCGACCGCTCCACCAGCCCGCGCCAGGTGGCCGCGCCGTCGGCCTCGTGGGGACGGAACAGGATGAAGTTGGCGCCCGAAGGCCACTGCTGCACGGGCAGCTCCGCCAGGCCGGCGGCCAAGCGCTCTCGCTCGGCGACGATGCCGGCAGCCCGCCGGTCGGCGGCTGCCGCGTCCTGCAGGCAGAGCAGGCCGATCTCCTGGGTCATCACGTCGAGGTGGTACGGCAGCACCACTTTGTGCAACTCCTCGACGATGCGCGCCGGCGCCAGGGCATAGCCCAGCCGCACGGCGGCTAGGGCCCAAGCCTTGGAGAACGTGCGACAGACCACCAGCGGTGCATCCTCTGCCAGCAGGTCGACGGCGCTGAGGTGGCCGGACTGGCGTCCGGCGAACTGGACGTAAGCCTCGTCGGCGATCAGGAGCCCGCCGTAGCCGGCGACCGCCTCGAGGGCCGCCTGCACCGCCTCGGGATCCTCGACGGTGCCGGTCGGGTTGTTGGGCGAGCAGAGGAACAGCACGTCCGGCTGCTCGGCGGCGGCGAACCGGGCGGCCGCGCCGGCGCCGACGCGGAAGTCCGGTCCGCGCGGCGCCGTGGTCACCTCCGAGCCGACGACGCGGGCGATGTGTGCGTGCAGCGCGTAGGTCGGTGAGAACAGGCCCACGCGCCGCCCCGGACCGGCGTAGGCCAACAGCAGGGTCTGGATCACCTCGTTGGATCCGTTGGCGGCGAAGACGTTCGCCTGCGCCGTGCCGTGCAGGCCGGCGATCCCCGACCGCAGCTCGCCGGCCGATCGCGACGGGTACCTGTTCCAGTCGATCCCCGCCAGCCGCTCCGACAAGGCCGCACTGAAGCCCACCGGCGGCGCGTCGGGGGACTCGTTGGTGTTGAGACGCACCCGCACGTCCACCTGGGCCGAGTGGTAACCCTTCATCCCCGCCACCTCCCGGCGGAGCCGGGGCCCGCTCACGGGCGCGTTCCCGCGGGATCCCCGCCGCGCAGGCGGTCCAGGCGGTCCAAGCGCCGCCGCACCGAGGCCGCGTGCGCCGGCAGCCCTTCGGCGGTCGCCAACGTCTCGACCGCCGGCCCGAGGCGCAGGAGGGCCTCCTCGTCGGCGGAGACGACGTGGGTGCTGCGGCAGAAGTCCGCCACGCCCAGAGCCGAGGCGAAGCGCGCCGTCCGCCCCGTGGGCAGCACGTGCGACGGGCCCGCCAGGTAGTCGCCCAGCGAGGCCGGCGTGTTCTGGCCGCAGAAGACGGCCCCGGCGTGACGCACCAGCGGGACCAGCTCCTCGGGTTCGGCGACCATCAGCTGCAGGTGCTCGGGCGCGATCCGGTTCACCACCTCGACCGCCTGATGGTGGTCGTCCACCAGGACGGCGTAGCCGGAGGAGGACAGGGTCGCCTCGATCTCGGCGCGGCGCGGCGCCGCCGCCGCGGCTGCCGCCACCTCGGCGCCCACTGCCTCGGCCACGTCGGGGTCCCAGGTCACCAGGCAGGCCATGCCGTCAGGGCCGTGCTCGGCCTGCACGATCAGATCCACCGCGGCCAGCTCCGCCGGTGCCGAGCGGTCCGCCACCACGACCACCTCGGAGGGGCCGGCGAACGCCGAGGGCACGCCGACCACCCCGGCCACCTCCTGCTTGGCGACCGCCACGTAGACGTTCCCGGGCCCGGCGATGAGGTCGACCCGCGGGATCGTCCCGGTCCCGTAGGCCAGCGCCGCCACGGCGCCGGCGCCGCCGACCGCGTACACCTCCTGCACCCCTGCGAGGGCCGCGGCGGCGAGGGTCACCGGCGCCACGGTGCCGTCCGGTCGGGGCGGCACGCAGAGGGCCAGGCTCGCCACTCCCGCCGCCCTCGCAGGGATGGCCGTCATGAGGACCGTCGACGGGTAGGCGGCCCGCCCGCCGGGCACATACAGGCCCGCCCGGTCGACCGGAATCTGCCGCGAGCGGACCGTCACGCCGTCGCGGGACCAGACGTGGGCGGGTTCGCGCCGCGCGCCGTGGAACTCCCCGATGCGTTCCGCGGCGACCTCGAGGGCGTCGCGCACCGCGGGCGCCAGAGCCTCCAGAGCGGCAGCGCACGCCGCGGGCGACACCGCGAGGTCCCCCAGCGTCGCCCCGTCGAAGCGCCGGGCCATCCGCCGGAGCGCGGCGTCGCCGTCGCGGCGCACCTCGCCGATGATCTCGCGCACCGCCTCGGTGACCCTCGGCGGCGTGGCGTCCCCGATCTCCGGGAGCGGCGCCTCGGTGGTGCCGCGCGCGTCGATCAAGCTCAGCAGACCCGCCGAATCCGCCGCCGCGGCGACCCGGCCGGCCCCCGCGCGCTCGGCGGTGTCACGGCGGCGGGGCGGCGGCAGGAAGCGACGCAGGCCACGGCCACCGGCAGGCGCGTCCGGGGCGCGTCGCATGCTCAGACTGCGAAGGCCGACGGGCAGAAGTCGTTGCACACGCAGCCCCCGCAGTCGGCCCGGCGCGCCCCGCACACCTGCCGGCCGTGCAGGATCAGGCGCATGCTGAAGTCGCCTCGCTCGGCTGCGGGGATCATGGGGTTCAGTTCCCTCTCGACGGCCACCGGGTCGGTCTGCGCCGTCATGCCGATACGCCGCGAGAGCCGGCCGACGTGGGTGTCCACGGGCAGTCCCGGCAGGTCGAAGGCCACGCTGCGCACCACGTTGGCCGTCTTGCGCCCCACGCCGGCCAGGGCCGTGAGGTCGCGCATCGAGGTCGGCACCTCGCCGTCGTGGCAACCGACCAGCCGGTCGGCCATGGCCATCAGGTTGCGTGCCTTGGCCGCGAAGAAGCCGGTGGAGTGGATCAGCTGCTCCAGCTCGCCGGGATCGCAGGTCGCCAGATCCTCCGGGGTCGGGCAGCGCTCGAACAGCGCCGGTGTGACCATGTTGACGCGCTCGTCGGTGCACTGAGCCGAAAGGATCGTGGCCACGAGCAGCTGGTACGGGGAGTCGTGCGTGAGCGCGCAGTCGGCGTCGGGATACTCAAGCTTCAGGCGTTCGTGCGTCTCCCGCGCACGGCCCCGGGGCGAACGTGGACGACCCACGCCAGCAACGGTAGCGCTCCGCTGGCGGGGTTCGGGCCACCGGCCCGGATCCCTCGGCTCGCCCGGGTGCCCCGAATGGGATGCGGGAGGTGTCGCTGCGACCGGTGGCACTCGCAACGAGGGGCGGCAGCTAGCCTCCGAACCGGTGGCGATCCAGATCTCCGGGCCGGACGAGGGTGAGGTGCCCTGGAGCATCGAGGTGCCCGCGGGGGAGCGGCTCGCCATGAGCCACCGAGACCTGGCGGAGAGCCTGGCGAGTGCGGCCGAGACGGTGCGCGCGGGCGGTGGCGGCCGCTGCCGGCTCTGGGTCGGTCACGTCGCGCCGGGGGACGACCGGCTGGCGGCGCGCTGGGGCTTCGCCCCCTACCGGGACCTGTGGCAGTTGCGTTGCCGGTTGCCGGCGGCGCCGTCCGGGCTGGCTGTGCGCCCGATCACCGCCGATGACCACGCCGCGGTGCTGGACGTCAATCGTCGAGCCTTCGCCTGGCATCCCGAGCAGGGCGACATGTCGGCGGCGGACCTGCAGGAACGACAGCGCGAGCCCTGGTACGACCCTGCCGGCTTCCTCCTCCACGAGCGCGGGGGGCGCATCGCCGGCTTCTGCTGGACGAAGGTCCACCCGGCGGGCGCCACGCCCCCCGACGACGTCGCCATGGGCGAGATCTACGTCGTCTGTGTGGATCCCGACTTCCAGGGCCGCGGCATCGGCGGTCCGCTCACGCTCGCAGGACTGGAGCACCTCCACAGCCGCGGGCCGGCGACCGGCATGCTCTACGTGGAAGCCGACAACAGCGCCGCGAACGCCGTCTACCGGCGCCTCGGGTTCCGGCGCCACCACACCAACCGGGCCTATGTCGCCGATCTCTGAGCGGCAGCGGAGAGCGGCAGGCCGCCCGAAGTGTCGGCGCCGTCGGACGGGCGCGAGCAGACTGGAGGCATGAGCCCCATGCGCTGGACGAACCAGTCACTCCCGCCAACCTTGCAGATCACGGTGCTGCTCCTCTACATCACCGCTTTCTTCGGAGTCCTCCGCGGTCTCATCTCCATCAGCCACCCTTTGGGGGTCTTCTTGCTGTTCACCGGGTTGATCGCCTTCGGCGGCGCCGCCGGAATCGTCCGGGAACGCAAAGTCGGCTACTGGCTGGCAGCGCTCTACGCAGTCCTGGACGTCGTCGGTGAAGTGCTCGGGATGCTCCGCGAGTTCTCGGGTTTGGATCTGATCGGGCTTTTTCTGGCGATCGCCCTTGCTGGCCTGCTGCTGCACCCCATGAGTCGGGCGTACTACAGCATCTGGTTCCGCTGATCGACAGGTGCCGACAGCCTCCCTGACCGACATTCCGGCGAAGGCCGGAATCCAGGCCGGAGAAGTCCGGCTCGTCCCCCCCGCGGGCGCACGACACAGTTCCAGGGTTCCGCAGTGAGCCTCCGCGGGCCCGAGCGCGCCGAGGTCGAGGATCTGTTCGGCGCCGGGCGGGAGCGCGCCGTGGAGCGCATGTTCGACCGGGTGGCCCGCCGCTACGACCTACTGAACCGCCTGCTGACCTTCGGACTGGACCGCCGCTGGCGCCGCCGCAGCGTTCGGCTTCTGAACCTGCACCGTTCGGCTGTCGTCGCCGACCTGGCCTGCGGCACCGGCGACTTCTGCGGCGAGCTCGAGCGAGCGGGCCACCGCGCCGTGGGTGTGGATTTCTCGGCCGGAATGCTGCGCCACGCAACCACCGCGGCACCGCTGGTGCGCGCCGACGTGCTGCGCTTGCCACTGCCCGACGAGGCCGTCGAGGGGGCCGTCTGCGGTTTCGCCCTGCGCAACCTGGCCGACCTCGAGACATTCCTGGCCGAGACCGCCCGTGTCGTGCGCCCCGGCGGGCGGATCGCCTTCCTCGAGGTGGCGGAGCCGGGCTGTGGGGTGCTCCGCTGGGGGCATCGCCTCTACTTCGGGCGCATCGTCCCGATCATCGGCGGCCTGCTGTCGGACCGCGCCGCCTACCGCTACTTACCCGAGTCACGGACGTTCCTGCCGGCACCGGACGTACTCACGGACGCGCTCGAGGCAGCCGGTTTCGCTGAGACGGAGCACCGTACGCTAAGCGGAGGCATCGCCCAGCTATTCACGGCCACTCGCCGCACCTGAGGCGCGCCACGCCCCACAAGCCACACCGCAGCCAGCAGGGGCGGCCTCTCTCAGTCGCCCCAGTGGCTGCTCTTGTAGTGGAGCATGTCGTCGCCGTGCAGCTGCCTGGTGGCGTTGCCCACCCGGAGCCAGAACTCGATGTAGCCGGCGCCGCCCTCGAGTGGTTTGGCGAACACGGGCTTCCCGGACGAGGCCACGGCGACGACGCAGACCTCGGCGCCGTCGATGGGCTCGAAACCGATGTGCACGATCCCGGCAGTGGGCACCGACAGCGAGCGGTCGAGCAACTGGCGCAGGAAGAGCTCGTAGCCGTCCTTGTTGGCCTTGCTCCCGAGTGTCCGCATGTCCGCTTCAATTCCCAGCACTTCGGCGTCGTCGTTCACGCCGATGAGCAGCTTGCCGCCCTCCGCGTTGAGAAGCCCGCAGACGGTCTTGACAACGACCTGCTCGAGGCGCGTGTCGACTCCCCCTGTGTGGCTGTTCCAGCGCGCCGAGGACTTGAACTCCAGAGTCTGTGACTCTCCGAGATTCAACAGTTCGCCGACCCCTTCTGCGGGCGGAGTGGGGAGCCCCGCTTCCCAGAGTTGCTCGGCGCCGTCTCTCACGACCATCGCTAGGAGTCTGCGGCGCCTCGCCAGGAAGGTCGGGTAGTCCAGTTGCTCCCACCCCACAGGCAGGGCATGCAAGTACATCTGGCGCTCAAGCCGTGCGGGATCCATCGCCGCGCTCATTGCAGGCCAGTAGACACGCGGATCCTCCGGACCGATGGCGGCGTTGTCCGGCCAGTCCAGGAAGGCCATGTTGGCGATGGCGTTCGTCTCCTGGAGTCGCGTGATGCCCTTAGCTGCCAGATGGGCCTTGGGGAACAGGTGATGGCGCTCCAGCGACCGCGGCGCGGCGCGCAGCGGATCACTCAGGTCGCGGATCCGCAGGTCGCTCAGCAGGGCCTCAGCGTCCAGAAGGTTCAGCGCTGCAAGGTACGCCGAGAGCACCGGGGTTCGGGGCGACGATGTGGCGAGCCGCTCCGGCAGGGAGACCTCCCAGTAGTCGCGGGTGAAGGTGGCGCGAATTATGCGGTCCAACTCCCCGCAGAACGCCTCACCGTCGTTGGCCGCGGACTCGAGTCGCCTGAGGTCGCCTTCCACGAGAGTCTCGGTCGATCCGGTGTAGCGGCCCGTCGTGTGTGCCATGAAGAACCAGCGACTCATCACGCCGCGCAGCCTTCTACGGTCGAGGCCAAAGTCGCACCTGCCGATCAGCCACAGCAAGTAGCTGAAGAGCACGGCGCTCTCGCTGATTATCATTTGGCCGCTGCGGAACCCCGCATGTGCCAGGCACTTCAAGAACTCGTGCCAGTTGCCGAGGTCGAGCGCTTGGTCCAAGGCTCTCTGCAGCCGCTCGAATTGCTCCGTGCGCCGCTGCGCGGAGACGTCGCCGGTGTCGAGGTCCTTGCCGCGCAAGATGCTGTAGACGTATTCGAGGCGGGCGCGGCGGAACGCCAAGCCGACCGCGACCCGCAGCATCTGATCGGGCTTCGGGTCGATGAAGGGGTTCCTGGGCGAGGCGCCGCTGCCGGCCAGCGCGACAGCGTCCCGACAGAATTGCTCGATCTGGACCCTGCCTTTCTCCCAATGCACAGACATGAGCGTCAGGATGAAGTCGGCCTGCTTGAGTTGCACCCCCTTGGAGTTGACGCGGAAGAAGATGTCTGCGACCTGTTCGTCGTCGGCACTGCCCGTCAGTTCGAGAGCCTGGAACTGGAAGTCGCGCAGGTCGCGGACCCTGTAGATGCGATCTTCCAGCAGGTTCTGCTGCGCGTTCCATTCCGCGTCCTCCGGATCCGGACCTGCCTGCCGGTGTTCCGCGAGGCGCGCCAGAAACTCCTTGACGACCGAGTGGTAACTGTCGCCCCAGAGTGCGGTGACATCGGCGATGTATTCCGGATCACGTCGAATCGCCGCGTCACTGACCTTGAAGGATTCGTCCTCGGGCCGAAAGGCGATGTGGATGCGCTTCTGCTTGAAGCGAGCATCCAGCACCGGTTTGCCGTACAGCACCGAGTACAGGGAGGTGAGCCGCTGTTGACCGTCGACGATCAGGAGCTTGGGAACGACGTCGCCGTCACTGCCGCCGATCTGCCGGATCCCCGCCTCAGCGCCGGTTTCCCAGAACATCAGCGCCCCAACGGGAAAGCCTTTGTACATGGAGTCGAACAGGTCTCTGACCTGCACCGGCTTCCACACGAAGGGGCGCTGGATGTCGGGCAGCGCGATCCTGCCGTGATCTATATCCTCTACGAGGTTCATCAGTCCATAGAACGTGATGCGGTACAGCGTCTTTGCCATAGTGCTCTCCTTCGGGCACGGGCGATCAGCGACTTGCCCGACCCTGTCCTTGCAAACTAACGGCTACCTGTGACAGCCTCGCCGGAGACCGAATCGTAGGGGAGGCACTCCTCGCCCCGCTGAGTTCTCGGCGGTGCGCATTCGGTCGCGCGGCCGCCGAGCGTGTCGAAGCTCTGGCGAGGCCCGAGGGGCGGCCGGTGAGTGGCGGGTCTGCTGGCGTCCGGGTGTCCGGTGCGCCTCATCAGGGCCAGCTCAACCGCTGCGGCGGCTGCCGCGGCCGGATCTGGCCTGCACGCAGGGTGGGCGCCTCGCGTAGGTGCCCGAACATCTCCGCGCCGCGCTGGAGGCGGCTATCCGTCGGTCTGGCCGGCCTCGCCGCGCTCAGGTTCGTCGAGCCGATAGCGCCATTCTGTGAGGACGCCCAGCTCGATGAGCATCGTCTGGTCGCCGGTGTCGCTGAAGATGTCCCACGCCCGGCCGACGGCGAGGTTGTAGTCGTCGACGAGTTCGATGCTGAAGCCCGGATTCTCGGCTGGCGGCGTGTCACTCATCGCGGCGGTTGATCGGCACGAAGTTCGGGTACAGCGGCCCGCCGTCGCGTCCTTGCGGCCCCCACCACCAGTTCGAGTCGTCGAATCCCGGCATGGGGTCGAAGCGGAGGCCGTGGTCGCCTTCGATCGGGATGCGGTGGTCCGCGAGATTGTCGAGGATGTCGTCGGGGATGCCGTCGGGGAACGCGGTGCACGCCAGCGGCCCCGGCCCGCGCCCGCCGTAGAAGCGCTTGCAGTGCACGCACATGAAGTCGTGAGTCCAGGAGACCATGTCACTCCTCGTCGGCGTCTTCGGGCGGCCAGAGCGAATAGCGGTCCGGCACCGGCGGCCAGCGGTCGGCGAACACGAAGCGGCGCGGCGGCGGCAGGCGCGCGGGCAGAGTGCGCGCAGTTCGGCCTCTGTGAGTTCGACGTCTTCGCCGATCATCTCCGCTTCCGGCATCAAGTGCAGCGAGTCGGGGAACGTGAGTTTCACGGTGCTGAAGCGCTCCGGGTCGGGGAGTGTCGCCTCCAGACGCCGCGGTCGTTCTCGACGACGCCCATGGCGACGAACGTGTCCTCGCCGTCGCGGAACGCCTGGTGGTGCAGTTTGCGGGCCATGAGTGGATGCTACGTCTGTTCGAGCAGCGTCCTGGCGGTATTCAGCAAATTGGCCATCGCCCCCTCTCGTCGTTGGCGACCATCCTGCCGCCGACCTCATCTCCGATCTCGTAGAGGGCGTTGATGTCCCCGTCGATGTCCCCGTCGTTCCGAGCTTTCACGACGGCTGCGAGCGATCCGGGCGGTCCACCTGTCCGCTGCTGGGCAGATTCCACTGGCCGTTGACACTGGCCGTTGACGAAGATGATTTTGGAGCAGTTTCGAGACTGCGGCGTACGTGTGTGGGAGTGTGTCACACCCCTGTTCTAGATTGCGGACAGGCAATGACAAGGGGCATCGCCGCCGAGGGGCGGCGGGGCCGGGGACCGAAACGAAGGGAGATGACGAGATGGGTGAGGACCCGAGGCACACCGCTGGCACCCCCACCGGCCGTGGCGCCAGCGGCGGGGATGGTCTCGGCGGCGGGGAGTGGGCGCTGTTGGGAGAGTGGTTGTTCGCGCCGCCGGTGTCGTTGCGGGAGGTGGAGTTGGCGGTGTTGCGTGACCGCCTGGGGTGCATGGGACGGGCGCGGGCGGCGATCGCGGCCTCCGAGGCAGAGGTGATTTCGGAGATCTCCCGGCGCGAGGGCGACAAGGCGGCCGAGGAGATGCTGTGCCGAGACCAGAAGCGGTCCCGTTCCGGCGCCCGCAAGGCCGTGAAAGTCGCCGGGCAGCTGGAGTGGTCACCCGAAGTGGCGGACAGGCTCGCCGAGGGTGCGATCACCCCGGAGGCGGCGGGGTTGATCCTCGACGCCGCCGCCGATGCGCCGGTGGACCGGCGGGCGCTGCTGGACGCCGCCGAGGTCGAGCCCGAGGATCAGCTGCGCCGCACGATCAAGCAACTGGTCAACGACGCCACCAGCGAGCAGGAACTCGAGGCGCGGCGGGCCTCCCAGCGGCGACGCCGCCGGGCGTCGCTAGCCGAGCAGGGCGATGGCATGTTCCATCTGTTCGCGCAGTTCGATCCGCTCACCGGCAACCGGGTGCGCGCCGCGTTGTTGGCCAAGGGCGACGAGTTGTTCCGCGCTGAGGACGCCCGGGATCGTCCCACGCCACAGCAGCGCGCCGCGGACGCGCTCGCCGAACTGATCTGCAGCAGCGGCACCGGCGGCAAGGGCGCGCCGGTGGGCGCTGAGTTGATCGTGCTGGCCGACTACGACCAAGTCCTCGGCGCCATCACCGGCGCCCGCCTCGCCGACGACACCCCCCTCACCGAGGCCGAGGCGCTGGCGTTGGCGTGTGACGCCAAGATCCTGCCGGGCATCTTCAACAAGCACACCGGCGAACCGCTGCTGGGAAGATCCCGACGCAAGGTGCCGCCGCGGCTGCG
>LXNI01001538.1_pt1 | contig 19350 bp, 16 predicted proteins | sample 809091 | NCBI WGS metagenome assembly LXNI01 (sample SAMN04870527, study PRJNA318959) | sponge metagenome | biome: 01000161; feature: marine sponge reef; material: water | host: Sarcotragus foetidus | place: Greece: Milos, Mediterranean Sea | collected 2013-05-29 | depth 5-7 m | reverse complement strand
GGCTAGCGACGGCGGCCCCCGCGCCCGCTCGCCGGTTTGCCCATCAGCTCGTCGAGCCCGACGTTGAACTCGGCGACGATGCGGATCAGCACGTCGAGGCTGACCCGGAGCTCGTCCCGCTCGATTCGCGACAGGTCGGACGGCGGAATGCCGACGCGCTTCGCCAGCGCCGGCTGCGTCAGCTTGTTCTTGCGACGCAGCCGCCGGATTCGGTGGCCCATGAGCTGAACCTGCTGCACGGTGGCTTCCTTGTTCATTGCCGACACCATCTGAGGGTCAGGGAATTGTAGCTGCGCAGGCGGTTCCAGGCCGGAATCAGATCGACGTCTTGAGATTCTCATTGGCGGCGATCTGCGCGCCGCGTGCCTTGTAGCGCTCCCGGCGCTCCTTGCTGAAGCTGTCGACCTCGTCCTTCGGCACGCCGTAGGCGACTCCGCGATCCACGCCCGGCCGCGCGCGAACGCGCTTCATCCAGTCCACCACGGTGGGCTGGGTCGTGATGTCGACCTTGGCCCATTTGTACGCCCGGATCCAGGGGAACGCGGCGATGTCGGCGACCGTGAAGTCGTCGCCGCAGATGTAGGGGTGCTTCTCGAACCGGCGGCCGAGAATCGCCACCAGCCGTAGCGACTCCTTGCCGAATCGTTCCAGGGGATGCGCCTTCTCCTCATCGGGCACGTTGATGTAGCGCGTGTAGCTCAGCTTGTTGCCGAACGCCGGGCCGAGATTGGCGGCCTGCCAGTAAAGCCAGGGAAGCACGTCCCAGCGTCGCTCGTCGGTCGGGTAGAGCGGGGTCGGGTACTTCTCCCCGAGGTACTGCAGGATGGCGCAGCTCTCCATCACGGCGCGACCGTCGTCCACCAGGGCCGGCATCTTCTGGTTCGGGTTGATCGCGGTGAACTCGGGCGTGAACTGGTCGCCGGCCGAGAGATCGACCATGTGGATGCGCGTTTCGGGCAGCTCGACCCCCGCCTCGCGCAACTCCTCGAGCATGATCGAGATCTTCCACCCGTTGGGCGTCGCGCTGAAGTAGACGTCAAGAGCCATCTGGCGCAGCCTCCGCGAGACCGCCGAGCACGGCGTCGATGCCTTCGCCTCTCAGGCCCTGCTTCATTGCGGCGAACGCATTCGCGTCGAGTTCGGCCAACTGCGCGGCGCGCTCCAGGGCGGTATCGCGCAGCTCGCCCGCCGGTACTGTGGCGTCGACGAAGCCGGCGTCGCGCGCGCCTCCGGCGTCGTACATCTTCGCGGTCAGAGCGGCCGCGGTCAGGGCGCGTTTGGAGAGCCGCTCCCTGGCCAGCAGCCAGGCGAACGGCGGCAGCGTTCTGCCAATCGCGACCTCGTTCAGCCCGAACCGGAAGTCGCCGTCCGCCGCGAGGCGATGGTCACCGGTGAGCAGGCAGAGCGCGCCGAGCGCGATGGCGTGTCCGCTCGCCGCAACGACCAGGGGCTGCGGCCAGCCGTACAGGCGCATCATCAGACGGGCGCCGGCGACTCCCATGGCGCGGGCCTCCTCCGGGCCGCCATCGCGAAACACGTTGAGGTCGAACCCGCCGGAGAACACGCCGGACCGGCCGGTCAGCACGACGGCCCCCGCTTCGTCCGCGGCACGGTCGAGTGCGGCGTTGACCGCGGCGATCATCGGCGGTCCGAAGACGTTGGCCTTGCCGTCGTCCATGGTGACCAGGGCCACGTCGCCAACCTGTTCGTAGGTGGTCCGTTCCGTCATGAATCAGCTCCCTTTGGCGCCGCCTCTCGCGGCCTCGTTCGTCATCGCTCGCTAGTTTGTCACCTTGATCTCGCGGATCTTCCTGAGCGGAACCGCGGTGATCTTCTCCTTCAGCGGATACTCGAGCTCGCCCGGGTAGACGACCCATAGATGTTTGAGACCGAGGTCCTCGATGACCGAGTGCATCGACCTGGTCGTCCTGGGTGCGTCCGCGCACTTGAACTCGAATCCCCAGCGTCTGCCGCCGCGGAGAAGCATGAGGTCCAGTTCGGCCCCTCGGTGGGTGCCCCAGAAGTACGCTTGGCGCGCACCGAACGCGATCAACGTCTGTTCCAGGGCGAAGCCCTCCCAACTTGGACCGTAGGCAGGATGGCGGACAAGGTCGTCCATCGACTCCAGCCCCAGCAGATAGTGGAGAATGCCGGAATCGCGGATGTAGACCTTGGGCGCCTTGACGACGCGTTTGCCGACGTTCTCGAACCACGGCGGCAGCACCCGGATCATGAACGTCCCGGCGAGCAGGTCGCGGTAGCGGTTCACGGCGTTGACACCGACTCCCATCGAACGGCTGAGCGCCGACGCGTTCCAGGTCTGCGAGTGGACGTGGGCCAGCATGGTCCAGAACCGGCCCAGCGCCTCCGGCGACACCCTCGACCCGAGTCCCGGCACGTCGCGCTCCAGGAACGTGCGGGCGAAGGACTCCATCCACAGGGTGCGCGCCGCATCGGACTCGGCCAGGTAGGCCAGTGGAAAACCGCCGCGGATCCAGAGCCGGTCCTGGTTCTCCATTCCCACCTCGTCGAGCGAGAAGCCACTCACGTCGACGAACGAGATGCGCCCCGCCAGGGTCTCGGAGACTCTCCGGATCAGGTCCCAGGAAGCGCTGCCGAGGAGCAGGAAGACGGCTTTCCGTTCAGGGTCGTCGCAGATCGGACGGAGGATCTCGAACAGCTCCGGTACGCGTTGCACCTCGTCGATCACGACCAGCCCCTCGCCCCCTCGAAGCAGCCGCTCGGGAGTAGTGCGGAACGCCTCGCGAACCGCAGGCACCTCCAGGTCGTAGACCGTGGAGGGCCCCTCCCACGCCGCCACGATTTGCTGGGCGAGCGTCGTCTTGCCCACCTGCCGGGCACCCAGGAGGGCGGTGACCGGTGACTGGGAGAGTCGCCAGAGTGTTGCGTCGAGCAGGCGCTGCCGGGCGGTAGATTGTCGTATATTCATCCTCAAAGGTGAGATTTACGACAATAGACGGAACTACGGAGCTTGTCCAGCCATTGGCCTTGGGGCCCGGAAACCATGTCCCTAACAGGTGGCGCTCAACGGCATCGATCCGCACCTGGAGCACAGCACCCGATTCGACGACTTCCTGAAGCGTGAGTGGACTATCTTGAGCGGCTTGTGTAGCACCGGGCTGCGCTGTCGGTGTGCTACTCACGACGACTTCGAGCGGCGCTCCCCGCAGGCTCTTTCGGTTGGGCTGCTGCAGCCGGGTCGGATCAGAGACTAGGATAGGAGGCTCAGCGGCGGGGCTCTGGCGGCATCCTGCTTCGACCGCACTCGGACACGAGGAGCGCATAGGAACCACGAGCTTGGCTTCTGTCACCGCATCACCGCTTCAGACCGCGTTGCCCGATTTCCGTTCGCCAAGGGCAGCGAGCGACGAGTTCGCGGTCTCGCCGATTCCCGCGGTGAATGTCGCGTCGGTACCCCAGCGGAGCCCCCTTCGGTATCCCGGAGGGAAGACTTGGCTGGTGCCTCACATCCGTGCTTGGCTTGGCGGCTTCCGGCGCGCGCCGCAGGTCCTGGTTGAACCGTTCGCGGGCGGAGCGATCGTCTCGTTGACCGCGATTATGGAGAACCTTGCCGAGCGCTGTGTCATGGCGGAACTTGACCGCGATGTCGCGGCCTTTTGGCACGCGGCCTTGCGGGAGGGTGCCACCCTTGGGGGCCTTGTCGAGCGCTTTGAGGTGACGCGCAAGAACGTCATCGAGCTGGGCCAGGAGGATCCCCGGAACGTCGTCGAGCATGGCTTCAGAACCTTGGTCCTCAATCGGACCCGCAGAGGGGGCATTCTCGCTCCGGGAGCGTCACTCGCGCGCGCAGGAGAGGCCGGAAAGGGGGTCGCTTCCCGCTGGTATCCGCGGACGATCATGGATCGGCTTGGAGCCATTGCGTCGGTGGCGGACCGAATAACGTTCTGCGAAACTGACGGTTTGAAGCTCTTGGGGTCCCTCCTGTCAGCAGGCTGCGGGGACCTCGCAGTCTTCGTTGATCCGCCCTACACGGCGGGTGGGAAGCGGGCAGGCAAGAGGCTCTACGCTCACAGCGAGATCGACCACCCGGGCCTGTTCAGGATGCTCGCGGAGAGCGACGTCAGTTTCCTCATGACCTATGACCGCGCACCAGAGGTGGAAGCGTGGGTGCGCGAGTACGGCTTCGTGGCGGTCCAGGTCGTCATGAAAAACACCCACCATGCCCGTGTACCGGAGCTCGTGATTTCCCGGAGTCCAGTCTTTGAAGGCACCGCTTAGCAGGTATGGCATCGCCGAGTGGTACGGGCACTCCTTTGTACGTTTGTCCGCCTTGGACCGTCGGCAGCTTGCAGGTGTCGCCTCGGGCAACGGTTCCGCTCCTCTATGTCCCTTTCGCGACGGCCATCCACCCTGCCGGAAACGCGGGGGAGTCTGCTCCTTTCAGCGGTTTGAAGAAGGCGAAGCAGGGCGGATAGGACCGGCGCAAGGCGAGCCGGCCGTCCTTTGCCCTGAGCGCTTTGCCGAGAACCATGTGTTGGTCGACTGGCTTGCCGAGATCGTCGGAATCCCCGCTTCCGAGGTGAAGCTCGCCCGAGAAGTGCCCTTCATGCGCGGTACTGCGACGGGCAAACCGGCCGGCAAGATAGACCTCGTTATCGCCCGGACGGCAGGAGGCCTTCTGAAGTGGTTCGGCCTGGAGATACAGGCGGTTTACTTCTCGGGGAAGGGGATGGGGTCGGAATTCGAACGGCTGCTCTCCGACGAAAATTCGGCACCTCCGTTTCCGAATGCCATCCGTCGCCCGGATTGGCGATCGTCGAGCGCCAAGCGCCTCATGCCTCAGTTGCTGATCAAGGCTCCAACCGTCAGGCGCTGGGGAACCAAGATCGCCGTGGCCGTCGACAAGCCTTTCTTCGCTGAGATGGGCGGCCCGAGCCATCGGGTTCGACAGGACTTGGGCGATGGCGACATCATCTGGATGGTTCCCGAACTCAGCCGGGATGAGGCGGCGAACTACCGTTTGACCAGAGGCCATTGGGAGGTCCTGACCCTGGAAGAGAGCTGCGAACGGCTTCTGGCGGCCGAAACGGTACGGCAAGAGGCCTTTGAGCAGAACTTGGCCAGCCGACTTGAGTCTGTGGTTCGGGGCTCAGCGAGCGACTAGCCATCGCGGAAAGTGATGGCCCGAGGGGAGGAAATCGGCATGAGGGCGGGAGCTTGGGCGTTCGGCGAGTTGATCTTCTCAGCACTGGACGGTGCGACGGCCGAGGCGAAGGCGCTTGAGCGCGGATGCGTGGAAGCCCTCAAGACAAGTGCGGCCACCCGCTACATCAACGGTCTGCGACTCGCAAAGGTTCAGAACACATGCATGATCGTTGGTGCTTTCGGCATCCTGGAGACAGAGGTCGGCCGCCTCAGCGCGTACCGGTGCTCAAAGAAGCCGCTTCACGACCTCGCCAGCACGCTCGAGCAGGAAGGCCAAGGGTGCCTGGCTAGGGATCTGCGGATTATCATACGGGCGGTGAACGTGCTGAAGCACGGACGGGGACCGAGTCACGATTCGCTTCTCCAACTCCAAGACAAGCCCTCGTACCTGGCCGTCAAGGCCGACGCTGAGGAGTTCTTCTGTGAGGGTGACGTCTCGGAGGTGCCTGCGTTGGTCGACGTAGACTCCAAGTTCGCAGCCGCCGCCAGTCGCGTCCTGCGAGAAGTCATCGAAGCGACCGATCCGTGGGTTTGATGTACGTCCTTGCCAGATTCAAACTGCCGGTTCAGGGCGTTCGAGGCTGAGCCCGTGACATTCACAAGGTACTTCTCCTGCTGGTGCTCGAATGGCCATATGCTGTATTGGGAAGAGGACGAGGGCCCTCAAGGCGAGGAGGACGCCTTTTGCCGACGATGTGGGCAGCCCTACTTGGAAAGCTGCCCCTCATGTTCAGCTCTGATTCTCACCTTTTGGACTCAGTGGAAATGGTCAAGCATCGGAACGTCACCCGCAACTCCGAGGAGACCGGGGTTCTGCGGAAGTTGCGGCGAGCCGTTTCCGTGGACAGCAGCCGAGCACAAGAGGATAGAGGAGGCCGGTTTCTGGTCGCTTCTTCACCCCGACGTGGCGCGGTTGGCTAGGAATCGATTTCGAGCTGGCCACTACGGCGACGCAGTCGAAGCCGTCTTCAAGGAACTGAACAGTCACGTCAAGACAATCTACAAGACCGCCACCGGGTGCGAACTGGACGGTGCCGACCTGATGCGGGAAGGCGCTGCAATACGACGATCCAGTGATCTGCTTGGGCGACCTCGCCACGGCGTCTGGGCGGAACACGCAGAAGGGCTACGAGCACATTTTGGCAGGCTGCATGCAAGCGATCCGGAACCCCCACGCCCACGAGAATCTGGACGGCGACTCGGCCTCCGCTTGTCACCTCCTGATGCTCGGCAGCCTGTTGTTTCGCACCATAGAACGTAGAAGGCCACGGCCGAGGTGACCCCGAGGACTCGCTCCCGGGCGTTGTCCCTGTTCTTCATGGCCGCCTCAAGGTTGCAACGTAGCTCAGTGGGCGAGCCAAGCCGATCCTCTCGGAAGACTTCAAACGAGGCTGGCCGAAGTTCCATGGCCGTGCTGGAAGCCTCGTTGGCGTAGGCCCTGGGTCTCCGCCACGCAGTCTTCCGTCGTCTCCAGGCGATAGCCGCTGGTCAGGGCGCGCCAGGAGTTCGTGCGGTGGCACTCGAAGATGACGTTCGTGTCCACCAGGACGGGATCGGGATGGGAAGGCATCGGGAATCACAGTTCGACGGGACGCTTGAGACCATGTTCGGCGAACAGGTCGCCGACACCTTCGACGGGACACTCGAGCAGAGACGCGGTGCGGCGAAGCGAGATGAGGCCCCTGTCAGCGGCGCGGGCTATGACTTCCGCGAAGCGTTTCGAGAACCTGGGCGGCAGCTTCTCCGCTTCAATGGTCCCGTCCTTCATCTCGGCGCTCGGGCGGCCGTTGTTTCTGAGCGCCGCCTCGGGCAGGGACGTTGCGGCGGTCTTGCTGAGTTCCTTCAGTGCGACCAGGCGCCAGCGCAGGGCGGACGAGGTCACTTGAAGTTCATTGCCTACGCGGTTGAGGCGTTCGACCAGGGCCGATTCGTCGAGTGCGGACCACGGGCCGTACTTCCTGGTGGCGTCCGCCGGCATCAGCAGGGCGCCGGCAAAGTTGTTCGCGAGCTGCTCTGTCCGACTCCCTCCGGTAGTCGTCGCCCGTTCCGAGTGGGCTGGCGGCATGGCACGCCAGGTGAGGAGATGGAACAGCTCGTGGGCGAGGTCGAAGTGGCGCCGGCCGGCGACTTCTCCGCGAGCGATGAGTGCGATGTCGACTTCCGGGAGACGGCAGGCTGCGCCGGAGATTCCCGGCTCGGCGTCCACCATGAGGACCAGGATCCCGAGTTCCTCTTCCATGACCCGAGCGAGGCCCTGCGCGGGTGTCGGACCGATCTCGAACTCGGACGCGAAGCGCTCTCCAGCCTCCATGGCGGCTTCGTAGCTCGAACTCCGTCGCAGCGGCAGCGAGCGGCGAAGGAGCGGAGGCGCCACACCGACTTGAGGCGCCAGATGGCGATAGGCGGCGATCCAGCGGCCGGCGCGCTGCTCGTAATCGCGGAGCTCCTCGTCGGTCAGTCCCGAGTGGCGCCAGGAGAACTTCCCTTCGCCGATGAGCAGGAAGGGGTCGGTGAAGTAGTCCAGCGAGACGGGAAACGTCTCCACGACGCGGAGCAGTTCATCAGCCGTCAGGCGGCGCGTGCCGCTCTCGATGGCCGAGACGGTCTGGCGGTCCTTGAAGCCGAAGACGCGGGCAAGGTCTTCCTGCGTGAGGCCGTGCTGCTCGCGCAGCGCCTTGATGCGGGTACCGATCGGTGATGCGGGCATGGTGTCAGCGGTTCCTTGCGGAGTCGACGTTGAGCGGCGCAAGGGTAACTCTTGCGGAATGAGAGATGCAAGAAAAAGCCGCTCTCAGAGGTCAGGGCGACCGGACATTGTCGTAAATCCGCCTACAGACGGGAGATCTACGACAATTACAACCGCTCACGCCTTGTCCGGCGACGCCTCGGGAGTGCCGGCAGGGGTTGCCGGAGAACCAGCCCCGACGGGCAGGGAGCTCAGATCGCGCGGGCGACGATCCAGGAGCCGGCGATGAAACTCGCCAGCACGCTGCCCAGGTTGCACAGGACGACGACGAGGAGGATGCGGGTGAGGCGGTTGCTCCAGAAGCCGCGGGCCGAACTCAGGCTGTCGGCGAGGTTCTCCAGGTCGGCGACCAGGGGCTTGCGGAGCAGGGCCTGGACCAGTCCCGCGACCCAGCCGGCCGCCATCAGGGGATTCAGGCTGGTCAGGGGTGCGGCGGCGAAGGCGGACAGGATCGTCAGCGGGTGGGCGAGGGCGATGGCGGCGCCGAGGGCGGCCAGACCGCCGTTGAGCCCGACCCAGATGTAGACCGATTCGACGGTGCGCTCCCGGTCGCCCCAGACGAGGCCGTAGGCGAACAGCGCGACGATCAGGATGGGCACGAGCCATGCGACGACACGCGGCCACACCGGAGGGTCGGGCACCGTCTCGAGTTCCTCCAGGTCGCACTCGGACTCGGCGAGGCCGGTGATGCCGGGCAGGTGCCCGGCGCCCACCACGGCGACCGTGCGCGGGCCGGCCGACTGGCGCAGCTTCTCGGCCATGTAGGCGTCCCGTTCGTCGATCAGGGTGTCCTTGACGCTGGGCAGTGCCTCCGCGAGGGCGGACATCAGGTCGGTCAGGTTGCCGGTGTCCTTGAGTTTCTCGATGTCCTCTTCCTTCAGGTCGTCGCCGACGAAGGCGCTGCCGACCAACTGCGTCATCACCTTCGTCCGCTGCCAGAAGCCGAGCGAAGACCAGGTGCGCTTCAGCGAGATCTGGATGTCGCGGTCGATCAGTTCGAGGCGGGCGCCGCGCTCCCGGGCCCGGGCGATCGCCTCCCGCATCTCGGCGCCGGGTTCGATGCCGAAGCGCTGGGCGATGCGGCGCTGGAAGGAGTGCATCAGGAAGGAACTGAGCAGGAGCGCCGCCTTGCCCTCGCGCAGGACCTGGAAGATGTCCAGCTTGCGCCAGGAATCCTGGTTCTCCAGGTTCTGGTAGCGGGCCTCGCAGAGTTCGACGCAGACGGTGTCGGGTTCGAGTGTCTCGATCGCTTCCTTCGTGTCACGCACGCTCTGCGGCGAAACGTGCGCGGTGCCGACCAGGAAGACCTCCCGTTCGTCGATTTCGAGTCGCTGCACGGCGGCAGGCAGGTCGGGGGGCGCCGGCTGGCTCGTGGCGTCGGTCGTCATGGCAGCGCGGAGCGTAGCCCAAGCGTGTCGCTCGGGTGGCATACGATTCCAGGTCGGTGGTTGTACGAGGGAGGTTCGAGATGCAGGTGAAGACGATTCGCCTCACCATGGTGCTCGCAGCGGCAGCCATGCTGGCCGCGTGCGCCGCGCCCGACGCCGATGCCCCCGCGGAGGATGCCGGCGCCGGTCCGCCCAACATCGTTCTCATCCTCGCGGACGATCTCGGCTATGCCGACATCGGAATCTACGGCAGCGAGATCATCTCGACCCCGCACATCGACGCGCTGGCGGCGAGCGGCGTTCTCTTCACGGCGGGCTACGTCAGCCATCCGGTGTGCAGCCCGTCGCGCGCGGGGCTGATCACCGGGCGCCACCAGCAGCGTCACGGCTGGGAGTTCAACCCGGCCGGCCGGGACGTCGGCGCCGGCATGAGCCTCGAGGAGGCGACCCTGGCCGACCGGATGAGGGCGCTGGGCTACCGCACCGGAATGATCGGCAAGTGGCACCTGGGCCACCCGGATCCCCACCATCCGATGAGCCGTGGCTTCGACGAGTACTTCGGTGTGCTCGAAGGCGGCAGCACCTTCATCGACTCCAGGCTGCCCGGCGTCGAGTTCGGCTCGATTCGCGGCGAAGAGGGGCCGACGGAGCGGCGGAACAAGGTCCTGCGCGGCTTCGAGGAGGAGAAGGTCGAGCGCTACCTGACGGATGTGTTTACCGACGAGGCGACAGGCTTCATCGAGCGCAGCGCGGGCGGGGAAGAGCCCTTCTTCCTCTACCTCAGCCACACGACGCCGCACACGCCGCTCCAGGCCACGGCCGAGTACCTCGACGGCTACCGCCACATCGAGGATCCGCGCACCCGGGTCTACGCGGCGATGGTCGCGTCGCTTGACGAGAGCGTGCGCCGCGTCGTCGAGACGCTGAAGGCGCAGGGCGTGTACGAGAACACGATGATCGCCTTCGCCAGCGACAACGGTTGCGCCGGCTACATCGGCAACGCGTGCTCGAACGGGCCGCTTTTCGGCTTCAAGCGCTATCACCACGAAGGCGGCGTGCGCATCCCCTTCATCATGAGCTGGCCGGAAATGATCCAGGGCGGACAGACGTTGACCGACCCGGTGATCACCCTCGACTACATGGCCACCTTCACCGCCGCGGCGGGGGACGAAACGGAGACCGAAGACAGCGTGAACCTGCTGCCCTACATGACCGGCGAGGCGGCCGGCGCGCCGCACGAGTACCTGTACTGGCGGGCCGGGCCGAGCCTGGCGATCCGGGACGCCCGGTACAAGCTGATCAAGTTGAATCGCACGGACTTCCGCCCCGAGAACCTGCGCGGGGACGGCCGCCTCCAGCCGCCGGAGGGCGGCTGGGCGACCGACTCGCCCCACGGCCAGGTCACGTTCCTGTACGACCTGGAAGCGGATGTCGGCGAGCTCGACAACCTGGCTGAAGAGCAGCCGGAGATCGTTGCCCGCCTTGAGGCGGAGCTGGACGACTGGCGAGCCACGCTGGCGACCGAGCAGATCCTGCCCGGCGTCCGGTCCACGATCACCGAGATCGATGGCGAGTGGGTCCAGTTGGTATTCTGATTTCGGCGCCTGCGGAACCTGAGAGGGACTGCGCTGCTGGAACATGAGCGGGATACCCAACAGCGTTGAACGCGGCACGGGCGAAGGTGCCGGCGGACGGGCGATGAGCCGCCTGTGGCCGCCGCGCCGCCGGGTCCAGGCGGCGTTGCTGGCAGTTCTCGTGGTCGCGGCGTTCTCGGCGTGGCGGGTTCAGCGGCAGGTCGGACAGGCGCGGCTGGAGCTTCGTCTGGCGGAAGCGGCGATCGCCGGTCAGGACTTCGGACAGCTCGCCGAACGGGCTTCCGGCCTGCTCAGCCTGGCCGCCCGGCAGGCGGCCGGCGAGGGTCGGTGGCGGGAAGTCGCGGCGCTGTACGAGGAGGAGGATCACGCGGCGCATCTGCCGCCCGCCCTGCTGGACGCGGCGGAGGTTGAACTCGGACTGAACCGCGCCGTGGCCCCGGAAGCTGCGGCGGAGGACGCGGAAGACACCGAGGGCGAAGCAGAGCCCGACGTGGCCCCGGTCGAACCGCCGCCCGCGTCGGCTTTCGAGCGGCGTCTGCGCCGCGCGCAACAGGTCGACGCCTCGGGGGTGCAGCAACTGCTCTTCGACCGGCGGGGCCGTCCTCTGGGATCGATCGGCGACGACCGGTCGCTGACCCTGGAGGAGGACCTGCCCGCGGGTCTCGTGCCGGTCGAACTGGCGACCCACCTGTTGCCACCCGCCCTCCAGCCTCCCGGCCTGGCAGCCGCCGGCCCGGGGGCGATGAGCCGCGCCGCCGGTGCGCGAGCGCTGCGCCTGACGCTCGACCGGGCCTGGAGCGAGGCGGCGGACACCGCGCTGGGCCGGGAAGAGGGAGCGATCGCGATCCTGGAGATTCCCTCGGGCGCTGTCCTGGCCGCGGTGAGCAACCGCAGCCGGAGCCGCCGGTGGCGGTCGAACGGCGACAGCGTCCTCGACCCGCGGGAACCCGCGTCGATCGCCAAGCTGATCACGACGACCGCGGCGATGCGGGCCGGGTTCGATCCCGACCAGGAGATCGCCGACATGACCTGCCGCGGCTCGGTGCTGATGGACGGTGAGCGGCTCTACTGCAGCGCGATCAACGGCCGGCTCCGGGGCCTTTCCGATGCGATGGCCAGTAGCTGCAACGTCGCCTTCGCCAGGCTGGCGATCGATGTCGGCGACCGTGGGCTCGTCGAGGAGTACGAACGTTACGGCTTCGTCATCGGGGGGCGAACCGGCGAACCGGTGCCGAGGAACGCGATCGGTGTGGTGCATGAGTACCGGCAGCCCGGCAAGCAACTCGGCGATCTCTCGATCGGTCTGGACGAGGCTTCGATCACGCCGTTGGGGGCGGCCCTGTTTGCCGCCACTCTCTCCGACGGCCGCCGTCGCGAGCCGAACTTCGTTCTGCAGGCGGATGGACTGCTGGGGATCTCGCCGCGGACACCGGTCGGTGACGGACCGCGACAGGGCGTTCAGGTGCTCGATCCGTCATGGCTGCCGGTGCTGCACGAGTCGATGCGTGCCGTCGTGTCGCCGGGCGGCACGGCGAACCGGGTCGCGCCGGCGCGGCTCCGGGTGGCGATGAAGACGGGTACGGCGCGCGACCCGGACAAGCCCTTCCACGTGAACTATGTCGGCTTCTTCCCTTCGGACGAGGAGCGGCCGCCCCGGTACGCCTTCGCGGTGCGGGTCACCGGCCAGCCGACGTCGAGGCGAGTGCGCCGCGCCGGCTACGCTGTGACGTTCCGGCTGCTGCGGGCGCTCGACAGGCTGGTCGGCGAGGAGATCGAGGACGCTTCCGGAGGACCGCAACGGCTCACGGGGGCGACCGGAGCGAGCAAGTGACAACAGGCGCGGGCGGCGGGAAGCGGCCCGCTCGCCGGCGCTACCGACCGGCGATCGGCCCGCGGCTGAAGCCGCTCCTGTGGGTGGTCTTCGGGCTGTTCGCCTTGCTGGCGGTGAACTCGTTCTACCTGTCGGGCGTGCGCGTCGCGGAAGGGGCGACCGGCCAGACGTACCAGAACTGGTTCTACATCTCGATGTTCCTGCTCCACTTGGCGGTGGGGGGATTGTTCGTCGTGCCGGTGATCTGGTTCGGTCTGGCGCACATGCGCAACGCGCGGAATCGACCGAACCGGCGCGCGGTGAAGGTCGGCTACGCACTGTTCGGAACGGCGGTCGTGCTGCTGTTCAGCGGCATCGTGCTGACGCGGATCGAAGGCGTCATCACGGTGAACGACCCGGCGGTTCGGGGCGTGGCCTACTGGCTCCACGTCCTGGCGCCGCTGGTGGCGGCCTGGCTGTTCGTGCTCCACCGGCTAGCGGGCAAACGAATCAACTGGCGGATCGGCGCGCGCGTCGCGGTCGCCGCCGTGGTCCTGGTCGGAGTCGCCCTGGTGCTGCAGTTCCAGGATCCGAGGGGCTGGAACGTGGAAGGGCCGGACTCGGGCGAGGAGTACTTCTTCCCCTCGCTGGCTCGAACGGCGAGCGGCGGCTTCATTCCCGAGCGGGCCCTGAACAACGACGCCTACTGCGTGGACTGCCACGCCGACATCCACGGCCGCTGGACCTACAGCGCCCATCGCTTCAGCTCCTTCAACAACCCGGCGTACAGCTTCTCCGTCCAGGAGACCCGGGACAAGGCGTATGAGCGCTCGGGGGACGTCCAGGCGTCCCGCTTCTGCGCCGGCTGCCACGACCCGGTGGTCTTCTTCTCGGGCGCCTTCGACGACCCGGAGTTCGACGTCGAGCAGCCGGCGGCGCACGCCGGGATCACCTGCACCTCCTGCCACGCGATCACCCACGTGAACAGTCCGCGCGGGAACGCGGACTACACGATCGAGGAGCCGCAGCAGTACCCGTTCGCCTTCACGGATTCGGAGTTCCTCGAGTTCGTCAACCATCAACTGGTCAAGGCAAAGCCCGAGCTGCACAAGCGCACCTTCCTCAAGCCGCTGCATGTGACCTCCGAGTTCTGCGGTACCTGCCACAAGGTCCACCTGCCCGAGGAACTGAACCACTACAAGTTCCTCCGCGGGCAGAACCACTACGACTCGCACCTGCTCTCGGGCGTGTCGGGGCACGGCGTGGCGAGCTTCTACTACCCGCCGAAGGCGGAGCCGAACTGCAACGGCTGCCACATGGAGCTGCTGCCGTCCGAGGACTTCGGCTCCCGCCGTTTCCCGGAGAGCGACGAGCCGAACCTGACCCAGGTGCACGACCACCTGTTCCCCTCCGCGAACACCGGCATTCCCCATCTGCTCGACTTCCCGGACTGGGTGATCGAGGCGCACCGCGAGTTCAACGAAGGCGTCGTCGACGTCGACATTTTCGGCGTCAAGCCCGGCGGCGCGATCGAGGACGAGCTGATCGCGCCGGTGCGCCCGGAGATTCCGGCACTCGAGGCGGGCGGGGACTACTTGCTGGAGGTCGTCGTACGCACCCTGGGGCTCGGCCATCACCTGACCCAGGGCACGGTCGACTCGAACCAGCTCTGGCTCGACATCGCGGTGCGCGACGACCGCGGCCGGCTGGCGGGGCGGAGCGGCGGACTGGGCGAGGGCAACCGGGTCGACCCCTGGTCGCACTTCATCAACGTCTACATGCTCGACCGCGACGGCGCGCGGATCGACCGCCGCAACGCCGAGGACATCTTCGTGCCGCTCTATGACCACCAGATCCCGCCGGGTGCGGGCGACGTGGTCCACTACCGGCTCGAAGTGCCGCCGGGAGCGGCCACGACGAGCCTGACGGTCGAGGCGGCGCTGCGCTACCGGAAGTTCGACACGTTGTACCTGCGCTACATCTACGGTGAGGAGACGGTGAACGAGTTGCCGATCCTCGATCTGGCGCGGGACACGGTGACCTTCCCGGTGGGCCGTGGCGACGTGCCCGACTCACCGGTCCGGCAGCCGGCAAAGCCCGAGTGGCAGCGCTGGAACGACTACGGCATCGGCCTGCTGCGCAAGGGCGGCACGGGGCGCGGCGAACTCCGGCAGGCGATCGAGGCCTTCACCCGCGTTGAGGAACTGGGCCGGCCCGACGGACCGCTCAACCTCGCCCGGGTCTACCTGGCGCAGGGCACGGTCACCGACGACGCGATCGCGGCGCTCGAACGGGCCGCCACGTTCGACCCGCCGGCGCCGGCATGGTCGGTGGCCTGGTTCTCCGGGCTGGTCGACTTCCAGAACGGCGCCGTGGACGAGGCGATCGCGAACTTCCGCTCGATCCTCGATGCCGACAGTGAAGAGATGCGGCGACGGGGCTTCGACTTCAGCCGTGACGTACGGCTGCAGAACCAGCTCGGTCTGGCCCTGTTCGAGCGCGCCAAGCGGGAGCGGGGGCCGGCCCGGGCCGATGCGCGGGCGGCACAGCTCAATGAAGCGCGGGAGTCGTTCGAGCGCGGACTTGGCATCGACCCCGAGAACGTGACCGCGCACTACAACCTGGGTCTGATTTACTCTCAGCTCGGTGACCGCGAGGCGGCCGACCGGCATCAGGCGCTCCATGCGAAGTACAAGCCGGACGACAACGCACGCGACCGCGCAATCGCGATTGCCCGCCGCGCGAACCCCGCCGCCGATCATGCGGCGGAAGCGATCGTGATCTACGACCTGCATCGGAGCGAACGCTTCGAGGGCGATCGGGCCGGGGTCGCCGGAGGCGGCGGTTGAGCGCCGAACCGCCGCCGCGGGACGAGGAACTCGTAGCCGAGGACGACGCCGTCATCGGGCGGGTGTTCGTTCGCTCGCTGCAGGTGCTGGCGGCGCTCGCCGTCGCCGCGCTGCTCGTGGTCGCGCTGCGCTACGTCTTTCGGGCCGGGCCGGAGGAAGCACAGGAGATCGCGGTCGCGGCGCCGCGTCCGGTGGCCGCCGCGCCGGAAGTTCCCGTGGTCGCCTTCACCGACATCACCGCTGAGGCCGGCATCGACTTCGTCCACGTCAACGGCGCCGAGGGCGAGGCGTTGCTGCCGGAGACGATGGGCTCGGGCGCGGCGTTCTTCGACTTCGACCGCGACGGCGATCAGGACCTGCTGCTCGTCAACTCGACCGAGTGGAGCGCTGTGGCGGGCAGCGGCCCCACGATGGCGCTGTACGAGAACGACGGCGCGGGCCGGTTCGCCGACCGGACGGTGGAGATGGGCCTGGCAACGAGCTTCTACGGCACCGGGGTCGCGGTCGGCGACGTGGACAACGACGGCTGGGTCGACGTGTTCCTCTCCGCGGTCGGGCCGAACCGGCTGTTCCGGAACCGGGAGGGCGCCGGCTTCGAGGACGTGACCGCGGCTGCGGGCGTCGCCGGACCTGAGACCGAGTGGAGCAGCAGCAGCGCCTTCTTCGACGCCGACGGGGACGGCGACCTCGACCTCCTGGTCGGCAACTACGTCCGCTGGTCGCGGGAGATCGACATCGAGGTCGGCTACCAGTTGACCGGGGTTGGCCGGGCCTACGGACCGCCGCTGAACTACGGCGGAACGACGATGGACCTCTACCGGAATGACGGCTCCGGGGTGTTCACCGACGTCTCCGAGCAAGCTGGTCTGCACATCCTGAACCCGGCCACGGAGACGCCGGTGGCGAAGACGCTGGGTCTGGCGCCGGTGGACATCGAGGGCGACGGCGACATCGACGTGCTGGTCGCCAACGACACGGTGCGCAACTTCCTGCTCGTGAACGACGGCGACGGCGTGTTCACCGAGGAGGCGAGTAGCTACGGACTCGCCTACAGCCGCGAAGGCGCGGCGACAGGGGCGATGGGCGCCGATGCCGCCGACTTCCGCAACGACGGCGAACTCGGCTTCGCGATCGGGAACTTCGCCAACGAGATGACCTCGCTCTACGTCTCGCAGGGCGATCCCACGCTGTACAGCGACGAGGCGATCACCGCCGGCGTCGGTGCGCCGAGCCGCCGGGTGCTGAGCTTTGGGCTCTTCTTCTTCGACTACGACCTGGACGGACGGTTGGACCTACTCCAGGTCAACGGGCATCTGGAGGACGACATCGAGGTCGTGGAGCCCAGCCAGCAGTACCGGCAGGCGCCGCAGTTGTTCTGGAACGCCGGGCCCGATGCCCAGTCGACGTTCGTGCCCGTGCAGCCGGAGGCAGGCGACGGCCTGACGCGCGAGCTGGTGGGCCGGGGATCGACCTATGCCGACATCGACGGCGACGGCGACCTCGACGTGCTGCTGCTCCAGACCGGCGACCGGCCGCTTCTGCTCCGCAACGACCAGGAGACGGGACACCGCTGGCTGCGGTTCCTGGTCCGCGGCGATGGCGAGCACGTGAACCGGGACTCGATCGGCGCCTGGGTTGAGATCGAGCAGCGAACGGCCGCCGGAACGGTCGTCCAGCGGCGCCGCGTCATGCCGACGCGTAGCTACCAGAGCCAGGTCGAGCCGCTGGTGACGATCGGCCTGGGAGCGTCGGCATCGGTCGATGAACTGGAGCGGATCGAAGTGCTCTGGCCCGACGGCGCCCGGCAGGCGGTCGAAGTCGACGGTCTCGACCGGGTGATCGAGGTGGAGTACGGCTCTTCGGACTGAGATCAGGCTCCAGCGAGGGCCGCCGGCGGAGGGATCGCGCCGTACACGATAAGGTGTTTGCTTAAGCCTGCGGCCTGCTACGGTGTTGAGCAGGGCTGCTGTGGCCCAGGAACCACGGGAGGATTGCTATGCGCAAGAGGCGCCCACTCTTACTCGGCTGTCTGGTTTTCTTGTTCGTGTCCGCCCTGCCCGCGCTCGGCCAGCAAGAGGTCGAGGTCCTGACGAACGAGGATGTCGTTCGACTGACAGAGAGCGGACTTCCGGCTTCGGTCATCGTCGCCAAGATCAGGAGTTCCCGGACAGACTTCGATACGTCGGTCGACGCCCTTGTCGCGCTTTCCGAGGCCAAGGTGGGTCCGGAAGTGCTGGAGGCAATGACGAACGCCGGCGCTCCGGCGCCCTCCGCCGGTGGCGAGGGCGCCGCCACCGGTCGACGCGGTAACGACGAGTTGCCCGCAGGATGAGGAAACCATGAGCAGAAGCCGGCCACGGCGAATCGGGACTGGACGGATGTTGCTTCGGTCGCTGTTTGGGCGGCGCGGAGGCTCTGCGCCGCTCTTCGCGGCCGTCGTGGTTGGTCTTCCGCTCGCGCCGCTTCCGGCTGGAGAGCCCTTGAACCTCTGGATCCGTGGCACGACTTCCTGGCCCACCGAGAAGCGTCCGGAGTTCAGCCTGGAGCCACAGTTGACGAAGTACGAGGTGCTTTCGTGGATGGCGGCTCCGGTTCCGGGCGGGTCTGCGCCTCATGCAACCAGCCGATGCGACTTGAGACCATGCGCCGTCGCGGCCGCTCGCGACGGTTCGTACGAGTTGCGTCTGGAGCAGCCGGGAGCGTGGTGGACCGTGGGCGGGATGGATCACCGGCGCATGTACTCCCTGCCGGTTCTTGGACCCCCGGAGCGCCGGGTGGTTCCCTTGATCGGTATGGAACCTGGCGAGCCCTGTTGGTTGTCGTTGAAGAAACCGGACGTGGCGTGGGTCTTGGGCGAGGGGAGCGCGCGCCCCGGTGATATGGCAGTCTGGCGCTTGTGGGACGGCCCCTTTCGTTTCAACCGGTTCGGAAGATACCCGGTGTGGCCGCAACGGAGCGGCGGAGCGATTCGTGTTGGCGCCCCTGGCAGGGAAGTCGTTCAAGTTGCGTGTGAGCCGGGGGAACAGGTGGATCTTCGGTTGCCGTTGCAGAACGAACCGACGGCAGAGGTCAGGCTCTCTCGCGGACGTGAAGCACTTGTCGGGGCGGTGCTCGTGTCGCGCGGCGGCTGGCCCGAGTGTTTGACGGATTCAGACGGGCGCTGCAGCCTGCCGCGCGGTACCTACACGGTCGTCACGGCCGATGATGCCGATGCGGTCATCGACATCAGCGGTCACGGCATGCACGACGTGCCGGCGATGACCGCGGATGCTCCGCCGGCGTCCATAGAGGTCGGTTTGGAAGGAGGGGCCGACGGCAGGAGCCCGGAGATGCTGTTCGTGGCACATTGGTCGGCGTCCGGCGAACTCCTGGCGCACAGCCTCGAGACGCCTCGCAAGAGCTCTCCCGGTCTTGTCACCCTGCGAGTCAGCCGCCACCCTGGTGCGGCCGAAACGAGTCTCTCAGCGTACGGCTACGAGAACGAGTGGATCGATTGGGGCACGGCGGTGGGCAGGGTGGATCTGAGGGCGGTTGCCGGAGGGGATTCGGACCAGTGGTAGGGTGTTTCGGAACGAGCGGCGTCGGCGGCTCAGACCGCGGTGGCCGTGTGCATGTGGTGTTTGTGAGACGAGGAGGGATCAGGGTGTGAAGAACCTAGTGTCATGTCACACGTCTTGTGTCGCGTGAATCGTAGTAGGCTCCGTGCCGTTCGACAACGGCGAGGAGTCTGGCATGAAGCGGTATGTGGTGGAGTTGGCGGCGCAGGAGCGGGAGG
>LXNI01001537.1_pt1 | contig 19353 bp, 17 predicted proteins | sample 809091 | NCBI WGS metagenome assembly LXNI01 (sample SAMN04870527, study PRJNA318959) | sponge metagenome | biome: 01000161; feature: marine sponge reef; material: water | host: Sarcotragus foetidus | place: Greece: Milos, Mediterranean Sea | collected 2013-05-29 | depth 5-7 m | reverse complement strand
GTTGCTTTGGCCGGTGCGATCGCCGGTGACGCGATGTCCGGGGCGGTCGAAGCGGCCGAGCTTCTTGATGTCGATGTGGATGAGCTCACCGGGGTGCTCGCGCTCGTAGCGCCGGACCGGCTCTGCCGGCTCGAGCGCGCTCAGGCGGTTGAGGCCGAGGCGCCGCAGCACACGGCTGACGGTGGCGGTGGAGACGTCGAGTTGAGCTGCGATCTGCGCGCCGGTGCACCCTTGCCGGCGTCGTGCGGCAATCTGGCGGACCACCGGCGCGGGCGTCGGCCGGCGCAACTTATGCGGTCGTGACGAGCGGTCCTGCAGGCCTTGACTTCCCTCGGCGCGGAAGCGCGCGACCCACTTGCGTACGGTGCGCTCGCAGACCCCGACGTCCGTGGCCACGGAGGTCGGGGTCTGCCCCTGGTCGATGACCCGTCGCACGATCTCGGCTCGACCGCGCGGCGCGAGTTTTGCATTCTTATGAACGTTCATCCGGGGCTCTTTTCTCGGTTCGTTGACAGGATTTCATCACCCATCAGCTTCCGAGATTCGGTCCCGGATGGACAACCTATTGAAAGATCACAGCTAGAGCGTTTCCGTGAAAAACGGATACGCTCTACCGCCGCTCCCTGCGGGCTGCGCGCGCGATGCGGAGCAGGGCGTCCGAGCAGATCGCCCCAGGCGTGCCGCCCGAGACCTTGCAGTCCCGCTCGGCACGGGTCAGCAGGCCCAGCCCGCGGGCCGCCCGGGCGCTCGGCCAGCGCGCCAGCTCCTGGGTGAAGGCGCTGCGCTCCCGGGGAAAGACCGGCGGCCTCAGCGCGCCCATCGCGTCCGACCGGCTGGCGCCGCTCTCCATCGCGCCCGCGACGCGATGAAGGCGCGCAAGCCGGCGGGCGGCAGCGCGAAGCATGGTGATCGGCTGAACGCCGCCATAGAGCGCGCGCGACATGGCGCGGTCGAGCCCTTCGAGGTCGCCGGCCACCGCGAGCCGCGCGACCGCGTCCGCCGACGCCTCGGCCGCATCGCCGACGCAGGCCTCCGCCACCTCCATCGTGAGCACGCTGCCTTCGGGTCCCGGATCGCCGAGAAAGACCGCGAGCTTCTCGACCCCGTTCTCGATCTGGCGGCGGTCGCTGCCCAGGCGCTCGGCGAGCCAGGCGACCGTCTCCGGCGCCGCCGAAATCCGCCGCTTGGCGCAGAAGGCCTCGATCAACGCCCGGGCGCCCTCGGCGCTCTCGTCGTAGCAGGGGATGGCGGCGAGGCTCTTTTCCTGCTCGCACAGCTTCCTGAGCCCGGAGCGCGGCGTGAGCGGGCCGGCTTCGGCCACCACCAGGCTCTCCACGTCGGGCAGGGCGAGGCACGAGCGGACCGCCGGCACCACCGCCTCGGTCACGCCGCGCAGGCGCACCGCGCGGCGGCCGCCGGTGAGCGCGATCGCCGCCGCCTCGTCGGCGAGCCTGCCCGGCTCGTCCCGGAGCAGCGCCGGGTCCAGGCTGCTGACGCGGAAGGGGTCGTCCGGATCCTCCGCCGCCGCGCGCACGCACGCTTCGGCGCGGGCCCGCACCAGCCCTTCGTTGGACCCGTAGATCAGCACCAGCCTGACGCCCGCATCCGGCGCCGCGCAGAACCGGTCGGCCCGGGCCGGCGCGATCTTCACGGCTTGCCGGCGGGCAGGGTGGAGGATCGCGGGCGCCTCATCGGCGCAGATGGAGCAGGATCAGCGTGAGGATGTCCTCGCTCAGCACCCGCGCCGCCTCCTCCGCAGCGTCCTGCTCGGCGGTCGCGGTCGCGAAGCCAGAGTCCACGACGTTGAAGCTGCCGGTCGCTCGCGCGCGATCCCTGTAGACCTCCACACCGTCACGATCCGTGAGCGAGAACGTGGCGCGGAGCGTCAGGTTGAACCGGGTCGCCGTGTCGTCGAGCTGGATCAGCAGCGGCGACTTGCTCTGCTCGACCGAGAACGTCAGGCGGTAGTCGGGCTGCCGCGGCTGTCCTCTCGGGGTGAGGCTGTCGATGAGACGGTTGCGCACGATGTGGCCGACGCGGTTCTTGACCGGCGCGATCTCGATCGCCGCCGCGCCGCCACCCCGTTCCTCGCCGGCACGGGAGCCGTAAAGCGGCTCGACGGCGCAGGCGCCGAGGACGACGAGGGCAAGGACGAGAGCGAGGGCGGGCAGCGGCCGGCGCCAGGGGCGCGCCGCGAAGCGGACAGGCGGCCGATCAGGTGACGACATTCACGATCCGCCCGGGCACGACGATCACCTTGCGCACGTCGCGCCCGCCGATCGCCCGGCGCACGCCGCCGTCCGCCATCGCGGCGCTTTCCGCCGCCGCCTTGTCGTGATCGGCCGGGAGCGAGATCGTCGCGCGCTTCTTGCCGTCCACCTGCACCGCGATGACCACGACGTCGTCGGTCAGCAACACGGGGTCGGCTTCCGGCCATGGCTCGCGCGCGAGCCACGTGTCATGGCCGAGACGGCGCCAGGCTTCTTCCGCGAGATGCGGCACGACCGGGCCCAGCAGGCGGATGGCCGTCTCCAGGCCGTCGCGCATCACGTGGCCTGCGCCGGGCGCATCGTCGATGGCGGCAAGCGCGTTGGTCAGCTCGCGCACGCGCGCGACGGCGCGGTTGAAGCGGAAGCGCTCCAGGTCATCGGTCACGCCGGCGATCGTCTTGTGGATGGTCCGGCGCAGCCCGCGCAACGGCGGGGCCAGCGCGTCGTTGGCCGGCGGGGCCGCGTCGCAGGGTGGCAGCGCGACCGGGGGCGAGGTGACGAGGCGCCAGAGCTGGGCGACGTAGCGCCACGCGCCCTTGACACCGGTGTCGGTCCACTCCAGGTCGCGCTCCGGCGGGCTGTCGGAGAGCATGAAGAGCCGCGCCGTGTCGGCGCCGTAGGCCTCGATGATCGCCTCGGGATCGACGGTGTTGCGCTTGGACTTGCTCATCGCCTCGGAGCGGCCGGTGGCGATGGGGCGCCCGTCCTCGCGCGCCACCAGGTTGCCCGCGCGGGTCTCGACCTCGTCGGGGTAGTACCAGCGCCCGTCCTCGTCGCGGTAGGTCTCGTGGCACACCATGCCCTGGGTGAAGAGGCCGGCGAAGGGCTCCTCGATATCGAGGTGGCCGCAGAGCTTGAGCGCCTTGGTGAAGAAGCGCGAGTAGAGCAGGTGCAGCACCGCGTGCTCGATGCCGCCGATGTACTGGTCCACCGGCAGCCATGGTGCCACGTCGCTCTCCGGCAGCGGCTCGTCGGCGCGGGCCGCGCAGAAGCGCGCGAAGTACCACGAGGAATCGACGAAGGTATCCATCGTGTCGGTGTCCCGCTCCGCGGCGCCGCCGCAGCGCGGGCACGTGGTGTGCTTCCACGCGGGATGGCGGTCGAGCGGATTGCCCGGCGTGTCGAAGGTCACGTCCTCCGGCAGGCACACGGGGAGCGCCTCGCGCGGCACCGGCACCACGCCGCACGACGGGCAATGGACCATCGGGATCGGGCAGCCCCAGTAGCGCTGCCGCGAAATCAGCCAGTCGCGCAGGCGGTAGCTGACCGCTGACCCGCCGGCGCCGCGTTCGGCCAGCGCGTCCACGGCGCGCGCCTTGGCGTCGGTCACCGAGAGCCCGTCGAGGAAGTCGGAGTTGATGGCCGTTCCATCGCCGACGTAGGCCTCGTCGCCGATCTCGACCGACGCTGCATCCTCGCCGGTCGGGCACACCACGGGGATGACGGGCATGCCCTGGCTGCGGGCGAAATCGAGGTCGCGCTGGTCGTGGGCGGGGCAGCCGAAGATCGCGCCGGTGCCGTAGTCCATCAGCACGAAGTTGGCGACAAAGAGCGGCAGCGTGCGCTTCGCGTCGAAGGGATGGCGGACCCTGACGCCGGTATCGTAGCCGCGCTTGCCTGCGGCCTCGATGTCGCGCTCGCCGACGCCGGCGAGGTTGCACTCGGCGATGAACTCGGCGAGGGCAGACTCGGACTCAGCCAGCGACGTCGCCAGCGGATGATTGGGCGAAAGCGCGCAGAAGGACGCGCCGAACAACGTATCCGGGCGCGTGGTGAAGACCTCCAGCGCCTCGTCGCGCCCCTCGATGGGGAAGAGGATGCGCGCGCCGTCGGAGCGCCCGATCCAGTTGCGCTGCATGAGCCGCACCTTGTCGGGCCAGCGCGGCAGCTCTTCCAGCGCCTCCAGCAGCTCGTCGGCGAAGCGGGTGATGCGGAAGAACCATTGCGCGAGCCTGCGCTTCTCGATCAGCGCGCCCGAGCGCCAGCCGCGCCCGTCCACCACCTGCTCGTTGGCGAGCACCGTGCGGTCGACGGGGTCCCAGTTGACCCACGCCTCCTTCTTCTCGACCAGACCGGCGTCGTGGAAATCGAGGAACAATGCCTGCTGGTGCTCGTAGTAGCCGGGGTGGCAGGTGGCGAACTCGCGCTCCCAGTCGATCGAGAGCCCCATGAGCTGCAGTTGCCCGCGCATGGTCGCGATGTTCGCGTAGGTCCACTCGGCGGGATGGACGCCCCGCTCGAAGGCCGCGTTCTCCGCCGGCAGGCCGAAGGCATCCCAGCCCATGGGATGGAGGACGTCGAAGCCCCGCGCCCGCTTGTAGCGCGCCACGACGTCGCCCATGGTGTAGTTGCGCACGTGGCCCATGTGGATGCGGCCCGAGGGGTAGGGAAACATCTCGAGCACGTAATAGCTCGGGCGTCCGTCGCTGCGTTCCGCCCGGAACAGACCCGCGTCCTCCCAGGCGGCCTGCCACTTGGCTTCGACCGCCTGCGCGTCGTAACGCTCACTCATCGGCTACGCTCGCTCCATCGTTCCGGCCGTTGCCGGAGAGCGGCGTCCCTATAGCATGACGGGCCGGGCAGCGCAGCCGCAGCGGGCGAATGGCCTCCCGGCGCCGAACCTTCGATTACTGGAGCGACGCGGTGCGGATCTGCCTGGCGCGGTCGAGTATCTTGTCTTCCAGGCTTACGGCGGTGGTCGGTTTTGTCGCGCGGTCCTCCCACACGCCGTCATCGCCGCGCTCCTGGCGAAACACGGTGACCTGCACGCCGTCCGAGCGCAGCGCTCTCGTCAGGATGTAGACGGTCATCTTGAAGCGCTCGTCAGGGGTCTCGGGCGGCGCGTACCAGTCGGTGATGATCACGCCGCCGAAGGGATCGGCCGAGAGCAGGGGCATGAACGAGATGGTGTCGAGCGTCGCGCGCCAGAGGAAGGCGTTGACGCCGATGCCGACGGCCCCCGCAGCCTCCTCCTCGCCACCGAACAGCGTGACGCCGGAACCGAAGATGCCGCCGTCCGCCTGCTGGGCGCCGCGCCAGCGGGGATCGTAGGTATCCGGCGGAGGCTCCACAGGCCCCGCGTTCTCACAGCCGGCTCCCGCCAGAGCCAACAGCAGGATGCCCGCGAGCATCCCTTTACCAATGTGCGAGCGCCTCATTCCGGCTGCCCCCTTTGAGCGTACATGGACGACTTTTACCACGAGGCGCGTGCGCACCGCAGCAGAATCGGGATCGGTGCCGGAAGCCGACGTTCCCTGCAGAGGGAGGAAGTTGGAGGCCGAGGCCGGAATCGAACCGGCGTACACGGATTTGCAGTCCGCTGCATAGCCACTCTGCCACCCGGCCCCAGGCGCGCATACCGGCGTCCGCGCTTCAATTAGGCGTCGCCCGGCGGCAGGGTCAACCGTCTTGATTCCGGTCCCCCGTGCGAGGCGCGCTGCTGGCGGTCGACGGGTCCCGCGGCTAAACTCGGCGGCCATCCAAGGCAGGAGGAATGAGGATGACGGCGGAGCTTTCACGCGACGAGGAGATCAGGCGGGCACTCGAGACGATTTTCGCCGCCGATTCCGAGATTTACCAGACACGGGGCTTCCAGCGCCGCATCGGGTTCGGGACCAGGCCGGCGCTGCTGATCATCGACCTCGCCAACGCGTGGACCAGGCCGGGCCACAACTTCACCTGCGACAACATGGAGGTGATCATCCCCGCGAACCAGCAGCTTCTGGCCGCGGCGCGGGAGAAGAACATCCCCGTGATCTACACCACGACGGCCTACCAGGACCCGACCGGGCCGCATGCCGACACCGGGCTCTGGCACATGAAAATCCCGGTCGAGACGCTTCGCGAAGGCTCGCCGGAGGCGGCGATCGACGAGCGCATCGCGCCGCTGCCCGAACGCGGCGAGCAGGTGATCGTGAAGAAGCGCGCGAGCGCGTTCCACGGCACCTACCTCGCAGGCTATCTCCGCGCCCAGCGGGTGGACACGGTGATCATCACCGGCGTCACCATGGCCGGCTGCGTGCGCCACTCGGCCGAGGACGCGATCGCCGAGGGCTTCCGCCCCATCGTCGTCCGCGAAGGCGTGGGCGACCGGGTGCCCGGCGTCGTCGAATGGAACCTGTTCGACATCGACGCCAAGTTCGGCGACGTCGAGCCGGTGGAGCGCGTGCTCGGCTATCTCGACGGCCTGGAGGCCTTCAGCAACGAATAGGAGCGCCCGTCATGGCGGCTGCCGACCTCGACCTCTGCTACATGAGCGCGATCGAGGCGCTCGCCGCGTTCAAGGCGCGGACGCTCTCGCCCGTCGAGCTGATGAAGGCGGTGATTGCCCGCTGCGAGGCGGTCAACCCGGCGCTCAACCTCGTGACCTACAGCTATTTCGACCGCGCGCTCGAACAGGCGAAGGCGGCGGAGGCGCGCTACGCCAAGACCGACGGCCGGCTCAGGGCGCTCGAGGGGCTGCCGTTCGCCAGCAAGGACTACCACTCGATCAAGGGCGAGATCACCACGATCGGCTCCAGGATCATGGAGCACAACCGCCCCGATCACACCTACCCGGTCACCGAGCGCCTGATGCGGGCCGGCGCGATCCTCCACATCCGCACCACGACGCCCGAGTTCGGCTACGCCGGGACGTCACACAGCCCGCTCTGGGGCGTGAGCCGCAATCCCTGGAACCCGAAGTACACGCCGGGCGGCTCGTCGGGCGGCAGCGGCGGCGCCGTCGCCGCCGGCATGACGACGATCGCGGACGGGGGCGACGGCGGCGGCTCGATCCGCATTCCCGCCTCGGCCAACGGCCTCTTCGGCTTCAAGCCGCCCTACGGGCGCAACCCGAACGACACCGACGCCCCGCACATGTTCCTCGTCCAGATCGGCGTGCTCACCCGCACGGTGGCGGAGTCGGCGCTGCTGCAGAACATCGTCTCCGGCCCGCACAGGGCGGATATCGAATCGCTCAGGACGCGCATCCGCCTGCCGCTCTCCTACGAAGGCATCCGGGGCTGGCGCATCGCGTACACGCCGGATCTCGGCTACGTCGAGGTCGACCCGGAGGTGCAGGAGAACACGAGAAAGGCCGTGCAGGTCTTCCGCGATCTCGGCTGCGAGGTGGACGAAGTCGATCTCGGCTGGACCTCCGGCGTCCTCAACCAGTATCTGCGCCTCTTCGAGGTCTTCTTCGCCAGCGGCCTTCAGGACTATCTGCCCGAGTGGCGCTACGAGATGGACCCGAGAGTGGTCGACCTGGTGGAGAGGGGAAGCCGCGTCAGCGCCGTCGAGTTCGAGCGGGTCAACCGCACGCGCGGCTCGATGTACCAAAAACTCGCGCCGATCCTCGAGGGCTACGACGTCATGATCTGCCCGACCCTCGCCGTGCCGGCGGTCAAGGCGGACCACACCAACATGGACCCGGGCTTCATCATCAACGGCAAGCCCGTCGAGCCGCACCTGGGCTGGCTTCTCACCTACCCCTTCAACATGATGAACCAGTGCCCGGTCGCGAGCGTGCCGACGGGCTTCGCGAAGAGCGGCGTCCCCACCGGCCTGCAGATCGTGGGCCGCACCTACGACGACACCCGCGTGTTCCGCGCGGCGGCGGCATTCGAGGCGGCGACGAACTGGAGCCGCCATCGCCCGCCGCTTTAGCCCGCTCGGCCGTAGAGCATCACGGCGAAGAGGCGGCGCGCTCCCCGCTCCGGCGCGCGAGCCGCTATAATAGGGCATGCCTCGCTATCAGCGTTACCTCTTGCGCCAGCTCGTGGGTCCGTTCCTGCTCGTCGCGCTGGGCCTCACGGCGGTCGTCTGGTTGTCGCAGTCGCTGCGCATCATCGACCTGATCGTCAACAAGGGACTGTCGTTCAGCGCCTTCCTGCTGATGAGCATGCTGGTGCTGCCGACGTTCCTGGGCGCGATCCTGCCGATCGCCTTCTTCTGCGCGCTGCTCTTCGTCTACAACAAGCTCACCATCGACAGCGAGCTGGTGTGCCTGCGGGCAGCCGGCATCAGCCAATGGTCGCTCGCGAAGCCGGCGCTGGTGGTGGCGACGATCATCGTCGTCGCCTCCTACGCGATCGTGATGTACGTCATGCCGATCAGCCACCGGGAGTTCAAGGAGCGGCAGTTCGTGCTGCGCAGCGATCACTCGGCGCTGCTTCTGGAGGAAGGTTCGTTCAACTCGCTGACCGAGGGCGTCACGGTCTACATTCGCGGGCGCGAGGGCGGCACGCTCAACGGCATTCTCGTGCACGATGCCCGCGAGAAGGAAAGGCCGGTCACGATGATGGCGGAGCGGGGCCTCCTGGTTCAGACGGCGGAAGGTCCCCGCTTCATCCTTTTCAACGGCCACCGGCAACGGATCGACCGCGATTCGGCACAGCTTTCCCTGCTCAATTTCGAGCGCTACACGATGGACCTGGGCGAGTTCGCCCACCGGCAAGGCTCCCGCTGGCGCGAGCCGCGCGAACGCTTCGTCGACGAGCTGCTGGATCCCGAGAGCGAGGGTGCGGATCGGATGCGCAGCAAGTTCCTCTCCGAAGCGCACAACCGCATCGTCTCGCCGCTGTTCGCCTACACCCTTGTCGCCATCGGCCTGGCGGCGCTGCTCCTGGGCAACGTCGACCGGCGCGGGCAATGGCGCCGAATGCTCATCGCGATCGCGGCCGCGGTCTTGTTCGAGGCCCTGGCGCTCTTCCTGGTCAACGCGACGGCCAAGAACAGCAGTCTCATTCCCCTCATGTACCTCAATCCAGTGCTGGCAACGGCGGCGGCGATCGCCGTGCTGCGTGGCCGTTTGCCGCGCCTGCTCGGCGGCCGCCCGGCGGCGCCGGAGCCGGGCGCGCAGGGGTAGGGGGCCCGGTCCCGTGCGCCTCTCGTCCACGCTCTCGCTCTACATGGGCAGGCAATACCTGCAGAGCGTGGCACTCGTGTTCCTGGTCGTGCTCGTCACCATTCTCATCGCCGATACGATCGAGCTGCTGCGCCGCGCGTCCGGGCCGAACAAGACGGCCACGATCGAGACCGTCCTCCAGATGGCGTCGCTCCATATTCCCTTCATGGCCCAGAAGGCGCTTCCCTTCGTCGTTCTCGTCGGCGGCATCGTGACCTTCGCGAAGCTGACGCGAAGCCGCGAGCTCGTGATCGCGCGTGCGGCGGGCGTCTCGGTCTGGCAGTTCCTGCTGCCGGCCCTCGTCATCGCGGTGCTGCTGGGCGGCCTCTTCATGACGGTGGTCAACCCGCTCGCCTCGGCAACCACGGCGCGCTTCGAGCAGCTGGACGCGACCCACCTGCGCGGTCAGTCCAGCCTCCTGGCGCTGTCGCAGTCCGGGATCTGGCTGAGACAGGGCGATGCGGAAAGCCAATCGGTGATCCACGCCGAAGGTCTCGATCAGGAAACGATGACGCTCCAGGACACGATCATCTTCCTCTACGAAGACGAGGATCAGTTCGTCGGACGCATCGACGCCGCCGAAGCCCGGCTCGAGGACGGTCACTGGGCCCTGACCGACGCTCTCTTCAGCGAGCCGGGCGAGCCGGCGCTGCACCGGGCGAGCGCCCGCGTGCCGACCGATCTCACCCTGGAGCGCATCCAGAACAGCTTCTCGCCGCCGGAGACTCTGTCCTTCTGGGCTCTGCCGAGCTTCATCGAGGTGCTGGAGGACTCGGGCTTCTCCTCGGTGAAGCATCGCCTCCACTGGCACTCGCTCCTGGCGGTTCCCCTGCTGCTCTGCGCGATGGTCCTGATAGCGGCGACCTTCTCGCTTCGCTTCACGCGGCGCGGCACCTGGGTGCTGGTCCTGGGCGGGCTTCTCACTGGCTTTCTCCTCTTTTTCGTCTCGGACCTCGTCCTCGCCCTCGGCCTCTCAGGCAAGCTGCCGCCGGTGCTGGCGGCCTGGACTCCCGCGGTCATATTCAGCCTGCTCGGCGTTGCCGGCCTGTTCCACCTCGAGGACGGGTAGCGCCGGCATGATCAGAGCCCTCGCGCCGTTTCTCCTCGCGTGTCTCCTGGCCCTCTCCGCGTTCGAGGCGCGCGCGCAGGAGGCCGGCCCCGCACCGCGCGACGGCGAGCTGCTCGCGGGCGATCTCCTCATGACCGCCGACGAGCTGACCTATGACGAGGCCACCGATACGGTCATCGCGACCGGCAATGTCGAGGTCGCCCAGGGCGCGCGCGTGCTCCGCGCCGCACGCATCCACTACAGGCAGGGTGACGGGGTGGTGACTGCCACCGGCGATGTCGCGCTGCGCGAGCCGGGCGGCGAGGTTCTGTTCGCCGATTCCGTCGAGCTCACCGGCGACCTGAGAAGCGGCGTCATCCACCGCTTGAGCATCCTCATGACCGACAACGCGCGGATCGTCGCCGGCGGCGCCAGGCGCATCGACGGCAACCGCACCGTGATGCGGAAGGCGGTGTTTTCCCCCTGCGAGCTGTGTGCCGACGAGCCCGCCCGGCCGCCGCTCTGGCAGATCAAGGCCGGGACCGTGGTGCACGACCAGACCGATCACGATCTCACCTACTACGATGCTTCGCTCGAACTCTTCGGCCTGCCCGTCCTCTACACCCCCTACTTCCGCCATCCCGATCCAAGCGTGACGCGGCAGAGCGGCTTCCTGTCTCCGCTCTATCGCAGCTCGAGGGCCCTCGGCGTGGACGTGACGATCCCCTACTACTGGTCCCTCTCGCCCCACCGGGACCTGACGTTCTCGCCGCGCTTCACCTCGGACGAGGCGGTCGTGCTCGCCGGTGAGTACCGCGAGCGCACGCAGGACGGCCAGTACACCATCGATGCCAGCATCACCCAGGCCCGCACCCCGGCCGAGGACGGTCGCAATGTCCGCGGGCACGTCTTCGGCCACGGCCTCTTCGATATCGACGAGGACTGGCGCTGGGGTTTCGACGTGGAGCGCGCCCTCGACGACACCTACCTCAAGCGCTACGACATTTCGTCGCAGGACGAGCTGGTCACGAGACTGTTTGCGGAGCAGTACAGCCGGCGCAGCTTCCTGTCGGGCAACAGCTACTTGTTCCAGAGCCTCCGGGCGGGAGAACAGGGCGACCGGAGTCCCATCGTCCTTCCCCTGCTCGATGCGAATCTGGTGACCGAGCCCGACTATTTCGGCGGCTACGCCACGCTCAACGGCAATCTCATGATCCTGGAGCGTTTCGACGGGACCGACAGCCGGCGGATTTCGTTCGCCGGAGGCTGGCACCGCCCGATGATCCTGTCGGGAGGACACCTCTTCCGCATCGACGCGAGCCTGCGGGGCGACCTCTATCACTTCCACACGCCGGTCGACCCCTTGCTGCCCTCTGGCGCCATGGAGAGCGGCACGGCCACGCGCCTCGTGCCGCAGCTGGCTGCCGAGTGGCGCTATCCGCTGATCTCGCGCCTCGGCCCGATCCGTCAGCTCATAGAGCCCATCGTGCAAGGCGTCATCAGCCCGGACGGCGGCAATCCGGCCGAGATTCCCAACGAGGACAGCCTGGACCTCGAGTTCGATCACACCAACCTGTTCAGCACCAACCGGTTCACCGGCCTCGACCGCATGGAGACCGGCCGGCGCGTGAATTACGGCGTGCGCCTTGGCTTCTACGGGCCGGAGGGCGGCCGGGCGACCGCATTGTTCGGGCAGAGCATCCGGCAGAAGGAAAACGCGCTGTTCGAACCCGGCAGCGGGCTCGAGCATCGGCTGTCGGATTTTGTCGGCCACATCCTCGTCGAACCGGTGCCCTGGGTCGATCTCTCGCTCCGCTTTCGCCTCGATCATCGCAACGCCAGGATCAGGCGCAACGAGATCGACCTCGCGGCCGGGCCAAGCTGGCTGCGGGGCAGGGTCGGCTTCGTCGACCTGGACCATCAGCCGGAGAGCATGACGGGAGACAGCCACGGCGGCAGGCAGGCGCTCATGGGCTTCACGGCGAGGCCGTTCGACAACTGGACCTTCTCATCCAGGATCCGCCGCGATATCGAGGACAACACTTCCATTAACTGGAGGTTCGGTCTTACCTATGAAGATGAATGTGTTCTTATCGGCACGGGCGTGTCGCGCTCCTTCACCCGTGACCGGGACATCGAGCCGGATACGGTATGGCTCCTGACCGTCGTTCTGAAGCAGACAGGCTGAGGCGGCCATGAGAATTTCACAGTTTGCAAAGTTGGCTCCGCTGCTGCTCGCACTGCTGCCGCTCATCTTTTTGCCGGCAGGCCGGGCGAGCGGCCAGGAGTCCGTGGGCATCGCCGCGGTGGTCAACAACGAGGCGATTTCGATCCCCGACCTGATGGCGCGCATCGACGTTGCCATCGTGGCATCCCGCTTGCGGGCCAGCGAGGACCTGCGCCGGCAGCTTGCGCCGCAGGTGCTGCGCTCGCTCGTCGACGAGCGGCTGAAGGTGCAGGAAGCGGAGCGGCTCGGTGTGACGGTCAGCGACGACGAGATGGCGAACGCGCGACGAAGCGTCGAGCAGCGCAACGGCATCGCCGCCGGCGGACTGGATGACTTCCTGCAAGGCCAGGGGCTGAATGTCGCGACCGTCACGGATCAGCTTCGGGCAGAGATTCTCTGGTCCAAGCTCGTGCGCGGCCGGCTCGGCGCCGCGGTCTCGGTGGGTGAGGGCGAGATCGAGGAGGCGCTCGCCCAACTCGAAGCCAATCGGGGGCGCCCCGAATTTCGTGTCGCCGAGATCTTCCTCGCGGTCGAATCGAGCGAGCAGGAGAACGAGGTTCGCGCCGCCGCAGAGAGCCTCTTCGAGCAGCTGAAGGCGGGTGCCAGGTTCGACCAGATCGCCAGCCAGTTTTCGCAGAGCGCCACCGCCGCCGTCGGCGGCGACATCGGCTGGGTTCTCGAAGGGGAGCTTCCGAGCGAGATCGAGGCCGTGCTCGCGCGGATGAATCCGGGGGCGATCGCCCCTCCGGTGCGCACGTTCGACGGCTACAGCATCGTCCTGCTCATCGACCGCCGCACGGTGCTCTCGGATGCGCCTGCCGCAGGTACCGATCGGGAGGCGATCCGGCGGGAGATCGGCCAGCGCAGGCTGGAGATGCTCGCGCGGCGCTACCTGCGCGACCTGCACCGCTCGGCGTTCATCAGCGTACGGATTTGACCGGCGCCCGCGCCGCGGCGGATGGCGGGCAAGACGCCTCGCTGCCGCCGCTCTCCGCCGTCATCGCGCGGCACGACCTGCAGCCGAGGCGCGCGCTCGGGCAGCACTTCCTCCTCGATCCCGGTCTTTGCGGAAAGATCGCGCGCGCGGCCCGGCTTCAGAGTTCAGCCGTCGTACTGGAGGTGGGGCCCGGGCCGGGCGGGTTGACCAGGGCGCTGCTCGCATCCGGCGCGGCCCGCGTCGTCGCGGTGGAGAAGGACAGCCGCTGCGTGGCCGCGCTCGGCGAGCTCGAGGCACGCTATCCTGGCCGCCTCGAGGTCGTCGAGGGCGACGCGCTCGCCTTCGACATCGCGACCCTCGGCCGCTGCCGGATCGGTATCGTGGCGAATCTCCCCTACAACGTCGGCACGCGGCTCCTGCTGCGCTGGCTCGAGCAGGTCGAGCGGATCGAGAGCATGACACTGATGTTCCAGAAGGAGGTCGCGCAAAGGATCGCCGCAACGGGAGGGCGGGACTACGGCGGGCTCTCGGTGCGTGCGCAGTGGCTCTGCGCTTGCGAGCGGCTCTTCGACGTGAGCCCGCGCGCCTTCGTGCCGCCGCCTGCGGTGACCTCTGCGGTGGTGCGCCTGGTGCCGCGAGACGCGCCGCTCGCGCCGGCGGACCCCGATGCCCTCGACGCCGTGACCCGCGCCGCGTTCGGCCAGCGCAGGAAGATGCTGCGGCGCGCCCTCCGCACTCTCACGCCGGACCCGCAGGCCCTGCTGCAGAGCGCCGGCATTTCGCCCGACGCGCGGGCCGAAACTCTCTCGGTCGCCGAATTCTGCGCGCTCGCGCGGGCGTGGTCGGCCATGCGGGGCGCCGAAGCGCACTAATTCCGCTTGCCATCGGGGCCGGCACGCTTTAGTCATCCCGCCGTCATGATTGTGAACGCTCGCCTGCGACGACGAGACACCTGACTCCGCCGCGCCATCGGCGCGGCGGCTGCACCCCAGTGCCCGTCTGACGTCGAGAGCGAGCAATCATGTCTCCCATACGTTTCGAGCGGCCGCAGGACGGCCCGCAAATCGAAGACCTGCTGGACAGGGCGTTCGGCGTGGACCGCCACGCCCGGCCCTCCTACCGCCTGCGTGCGGGCATTGCGCCCGTGCGCACCCTCTGTTTCGTGGCCGAGGACGAGGACCGCATCGTCGGCGCCATTCGCCATTGGCCCGTCCGCATCGGAGAGACGGGACGCGCGCTGCTGCTTGGGCCGATCGCGGTCGATCCCGTCCGTGAGCGGCAGGGGATCGGCCGGCGGCTGGTGCGGGCCGGCCTGTATCAGGCTGCAGCGGTCGGATACGAGGCCGTCGTGGCGGTGGGCACGCCGTCGTTTCTCGTCGGCTCGCCCGCGTTTCTCTGCCGCTTCGGCTTTGCCAACGCGGAGCGCTTCGGGATCACGCTTCCCGGCCTCGACGATCCGCGCAAGCTGTTCGCGCGGCCGCTCGTGCCCGGCGTTTTCGACAGGGTGAACGGCGCGATCCAGCGTGTCAGCGGGTCGGCGTGTTCGCCCCCGCCGTAAGCCGGCGCACGAAGCCGTCGAGCCCCCGCAGGCGCTCCCGGCGCAGCCGCTCGGCGCGGAGGATCGCGCGCACGTCGTCCACGGCCTTCTCCAGCGCCGTGTTGACCACCACGTAGTCGTACTCGTCGTGGTGGCTCATCTCGTCGGCGGCACGGCTCATCCGCTGCGCCACCACCTCGGGGCTGTCCTGGGCGCGGCGGTTGAGCCGCTGCTCGAGCGCGTCCAGCGACGGCGGCAGGATGAAGACACGGACCAGATCGCCCCGCACCGCCTCGGCAAGCTGCTGGCTGCCCTGCCAGTCTATATCGAAGACCACGTCGCGCCCGGCGTCGAGCGCGCGTTCCACCGGATCGCGGGTGGTGCCGTACCAGTGGCCGAACACTTCCGCGCTCTCGAGGAACTCCCCGCGCTCCCGCAGGCGGGCGAAGGTGGCCTGGTCGACGAAGTGATAGTCCCGGCCGTCCATCTCGTCCGGCCGCTTCCGCCGCGTGGTGTGGGAGATCGAGATTTCGACGCCGCCGCCTTCGAGCTCGACCAGGCGGCGGGTGATCGTCGTCTTGCCCGCGCCTGAGGGCGACGACAGCACCAGCAGGAGGCCGCGGCGCTCCAGGGCGGGACCGGTATCCGTCGCGCTCACTCTCTATTCCACGTTCTGCACCTGCTCTCGGAACTGGTCGATGGCGGCCTTGAGTGCGAGGCCGATGTCCGTGAGCGCGGTATGGGAGGCCTTGGAGCAGAGCGTGTTGGCCTCCCGGTTGAACTCCTGGGCGAGAAAATCGAGCTTGCGGCCGACGGCGCCTTCCTCCTGCAGGTGGCGCGCCGCCGCCGTGCAGTGAGACTTCAGCCGGTCAATCTCCTCGGTCACGTCGATCTTGACGGCCAGCATCGCGAGCTCCGCCGCGAGGCGCTCTTCGGTCGCCGGCGCACCGGCGTCGACCAGTGCCGCCACCTGCTCGCGCAGCCGCGTGCCGAGCGCCTCCTGGCGGGACGGCATCAGCGCCTCGGCCTGGCGCGTCAGGGCTTCGATCTCCTCGATCCGGCCCGTGAGCGACGCCGCGAGCTGAGCCCCCTCGGCCTGGCGCTCATGCACCAGCTCCGCGAGCGCGGCATCGAGCGTCTCCAGCATGGCGGCGTCGTTCTCAGCCGAGTCCGCGTCGTCCGCGGGCCGCTCCGCGGCTTCGATCACGCCGCGCAACGCCAGCATGCCGTCAAGGCGGGGCGGCGCGATGCCTTCGCTGGCACGGTACTCGGCCGCGAGCGCGATCAGCTCGTCGAGCCAGGCCCTGTTGACGCGCATGGCGGCGGTGTCTGGCGCCTGGGAAAGCCTGAGTCCCACCGTCACGTTGCCGCGCTTGAGCAGCGCGGCCACCCTGCCGCGCACCGCCGGGTCCAGCCGTTCCAGCCCCTGCGGCAGGCGGCAGCGGACGTCGAGCGCCCGCCCGTTCACGCTCTTGATCTCCCAGCTCCAGCCGGCGCCGCCGCTGCTGCCGCTGGCGCGGGCGAACCCGGTCATGCTGGAAATGCGGATCGTGTCGGTCATCCGTCCGCCCCGCCTTGACTAGTCCTTCGCACCGGCCCGCTTGGCGCGCCAGCGGGCTACGTTGCGGTTGTGCTCGTCCAGGGTCGCCGCGAAGGCGTGCCCGCCGGAGCCGTCGGCGACGAAATAGAGCGCGTCTGTCTCCGTCGGCTGCATGACTGCGGCCAGCGAGGCCCGTCCCGGATTGGCGATGGGCCCCGGCGGCAGGCCGCTCTGGCGGTAGGTGTTGTAGGGACTCTCCAGCCAAAGGTCCGCGCGCGACAGCGGCCGCCCCAGGGGGCGCTTGCCGCCGGTCACGGCGTAGACCACGGTGACGTCGGCCTGGAGCCGCATGCCCTGCCGCAGCCGGTTGAGGAAGACGCCGGCGATGAGGGGGCGCTCCTCGGCGACGGCGGTCTCCTTCTCGACGATGGAGGCGAGCACCACCGCCTCATCGGCATCCTCCAGCGCGACCGCCGGATCGCGCGCCTGCCACAGCTCGTCGACCAGGCGCCCCATGGCCTGCTGCATGCGCTCGATCAGCCTGGCCCGGCTGTCGCCGAGGTCGTAGTGATAGGTCTCGGGCAGGAGCGTCCCTTCCGCCGGCACCTTGGCAATCTCTCCCACGAGCCAGGGCACGTCGTTGAGCAGGGCCACGACCTCCGCGCTGGTCATGCCCTCCTTGACGGTGAGCCGGTGCAGCACGGTATCGCCCGCCACCAGCTTCTCCATCACGCCGCGCGGCGTGACCAGCGCCTCGAACATGTACTCGCCGGCCTTGAGAGAATGCTGCCTGTCCTCGATCCAGAGGCCGGCGACGAAGAGCAGCGGATCGTCGATGACGCCCGCCTCCTCGAGCAGGTCGGCGATGTCGAAGGCGCTCGCTCCCTGGGGCAGGACCACGGTGTGCTCGTAGCGCAGAGGCCCCGGTGTGTCCAACTTGCCGTGGACGTAGAGCCAGCCCGCGATCACCAGAACGACGGCGAGGCCGACCAGGACCGCCAACCCCGTCAGCGGCCACAGGACGGCGCGCCTCATCGCCACCCTCTAAGAGGGCCTGCCTACGATGAGCGTGGCGTTGGTGCCGCCGAACCCGAAGGAGTTCGACAGCGCCCGCTCCACCTTGCGCTCCTTGGCCTCGTGCGGGACGAGATCGAGATCGCACCCCGGCGAGGGATTGTCGAGATTGAGCGTCGGCGGGATCACGCCGTGATTGATGGTGAGGATGGAGAAGATCAGCTCGACGCTGCCGGCCGCGCCGAGCAGGTGCCCGATGGAGGACTTGGTGGACGACATCGAGAGCCGTCCGGCATCGTCGCCGAAGAGGCGCTTGACTGCGCCCAGCTCGATCTCGTCGCCGAGCGGCGTCGAGGTGCCGTGCGCGTTGATGTAGTCGATCTCGTCGCAGTTGAGCCCTGCGGTCCAGAGCGCGTGCGCCATGGAGCGGTAGCCGCCCGAGCCGTCCGGCGCCGGTGCGGTCACGTGGTGGGCATCGCCGCTCATGCCGTAGCCGATGATCTCGGCGTAGATGGTGGCGCCCCGCTTCTTCGCGTGCTCGTACTCCTCCAGCACGACGACGCCGGCGCCTTCCCCCATCACGAAGCCGTCGCGCGCCTCGTCCCACGGGCGGGATGCGCGTTCCGGCTCGTCGTTGAAGTTGGTGGAGAGCGCGCGGGCCGCGGCGAAGCCCGCGACGCCGATGTGGCAGATGCCCGCCTCCGCGCCGCCTGCCACCATGACGTCCGCATCGCCCCGCAGGATCAGGTGCGAGGCATCGCCGATCGCGTGCGCGCCGGTGGAGCACGCGGTCACCACCGAGTGATTGGGTCCGCGAAAGCCGTAGCGGATTGAGACGTGGCCCGAGGCCAGGTTGATCAGGCTCGACGGGATGAAGAACGGGCTGAGCCGCCTCGGCCCCTTCTCGGCGACGAACACGGTCGCCGCCTCGATGGTCTTGAGCCCGCCGATGCCGGAGCCGATCATCACGCCGGTCCGCTCCAGGCTCTCCTCGTCCTCGGGCGTCCAGCCGGAATCCTCGACCGCCTCGACCGCGGCGCACAGCGCATAGACGATGAAATCGTCCATCTTGCGCAGGTCCTTGGTCGGCACGATGTCGGCGGGGCGGAAGCCGCCCTCCTCGTCGCCGTTCGGTATTTCGCCTGCGATCTTGACCGGCAGGTCGGACGGATCGAACCCCTGGATCGGCGCGATGCCCGAGCGCCCGGCGAGCAGCCGTTCCCAGCTCAGGCGCACGCCGTTCGCCAGCGGCGACACCATGCCGACGCCGGTGACCACCACTCTGCGCGCCCGGTCAGCGGTGCGCATTCCCGTCTCTCCGGCTGTCGAGGTCCCGCGCAGGCCCTGTCCGCGCCATCGGCCTCTCTGGCCGCCCCGTCAGGTGATCTGCTCGATGTGGTCGATGGCGTCCTTCACCGTGAGGATCTTCTCGGCGGCGTCATCGGGAATCTCGCAGCCGAACTCCTCCTCGAAGGCCATCACGAGCTCGACCGTATCGAGGCTGTCCGCGCCCAGATCGTCTATGAAGCTCGCGTTCTCGGTCACCTTTTCCTCTTCGATGCCAAGGTGATCGACGACGATCTTCTTGACGCGCGCGGCGATATCGTTATCGCTCATGTAACCTTCCCTCGTCGGACTGCGTGAACGTCTGCGCCGGTCTGTACCAGCGGCCCCGTGCGGCGCGCGCACCCCGTTCGGGCCGTGCCGCGCGGACGGACGGACGCGGCGCTAGGTAACACATTTTCCGGCGATACTCCATACGCTCGAAGGACCCCCGATCGGCGAGCTGATTTATTTGCGAGCGGATTTCCGCCTTCGGCAGGGCCGTCGGGACCTGCCGGGTCGTCACTGACGCTGGCGGCAGGCGCTTGATGCGTGTGCGGCGCGGGGCGGG
>LXNI01001536.1_pt1 | contig 19360 bp, 18 predicted proteins | sample 809091 | NCBI WGS metagenome assembly LXNI01 (sample SAMN04870527, study PRJNA318959) | sponge metagenome | biome: 01000161; feature: marine sponge reef; material: water | host: Sarcotragus foetidus | place: Greece: Milos, Mediterranean Sea | collected 2013-05-29 | depth 5-7 m | reverse complement strand
GCGACCGTGCTCTTCAGCACGCACGACGAGCGCGTGGCGCACGCGCTGGGCGCCCGAATCGTGCGTCTGGAATCAGGACGCCTGACGGGCGCTGCGGCCGAGCCAAGAGCCCGGCAGCCACGGGACCTCGGGGCTCGATCGCGTCCGCCGGATTTCGCCCGAGCCGTATGGGTCATGATTGCCAAGGACGCGCGCGTGGAGTGGCGGGCGCGCGAGCAGGTCCCAACGCTGCTCATGTTCACGCTGCTCGCCGCGGTCGTGTTCGACATGGCATTTATCGCTGCGCTGGGGTCCGAAGTCGCCGCCGTGGCCGTCGGAGTCCTCTGGATCAGCGTGCTGCTGGCCGCCACGCTGGCTGCCACACGCCTGTTCGCGACCGAGTACGAGCGGGGCACCCTGGATGGGCTGTTGGTCGCGCCGGTCGATCCCAGCGGCATTTACCTGGCCAAGTTCGTGCTGCTGGCGTTGGAAACGGCCTTCGTCGGCGTTGCGCAGCTCGTATTTCTGAGCCTGCTGCTGAACGTCTCACTCTTCCAGATTTCCACCGTGGGGGCCGTCATCCTGGCGTCGGCGGCGATCAGCGCGATCCTGGCCCTGCAAAGCGCCCTGGTGGTAAGCGCGCGCGCCCGTGAAATGCTCATGCCGCTACTCGCCATCCCACCGGCCGTACCCGTGCTGCTGGCCGGTGTTGGAATCACCCTTGGCGCGCTGGAAGTCACGCCCGCCGGACAGCAGGGCGCCTGGTTCGGGTTGCTGGCGGTTGTGACGGTCGTATTCTTAGCTCTTGGGACGGTCCTGTATCCGCAGGCGGCCCGGACGTAACGGGAGGACGGCATGCGTCAGGTTCGAACCACTGAGTTTCCCCGGCCTCGGCGGCTTGGTGCGCTTCGCGAACCTGCAAACGCGGCCCTCTACGCCGCCCTGCTGCTGAGCATGGGCCTGGCCATATTCATGGCCTTCATCTTTGCGCCGGCCGAACGCGTGCAGGCCGAGGTCTACCGAATTCTATTTGTGCACGTGCCAAGTGCCTGGCTGGCCTTCTTCGCGTTTGGCGTTGTTGCGCTTGGCAGCGTGATGTTCCTCATTCGCGGAACGTCCGGTTGGGATCGCCTGGCTCTCGCCTCTGCCGAAATCGGCGTGCTGTTCACCACGTTGACGCTGGTCACGGGTTCGATCTGGGGCCGCAGCGTCTGGGGCGTGTGGTGGCAGTGGGATCCGCGCCTGACCACCACCCTCATCATGTGGTTCATCTACGTGAGCTACCTGGCTTTGCGCGCATACATCGACGATCCGGATGCCCGCCAGCGCATGGCGTCGGTATTGGGCATTGTCGGCGTCGTGAGCGTGCCGATCGTTTGGTTCTCGGTGGAGTGGTGGCGCAGCCTGCATCCCACACCCTCGATCACCAACCCGGGTGGCGGAATGCCGACTGAGATGCTGACCACGCTGCTGGTTTCGGTTGCCGCCTTCACCGTCTTCTACGTCGCCCTGGTACGGCAGCGCATGCAACTCGAGTTGGCCGTGGCCGAATTGGGAAGCCTGCGCGAACGATTGCACGAACGGAACGAGGATTCCGCATGACAAGTGACCTGCTATACCTGTTCATCGGCTTCAGCGCCGTCTGGGTTGGTGTCTTCGGCTACCTGGTGTACGTCACCGGGCGCGTGCGCAGCGTGCGCGACGAACTGCATGATCTGCGCGGGCAACTAGACGCGCCGCAGGCAGGGCGAGAAGCGTCGAGCCACTGACACGAATTTTGCGGAGACGACTCCGCCCGCCTCGCTAATGCGAACCCGAGATGCCTGACCTCGTTGATGCCGGCCGCCTGGGTCTGGGGTTTGCCTTTGGCGTCGCCGTCCTGCAGATGCTGCTTGGCCTCGCCGGCGTGCTTCGGCGCACGCCGGAACTGAGCCGCAGCGCAGCCAACGCCGCGTCGGTGCAGGCCGCCATGCTGACCGTGGTGGCCGCCGGCCTGGCGGCCGGCTTCCTGGCTCGCGACTTCTCAATCCAGTTTGTGGCCGATCACTCCAGTTCAGCCATGCCAACCGGGCTCACCATTGCCGCCCTCTGGGGCGGTCAGGAAGGCTCCCTCCTGTTCTGGACCTGGTCGATGAGCCTCTTCGCGGCGGTCGCCACACGCCGCATGTTGACCGCGGATGGCGTGGTGGGGCCCCATGGAATCGTCGTGCTCAGCGGCCTGCAGCTCTTCTTTCTGGGAGTACTCGTCTTCACGTCGTCGCCCTTCTCGCGGCTGGTGGCCGCGCCGGCCGAGGGGCGTGGACTCAATCCCTTGCTCTGGGACAGCGGCATGCAGATCCATCCCCCGATGTTGCTTTCCGGCTACATGAGCTTTGGCATCCCGTTCGCATTTGCCGCCGGGTTGCTGCTGGCCGGCCGAGTGACGCAACCCTGGCTGCGGGAAATGCGGAACTGGATGCTGCTGGCCTGGGCCATTCAGAGCGCCGGGCTGCTGCTGGGCGCCTGGTGGGCCTATCGGGTGCTCGGCTGGGGCGGCTACTGGGGCTGGGATCCCGTGGAAAACGTGGCACTCCTGCCCTGGCTGGTGGCCACGGCCTACCTGCACTCCGCCCTGGCGCAGGAGCGGCGCGGCCAGTTGCGCGCCTGGGCGATCGGCCTGGTGCTGGTGACCTACGCGCTCGCGATCTTTGGAACATTCGTCGTTCGAAGCGGCGTCCTGTCCTCAGTGCATAACTTCGCCCTGTCCGATGTCGGCCCGATCTTCTTCGTCTTCGTCGGTGCACTTCTCATCCTGTCGGCCGCGCTGTTCATCTACCGCCTGCCCCTCCTCCGCTCGGATGAACCAATAACCGCCGTTGCGTCGAAAGAGGCGGGATTCCTGATCAACAATCTGCTGATGCTGGCCATCGCGGCGGCAACCTTCTGGGGCACGGTGTTCCCGATGGTCACGGAAATCGTGCAGGGAGCACGCATCGCCGTCGGACCTCCGTTCTACACCCAGGTCAACGTGCCGTTGCTGGTGGCAACGCTAGCGCTACTGGCCATCTGGCCGCTGCTGGCCTGGCGGCGTACGTCGCTGGGTGCCGCCTGGCGGGCAACCCGCTGGCCAGTCGCCACGGTAGTAGTCGTTTCGGTGCTGCTTGCCGTTTTGGGGATGCGCGACGGATTACCGATCATTGCTATCGCGCTCACGGCGGCCGTCGCCGCCGGAGTCGCGCTGGAGTACGTCCGCAGCGTGCGTGCCGGACTGGCTCGCCGCCGCGAGGTGTCCGCGGGTCCATACCCGATCTTCCTGGGCAATCGGCGCCGGTTGGGCAGCTACCTCGTTCACCTGGGCATCGCCATCCTGGCCCTCGGAATCATCGCCTCGGCCGCCTTCAGCCAGGAGACCGCCGCCAACGTCGAGCGCGGCGAAGCCGTGAGCCTTGGTCCATACGACGTTGTCTTTCAGGGCCTCAGAAGCAGCGTGCAACCGGGTCTGAATACGGTCGTCGCCGAGGTGGACGTTGTTCGCGACGGCGCCCTGATCGACCGTCTGTCGCCCGCCCGTCGCATTCACGCGGGTTGGGAGAACCAGCCGACGGCCGACGTGGCGGTCAGCACGACCCTGCCGCACCTGGACGACGTCTACGTGCTGTTGAGTTCGTGGGACCCGAGCGGAACATCCGCGACCATTCGCTTATTGGTCAACCCGCTGGTCGTTCTGCTGTGGGTCGGTGGAATCGTCTACTTCGTCGGAATCCTGGTCATTGCCTGGCCAGTCGAGCGCCGGGATCCGGCTGAGATCCCTGCCGCCACTCCCCGGCCCGCGGTTCTGTGAGGCGGATAAACGCCGGTCTGCTGCTCGGCCTGCTCGCTGTTGTCGTGCTGGCGGTGCCCACGCAGGCAGCCGAGGAGCCGGATTTGCCCACGCGCAAGCGCATGTGGTCGATTGCCGAGGGGCTCGACTGCCCGGTTTGCCAGGGACAGTCCGTACGCGAGTCCAACGCCCAACTCGCTGCCCAGATGCGGGAGATCATTCTCATCAAGCTCCAGGCTGGCGAGTCCGAGGAGCAGATCTTTGGCTTCTTTGCCGACCGCTACGGCCCGGGCGTCTTGCGGGAGCCGCCTCGAGAGGGTCTGGCGCTGGGTGTCTGGATTGGACCAATAGCCATCCTCGCCCTGGGCGTCGTGCTGCTTGGCTGGGCTCTGACGCGCGGGCGACGACCCTCGCTCGCGGCGGCTGACGGCGATCTGCAGGCGTACGAGCGGCAGGTGGACGACCTGCGCAAGGCGAGGCGCGACTCGCCGCCATCAGCGTGACGGCCGCGCTGCTGAGCCTGGCGGTCCTGGTGATCGCCGCCGCTGGCTTCCTTTGGGTGCTCGCACCGCTAATTCGCCGGTCGCCTGCACACGCGGAACTGCATGACGGCGATGAGGAAATTGCCGTCGAACGCGGCCTGCGCATGCTGGACGACCTGCAGGCCGAACGCGACCGCGGAGCCATAAGTACGGGGGACTTTGAGCGAGTCAGCCGAGAAATACGCCGTGACACCGCGCAACGCTTGTTGAATCGCGACGAACGCCGGGCTCGGCTCGACGCTGCCGTCGAGGCACTCGTCGGCGGCACCGCTCCTGTGCCCGCGCCGGCAGCGGCTCCGGGCCCACGAGCCGGCACCCTGGCCTGGGTCGCACCGAGCGTTGCTTTGGTCGCCTTGCTTGGCGTGCTCGTAACGGTGATTACCGTCGGCGCGCGTTCAGCTGCCGCCGAGCAGGAGCCGGTGGGCAACGTAGGCGCGGCCGCGATCTCGGGAGCGGCAGTCGCATCCAGCGACCCCGGTCTCCTCGTCGTGACTCACGCCACAGGCGCGGCACTCAGTCGTGACGGCGGAGAAACCTGGTCGTCGGCCGCGGGCCCCGGGGCAACCGTCGCTGCGGCCGCCGGACCAAACAAGTTGTACGTGCTGGCAAGCGACGGCGTGTGGTCGAGTGAGGACCAGGGCGCCACCTGGAGTCGCCACCCGGAATTCCCGGCGTTGCGGCAGCTAGCCGTCGGGTCGCGTGGTGGGGGGATGGCCGGCGTCGACGGCGCAGGATCCATGCTGATCAGCAACGACATGGGCCGCAGTTGGGAGCTAGGTCCGACGGACGCACCGGCCAGCCTTACGGGACTGGCGGTGGTCGATTTCGACGCGCCGTTCATCCTTGCGGCCACCGGCGCCGAGGGCGTGCTCGCCTCCGAGGCCAGCGGCGGTTGGCGGGGCGCCAATGGGTTTGTCAACGGCGTCTTGCCCACGATCACCGTTCGGGCTGTCGTCTACGAGCCCGAAACGGGCGACTCCTTCAGTTCGGCATCAGGCGATCGCTTTGAGGGCGCTGCCTTTGTCGCCACCGACGCGGGCGTGTTCAAGTCCGTCGACGGCATGCAGTCGTGGGTTCGACTTCCTCTGCGAGCGGACGTGCGGGCACTGGCCATCAGCGGACGGACGCTATATGCCATTGCAACTGACGGCTCGGTCTTCCGCAGCCGCGACGCGGGAGCCGGTTGGCGATGAAACGAACGCTCGCGCTAACGGCTCTGCTGGTCGTCCTGGCCGTCGCCACCGTGACTGGCGTGAAGGCCGAAGGCAGTGCCGAGATTATTGGGCGTCTCACACCGGCCACGCCGGGCTCGACATTGCCGGCCGGCCTGATCGTCAGGCTCGATGGATTTCGGCAGTCCGATCGCCTGCCAACCAGTGAGGTCGTCGTGGGCGCCGACGGCGTTTTCGCTTTCGCGGACGTGGCTGCCGGCGGCGAGTACGCCTATCTCGTCTCCTTTGAAGCCGAGGGCGTGCGCTACAGCAGCGACATTCTGCAGGTGGTGGCCGGTGAGCCCACGGCCGTACAGATCGATGTATTTGCGGTAACCGAAACAGATCCGGGGATCAGTTTTCAAAGCCTCACCCGGCTGCTCAGGCGACAAACGGCGGATACGCTCTCGGTCGTCGAGGTGGCCGAAGTGCACGTCCCGGGAAATAGCGCGTACCTGCCGGTGCAACAGCCGGGATTGCCGCCGCCGTTGCGTTTCGGCGTGCCTGACGGGGCGTTCAACCTGCAGCCGGTCGCTGGATTCGGGCCAGGCGACGCCGTCATCGGCGGCCCGGGCTTCGCGGTGTTTGCGGGGCTCCAGCCAGGCGTGACGACCCTGGTCTACGGCTATCAGCTTGCGCTTGAGGGTGGGGCCGTGGCCTTCGACTGGGCGCCGGCGCTGAATACGGACATCGCGATTCTGCTGGTTGAGTCTGGTCTGCTCTCCGCGTCCGTCAGCGGGCTGGAGGCTCGCGGCGACGACGCCTTTGGAGGTACCAGCGTCCTCCGCTGGCAGGCGACGGACGTGACCGCTCGCCAGTCGTTTGGCATTCGCATAGTCGAGACGTCACTCCCGGGTATCGTGCGCACGCTTCGCGCCACAACCGCCGACCGCTGGGCGCTCGTTGCCACCGTGCCGGCAGTCGTGGCGGGGCTGATCGTGGTGATCTGGCGGCGCGGCTGGCGGCGTCGGCCGGCCACCGACCCGGAGGCCCAGGCCACCGAACTGCTTGCGGAACTGCGCGCGCTGGATGCTTCCAAGGACTCGGGCGCGCTCGAGCGCCGGGCCGCCACCAAGCACGCGCTCCTGGCTCTCCTGGAGCGGCGCCCCGAGGTGCTGGGTGACCTCCGGCGCTCCGGCCGATCGTCGCGAGAGGCTTCACCGGACGAGACTTGAGCCGAGATCGAAGGAACACTCCCGTATTTCGACCGGCCGGGGTGGACCTGCCGAGCAGACCGATTGCGGCCCCTGCCCGGCATCCCTAAGATCACTTTCGTGAACGAAACCCGTCACGACGTACTCATCATCGGGGCCGGCGGCGCCGGCCTTCGTGCCGCCATGGCGGTGGTCGAGGCCAACCCCGCTCTCTCCATCGGCCTCGTATCCAAGGTCTACCCCATGCGCAGCCACACGGTGGCTGCGGAAGGGGGCATGGCCGCCGTCATCAAGGACAACGACGCCCGCGAGCACCACATCTACGACACGATCAGCGGCTCCGACTGGCTGGCCGACCAGGATGCAGTGGAAATGTTCGTTGACGAGGCCCCACGTGAACTGATCCAACTGGAGCACTGGGGCTGCCCCTGGAGCCGCGAGGACTCCGGGCACGTCGCGGTTCGGCCGTTCGGCGGCATGCAGATCGAACGCACCTGGTATGCGGCCGACAAGACCGGCTTCCACGTGCTGCACGCGCTTTTTCAGACATCCCTGCAATTCAGCCAAATCACGCGCTACGACGAGTTCTTTGCGACCAGCCTTCTCACGGCCGACGGTCGCTGCCAGGGTTGTGTGGCCGTCGAACTGCGTACGGGCGAACTGCACGTCATGCGAGCCAACGCCGTCATCATTTGCACCGGCGGGTTCGGACGAATCTTTCCATTCACCACCAACGGTTCCATCAAGACGGGCGATGGTCTGGCCCTCGCGTACCGCGCTGGCGTGGCGCTGAAGGACATGGAGTTCGTGCAGTACCACCCCACCGGGCTGCCGGGAACGGGCATCTTGATCACCGAAGCCTCCAGGGGCGAAGGCGGCATCCTGCTCAACAGTGAGGGCCGTCGGTACTTGCAGGATTACGACCTTGGCGAGCCGCTGGACGTCGGCGATCCGAGGCACCCCCAGAACCGCACCATGGAACTTGGTCCGCGCGACCGCTTGTCCCAGGCGTTCATGCACGAACAGGCTGCCGGTCGTACTTTCGGCGGAGAATACGGCGATTACGTGCAGTTGGACGTTCGCCACCTGGGCGAAGATCGGATCGATTCCCGCATCCCATTCGTCCGGGAACTCGCCTCCAACTACGCCGGGATCGATCCGGTTGTGGAGCCGATTCCGGTGCGGCCGGTCGTGCATTACACGATGGGCGGCATCGACACCGACGTGCACGGGGCAACGCCGCTCGCCGGCCTCTACGCCGCTGGCGAATGCGCGTGCGTAAGCATCAACGGCGCTAATCGGCTTGGGTCTAACTCTTTGACTGAGTTGGTCGTATTTGGAGCACGTGCGGGCCGTCACGCGGCCGACGCGGTTGCCGGCCAAGAGCTATCTGACAGCCCGGAGATCGACCGCCAGGTGAGCGCCGAACGCGACCGGCTGGCTGAATTGCGCGGCCGTCCGGCAGGCGGCGAGCGCATTGCCGCCATTCGAGACGACCTGAATACGGCGATGGAAGACGGCGCCGGTATCTACCGCGACGCAGGATCGCTGTCCGCGTGCTGCGCCACCCTCCGCGACCTGGAAGAACGCCTGGCGAGCGTTTCGTTGGACGACACAAGTCCCGTCTACAACACCGAGCTGATCAGCGCACTCGAACTCGACGGCATGGTCGACATCTCGCAGGCGCTCGCTCACGCCGCGCTCGATCGCACCGAGTCGCGCGGATCGCATCAGCGCACCGACTATGCCGCGCGTGACGACGCCAACTACCTCAAGCACTCCATGGCGTACCGAACCGACGGCGACCCGCGCATTGACTACAAGGACGTGGTTATCACTCGCTGGCCGCCGGCCGCGCGCGTATATGGATCGTCCGCGGACAAGGATGGGAAGTCCACATCGTGAGCGAGACGACGGTCAAGCTTGAGGTCTTTCGCTATCGACCCGACAACGGCGGGCCGACCTTTCAGTCGTACGACGTGCCCTACCACGACGACTGGGTCGTGCTGGATGCGTTGAATTATGTCAAGAACTACGTCGACGGCTCCCTCAGCTTCCGCTGGTCCTGCCGCATGGGCGTGTGCGGCTCCTGCGGCATGCAGGTCGACGGCGAGCCGACCCTCACCTGCGCCGCCTTCCTGCGCGACCATATGCCCGGTCCGATTCGCGTCGAACCGCTGGTCAACTTTCCGGTCGAGCGGGACCTCGTGGTCGACATCAACGGCTTCATGGAGAAACTCGACCACGTCAAGCCCTACCTGGTCCGCGAAGACGAGGCGGACGACCTGAGCGCCGAGTACATGCAGACGCCGACGCAACTGGATCGCTACAAGCAGTTCAGCATGTGCATCAACTGCATGCTGTGCTACGCGGCCTGTCCGGTGATCGGCCGGGTGGACGACTTCATCGGACCCGCCGCGCTCGCGCTCGCCCAGCGCTACAACCTGGACTCGCGCGATCAGGGCAAGCAGATGCGGCAGGACGTGATCTTTCAGAATGAGGGCATCTGGGAGTGCACCTTCGTGGGCGAGTGCTCCGAGGTCTGCCCCAAGCACGTCGATCCGGCCGGCGCTATTCAGCAGGCCAAGCTGGAGGGCGCCTTCGACTACTACAAGCGGCTGCTCACGCCGTGGGTCAAGCGCTCGTGAACCGGCCGCTGGACCGGCGCCTGGGCTGGACCTGGTGGACCTTGAAGGGGTCCTACTTCCGAATCTTCCTGCGCGAAGTCTCGTCGGCCTTCATCCTGGCCGAGGTCGTGCTCTTCATGCTGCTGATCCACAAGGCCGGGCAGGACCCTGAGACCTATGGCGCCTATCGCGAATTCCTGTGGCACCCGCTGATGGTGGTGTTCCACCTCGTGGCGCTCGCCTTTGCGCTCTGGCACACCTTCACGTTTTTCCTGATCGCCCCGAGCGCGCTGCCAAGCCAGATCGCCGGCCGGCGCATCCCGCCGGCCTTCATCATCGGCCAGCAGTTCGCCGGTCTGGCGGCGGTTTCTCTGCTCGTATTCCTGTGGGTGGCCTGGGTCGGCGCAACGTGAGCGGTCGCTCGCATGAACCTCTGTTCTGGTCGCTGTTCGCGGCCGGAAGCGTGCTGGCCGCGGTGTTCGTGCCTGTGTTCATCCTCGTCACGTCGATCTTCGGACCATTCGGCTGGCGCTGGTTTGCCGACGCATTCACCTACGAAGGCATCCGCGACCTGCTCCAGCACGCGATCGTACGTGCGGCCATCGGCGCGGTCATCGCCCTCATCGCCGTCCACGCCTGCCACCGCCTGCGCCACCTGGCCATTGACTTGCACGTACCGCTTCCCGCGCCCCTGATCGGCGTGGTGGCCTACGGCGGCGCGGCGGCAGTTACCGTCCTCACGGCAGTTTTCTTGGGGCTCGTCTAGCGCCTTCCACCGTCAGGGCAGGAGGCGAATCAGGCCTACAACCAGGCCGGTCGTGATCGCGGACGAGCTTGCAATCATCACGCCGGTTCGAATCGTGAGCCGAAGCTCAAGCTCCTGCAACTCAGCCTTGGTCGCGAACCTCTCGAGATCCGCTTTGGTCGCGAACTTCTCAAGGTCCTCCTTGGTAGCAAACCTCTCAAAGTCCGCTTTGGTAGCGAAATCCCGCAAGTCCGCCTTGCTCACACGATTCCCGTTCGCGACTGCCTGCACAATCTCGGCAACCGCTTCCGCTTTTGCGTCCCCGAACCCTGCCGCCTTCAGCGTTCGAGCTGCGCGCAGCGTATCGAAGACAGCCATAGCGCACCTCCAACTCCTGGGTCTGACTGTACACGGTCCCACCGCCATGTCCAACGCATCCAGACCGCCCGGCCCGATCGCGCGCTACCCCTACACTGGCCCCATCCACGTCCTGAGAATCCCCTGACACCATGCGAATCACTGGGGTCCGTACCGTCGTCTACGAACACGAACTCAGCCGGCCGCTGGGCGATGTCAACAGCCCCACCGGCCGTTCGCTCAACTCCGGACTCCTGGTCTACGTGGACACCGACGCGGGCGTTACTGGCCTGGGCTTGGGCGGCCCGCCCGGACGTCCGCACGTTCAGAGCCTGGCCCAGCGGCTGATCGGATCCGATCCACGCGGCGTGCGCGGCTTGTGGAAGCAGATGATGGATTCCGTCTTCAAGCTGGGCCCGGTAGGACCAGTTGCCGTGGGGCTGTCCGCGCTCGATCTCGCGCTCTGGGATCTGAAGGCCAAGGCCAACGGCGAACCGTTGTGGCGCACGCTGGGCGCCTCCACACCGCGCGTGCGCGCCTATGCCAGCGGCCTGGACTCCCCGCTGCCGGACGAGGAGATATACGCCTACTACGCCGGCATGGCAGCGCGCGGCGTGTCCGCCGGCAAGCTCAAGGGTGGCGCCGACTTCCAGGACGACCTGCGCCGGCTGGAAATCATGCGCGACGCGCTCGCCACTTCCGGCAAACGCGTTGACCTGATGCTGGACGTCAACGAATTCTGGACGCCCAAGGAGGCCATCCGCCGCGTCCGCGAGATCGAGCGCAGTTTCGACCTGACCTGGATCGAGGAACCCGCCCGCCGCTGGGACGCCACCGGCCTGCGCCAGGTGTCCGACGGCGTGGCCGCGGCGGTGGCCAGTGGCGAGAACCTGCGGCATCCCGGCGAGTTCCTGCACCTGCTGGACCATCGCGCGATCGACGTATTCCAGGTAGGCGCCGATTCCTGCGGCGTCACCGGCGCACAGATCGTGGCCGACATGGTCTACGGCATCGAGCGGCCGATCTCCATGATGAACTCGCCGGGCAGCTTCATGGCCCACGCGGCGGCAGCCATGCCCAATCACACCATGCTGGAGGTGCTGGACGCGGGGCGCGACGCCCTGTTCGATATCGACATTCGGCTTGACGACGGCTGGCTTGTCCTGGGCGAGCGGCCGGGATTCGGCATTGAGTTCGACTCCGAACTCCTGGCTGCCCACACGGTGGACCAGGCCTCCCCCACAGCCATGGCCAGCCCCTGGGGCCGCCGCCCGGGCGCGGGCCTCTACGCCTAACCCCTCCGCGCTGGCTCCCTTGACTCCCCGCGAACCTGCCCATTCGCCGGCGCGAAGCCCGGCAATCGCCTCCTGTCGGCACACTTCAAACGCTCCATGTGCCCGTTGCGACTGGTAAGCCACGCCCGAAGTCGTGACAATAGGCGCACTGGTTCCGTCACTGTCAGGAAACGGAGGCCGCTTTGCGCGCGATTCAGTACGCCGCGCCCTCGACCGTAGAGGACGCTGTAACCATCCTTGCCGAGCACGGCTCAAACGCCCGCATGCTTGCCGGCGGGACGGACCTGATTGTCCAGGTCCGCGAAGACGCTCGCGATACCGAAGTGTTCGTGGACGCCAAGAGCATTCCCGAGCTAATGGAACTCTCGGTCAACGCCGACGGCAGCACCACGCTCGGGGCCGCCGTCCCGTGTCATCAGCTTTACAACGATGCGCAGTTCGCGGCGGCATATCCCGCCGTTGTGGACGCTTCCCGCATCATCGGCAGCACCGGCATTCAGGGCCGCGCGTCAGTCGGCGGCAACCTGTGTAATTCGGGTCCCGCCGGCGACACGATTCCACCGTTGATCGTCCACTCGGCCATCTGCAACATCGCCGGGCCCAACGGCGAACGCACCGTGGCCGTCGAAGACTTCTGCACCGCCCCCGGCCGCAACGTATTGGCCGACGGCGAGTTGCTGGTCTCGCTCACTCTCCCCAGGCCGCCCGCTGGCTCAGGCTCGCACTACCTGCGCTTCATCCCCCGCAACGAGATGGACATCGCAGTCGTAGGTGCTGGCGCCTCACTGCAACTGGACGGCGAGAGCATCACCGCTGCCCGCGTCGCGATCGGCGCCGTGGCTCCCACGCCACTCTTCGTTCAGGCTGCGGGCGACGCCCTCGTCGGCATGACTGCCGACGAAGATTCGTTCGCCGTTGCCGCCAACATCGCCCGCGACGCCGCCACCCCGATCAACGACATGCGCGGCACGGTGGCCCATCGCAAGCAACTCTCCTACGTTCTCACCCAGCGCGCCCTGCGCGGCGCCAGGGCTCGCGCCCAGGGAGGCAGTCCCACCAATGGCCACTGAAATCCTGTCGGGAAAGGCCCACGTTCAGACCACAATTAACGGTGAGCCGGTGGACTTTCTCGCCGAACCCCGTGAAAGCCTGCTGGAGGTTCTCCGGGACCACCTGGGCCTGACCGGCGCCAAAGAAGGCTGCAACAACGGCAACTGCGGCGCCTGCAACGTCGTCATGGACGGCGTGCTGGTCAACTCCTGCTGCGTGCTCAGCGTGGAGGCGGCCGGCTCAACCATCGAGACCATTGAGGGTGTTGCCTCGCCGTCAGGCCTGCATCCCCTGCAGCAGTCGTTCCTTGAGAACGCCGCCCTCCAGTGCGGCGTCTGCACGCCCGGCTTTATCGTCGCGGCCAAGGCGCTGCTGGAAGAGAATCCGAATCCCACGGAGTACGAAGTTCGCTGGTGGCTTGCCGGCAACCTCTGCCGGTGCACGGGCTACGACAAGATCGTACGCGCCGTCCTGGACGCCGCCGAACGCATGCGCGCGGAGGCTTGACCATGGCCATCGACACCCGAGTCGCTCCGAAAATCAAGCATCACGACGAGAAATACAAGGTCATTGGAACCCGGCCGATTCGCCATGACGGCCTGGAAAAGGTCACTGGCGAAGCGCGCTACGGTTCCGACATCAACCTGCCTGGACAGCTGCACGGCAAGGTGCTGCGTAGCCCGCACGCCCACGCGCGGATCGTCAGCATCGACACCAGCCGCGCCGAAGCCCTGGATGGCGTCCGTGCGGTCATCACCAGCGCCGACCTGCCCGACCCGGGCGACAAGCTCACCACCGGCGGCGAGGCGCCCGGCCTTCCGGTCAAGTTCAAGAGCGCCAACATGCTGGCGCGCGGCAAGGTCCACTACCACGGCCATGCCATTGCATCCGTAGCGGCCACCAATCCGCACATCGCCGCCGAAGCCATCAAGCTGATCGACGTCGAGTACGAAGTGCTCGACCCGGTGCTCGAAGTCTGGGACGCGATGAAGTCCGACGCCCCGATCATCATCGAGGACCTCTACACCGCCAGGGCCGACGGATCGACCGGCGACGAGCCCAGCAACGTCGCGGCCGAAATGCTGTACGAGGTTGGCGACGTCGACGCCGGATTCGCCGAGGCGGACCTGGTCGTCGATCGTGAATTCACCTTCGGTGTCGTCCACCAGGGCTACATCGAGACCCACAACGCCACCGCCAACTGGCTCAAGGACGGCCACCTGCACGTTTGGTGCAGCTCCCAGGGCGCCTTCACCATCCGGCAGGAACTGGCCGACCTCCTGAATCACCCCATCACCAAGATCCACGTCACCCCGATGGAGATTGGCGGCGGGTTTGGCGGCAAGACCACGGCCTACCTCGAACCCCTGGCCGCCCTGCTTTCCCAGCAGACTGGCAATCCGGTCAAGATGGCCATGGATCGGGCCGAAGTCCTGATGGCGACCGGTCCCACGCCGGGCGGCTACGTCCGCGTCAAGATGGGCGCCACCAAGGACGGCATGATCACCGCCGGCTACGCCAACCTGGCCTTCGATGCCGGCGGCTATCCCGGCTCGGTCGTGGGCGCTGGCTGCCGCTGCGTCTTTGCGCCGTACAACATGCCCAACGCCAAGGTCGAAGGCTTTGACGTCGTCGTCAACAAGCCCAAGACCCACGCCTACCGCGCGCCGGGCGCTACCCACGCCGAGTTCGCCAGCGAGACGGTGGTGGACGAAATCTGCCGCGAACTCGACATCGATCCCGTCGAGTTCCGCCTCAAGAACAGCGCCAAGGAAGGCGACTGGCAGCTTGCTCAGCCGCCCTATCCGCGCATCGGCCACATCGAGTGCATGGAAGCCGCCCGCGACTCCGCCCAGTGGCAGACCCCGCTGGAAACCGTCCCTGGCAAGAAGCGCGGCCGCGGCATCGCCTCCGGGTTCTGGTTCAACATCGGCTTCACCTCCAGCGTGATCGCAAAGCTGAACAGCGACGGCAGCGTCACGCTGCTCGAGGGTTCAACCGACATCGGCGGAACCCGCACCTCGGTTGCCATGCAGTTCGCGGAGACGTTGGGGATCCCGGTCGAGGACGTTGACCCCATCGTGGCCGACACCGACTCGGTCGGGCAGACCGACGTCACCGGCGGCAGCCGCGTCACCTTTGCCACCGGCCTGGCCGCCCACAACGCGGCCAACGACATGAAGGACCAGATTGTCGAAGGCCTGGCGGACCTGTGGGATGTCGCCGCCGATGCGATCACGCACGACGACGGAACCTTCTCGGCCAACGGCAACTCGGCCTCCGTGCGCGAAGCGGCTGGCCTGCTGGAGGAAGAGGGCGTATTCCCCATCGGCAAGAACACGGTCACGCCCACCCGCGAGGGTGGCGCCTTCGCCGTCCACATTGCCGACGTCGAGGTGGACGAAGAAACCGGCAAGTGCGAAATCCTGCGCTACACCGCCGTCCAGGACGCCGGCGTTGCCATCTACCCGCCCTACGTCGAGGGCCAGATGCAAGGCGGCGTCGTACAGGGCGTCGGCTGGGCGCTGAACGAGGAGTATGTCTACGGCGAGGACGGGCGCCTGCAGAACGCCAGCCTGCTGGACTACCGCATGCCCACCGCGCTCGACGTCCCCAACATCGAGACGATCATCGTCGAGGTGCCCAACCCCGGGCACCCCTACGGCGTTCGCGGCGTGGGCGAAGTGCCCATCGTGCCGCCGCCCGCGGCCGTGGCCAACGCAATCCACGACGCGACCGGCCTCCGCATGAGCCACCTGCCCATGTCGCCGCCGCGCGTGCAGGCGGCGCTGGCCGCGCAGGCGTAACCGACGGTGGCGACCGTTCACATTCCCACCCCAATGCGGGTGGCGACGGACGGTGCCGCCACGGTTCAGATTGAAGCCGCCACGGCGCGAGAAGTCGTGGATCGTCTCGCGGAGCAATACCCGGATCTGGGCGGACGGCTGGTCGAGGACGGCCAGCTCCGCCCGGGTCTGGCCATCTTTGTCGACGGCGCCAACGTCGGCCGGCGCCTGCGCACGAAGCTCCAGCCCGATAGCGAGTTGTTCTTCGTGGAGGCGCTCGGCGGCGGCTAGACTTTCGGACATCCGTTTTCAACGCGAATCCACCACAGCACCGCGGGAGCAGGGAATGACAGCAGGCAACGGCGCGTATCGAGTCGTTGGGACCCGACCGGTCCGTCACGACGGCGTGGACAAAGTCACCGGGCGGGCACGCTACGGCGTGGACGCCAACATGCCCGGCATGGTCTGGGGCAAGGTGCTGCGCAGCCCGCACGCCCGGGCGCGCATTCGCGGCATCGACACCTCGCGCGCCGAGGCTTCCAGCCAGGTACTCGCCGTGGTCACCGGCGACGACTTTCCGGACCCGGGCGCCGGCGAGGCCGAGGCCAACGAGTCCGGCATGCAGAGCCTGCGCTACATGTCCGAGCGAGTCATTGCTCGCGGACGCGTGACCTCTGAAGGCCAGGTCATCGCCGCCGTGGCGGCCACCAACGTGCACGAGGCCGAAGAAGCCCTTCGCCTGATTGACGTTGACTACGAAGTCCTGCCGCCCGTGCTCGACGTCCGCGAAGCCATGCGCGACGACGCCCCCGTCATCCTCGACGACCTCTACACCGAAACCGGAGGCGTCTTCGACGACAAGCCCAGCAACATCGCCAAACACCTGATCTACGAGGAAGGCGACGTCGAGGCCGGCTACGCAGCGGCCAACCTGGTCATGGAACGCTCCTACTCCACCGCCATGGTCCACCAGGGCTACATCGAGCCGCACAACGCCCTGGCCTACTGGAACCAGGACGGCCACCTGATCGTGGAATCCAGTTCGCAGGGCCACTTCGGCATCCGCGACGAGCTGGCCACCATGCTCATGTATCCCAAGTCCAAGATCCGCGTGCTTCCAGCGGAAATCGGCGGCGGCTTCGGCGGCAAGACCACCGTCTACCTCGAACCGCTGGCGGCCGTGCTGTCCCGCAAGATCGGGCGTCCGGTCAAGATGACCATGAACCGCACTGAGGTCCTAATCGGCACTGGCCCCGCGCCTGGCGCCTTCATGACCGTCAAGATGGGCGTCACCAACGAAGGCAAGATCACGGCCGTCAACGTCGACCTGGCCTTCGAGGCCGGCGGCTACCCCGGCTCCGCCGTGGGCGCCGGCTGCCTGTGCTGCATCGGCCCGTTCGACATCGAGAACTTCCGCGTCGACGGCTACGACGTCGTCGTCAACAAGCCCAAGTCGCACGCCTATCGCGCCCCCGGCGCTCCCCAGGCCGAGTTCGCCGTCGACGCCCTGATCGACGAGATCTGCGCCGAGCTCGACATGGATCCATTGGAGTTCCGTCGCCTCAACGCCTCCAAGGAAGGCGACCTGCGAGTCGACGGCACCCGCTTCCACCCCATCGGCAACATCGAGACCATCGACGCCGCCGAAGCCACCGACCACTGGCAATCCGCGCTCGGCGAATCCACCGGAACCAAGCGTCGCGGCCGCGGCGTGGCCTCCGGCTACTGGCTCAACGGCGGCGGCAAGTCCAGCGCCGTGGCCCGCCTCAACGGCGACGGCACGGTCACCCTGCTCGAAGGTTCCATGGACATCGGCGGTACTCGCACCTCCATCGCCATGCAGTTGGCCGAATTCCTGGGAATCCCCATCGAAGACGTCGACCCCATCGTCCCCGACACCGACTCCATCGCCTTCACCGGCGTCACCGGCGGCAGCCGCGTCACCTACGCCACCGGCTGGGCGGCCATCGAAGCCGCCGATGACCTCAAGGACCAGATGATCGAAGGCCTGGCCGACTATTGGGATGTACCGGCCGAATCGATCACCTTCGACGCCGGCGTATTCAGCCAGAACGGAACCAGCCTCAACTTCACCGAAGCCGCCGCCGCCCTTCAGGAGGACGGCCTGGAAGTCGTGGGCAAGGCCACCGCCTCGCCCAACGCCGCGGGCAACACCTTCGCCATCCACATCGCCGACGTGGAAGTCGACACTGAAACCGGCAAGGTTGACGTCCTCCGCTACACCGCCCTGCAGGACGCCGGCACCGCCATCTACCCGCCCTACGTCGAGGGCCAGATGGAAGGCGGCGTCGCCCAGGGCGTTGGCTGGGCACTCAACGAGGAGTATGTGTACAGCCCCGACGGCCGCATGCTCAACGCCAGCTTCCTCGACTACCGCATGCCAACCTCCCTGGACCTGCCGATGATCGAGACGGTAATCGTCGAAGTCCCCAATCCCGGACACCCCTACGGCGTCCGCGGCGTCGGCGAAGTCCCCATCGTTCCGCCCCTGGCCGCCATGGCCAACGCCATCTCCAACGCCATCGGCGTCCGCATCCGCGACCTCCCCGCCTCCCCCCGCGAAGTCCAGGCCGCGCTAGCCGACACTACCTAGGGATTAATCGCGCTCCGCTCCCTATCCAAGCTCGCGTAGGGCGCCCCTTGTGGGCGCCCTTCTCGCTAGATGCTCTTCCGATATTTGCAAGAGCTGCACAAGATAAAACGCTTGGTGTGCATTGAAACGAAAGGCAACAATCCATGGCTTTGAATCGGCTATTTGGAAAGTTCCAGGTCGAGAGTGTTGAGAAACTGCAAGAAGACTACGGTCCGCTACTTGGACCTCAGGAAACGATAGAGACTGGTTTCAGAGTCATCCGTGACACCTTTATTTTTACCAGCACTCGCCTCATCATTGTCGATGTCCAGGGAATCACCGGAAAAAAGCGTGAGTTCACGTCTATTCCTTACAGCAAGATCACGATGTACAGCCTGGAGACGACCGGAAACTTTGACCTGGACGCCGACCTCAAGATCTGGGTTGGCAGTTTCCGCGAACCTATCGAGAGGAAATTCACTGGAGACTCGAACGTCTACGAGCTCCAGCGGGTGCTGGCAAGCCACATTTCGTAAGATCCCCCAACAGCCCGCACATAGCCGCCGGGGTGGCCTGTGGCACGGCTGTTTGGCTGAAGCTAGGGAATGGCGCGAACCCGAATGCCGGCAGTGAGCCAGGAAGGACATCACGAATGAACCAGCGTCTCGCCAACCGCGTCGCCGTCGTCACCGGCGCCGGCACCGGCATCGGCGTTGGCATCGCCCGCCGCCTGGCCCAGGAAGGCGCGCGCGTCGTGGTCTCGGCTGCCAGCAGCATCCAGGGCGCCCGCGATCTAGCTGACGAGATCGTCTCCTCCGGCGGAGAGGCCCTGGCCGTACAGGCCGACTTTCGGGACCCGAAGACGGCCATAGATGTTGTAGAGACCGCGCTGAGCGCCTTCGGCGGCGTGGACGTGCTCGTCAACAACGCCGGCTACACCCTCGACAGACCGTTCCTGGCGACCACGCCGGACGACTGGTCGTCGCTGTTCAACATCAACGTCCAGGCCATGATCGCCTCGTCCCACGCCGCCGCGCCGCACATGATCGAACGCGGCGGCGGGCGCATCATCAACATCAGCTCCGTGCATGGCGCCCTGCACGCCAACGGCCACGTCATCTACGGCGCAACCAAGGGCGCCATTAACGCCTTCACCCGCGCCCTTGCCGTCGAACTGGCCCCGCACCAGATCACCTCCAACGTCATCGCCCCCGGCGCCATC
>LXNI01001535.1_pt1 | contig 19383 bp, 20 predicted proteins | sample 809091 | NCBI WGS metagenome assembly LXNI01 (sample SAMN04870527, study PRJNA318959) | sponge metagenome | biome: 01000161; feature: marine sponge reef; material: water | host: Sarcotragus foetidus | place: Greece: Milos, Mediterranean Sea | collected 2013-05-29 | depth 5-7 m | reverse complement strand
TTCACGCGCAAACAGGGACGACTACCGTACCTTGCCACGTATACATCAAAGAATGCTGACAATAGTAATTCAAAGATGTAATAATTCACTGCGTACATCCATGATCCGGGATATACCTGTTTAAAGCAATATGAGTCCGACCCTGGACAAACCTGCAGAAGCAATCTGGACGCCCTTGACGGGATTGCCGGACGGCGCAACGCACTGGCGAGACGACAACTACGAGACTCTGGTCGAGCAATGGCGCGCGCATGTCCGTGAAATCACCGACAGGAAAAAAGATAAAACCATCCTCAACATATGGCTGCGGGAACGGCGCCGTGCCTTTGCTATCGAAACCGGCCAGATTGAGGGTCTCTACACGCTGAAACGAGGTGTCACCGAACAGCTGATTACCGAAGGGCTCAAAACAGTCGTCTCATCGCACACACTGGAAAACGTCGATGATGAAACCATAAAAGGCCTGCTGCAGGATCAGGAAACCGCCATGGAAGTCGTCTTCGACCAGATCAAGGCTGACAGGCCGCTCTCGCATTTCACACTGAAATCCTGGCATCAGTTGTTGACGCGGCACCAGGCAACCGTCCCCGCACTACGCGTTGAGGGGGGTCGCGTAACACGCGTCCAGGTTCCCTTCGAGCGAAAGGGAGAATACAAACTGCACCCCAACAACCCGAGACGGCAAGACGGTGTTGTGCATGAATACTGTCCACCCGAACACGTACAATCAGAAATGGACCGGCTGATTGAGTATTACCGGGATATTTATAAGAAACATCTGTCAACTCATGTGGAAGCCGCCTGGCTGCACCACCGGTTTGTGCGCACGCACCCGTTCCAGGACGGCAACGGGCGCATGTCCCGCCTCCTGATGGCGTATGTTTACCTGAAAAGAGGCGAGATACCCCCCATCATCACGGCAGAAGGGAAACCGGCTTACATCGCTGCGCTGGAACTAGCCGACCGGAGCAATCTGAAACCCTTCTGCGACTATATCGGCGCACTGGCAACCGTCACCATGAACGCCGCCCTGGTCATGACGCAGAAAGTCCTGGACGACCACAGACATATCATGCACGGCAACGGCGGCATGACCAAAGACGGTAAATACTATCCGCCGGAAACAGGACAGGACAGTCCGGATCGTGAGCCGGGAGACTGACATACACATTACGCGCAGGCGTTCAGATTCGATCTGACAGTTACAGGTTTGAACGTGTTTCTGTCAGTCAAGTCTGGTGTTTGAGAATGAGGAGAAACCCAAACGCAAACCCCGCAGGCCACGGCAACGGTCAGCCGCAGGGACCGATTAATGAATTATCATAGCTACACGCAGGTGGGGAATTTTCAACCGGTATTGACAGGGCTACCGGGGGGATGAGGTATATATTACCTGAAGGTGACGGGCTGATCGGCTATACTGAACCCCATGCAACACGACTATTCCGACCCCGATTATTGCAAAGCCTTGGAGGATTTGTTCAAGCCGGGCAACGGCATCAGCCCGCCCACACTGGCGGGGCGCGACGAGGAGCAGGCCCTGCTGGGCGGCTACCTGGGGACGGCGCAAGGGGAGACCGATCCTGACGGGCGCCTGCTGAGCCGGATCCCGCATGATGTTGTTCTCTACGGCCCCCGGGGCAACGGCAAGACGGTGCTGCTGGATGCGTTTGCAGGCATCAGCCGCGCACTGGCCGCCAAGGCCCATGTGGTTGAACTACGCCCCAAGCTGCTGCATAGCCCCGCGGACATGGCCGGGTTGCTGCTCCACAATGACGATGATGCCATGGCGGGGCTGCTCGAGAAGGCCAGGCCCGATGTGGTGACGCTGGGCCTACCCGGCTTTGCCAAGGCCGACTGGAAGGCATTGTCCATGGCCGACAAAGACTCCCTGCGCGTGCGCCACCTGCAAGGATTGCTGTCCATGCGCTGCCGTGACAGGCCGCTCATCGTCACCGTCGATGAGGCCCATACGCTCGATATCAACATGGGCGCCACCTTGCTGAACCTGTCCGAAGCGCTGCGCAAGCGCGGGGCCAGATTCCTGCTGGTTCTGGCCGGGACACCGAACCTGGAGTCCCACCTGACACAGATGAATGCCACTTTCTGGGGGCGATCCAAGGTATTACCCATCGGGCGCCTGGACGAAGCGGCGACCCGGGCGGCGTTGGAGAATCCGCTGAAGGGCCTGTCCGTCGAGTTTGACCCTGATGCGTTGGACCGGGTGGTGGAGGACTCCCAACGCTACCCGTACTTCATTCAGATCTGGGGCAAAGCGCTGTGTGACGTGCTGGTCAAGGCCAAACAGGGCCGCATTATCACCGCGGCGCTGGCGGAAGAGGCGGCCCCTGCCGCAGCCAGGCAGCGCGACGGGTACTATGCTCAGCGCTACCGTGAGACGGAAGATCAGGGCCTGCTCGCCGGCGCCCGGGCGCTGGCCGGGCGCTTTGGCCCAGCCAAAACGCCGCTCAGCCGCCCGGCATTATGGGAGGCGCTGACGGCGGCGGGGGTGGCCAAAGATGAGGGCCGGGCCAAGGAGGATTTCCGGGCACTGGCCGATCTGGGTTACGTGTGGTGCCAGCCCGATTCGGTGATGTGGGAGCCCGGCATCCCCTCCCTGATGGACTATGTGCTTGAGAATGCGAATGTACAGCGGAACGACGGGGGTGGTAAACCGGGCGGGCCGTAAGACGGTTCAAGCTCTACCTTGACCTTAACACTATAAACTGCTATATATAATGCATTATGAAGCATAATCCACAATCTATAGCAGTTAATAAAACGCTGGCACGATTAGGCAGGGACCTCAGCATCGCCCGTCGTAAACGGCGTATGTCAGTTGCCGACCTGGCGTCCCGGATGCGTATGTCAGAAGGCACAGTCAGGCGTCTTGAAAAAGGTGACCCCGGTGTTTCAATTCAGGCGCTGGCCATGGCGTTGCTGGCGTTCGGTGAAATCAGGCGCTTGCATGAGCTGCTGGATGTTGCATCAGATAATACTGGCCTGGTAATGGATATAGAAGCATTGCCGAAACGGATTCGTCGTTCAGGTAAAAATAATAACCCGGCAGTGGTCACGCGCAGGCCATGAACGAGAGAGTGGTTCACATCCAGGTTGTGTTGGGTAGCGATGCGGTCAAGGTGGGTGATCTCGTATTTGAAAAAGATGGTGAGCGCCAGTTCAGCATGTTTCGATATTCACCGACCTGGCTTGAACGAAAAGATGCCTTCGCGATTGCCCCGGCCATGCCGTTGCTTGAAGCTCCCTTTTTCAGTTCCGGCACCCGGGAGCAGCCCGGACTGTCGCTACCGGACCCCATTGCCGATGCGTCTCCCGATTCCTGGGGGCGCGCCCTGCTCAACGCGACGATGGAGCGCGGGGCGGATGAAATTGATTATCTCATCCGAACGGATGACTTTACCAGAACAGGCGCTTTGCGATTTCAGGATGAGAATGGAGTCTTCCTGTCAACGGCAATGCCACGAGTACCGCGTCTCGTTGACCTGCCGGCGCTGCGGCAACTGGCACATGCCTGGGAAACGAACCCGACCATGGACAAGGAATTCCTCGACGAATTACAGGGTTATGTCGGCTCACTCGGTGGGGCTAGACCAAAATCCAACATGGATGATAACGGGGCGCTGTCTATCATCAAGTTTACCTCAGTGCATGACAGGGCGCCGGTTGAACGGGCTGAAGTTGCGACCCTGAACCTGGCCGGCATGACCGGGGTGAACGCGGCCGTTTCCCGTATAGAGCTTGGGAATACAGACTACCCTGTTGCAGTCATTGCCAGGTTTGACCGGAGGCGCCGGGTGCGCGTCCCCTACATCTCCGCAAGGACGTTCATGGGCCGGGAGACCCCTGAACCTGTCTATTACACCGATATTGTCGATATGATGGTGGCCCATTGCGAGGAACCCAGACAGCAAATGCATGAACTATATCGTCGAATTCTGTTTTACATTCTGGTTTCCAACAATGATGACCACCTGCAAAACCATGGTTTCCTCTATGCGGGTAATAATCGCTGGCAACTCTCACCTGCCTTTGATATCAATCCACAACCGCTACGCCACCGTTCCCTTAAAACCGGGATCAGTGAACTCAGTGGCAGTGAGGCCTCCATTGAGGCGGCCCTTGAAGCTGCACCCTTTTTTGATATGGATCGGGATTTAGCCGTGCAAATACTGAAAGGTATGATTGACACGATAGACAGGAGTTGGCGCAGTCTATTCGAGGATGCCGGCATGACACCTGGCGATATTGACTATTACGGCCCTGCCTTCAAGCATGCAGAGAGGCAGAAAGCCAGACGGATAACCGGGACCACGGTTACAGCCGCAAAGACAGAACAGCCGTAGATACACGCACTGCCTGCACTACCAACACCGTATGTACATTGTCCCTTCCCGCTTTCTATGAGTAAAATGGCAGGCACAACCAACCATTGCGGGGGCATTATGAAAATGTATCGCTCAGTCAGAGTTGTTGTCTTCTCCCTCCTGTTTATTCTTTACTGCGGTATTCCTGCCACCGCTGAAACGGAGCAGACGGGTTCTCTTGCAGAACAGGTTGAGGGGCTCTGGTTTTATACCGGTTTGATTACTTCCGGTGGTGAGGAATTGCCGCTGGAGGGCATATTCCTGTTCGGGGACGGTGTTTTTCTGCAATACGCCCAGTACCGGGGTGAACCGGAGCAGGAGCAGGGGGCAATGGCCCATGCCGGCCCTTATTTGGAAGGTGAGGGGTTCATCCGTCTGGTCGCGGAACAAACCATCAGCACGGCGCCATCGAAAGAGCCACCGCTTACCTACCGGGGTCTCACCGAGCACGAGGTTGATGTCGAGCGTGTGGATGATGCACTGACGCTGAACTTCATGCGTTCCGGCACGGTGCAGAAATTTGCACGGGCCGGGCCGGGTGAGGGCAAGGTCTACAGGTTGGAAAACGGCGCGCTGGCGCTGGTTGATGGCTACCTGATTCTTGTGAGCGGTGATGAAAACGGTGTTGAAGCCGGTTACGGCCGTTATGAAGCTGACAATGATGTCCTCAGCCTTAACCTCTCCTACTGGACCTCAGCGCGCAAATCTTCGGCAGCCAATTCGAATAATACCGGTATGAAAGCCACATTCGACGGTCATGCTTTGACCCTGGAAGACGGGCAGCGCTTTGCTGTGCTTCCCTGAGTAAGTTCCTGTTGCTATACTGTTCGTCGCTATACTGTTCGTCCAGGCTGCTAATCGGGGGGCTGCCATGATCCGTACCTTAACTGTCGCGATGGTTTTTCTGGCGCTGTTGGCGCCGCCGGCATCGGCTCAATACGCATTGGACAAGATGACCTGGAGGGAAGTCGAGTCAGCCCTCAAGCAAGGCGTTGACACCGCGCTCATTACCATCGGCGCCACGGAACAGCACGGACCGCACTTGGCGCTGGCGGCCGACGCCGCCACCGGTGACTGCCTGGCGCCGGAGATTGCGGAACGGGTGGGACAGGCCCTGTTCACCCCCAATATCCGACTGGGTATTTCTCCCCATCACATGCGCTTCCCCGGCACGATTACCGTGCGCGCCCCAATACTCAAAGACCTGGTTTACGAATACGTCCACAGTCTCGCCTGGCATGGATTCCGCCATATCGCCATTATCCCGACCCACGGCACCAACTTCGGCATGGTCGGGGAACTGGAGGAAGAACTGCGCGTGCTCTATCCCCATGTGAACATCTTTGCCTTCGCCGATGCCGACACCTTCCTGGGGACCCTGGCCGATACCTCAACGCGTCTGGGTATCGATCCTGTCGCCGCAGGCGGTCACGCCGGTCAGGCAGAGACGGCGTTACTGCTGGCCTGCCAACCGGAACTGGTCAATATGGCGCAAGCCGAGCCGGGTTATACGGGTGATTCCGCCACCATGGCCGAAAAGCTGAATCGAGACGGCACCCATAGCATCTCACCGATAGGCGTGCTGGGTGACCCCCGCGGCGCCGCGGCCGAAGCAGGCCGGGAATACCTGGACAGCCTGGCTGCACTGCTTGCCGACTATGTCATGGATCGGCGGGAGGGATGGACGCCTGAAATCCCGGGCGACCTGCCTTACGGCGGCCTGCCGGAGCCGGAAGGCGAGTTAGCGGACGCCGTCAGGGCGCGCCGGAGCGGAGACTTTGACGCGGCCCGGCAACTGTTGCAGGAGCAACTGCAGGAACAACCCGGGGATCCCCTGATTGTGCTGGAACTGGCCAGGATCGACACCCTCGAGGACAGGATTGATGCAGCCAGGAACAGCCTGGAGGCGTTACTTGCCGAAACAGCCGGCAATGAGATGCGGGAGAAAATTCACGACGAACTGGCGCTGATTTCCGCCTACCAGGGCAGGTTTGCCGAGGCTGCCGAGCACAAGCTGGAAGCCAAACGTCTCCGGGGTCTGCGTAACGATCCGGCGGGTGAAGGGCTCAAATTGTTCTACATCGCTTATTTCCAGGCCGAAACCGGCCGGGTCGATGCAGCGATCGAGAGTTATGGGCAGGCGCTGGAACTGGCGCGGGACCCGAGTGACATAAATCTTGATATTGAGCACCTGGTCGGCCTGGCCCTGGTCAAGAAGGGGCGGCTGCTCGATGCCGCCCAGCGCCTGCGGGTGATCGGTGATTCTGTGAGCGAGCCCGAATTCCGCTCTCATATCCGCCGCTTCTATCACCTGAACGGCGAAATCCTGCTGCGCCTCAACCGGCCGGAAGACGCGGCCATGAACTTCCAGGCTACCTTGAAAGTGTATGACCATCCCCTGTACCGTGAGAGCATGGCCCGGGCAAAGTGGCAGGCAGGAGACCTGGCGGGCGCCATCGCCGAACTGGAACGACTGGTCGCCCTTACCGATCCCAGGCTGGACATTCCCATCCATTATGTAAAAGCCCACTATCAACTGGGGCAGTTGCATGAACAGCAGGGTAACCGGGACCGCGCCCTGGATTGGTATCGCCGCTTCCTGCAATTCTGGGGGGCGAGCGATATGGATCTCGAGGAAGTACGGGAGGCGCGGAAAAAATTACCGGCTGATTGAAGAACCTCCTATTTATTTAGATGTGCCCCCCTCTTGAACACCAGATGTAATTACATTATGCTTACTTCAAATCGTTTTAATGTACAAGGTCACGCTCATGGCTCACTTGGTCAAAATTGGTAATTCACAGGGTATCAGAATTCCGAAACCACTCGTAGAACAAGCCCAGTTGGAAGGGAGAGAGCTTAAATTACAGGTAGTCAGCAACGGCCTGCTGGTTACTCCGAACAAGAAGGCAAGGGAGGGCTGGAAAGAATCCATTGAGGCGGCAATTGCCATACATGGTGTTGAGGCAATTGATAGTGAATGGCTGGATGCAACATTAACATCCGATGAAGAATTGGAATGGTAATGCCGGAAATCTCCCGCTTTGGGGTCTGGCTTGTAAAGCTTAATCCGACGAAGGGCAGGGAAATCAGTAAAACAAGGCCATGTGTCATAATTTCGCCCGATGAAATGGCTGCATTATCCACTGTGCTGGTAGCTCCGATGACAACAAAGGGTTTTCATTTTCCCAGTCGAGTCATCTGTGAATTTCAAGGGAAGAAAGGGATGCTCCTGCTTGATCAAATCAGGGCGGTTGATAAATCACGGTTAGTAAAAAAAATGGGTGTTATTGATGAGACTACCCGGAAGGAGTTGTGCAGGCGCCTCCAGGAATTATTTGCGTACTGAACCGCCTTTCCTCCAAAAAAACAAAACGATATTCCTATTTTTCCGGTGCTGCTACCCGACGACCTGGAGTGCCTGCATGGCGCGCTGGAACAGGGTTTTGCCCGCTTTCCCGAGGTGGCGGACGCCGGTATCAAGCGCGTGGTGGACGGGCCGTTTACCTTCTCACCGGACGGCAATCCGCTGGTGGGACCGGCGCCCGGACTCAGCAACTACTGGGTTGCCTGCGGCGTTATGGCCGGTTTTGCCCAGGGCGGCGGCATCGGCCTTACGCTGGCACATCGCTGCCGGAATTGCCTGTTTGTGATATACATCATGAAGCAGGGTAAAATCATTAGTCGAATAACTCGTAGTTGCAGACTGTAAATGAGGAGGGACCCCGGTAAATACCCCAATTGAAACACGTGAGCTATCAACCATGAACAAGACATACCCTATCCTTATTATATTCATGCTGTTTATCAGCAGTACGGCAGCGCCGCTATTAGCTGATGACGCAGCTTCCACAGAACATCTCAATTCCGGCAAGGTTTTCCCCGCCGGGCTCCCCCTGTCCGAAGCAGTGCGTGTGGGCGACACACTATACCTGTCCGGACAGGTCGGCATTGTCCCCGGCACCATGAATCTCGTGCCCGGCGGGCTGGAAGGAGAGACCCGGCAGACCATGGAGAACATCAAAACGAGCCTGGAAGCGCACGGCTATGCCATGAACGACCTCGTCAAGTGCTTGGTCATGCTGGCGGATATATCCCAATGGGCAACCTTCAACGAGGTCTACAAAACCTGGTTTGATGAGCGCTACCCGGCCAGGAGCGCATTCGGCGCCAACGGCCTCGCTATCGGCGCACAGGTGGAGGTCGAGTGTATCGCCGTTCGAAGTTGAGGCATCAGCCAACACACTTCAGCCCGCATTTCTCGCCTTTATGGCGTGAATACTGGTCTTAATCACGCCACATCCAGGCAAAAAGTGATTCTGTGGCACACTTCACAGTATTCTGATCTCATTGCCCAGGAAATCGAAATGAAATTATTGAAGCCCAATTATCCTGTCCGAGTTTTCATATTTTCCGTAGCACTCGTTATTTGCCCCGTCTTCGCGGATGAAGATCCGATGTCGCCGATGTACGACATGGAGCGGTCGGAACCAAGAGTGGATTTATCGGCCCGGCCATTGGCCGGTAAAGTCATGCGGTACGGTTATCACACCTTCTGGGAGGTAAACAAGGACAAAGGCGTGCAGGGTGCGCCGGCGGCAATGGTGCACGACCTGTTTTTTTACGAAGACGGCGAGTGCGAATGGTTTGCGCACGATATTTTCGCCGGCGAGCATGCGCGGCAACCATGCGGCACGGTCAGGATTGCAGAGAACATATACCAGGTCAGTTGGCTCGAGCCTGCGACCAGACAGGTCGTCACCCAGGTTATCAACCTGAATACCTGGACAATAAACTCCAGTTTTCATTTCAACAGCGGCAAAGGTCTGGCGCTTTGGCAGGGAGAGATATTCCTGTTCGGTGACATTCCGGATGATCCGCCTTTGACCGTGCCGGCAGATTAGCTTCGCATGGCCTTCATTTTGGGAGCAGGCCAGAAGAGAACCTGTGCTTAAAGAATAGTCGCTTCGAGCCACTGTTGTTCAAACAGGATGCATCTCCTCACGGATAACCCGGCGCAGAGTACTTTCGAGCGGTTCGCCCTGACGCTGTACGTGATGGCGCAGCGTGTCATTTATCAGGGATTGATAATTTCCTCCACCCCGTACCTGATCTTTAAACCATTGGATAATATCGGGGTCAAGTCGGATGGTAATACGTTCTTTCGTGGTTTTAACTACTGCCCCGCGTCTGCCTTCACTGAAATCATAATTGTCTCTCATCGTATCAAACCTCATATTGTCTTCGCTCTTGTTTGTTTGCTTTACGCGCCGAGATAAGACGAATAATATCACCCGCCCGTTGCATACTGACAACTACCAATACTTGTAGATTGAAATCCATTCCAATTGTGATAAGCCGTTGTTCATTGATAGAGTCAGGGTCTTCAACAGTCATTGCCCGTTCATCATAGAAGACCCCTACGGCATCAACAAAATCCACCCGATGTTTAATGAGGTTGGAGTGGCGTTTGTTTTCGTCCCATTCAAAGCCCATGACTATTTGTATGCCAAATGTGCATATATGTCAAGTGGAAATTCAGCTCTGCAGAGGATATCAGGGTCAGGTCACACAATGCACCCCGAAGAAATGTTTGACTGCCGCGGTGAAACTGGTCTGGTATTCGTAGCCGACTGTCTGCCCCACGTCCGTAATGGACATTTCCGTGGTCTGCAATAATTCCAGTGCTTTCTGCATGCGGTGATGATTTCCGTCTATCCTCGCTCAATACGGTTCTGGCCGATGCGGAATAGTTCCTGTCGGTATTGATTTGGATGTCCTGCATAAACCCCACCTCGATCATCCTGAAAACAATGAACGTTAACAACATGCTACATTATCTGAAAATCCCTGACAGGAAAATACCGGCCCAGAGAATATCAGCCATGACACTCACAGAACGCAGCAGTTCAATAAAACTCCTGGTGGGAATTGGCTTCGGCATGTTCCTGGGTGTGCTCAGCGCCAATTCCATACCGGTGATGATCGGCGCCCTGATCGACGACCTGTCCATGAGTGAAGCCGAAGTCGGGGTGCTGGGAACAATAGAATTGCTGGCCGTGGCGCTCGCGGCCCTGGCCGCGACGCCGTTGGCCGGAAAAGTGTCCAACAGGAGACTGGCGCTATGCGGCTGCCTGCTCGCAATCACTGCGCAATTTCTCAGCGCGGCCGTGGACAGCCTGTACCTGTTAGCCGGTTTGAGATTCATCGCCGGCGCCGGACTCGGCCTGGCTTATGCGGCCGCCGCCATGGCTGCCGCGGCGGCCGCCAACCCTGACCGGGTGCTGGGTTACGGTGTGACCGCGGGGTTGCTGGCGATAGTTGTCCTGCTTCCCGGCCTGGTCAAGGTAATAACGGCTGCCGGCTACAAGGGCGGGTATGTCGCCCTAGGTGTGCTGGTTATTTTTCTGTTGCCTGTGATGGGCTGGCTGGACCGGGGAACAGTACGCCCGCAAGAGCCGAGCAGGGCGCCGGCATTGCCGGGGCGACCCCTGGTCGGCCTGTTGCTGTGCATAGCCTTGTTCAACATCGGTTCCGGCGCCATCTGGAGCTTTTCCGAGCGCATCGGCCAGCAGGCGGGTTTATCTCTCGAGGAGACAGGTTTCATCATTGCCGCCGGCGCCTTCAGCGGCGTGGCGGGGTCCCTGTTTGCCGGGTGGCTGGGCGACAGGTGGGGGCGCAGGCGGCCCGTGCTCACTGCCCTGGTCGTGGCGGGACTGGGGTACATGATCCTGGCAGGAGCGGCGGACAGATCAAGCTATATCACCGGCGTCAACCTTTACTGGGTGACGTACATGTTCCTGTTGCCTTTAATGATTGGCGCCGGCGCGGCCATGGACGCCGGCGGCCGCGCCGCCACTCTGGCTGCCGGGACCATCTCGCTTACCTTTGCAATCGGACCCGCTTGCGGCGGTTATATTGCAACCTGGTTCTCTTACGCAGCCATCGGCTGGTTTTCCTGTGCCCTGTGCCTGCTGGCCGCGCTGGCGTTTATCCTGGTCAGACCGGCGGATACTTCAGCCTATTGACAACGTGACAAAGCCGAAAGTTAACAGATAGCGTAACTACTCTCCCCTTTCCCGCCGGCGCCGGTCGGACCGGTGGGGTCAGAGTAAAATTGCTGTTATCGGGGTCGATGGCAAGGTCGGTGGTGATTTTACTCTGACCCCGGCATTCAACGGGAACTGCCGGGTCAGGGGGCGAGTAGTTACCAGATAGCGTTTAAATACCAGCGTATAAACGTCGCAACCTTCCCTTCATGCAGGGAATAAGGGCCGGGCCGGTAACGGCTGGACATGATCCCGGCGTTATTGTCCTCGGTGATTTTCTTGTCCTGTTTTGTTGTCACGTCCCAGACCCAGGCCAGGTTTTCCGGGTCGTAATCCACGCCTTCCTGGGCATCCTTGTGCACCAGCCAACTGAACTGCACGTCGGTATTGACGGTATCCCGTGGCGTGAAGCGCACCATGAGCGCAAAATCATTGAACGCAAGGATGTAATTGGTCGGATTAAAGACGAACGCGGTTTCGCCGTTGTCGTACTCCCTGAATTTACCCATCAGTTTTTTGCAGCCGGGCTTGCCGTCCCGGGTCTCCGAGGCAAAGTTGCGGTCATTGATCGGGACTCTTGATAGCTGTGCAAAATCAATGGAATACTCATCCCGTTCAAACTCAGGGACGGGGTGGCCCATAGCCAGAGTCTTTTCCGTCCAGTCATCCAGTATGGGCTGGTATTTCTCCACGGCTTCCTGCGGGCCTGACCCCGGGCCCGCGCCCAGCGCCAGCAACTGGTCCCGGGGATGGACGCTGCAATATTCCGGGTGCGCCGTGGCGCAGTGGTAGCATTCCAGGAAGTTTTCCACCACCAGTTTCCAGTTGCAGCGGTTCGGGTAATCGCGCTTGATGGCAATTTTAGCGTCCTTGAAACCGTGAAATTCCAGCATTTCATCGAAGGGGGCATACTCCTCGGCAAAATCGGGTGGGGCATCGACGGACAGACACACGAAGATCAGGCCGTGGTACACGGTGACGTGGCACTTGTGCAGGTTATGTTGTGCCCTGTCGAAACCGTCCGGCATCAATTGCGGCGGACGCAGTGCTCCGTCCAGGTCATAGGTCCAGGCGTGGTAAGGGCAGGTGAGCAGCCGCTTGTTGCCCTGCTGTTCCAGGCAGATGCGCGAACCGCGATGCCGGCAGACGTTGAAAAAAGCATTAATCCTGTTTTCGGACTCACGCATGATGATGATGGTCTCATCGCCAATGCTGAACAGGAAATAATCGCCCTTGTTTGGAATGCGTGATTCATGGTCCACCAGCAACCACCTGCGTGACAGCAAACGCTCCATGTCGCGCGCAAACACCTCCGGTGACTGGTAAAACGACTGTTCCAGGGAATAACCGTCCCGGTAGTCTGCTATCATGCGGTCGATATCGGTCATTTTTGCGATCATATTGCGTAATTATAATTTTGTATCTACAATAACGCCATGCGTTTTGAATGGAATCACGAAAAAAACCGAATAAACAGGGCAAAGCATAATGTCTCTTTCGAGACTGCTTGCCTGGTTTTTGACGATCCCTATCATATCAGTATACCGGACCGCCGCATCATTGGTGAAAAGCGTTGGCAGACAATAGGCATGGCAGGCGGCGCAGTGCTGCTGCTTGTTGCCCATACCGTAGCTGAAGGACAACGCGATGAAACCATACGCATTATTTCTGCCAGAAAGGCGACAAAAACAGAAAGATACATTTATGAACAAACTTTCAGAAAAGCAAAGAACAGAAATCGATAAGCTGGGATCAATGGCTGAAACTGATATAGATACCTCAGATATACCGGAAACGGCGCATTGGGAAGAAGCTGTTATGGGTAAATTCTATCGACCGATAAAAAAACAGGTATCTATACGTCTGGATGCTGATATGCTGGAATGGTTCAGAGTCCAGGGCGGCAAGTACCAGACTCATATCAACCAGGTTCTACGCAGCTATATGGAAGCTAACCAAGTGAGAAATAAACATGTTGAATCTTGAACCTTACTGGTTGCCCTATACGGCCAACCGCGCCTTCAAGAGCGGCCCGCGCATCATCGAGTCCGCGCAGGGGTTTTATTACAAGACCCGGGACGGGCGGACTGTTCTGGATTCCTTCTCAGGGTTATGGAGCACCGGCTTGGGCCACTGCCATCCCAGGATCGTCAAGGCAGTGCAGGAGCAGGTTGCCAAACTGGATTATGCCGCGGCGTTTCAGGTGTCCCATACCGGGGCCTTCGAGTTGGCGCAGAAGGTCGTCGATTTTGCGCCGGACGGGTTTGACCACGTGTTCTTCACTAATTCCGGTTCGGAGGCCGTCGATACTGCGTTGAAGATAGCGCTGGGCTGGCACCGGGTGCGGGGTGAGGGCACGCGCATTAAACTTATCGGGCGCGAGCGGGGTTATCACGGCGTCAATTTTGGCGGGATGTCGGTAGGCGGCATTCCGGGAAACCGCAAGATGTTCGGCAACGCCATGCTGCCTAACGTGGACCACTTGCCGCACGTCCTTAACCTGGAACATAACGCCTTCAGCAAAGGGCAACCCGCATGGGGCCGGCACCTGGCCGATGAACTGGAACGCATTGTCGCGTTGCATGACGCGGAAAATATTGCAGCGGTCATTGTGGAGCCGGTATCCGGCTCAGCCGGTGTGCTGGTTCCTCCCCTGGGTTACCTGGAACGCCTGCGGGAAATCTGCACCCGGCACGGCATCCTGTTGATCTTCGATGAGGTGATTACCGCGTTTCACCGCATCGGCAGGCCGTTCGGCTGCCAGCGTTTCGGCGTAATGCCGGACATCATCACGACAGCCAAGGGGATCACCAACGGTGTCATTCCCATGGGTGCGGTGCTGGTCAGCCGGGAGATTTACCAGAGTTTCATGAACGGCCCCGATTACGCCATCGAATTTTTCCACGGCTATACCTATTCAGGCCATCCGGTCGCCGCCGCCGCAGGCCTGGCCGCGCTGGATATTTATATCGAGGAAGATATCGGCGCCAGAGTAAGAGAGCTTGAGCCAATTTTCGAGTCCGCGCTGCATGACTTGCGGGACGCTCCCCACGTCATAGACATACGTAATTTCGGCCTGATGGGCGCCATCGAACTGGCCCCGCGCCCCGGCGCGCCTGGCGCCCGGGGAATGGAGGCCCACGTCAAATGTTTTGAACAGGGACTGATGGTGCGCCACGGCATGGATACGCTGGCATTCTCACCGTTTTTAACGTTCACGCCGGACCTGCTTGAGCAGACCTTCGATACCGTGCGCAAGGTGCTCGATACGATTGATTGAGCCTGTAAATGTGGGAGGTCAGAGTAAAAATTCTCACTTTCCTGGGTCCACTTTCCGGGGTCAGAGTAAGAAATTCGTCAGAATTTTTACTCTGACCCCAAATATCCCAAATATCCCAAATATCCGTTCAGCATCAACTCATATCCAGAGCCTGGCTGGCTGCGCGTGTGCCTTCTTCCGCGGCCGTTGCCCAGAGTTGCGCGCCGGTGAGTTCGGAGTGGCCAAAGGAGATGCGGCCGTGGGGTTCGCGGATGACGTCGCTGGCGGACGGGTCGCCGTGTTTGCCGTAGTAAAAACCGGGGGGTGACACCACGTAGGCGTGGCCCCAACGGTTCGAGATGATGCCGGCGATGTCGCGTTTGGCATCGAAGCCGTATTGGGAAAACATCTTCGTGAACTGTTCCCGCACGCCCCGCTCCACGTCGGCATAGGACAGCGCGAATAACTGCATACGGGCCGTGGCCGCCTGCTGCGGCATGGGGATGCCGGGGTTGCAGAACGAGTTGTACATGGTGAGCACCGTAGGTTTGTTCGGGTCCAGCGGCATGGGTTCCTTGCCGTCAATCAGCATCTGCCGGCGCAGGCTGAAGAACCAGCCGTAACCCTCGAACCAGCGTACTGCAGTAGCCCCCAGTTTTTCCAGGAACTTCCAGTTGCGCAGCGCCACGTTGATGGTGTGCATGGGCGCGTGGTGGAACGTGGCCATGGCCTCCAGGTACTCCGGCGGCAGGTCCTTGCACACCAGCCGGTTTACCCACTGGCCGCTGGCCATGACAACGTTTTTCGCCTTCACCTTGTGCAGCTTGCCGTCCTTGTAATAGATGACGGACACGCTTTTTGCGGAGTGCGGGGAACCGTCGTGCATGACGCCCGCCACGGTGGCGGACAAACGCATACGGGTCGGCTGGTTGGTCCGGTCCAGTTCATCCCAATTGATACCGTTGAACAGCACCGCGGACAGGGAGTGATCTCCCTTGATGGCGCCGGGGATCATGGCCTTGACGAAATGCCTGGCGATGCCGGTGTTGCCGCCGGGGAAACTGGCCAGGTAAACGTATTCGGACGGGTCTTCCAGGCCGGCAAAACGCTTGTAGGTAAGCACGCCCGGCTGCACAAACTCGTAGGCGGAATAGGCGGAAATCACGTCCGCGCCCAGGCCGCAACCCATGGCCGCGGTCTGCGGGTTCAGGTAGGGCGTCACGTCTTTGGAAACACCCACGTAACGGGTCAGGAATTCTTCGTAAGTCATGGTGTCCAGCCAGTGGTGCCAGTCATCCTTGCGGTACGGTACGTCCTTGTACAGTTCCATCTGCATCAGGTCACGCTTTAAGCTGTCTGTAATCGGGGCATCCCCGAACGCGCGGTTCCAGGGGTCCAGCACCATACCGTGGCTGTCGTAGTAATGGGCCAGGTCCGCGTGCTCCCAGGCGATATGCATGGGGCTGTACACGTCGCGCGGGATGTTCAGGTCCTTATCCAGGTTCCTGGCGGCCTGGTATTTGAAGTCCTGCGGCAGTCCCAGCTTGTCCCAGTAATCGTGGTGCCAGCCGATGGGCCGGGTGCGGTTGGGTGGGAACACGCTGCCGTTCGAGCCCTGGGGCCCCCACAGGTGCACGCCGTCCACCTCGAATTCGTTCTGCTTGGCCTCGCCGCCGAACATGGCATGGTTATCCATGATCAATACCGGGGCGTCCGGTCTGTCCTCATGGTAACGGTACGCGGCTGCCAGCCCGGCAAAGCCGCCGCCGACTACCACCAGGTCGTAAACCTCGCCGGAATCAACCGCATCGGCGAACATCTTTTCATACGCCCCATTACGGATGCCGTGACCGTCGTTCATCACCTCGTGGGTGTTGCCGTTGGCCTTGCTGTAATCACCGATGCCGCCGGGTCCGGTCCAGTCGGGACCGACGCCGGTGAGGGGAATATCCAGCGTCTGGGCGTTGGCATTGCGCATCAACCCCGGCGCGCTGGCATACAACAACCCGGCGCCGGTACCGAGCAACGTGCTGCCGATAAAATCCCGGCGGGTGATATCGGCGTCAAAGCCAAGCAGTTTGTCTTCACGGGTGTTGTGCGGTTTTGTCATGTCGTTCCTAATTCTCAATTCTTCTGCATCTTATCCCGAAATGCCCCAGGCGACAACTGGTGCTGCTGCTTAAAGCGTTTGTTGAAATGGGCGGTGTCCTGGAAACCCCAGTAGAAGGCGATATCGGAGATTTTCCTGTGTTTCATGTGCGGATTCGACAGGTCACGGGCGCACAGGTCCAGGCGCTGGTGGAAAATGTACTGTTTGACCGTATCCTCATCCTCGTTGGCATTGAACAGCCAGTGCAGGTAACGGGGGGACATGCCGCCGGCCTTGGCGATCAGGGCCGGGGACAGCTCAGGGTCGCGGATGTTGGCCCGGATGTATTCCTTGATATAGCGTAACTGGGTGACGCGCAGCGGGGTCGGATCATCCGCGCTGCCCATCTCCAGCGCATTGACCAGCACGCCGATGGTCGCATCGACCAAGGCATGGTTGTCCTTGCAGCCGCCGTCGAAGACCGAATCGCGCAGTGCTTTGATATGGTTGGTCAGTAACAGGCCGCTGTTTGATTGCCCATCCAGGGAGTGGCGAATGGAGAACCAGGAGCGGGGCAGCCAGGATTGAAAGCGCGGCAAGGGCAGCATCACGGAGATCTTGTGCAAGCGGTTCTGCACCTGGAACGTCATGGGCCGGGTGCTGTCCCAGATCAGGAGATCGCCTGCTTTCAGCAGGATGTCCTCGCCGTTGAAGTTGATATATTCCCGGCCAGCCAGTACCGCCTGTATGGTCAGGTTTTCCAGGCCGTCGGCGCGGATATCGGCGCGGGTGCGGGTCGCGCCGCACGGGTCGCAGGTGCATTCAATGACCTTCAGCAAGGTGTCGTCGTAATGCTTGACGCGGCTGAAGAAGTCGGGCGCCGGCGCCCGGTCCATTTCCCAGCGGCCATACGCCTCATTGAGAACGGTTGCCCAGGCATCGAAGCGGTCGCTCTTTGCCAGGCTGTCCGTGGACCAGGTATTGACGCACGATTGTAAATCAGTCTCTGCCATTTGGACACTCATAGTCCTGATTTTAACCCGTTTTTGTCCAAAACCAAACTAAAGTCAAGAGTTTGACCGGCAACAGCCCCTGTTCCGGGGTGATTGCACGTTCAGACAGCTACAGTTTCACCGGTAAACAAGCCGGTTAGCGTATTATCCAGTACACTCACTTGACTAAAATACAACAAAGGAAGCTCTGATTAAGTCAGAGCTTCCCCAATATAGATGTCAGCAACGGGGGTAAGTACATGAACAGATACCATTTCAGCGGCGCTGCGTTGGCAACGACAATGCTGGCAATTACGTTGCTCACACCGGCGGGAGCGCTATTGAGCAGCCAGGCAGCCATGGCGCAAGGCGATACACTGCTTGAGGAGATCATCGTCACTGCCCGCAAGCGCGAGGAAAACGTGCTGGAGATTCCCGAATCCCTCACCACGTTCACCGGGAGTATGGTGGAGAGCGCCAATATCAACGGCCTGGAGGATATCGGACTGCTGGTGCCTAACCTGTGGATGAGCCGGCGCCTGGACGGTTATCCCAATGTCTCCATTCGCAGCCTGGGGGGCTTCGGCAACACCCAGGGGGCCGGGTTTTACCTGGATGACGTGCAGTTGTTCGGGGACGCCTCGTCCCGCTTCGGCAATTTTGAACGGATCGAGGTGTTGAAAGGACCGCAAGGCATTCTCTATGGCGGCGCCAACATCGGCGGCGCGGTCAAGTTTGTGACCAGACGGCCGGACCCGGAAGCCTTTTCAGGCCGGGTTAAAGCCAAGGCCGGTGAAGATAATTACTATGACGGTGAGGTCGAGTTGAATGTGCCGCTGGGTAATGATTGGGCGCTGGCGCTGTTCGGATTTGCCATGACCGATGATTCGTACCTGGTCAACCCCAACACGCCGCGCCTGAACGGCGGCGTCCCGAACAATGATCCCGACGTGGGGCACACGGAGAAATACGGCGTGCGCGCGGCCCTGGCCGGCGCTATCAGCGAGCAGCTTTCGCTCTACGCGACCCTGCGTTACAACGAGTATGACGGTCCCAACAACATCTGGAACCGGGAGCTGAGTGGTGATCTCACCCATACCAATGTCATCGACACCAGCTACAATGCGGGCCACCAGCGGGAAACCGTCGCCGGCAGCATAGAACTGACCTATGATTTCGGCAACTTCGATGCGACCTATCTTACTTCGTACACGGACACGGACTCATACCGGGAGACCGACCTGGATATCGACCAGGAGTTCGTGCTCGACCTGACCCGGTCATGGCCGGTCGAGGTATGGACCCAGGAATTGCGCTTTACCTCCACGGATGACAGTCCCTTGCAATGGCAGGCCGGCGCCTACTACCTGGACTGGAAGCGGCACAAGTTCGGGGAACTTCCGGTTCCCCTGGGCTTTTGCTATTTCCTGGATAACGCCTGTGAGGATGCGGTTGATGGATTTCCACCACCGTACTACAGCGAGTTCCATGGTTACCAGGTTCCACCGTCCGGCGACGAGGAAGTCATCATTGCGGTAGTCCCTTTCGAGAACCTGCGCGAAAAACGTGAACAAATAGCAGGTTTTGCCAACCTGAGTTATCGCATCGG
>LXNI01001534.1_pt1 | contig 19405 bp, 11 predicted proteins | sample 809091 | NCBI WGS metagenome assembly LXNI01 (sample SAMN04870527, study PRJNA318959) | sponge metagenome | biome: 01000161; feature: marine sponge reef; material: water | host: Sarcotragus foetidus | place: Greece: Milos, Mediterranean Sea | collected 2013-05-29 | depth 5-7 m | reverse complement strand
AAGGATGCGCTGGATGTCGGGGAGATCGAATCCAAGATCCTTGAAGGGATAGACCGGTGTGATGTTTGGCTTCTCGGACAGCACGACCGGCTTGCTGCCCGATCCCGTGTAGCCCTTTCTTTTCTCGTCGGCCCGGATCGCAATGTACGAATACGCGCGATCAGATCCGATATGGCGCTCAAACGGATGAATCTTGAGCATTCTCGTGCACCACCGACTGCGCGGACTGGGCAGGAATCCGGCGAAGTGCTCGAACAGGACAACGTCGAAGGCCGTGCGACCGGGCTTCTCCGGAACATCCAGCAGTTCGAGTGCCGAGACGCGCTTTACCGAAGCATCCAAGACATGCTCCAGCCGGTCGAAGTAGGCGTACGTCTCCGGGAGCTCGGCGCCAGTGTCCGAAAACACGTATTCGAACGGGACCTGCGGGTGGTTCTGGGACAGATGTACTGCGAGCGCGGTGCTGTCCTTTCCGCCGGACAGTGGCACGACATGCCGCGCACCGCTGTCCACCAGGGCAACATCCAAGTCAATTGGTTTGATCATTGCTGGACCTCCAACTCGCAGGGCTGAAACCTACGCTTCTCGACTTCAGGCATGGCGCAGAATCTCCTCGAGCTCGCGAATCCGGGCATGCACGAGCGGGGCAATTGATGGACGATGGCTCGCCGATGAGAGCGCAGCGTCCTCGATCCGGGACTTGCATTCCCGGAGGAGCATTCCGAACTGGTCCACAGTCGAGTCTTGCCATCGTTCAAGACCCACTTGGAGCAGAATCGAGCTTAGCCTCCGAACCAGGCTCTGGGGCGTATATCGGCCATTGAGCGTGTCGAGTGCCGTGCGCAAGACTGCTTTATCCGTCATCCTCAGGTCGGCGCGTGCCTGCAGCTCGCTTACGTCAAGGCAGCGAACCCAACTCTCGACGCGAGCCAGCGCATCTCCGCTGGAGTCGATGGACAGCGTCTCGGTGACAGCTCCAATGGCAAGGTCCGTGTAGCCTTCGATTAGTCCGTCGACCTCGTTGCGGACCTGCTCGATGACCGCGACAGTCTGGCGATGTCGCCCTTTGCCTCTCGCGTTGCCGAATGCGTTAGGCAGGTCCACCAAGAGGAGGTCGCCCGGGTCCGTTGAGTCCGCCAGCAGCCGGAAAAACGTGCGAGTGTCCTCGGAGAGAAGCGAGGAGCGCCACGCGCCCGCCGGAACCGTCGCCTTCCAAGTGTTGAGGGCGTCCGAGGCGAGACGAACAAGCTCCTCCTCGTCGATGTGTCGTGGTCGGGCATGCGTGAACAGATAGGTCAGGTCGGCCAAGTACGCAACCGTTGATTCATCGACTTCGTACACGGTGAACGTATGGCGGTCTGGCTCCTCAAACATGTTGCTGGCCTTGTAGCCGAGCAAGTCAATAACGTACACGCCATCAGTCCGGACGCTGACAGCCCGTGCGAATGCTCGATACCCTGCCATTACGACCACTGGCATCACCCCCATCGGCATGCCGATCGGCGGGGCCTTCAGCTCCGACACCAGTCCAGACAGTGACTTCGGCGTCTCAGACGGTTTCTGGAAGAACTCTCGAATGATTTCCCAGCAAAGCGCGAGTGCGGTGCATCCGATCTGCTTGGGGTTCGCGAACCTACCCGTAGATTCGGTAGAGAGGTGAAGCCCGGTCCGTTCCAGCACCGTCCGATAGACTGACGCTTCGGCCGAATTGTCTCCGAATCGATACCCGAGTCGTGGTTCGTGGCCCTTTTCCATGACACGCAGGATCAGCCGAACTCTGGCGGTTCGCATCTGCCGAGACGGCTGATTGCGCATCAGCTGGTCGTTCGCGATCGTCGGCGTTGATGGGTACCAGGTGTCCATGAGGCGCGAGACGGCCACTCCGGCAGGGGTTTCTGGAGTGACCGGTAACCTCGCTCCGGCGGCGAACCAAGTCGTGTCGGGCGAGCGATCACTGAGCAGCCGGTGCAGCACCGTGTCCAACTGCCCGCGAGCCACGGCCAAGAGGTCGTCGATTTCCTGGCTGACTAGCGGATCCTCACCGAGAATTACGTCGTCCTTGCGCAGCGCCAGCAGGGCTTCGACCTCTAGGGCTGCATCTGTGATTGGAATGGGTTGATTCGGAATCACGAATACGATTTGCCCGCTGGCATCGGCCCATCCGCTCTTGACGTGCGCTGTGACCTGCGACAGGATTTCTGTTCGCTCGGCCAAAACGTAAAGGACACGCCCCCAAGGCGCTTGGTCGAGGCAGCGGTCTTGCGGCGTGATTGCGTCGAGCACTGCGGCTGCGGTGGCGTAGCTGCCTGTTAGGTAACGCGCGGTCCCGTACTCCTCGTTGTGCCTCGACGGCCGGACGAATGGTGCGGAATGGTGCTGCTCCAAGAACGGGATGAGCTGAAAACTGTCGCGTCGTCGCGCTCGAATGTCACGAATTCTGGTCGCAAGGTCCACATCGGCGCCACACCAGATCGAAACGTCGTCGTGGTTACGCCGGTGAATTAACAACTTGCCGTCGATCAATGACTGGACCGTATCGGCCGCCGTCGTGATGCCACACCCGTGCCTGCTGGCCAGGGCGAGTTCGAGAGCCTCGCGGGAGAGGCGCCTGCGTTCGCCATCCGTGCCCAGTTGGAACAGGCAGGCCGCCGTGAGTGCCTCGTGCGCAAACGACCCGTTCGCCCTGCTTAGCGCGTTTTCAGTCTCGACCCAGCGACGATGCGTGCCACCGACGCCGACATCATTGCGCATCGTGTCCGCGAAAGCCCGATAGACCTCGACTGTTCCGACGGATGCATTGAGCTGAGCCTCCTCGATGAGAGAGAAGAGACTGCGCTCGTTCTGCCCGATTCGTGCTACGACCCGTGGCAAGCTTTGAAGCGCTGCCGCTGTGACTGGGTCGGCCTTGCGCAGTATTCGCTGAACCTGCTTGGTGCTCCGCTCGCTGTCGAACCAGCGTGCTTTGACGGCGCGGTCTGCAATTTGACGAAGCTTCGCTGCGGGCGTGACTGGAAACTTGGCCGGGCGTTTGTCCTCAACGACCTCCGCGATTAGGTTGTACAACTCGCGACTATCCTCAAGGAAGTGAACATGCCGAAAGCGCCCTTCCACCTTGCGCCACTCGCCCCGCGTGGTTTGGTTCAGACCGCCCGCGTACGCGAGCAGGCTCTGATGCATCAGTAGCACGAGGCTTGCGGAGGGATGCGTCGCCCGCGACGTCCACTCGGCGATGGTCTGGACTGCTTGGAGGGCGTGGGTCTGACCTTCCGCGATCAGCCCTTCGATATGTCGGCCGAATTCGTCCCAAACGATCGCAACGTGATCCGCGTCACTGTCGGAAAGTAGATCTAGTGCATCTGAAAGATTGGCATCGGGATTAGAAACTGGTCTCTCCGGTGCGCTCCCAGTCGGGGGGGGGGGATTACTAGGCGCTCTAAGCAATGCACCTGCTAGGTCACGCTCGTAGCCTGCCAAGACGACGGACCGGCCCCATGCCCCTGATCGTCCGCGTTCGACGACCTCTTCGCATAATTCGCCGTCGATCATGCTCAGTCGCTGGATCACTGGCTGAAGAGCAGCTCTAGCCGCTGGGTCGTTCCTCACGATGAGAGTGCCCACGCCTGCTGCGAGCGACTTGCCACTGCCATACGCGGCGACTGCCATCGTTGCGTCAGCTTCCATCACCGAGCGCACAACGGCTAGCGAGCGACTCGTCGGGCGATAGTGGGATAGCCGCTCCGGCACCGCCAAGTCGTATCGGAGGTTGACCGAACGTAGCAGCATGGGAGGGGTTACGCGGCCACCGCCGCCCTGCGAATCCGGTCAAAGTGACGCTTGAGCCACCATTCAGGCCGGTGATCTGGAAGGACAAGCGTTCGCTCCGAACCAAGTAGGTCAATCCGCACGTCGGGACGGTAGATCCCACTCGCGGTCTCGGCTAGTTCCTCGATCTGGCCGCTGCTTAGACCAAACACTCGTGCCGGCCCGTTGCGCTGGCCCATCAAACTCGAGAGCTGCACCCGGTTGCCACCTGCGACATTGGATGCACATGCCAAGAACACCTCGACTGGAATTGCATCCATAGGTCGCGTTTTCTCTAAGCGCTCTGAGTCCCGATGCACCGTCACTAGGCCGAGTTCCCGCAACGGACATGCCGTTGCGTCTTCTGGGTCGGATACTGATCCACGCGTCGCTCCGTACGCTTGGAGCACACAGGCGACGTCTCGCTGCGCCATCTTGATGCTGGGCGGGTTCGGGGCAGATCGTTGCGCATGCTCTCGAAACGCATTGACGCATGTTGGCCTGTCGAAGTGACGCTCATGGAAGTCGTTGAAGAACCACCCCCAAACGCTTTGGGCTCGTCGTGCCAAGGCCATGTGCAGGAACCACCAAGTTGCCGGATACTCAAAGTGCGGATCCAAACGCCCCAGTACCGTGCCAAATTCTGAGATGCGCCAGATCTTTCTTCTGCGAGAGCCTCCCAAAGCGGCGGAAGTGGTTCCATAGTCTGCGTCAGCAATTCCAGTGGCTTCGAGCCAGAACTGTAGCGACTTCGCCATATTGCTGCCCAGTCCAAGGAGGTCCGCGACTTCGGTGTCGGCTCGGTAATAGCCGTCAGTCCGCAAGCACCACAGACCCTTTCCGAGCCATCCATAGCGGACGGGAAAGGTCTCGTGGCGCCCGTACTCGAATCGAGGGATACCTTTCGACACCATGCTTAACGAAGGCCCTCCACTAGATTTGCAACCATTCTTGCTGCGACTTCCGCCTCGTCGCACGTGTTCAGCACCGAAAAGGAGAACCGAACGCTGGACTGTGCATCGTCTTCGGAACGGCCCATTGCACGAAGCACGTGAGACGGCTCGGGCCGACCCGACGAGCATGCCGACCCTTGAGAGCATCGTACACCTTGTTGGTCGAGTAGTGCCACTAGAACTGAACCGTCGACGTTTGGGAACTGCATGTTAGTAGTGTTAGGTACGCGTTCAGATTCGAGGCCGTTGATATACACATCGGGAACAAGGTTCCGAATTGCAGATTCGAATAGGTTCCGCATGGTCCGCATTCTCTCGACATCACTCTCGAAGCCCTTGACCCTTGCCTCCACGGCCGCGGCCATGCCAGCCGCTCCCGCAACGTTCTGTGTTCCGGAGCGTCGGCCCGTCTCTTGGCCGCCTCCAATGACCAATGGAGCACATTGGCGTACCGACCCAGCGGTATAGGCCAGCACCCCGGTTCCCTGCGGGCCATGCAACTTGTGACCGGAAAACGTTACCGCAGAGATGCCTGCAAGCGCAGGCGTAGCGATGCGACCCGCAGCCTGCGCAGCATCGATGTGCAAGAACGCATCCGGACGGCTGGACAGAATTACCTCAGCGATGTCCGCGATCGGTTGCACGACGCCAGTCTCGCCACTCGCCCATTGCACCGATGCTACGACATTGGAGGATGCCCTCATGAGCGCACGGCGAAATGCATCTGGGTCCGCCCGCCCATCTGCTCCCACCGGAATGAGTGTCAACGCAGCACCACGGTCTGCAGCGCGGCGGGCGGGCTCCAGTGTTGCGGAATGCTCGACCTCCGTGACGATGACCGTGCTCCCGCTCGCGGCACCAGCTAGCACGGCGTTGCTCCCCTCGGTGCCTCCTGAGTTCAGGACAACATCTTCCGGGTGTATTCCGGGGAAAAGTGCACTGGTTGCGTCCCGCGCTCGTGCCAGTAACCGTCGGCTCGGCACGCCCCTAGCGTGCTCGCTCGAAGGGTTGCCCCAGCAATCTTGCATCGCCGCACGAACGGCAGCGATCGTGTCGTCCAGCGGGCGTACGGTCGCATTGGCATCGAGATAGATCTCTTGGGGATGAGTCATCGTCGGCTGATGCCGTCACTTCCATTCTTGCTCCACTAAGTCTACCTAACGTCTTCGAGACCATACGCGTTCTCGTCTATTGGCCTTGAATAGTTGGCTGCTACCCTCCGCCACGGGATCTGCATTTTCCTGCCGACCACGGAGGGGCGATGCCGAGCGCATCGCGGCCCTGACGGACGCTGAATCATGTTCTATGTGAAGCGGTCTAAATCGTGTTACGAAATTGCCACGCGCAGCGCGAATGATGGACACTAGGGACGAGGGTACGGCTGGGCCGGTTCCGCCTCAGATTTGTGCCACTGCGTATTTCGTCGTGATTAGAGGCTGGCCGAGCTTGTTCTCGCTGCTGCTCTTGTGGGCAGTTGCGGGGCCCCTGCTCGCGGATCAGTCGCATTTGCACGGCCAAATTGGTGGCGTGGTTCGTGACGCATCTGGGGGGCCAGCGAGCGCCGCCACTGTCACGCTTTCGCACTTGCCGAGCGGCGCATCGATCTCCGTTCAAACTGACGAGGCGGGAGCGTACGCGGCCACGGGACTGCTTGGCGGTCGGTACGCAATCCGTGTTGAATCCAGCGGTTACACGTCCTTTGTCCGCACGGGTATCGACTTAGGCGAGGGACAGATTTACAGGCAAGACGTGATCTTGGTGGGTGCCGGCTCGACCGCGGTCGAACTCGCGGGGGCGGGGCCAACTGCGGGCACATCGCAGGGCAGCGTCGGTGAGGTGAGGCCGGCTCCCGCCGAGGAGGCGGTCAGAGTTCGACGTCCTACGGGCTTTCTCGCTACCAGCAGCAAGCCCGGTTCGAGCGAGTTCCACGGGGCTCTGTATTCGTTGCTAGGCAACGATGCTCTTAACGCGCGCGGTTTCTTTGGTGCCAAGGCCCGCCACCGAGAGAGTAACTTCGGCGCATTCGTCGGGGGCCCGTTTGTGAAGAACAAGACTTTTTTCCACTACCACTACGACCGGCTCTCAGTTCGCACCGGGGCGCAGTCGGGCTATGGCAATTCCGCTCCTCCTGATCCATTCCGGCTAGGCGACTTCGGTCGTCTAGTAACGCCCAGAGTGATTGCCGCCGACGCACTGGGGCGGCCCGTCCAGCAAGGGCAGGTCTTTGATCCGGCTTCGACGGCGCAAGTAAGCGGTGTGCCCGTGCGTGACGCGTTCCCCAACAACCGGATTCCGGCGGCACACCCGTTGCGCAGCCGGGTGGCGGGCGGCGTACTGCCGCTCATGGTCAGCCCGGACCGGCCGGGCCACGAGTTCAACGTCCAAGGTAATCCGATGGGTGCCCAGGTCTGGCGTCTGGACGCGCCCAGCCATCACTTCAAGGTCGACCACTCCTTCAATGGCCGCCTGAGCGCCGCGCTGTCATTCAGCCGGACATCGCATCCAGCCGTGCGTAACTGCGGCGGTGTCGATGGCTGCAGATCGCAGCGCGATCCGGTCAAGAGCCCGCAACTGAACGGCGACTACTACGGGACCGGAGTCTACGAGGACGTCACGACTCACCATTTGCGGCACCAAGTCAACTGGGTGAAGTCCGCTGGCGTGCTTCACCAAACGCATTTTGTCTACGACGAATTCCATGTCCACGGACACTCGCTGGCGGCTGGCGCCGGCTGGCAGAGTCGACTTTGGGGGCCGTCTGGCAATGGCTTGGTAGCAACTGACGCCGGACCGCCGGCGCTGACATTCACTGGGAATACCCGGTATTCCCCCTTGGGCAGCGAATGGGGGCGCTCGGGCTTCCTGGCGAATCACCAGTACGGAGTCGGCCACAACACCACATGGATCGCCGGCCGCCACACGGTCAAGATCGGTGGCGACTTTCGGCATCACAACTACCCATTCCGTGGCTGGGCCAACAACGAGGCCGGCCACTTTAACTTTTCCCGGCTGCACACGGGCGCGTTTGACGCGGTCGGCCACAACTTGGTCGCCACCGGCGACCCGTTCGCCTCGTTCCTGCTCGGCCAGGTGAAGTCAGCGCATTTCCAAATTCCGGACTTTCCGACAATCACAGAGAACTTCGTCTCGTGGAGCGTCGTGGACGAATACAGGCTTAGCTCCGACCTGACGATCACGGTCGGGATGCGGTTCGACTACCAGTCGGCGATTCGCGAGCGCCACGACAACATGTCGACCTTTGATCCGGCCGTGCCCAATCCGGGTGCCGGAGGCCGTCTCGGAGCGATGATCTTTGCCGGGACAGGCCCGGGCCGGACCGGTATGCGGACGCTGGAGTCACCGCCGCGAGATGCTTTCGGGCCGCGCGTCGGGATCGCGTACCGAGTTGGCGAGCGCACCGTTGTTCGCGGTGGTTACGGCATCTATTACTCGGGCGTGCCGCACGGCCAGTTCGATGCGGTGAACACCCTGGGATTCCGATTTCACCCCACGGCGATGGACCTGAGCAACGGCCGCGACCCGGCTTTTCACCTGGACGATGGCTTTCCGCAGGAGAATGTCGTGCTTCCGCCGGCGATCGACCCCGCGGTCGGCAACGACACCTCGCCTGTGGCTGTCACCAAGGATCGCGCCACAATGCCGCGGATCCAAGAATGGTCTCTCACGATTCAGCGGCAGATGAGCCGCAGCGTGGCCGTGGCCGTGTCATACACGGGGAACCGCGGCAGCCGTTTGATCGCCGACCGGCGGGTGCTCGGTCCGGCTGCGAACGCAAACTCTCCCGAAGTTCTCTCCCACGGGCCGGACGTGCTTGGATCGCGGCTGGATACGGGAACAGCTGCGGAGGCTGGCTTCGCCATGCCCTATTCCGGCTTCAGCCGCTCAGCGGCGCAGTCGTTGCGCCCGTTCCCGCACATGCTCAACATCGGGTACTTGAATGTGCCGGCCGGCAATAGCTTCTTTCACGCCATGCGGGCCAGGCTCGAGAAGCGCTTGACGGCGGGAGCACATTTCCTGGCCAGCTACACGTGGTCCAAGCTTACCGGCATGGGCGCGGGTCGCATTCGCCCGCAAGACGGCTTAGGTCAAGGCCCGCAGAACCCGACGGATACCCAAGCGATGGAGCGCGGGCTGAGCGCCGAGGATGTGCCGCACAGGATCTTGGCCTCATTCACGCAGCGCGTGCCATTTTTCCAGGAGAAAAAGACTGGCCTCGAGGCTAGAGTCCTTGGCGGCTGGGCCCTGTCCGGGAGCGTGCAGGTCGCATCCGGCACCCCGGTTAACGTAGTGATGGCCAATGACCTCGAGCCGTTTTTGTTCAACGGGCAGAAGCGCCCCGATATCGTCAGCAACCGCGTTCGGATTGACCACGGCGGTTCATTCGATGCGGCTTCGGACAGCTTCTTCGACCGTGCCGCGTTCGCCGATCCGGGGCCGCTGCGATTTGGCAACGCCTCGCGCACGATGAATTACGTGCGAGGATTCAGCCACTTCGCGGAGAATCTTAGCTTGTTCAAGGACACCTGGATCAACCAGAAGTTCAAGGTCAGATTCGAGACCCGGTTCGCCAACTTATTCAACCGGACCGTGTTCTGCGATCCGAATCGGAATTGGAGTGCGGCCTCGTTCGGCCGGGCCTTCTCGCAGTGCAACCAGCCCCGCAGGGTGCAATTCGGGTTGCGCTTTGACTTCTAGCTCGATCGGGCTAGCGGCTGCCTATTTCAGCCATTTGGGGTGGGCCCGGGCGACGAACGTCGATCACGCAGACTTGGATCTTCCGTGCTTGGTCTTCTGTTAGGGAGTTCTGCAGGAGACGCTCCAGATCCTGGGGTGACTTGGGCTTTGCGCCATCGGCTCGCCGTCTCTGGTATTCCTCGCCGAACCAAAAGATAAGGTAGATTCCACATCCACCAGTCGCGGGATCGAGTGTGTACTTGGCTATCAGCTGGTCGCTGATCGCACGCCAGAGATCGTCGTGATCGTTCTTCTTTGCTTCAATCGGAATCTTCAGCTCTTCCGCAGCGACCAAGAGATCTGCCCGGTTCCGGTTCACGTGCTGCCCTTCCGGTTCGACTGTCACCGATCTGGGAACCAATGGACGGAGCGCTGCGAGCAAAGCATCGCGGCACGATTCTTCCACCTTCGGCTTAGAGGGCTTGCCATGCAGACCCTCGTTCCAATACTGGCGCCATTCGTTGGAGTTGCTGGTGCGGATTCGGCAGGCAACCGCTCCAATCGTGTCGATAGTCAGCGCTGCCAAGTCACAGGCGTTAGCGGGTCCGCCGCGTCCAAGCGTCTCGCAAGCCTGCTGAAGAGTTGGATGGCGGAACTCTGCGTCTCGCCGGAACGTGCGCTGAGCCGTACGGACGACCGACAGCATGGGATGCCAGCTTGACAGCTGGGGGTCGGCCCCCAACGAGTCCAACGAATCGCTTGCACCCTCGCACGGCATTGATCCGAGGGTGTTAATGACAACGTTCAGGAATTGCGAAGTTCCTAGCTCGTCGGAAGCGCCTGCCCAACCCAATGGCTCGTGGGGGGAGAAGAACCTACCCAATAGGCGAACGATGACCGCATGATCCAATGGCGCGAGACCTCCTAAGGTGTCGCTCCAAACGCCGAGATCCTCGAACAGGCGGCCTCCGCCATGGACGAAGAATCGAGCTAGGTGCCTGACTAACCGCTCCTTGCCCGCAACATACTTGATGAGGTTCTCTCGGTGTGCTTCTGGCTCGCAAATCAGCCCCACTCCCAGCCAGCGGACCCGCTGGCCGACATCCATGCCGCGTTTCGATAGCTTCTTCCCAGCCAGATCCAGAAGGTCGGATCGCCAGCCAGATCGGATCCCCATCCAAAGCAATTCATCAAGGACCTCCACCTGCCGCGAATTGCACCTCGTAGGAAGTGCCCTCAACAACCCTTGGACGGTGCTCAGTGAGATTGCTTGGCCCTCCTGCCCCCTAGCAATGCGCCAGAACCTTGCACTGATCATGCCGTCCTTGCGAAGCGCACAGACTGCGCACTGGATTGCAGTGTCCGACACAATCCCGGGCCGGTGGTTGAGGAGTGCCTGATACCAAGCGGGATTCGAATCTTCGACTGCTAGGAAATGTGGTTCCCAACAGTGCAGGCAGGCCACGCACGTTCGCAGCCTGCTATCGTCCAATTCCAACAGGGAGCCGGGTGAGGACTTCTGCAGTTCCTGAAGGCCTGCCAGCACCGGCAAGCTGAGGTAGTGTTCCCTACTGTTCCTAGCGGTTCGGACAACTTCGCGGGAACTTGGCAAGTCATTGCGGTCTACGCTGTGGCGTAGGCCATGCATCGCAGCGTTGATGGCTGCGTTGTCGCCTAGGGCTTGGGCGATCGCGCCTTGCCCGAGCGCCCCGGGGCCAACCTCTGGACTCTCTCCGAAATACACAAGAGCGATTCGATACAGCAGCACTGATGGGGCGGAATTCTCGAGGAGACTGTTCTTGTGTGAGCGAATGTCAGCTAGCAACTGTTCGCGTTCCTTCTCCTGTTCGGCAAGATAAGTGGCTTGGTGCTGCTGCCAGCGTGGCACACTCTCTGGCGCAGGAGGCGGGGCCTGTAGTCGCCTCAAGGTTCCTTCGAGCAGTGGATGCTGTCGTGCGTGCTCCTCGACGACTTGAAGCGAGAGTCCCTCGCTTGGAGCGGGAGTCTCGAGTGCCTGATAAGCCTCCCAGAACAAGTGCTTGGCGACTCCCGGATTGGTGTCTGCCAGCCTGACGGCTTGCATCAGGCACCACCGTCCCAAGTCGTCGGGCAGCTTCGCCCCCAGTAGTCGTCTTCTGTTCCTGAGGTCAGCAAGACCGATGTTCTCTCCGCCTTGGCAGCTTTCGAGTCCAGTCAGAATGATCTGTTTCTGGACGCCTGGATGGCTCTCCAGCCATGCTCGGATCTCCGACATTGATTCGGGAGGGTTCGATGCGTAGGCTTGAGATGCACGTATGGCTGTGGACAGCCACGCGGAGAGGCGACCGATGGCTACCTTCTCTCCATGTAGATGTAGGCCTCGGCGCAGCAACTCGGTGGGAAGTGTCCAGATCCTGAGGGCCTCGACCATAGGCCCTAGTCGAGAAATAGATGCGGCGAATTCGTCGAGCAGTTCCGCAATGTCGGTGTCAGTTGATTGGGCAATGAGGCCAGTTCGCCAAAACTTGAGGTACTCGCCGCCTGAACTCGCGTCTCCAAACTCCGGGAAGAAGTTCCAAATTTGGCTTGGGCCGATCGCCTCGGGGTACAGTTCAACAAGCAAGGTCGCGCAGAGGTCGCGATTGGCGATTGAAATCCTCTGCGCCCTAAGTTCGTCGAGCAGCGTTCTCAGTTCCTCGTCTCGTCCGGGAGATCCCTGTCGGTAACGAACGAAAACATCGAGAGCGTCATTACGGACCTGAGCAGACCAAGAATCGTCTCTTACGATTTCAAGGACCGCATCCGCTAGGTTTGGCCGCGAAACCGCTTCGAAGAAGAGTCGGAAGAGGAACCTGAGCCGGTTCTCTTGCTGAGAATCGCGATCTTTGCGGAGCAGGATGTTGCGGAGTTGTAACTCGGTTGTGGGAGCTACCAACGGAGCGAATCTATGGGAGTTGAAGAACGCTCTCGCTAGGCTCATCGGCTGAGAAAGCAGGGCATCTAGGACACACCGCTTCTCATTCGCCGAGAAGGTGTCCAGGTCGCCATAGATGCCCAAATCCACCGGGTTCTTCGTGATGAGTTCAGTCCGAATGGCTTCGCTGTGGGTCGCGAGCCAACCTGAGAGTCCCCGAAGTGCGCTCACTGTCACCCCATCGCCTCCTGTCATCAGGGCGAGCACTCGCATTGGTGAAAGCCCGTCCTTGATGAGCTCTGCCAAGTGTCTGGCGCCAAGGAATTCCGCAATCTGGCGATGGACCGGGCTGAAGCACTGATGGGAGTCTGCCGTGAATAGCTTTGTGGACACGACCGCTCGCAGACACTCGGGATCCTCAGCCCCGCATAGATCTCGCGGGATGTAGTTCCCTTTCTCGACCGCAGGGGAAAGGGAGTACCCGGCCCTATCGGACAGCAGCAGAAGTGCGCATAGTCGTCCCGCGCAATCGATCAAGACGTCCGCCGGTCGGTTGGTTGAAACCGGGATTTGGTGCTCTCGATTCCGCTCGCTCGCCATTTCTCTACAAGCCAGATCGAACGCTTGCAGTCGACTCGTTGGCCATTTGCTGCCGTGACCGCTGGCACGGGCGAGCAATTCTAGAGATTGTGGGTTGTCAAGCAGACCCTCTAGGCCAACCAGATGAGCCTGCTCGACGAAGCTCTCGGGCTCGCTCACACCAATGCGATCGCGGAGGATTGCGATGATCTCCGCGTCGGTCAGTGGATCGAGGTGCAGCACCACAGCCTCCGAGTCCGGGACGATGATGGCAAGCCTGTCACTGTCGTTCTCGCCGAGCCAGTCCGCTTCGCGGCAAGAGATCCGGAATTTCGGCCTGTCCAACCGGATCAGTAGTTTGCGGATCTCATCGAACGGAGTCCGAGCATCCTGCTTGCCTGCTCGAACCTCGTCGAGCCCGTCAATGAAGAGGGTCTTGCCGCGAACTTTGTCCGGTGCCATAGCGTCGAGCAGGAAATCCCGTGCGGTAGTGAATAGCGCATCGTCCCCAAGCGTCTCGCATTCTGTCCGAAACGCAGTGGTCTTGCCCGAACCAGGCCCCCCGAGCAGGACGTACGCGCGCACTGCCCGATAGTTGGCGAGAGTCTTCGGCACCGCGTCGGCAGCTCTTGCTCCGTCGACGGAGAGTTCTGTGCAGGTCCGGGCAACTGTCTTGCTCATCGTTGCCTCAGCCAGTGTTCAGCCGGTGCGCTGAGGAATTCGTCGAGCGGCACTCCACCACCTCCGACAACGAAGCAACGATCCACTGCAGTCTTCGCTTGGAATTTTTCCGTTCCCCGCGTTTGCCTCAGTGTCCTTCCGCTCTTCACCTCAATCCCCACAACCCTTGGCCCGCCCTTCAAGACGAAGTCCACCTCGTCGTTGCCATCGCGCCAATACTGGACCTCGATGCCAGGCGCTGCAGTGTTTACCAAATGCGCTCCGATTGCGCTCTCCACAATGCGTCCCCAGAAGGTGCGGTCGTTGCGGGCCTCCTCGAAGCTATACGTCGAGCCGGCTGTCATCAGCGACGTATTCAGGACGTTGAGCTTCGGACTCGAAGCTCTGCTCCTGATGTCTGCTCCGCTGTACTTCGGCAAGCCTGCAACCAAGCCCACCTGAGACATCAGATCGAGGTAGCGTGCAAGTGTGGTCGTGTTGCCGGCGTCCTGCAATTGTCCCAACAGCTTGCTGTATGAGACGATCTGCCCGGAATAGTCGGATGCCGCGTCGAAGAGCCGCCTCAGCAGTGCGGGTTTGTCCACCCGCGTCATCGCGAGGAGGTCGCGATCAATGGCCGGTGCAACGATGGACTCCGCCATGTATGCCCTCCACAACCTCGGATTGCCCCGAATATGCGCAGGACCCGGGTAGCCACCGAAATATAGGAATTCGTCCAAGCTGAACCCAAATCCGTCGGACATCTCTTCGTACGTCCAGTGAGTGACGGGCACGGGAAGGAATCGACCCATCAGGCTCTCGCGCAAGCCGGATTGCAGGAGCAGTGGAGCGGAGCCAAGCAGAACGACTCGCAAAGGGCAGTCGCGGGACCGGTCTGCATCCCATAGCCCCTTTACCGTCTCCGACCAGTGCGGCAGCTTTTGGATCTCATCCAAGACGAGAACGAACCCCCGGCCACCGAGCTCGGCCTCAGCCCTTGCAGCCCGCCACTGCCGCACGAGCCATTCCGTGCTCCCCGGGGGTGAAATCACTGGGGGCAAGCTGCCAATGTTTGGCCACGGCTGCGGTAGCGGCTGATCAAGGCTGTCAATTGCTAGCAAGCGCCCTGGAATCTCCATCCTTTCCAGCGCTTGCCGAACGATCGTAGTCTTGCCCGTCTGGCGGGGTCCAAAGATCGCGATCATGAATTTCGGACTTGCCTGCAGGAGATCGCAGAGTTCTCGCACCTGTGACCGTTCAAACTGTGACATAGCATGATAGTACTCTATTGAGTAAATTTCATCAATGGAGTACTGAACTCTTGGGCGCGCGTCTGGCTGCTATTCGAATGTGGCGAGATCGCTTGGAACTAAGCCCGAGCGTGAGTTAGCAAGAGTCGTCTATGGGCTCCGCTCATGATCAGGCCCGGCGGCAGCGGAAACGGAGCCGTGTGCTTGCCGACGCATTCAGGCTTGATCCTGTGTGCGGGGAGGGAATGGCCAGGCTTGTCCGATCCAAGGAACGGTACGAAGCGATCTCGACAGGCTCCCTCGTAACTTGGATCTGCTGCGGATCGTTGTCGCGGGAGATGTGGCACTTGCTGTAGGACTTCCAAGATGCGCAGCAGCTGTCACGATCAAGCGCCAGTGCGAGCTGCCGGCGCCACGCGATCCGGTGCCGCCGGAAGCATCAGTGCGAACACAACGCAACTGAGAGCCGGAGCCACCGGCCATGGGTTACTTGGCCTCCGAGCGGCCGGGGCCGCTCGCGCTCGTCGGCGATCAACTCACCACGAAGTTGACCAATCGGTCGGGGATTTCGATCACCTTGCGGACCGTCTTGCCTTGGAGCAGCGAACGGATGCGGTCCAGTTCGCGTGCCCGCTCGGAGAGCTGCTCTCTGGGCAGGCCTTTGGGCACTTGCAGCCTGTCCCTCAACTTGCCGTTGACTTGGACGACCACCTGAACGCTGTCCTCGGTTGCGAGTGCTGCGTCGAACGCCGGCCAGCGTGCGTCCAGCACCGGGGCTGGCTGCCCGAGCTTGTGCCACAGCTCTTCGGCTAAGTGTGGCGAGAACGGGCTCAGCAGCAGGGTCAGGCCCTGCAGCGCTTGCTGCATGACTCCCGCCGAGAGTTGCGATTCGCGGTCATACAGCTCGTTTGTCAACTCCATGATCGAGGCGATACAGGTGTTGAAGTGCCAGCGTGTCTCGAAATCGCGCGTGACGCGCCCGATCGTCTGGTGCAGCTTGCGCAGGACTGCACGATCAGACTCGCTCTCGGGGTCGCTGCTGGCTGCGGTCTCCCCGCTGGCGTTCCGGGTGACGATGCGATAGACGCGGGAGAGGAAGCGCCACATGCCTTCCACGCCCTCGTCCTGCCAGTCCAGATCCCGATCTGGCGGCGCGGCGAACAACGAGAACACGCGGGCCGTGTCCGAGCCGTATTTCTCAACCAGATCTTCGGGGCTCACCACGTTGCCGAGGTTCTTCGACATCTTGCGGCCATCGCGGATGACCATCCCCTGAGTAAACAGGCGGCTGACCGGCTCGTCCCAGTCGATCAGGCCCATATCGCGCATAACTTTGGTGAAGAAGCGGCAGTAGATCAGGTGCAGCACGGCATGTTCGACGCCGCCGATGTACTGATCGATAGGGAACCACGACCGCGCCCTGTCCGGGCTGTATGGAGCGGAGCTGTTGCGGGCGTCGGTATAGCGGTAGAAATACCAACTCGAGTCCACGAAGGTATCCATCGTGTCTGACTCGCGCTGAGCTCTGCCCCCGCACTTGGGGCAGTCTACGTTGAAGAATTCCGGCACGCCGCGCAGCGGCGATTCGCCCGTCCCTGTGAGGGCCACGTTGTCGGGCAACAGCACCGGCAGGTCTTCGTCGGGCACGGGCACCAGACCGCAAGCCGGGCACGAGATGATCGGGATCGGCGTGCCCCAGTAGCGCTGCCGGGAAACGCCCCAGTCACGCAGTCGAAACGTTACGGCGGCTTTGCCGAAGCCCCCGGCCTCAGCCACCTCACTCATGCGTTCGATGGCCTCTTGGCTGGTCAGGCCGCTGAATTGACCGGAGTTCTCCACCACGCCATAGCCCGCGAAAGCTTCGGTCATCTCTGGCTCTGAGGCGAGTTCGCCGTCCGCCGGTCGGATGACCGGAACGACCGGGATGCCGTGCTTGCGGCAGAACTCAAAATCGCGCTGGTCGTGGGCTGGTACGGCCATGATCGCTCCCGTGCCGTAGGTCATGACGACGAAGTTGCCCACCCAAATCGGCACGTCAGGTCCGCCATACGGGTTCGCCGCGTAACGTCCCGTGAAGAAGCCGACCTTCTCGAGGTCGTCCGGGCTCTGTGTCGCCGCCGCCGTCGCCAACTCTTGCCCTTTGTCCCCGAAGCCGAATTCAGCCACCAGCGGGTGGAGCGGGGCCAGAATGACGCAGGTCGCGCCGAAAATCGTGTCGACGCGGGTCGTGAACACGCGAATCGGTTGGCCGGTGTCCTTCACTGAAAAGTCCACCTCGGTGCCGGTGGACCGACCGATCCAGTTGCGCTGCATCGTCAGCACGCGCTCCGGCCAGCCATCTGCCAGATCTTCCAGGGATTCGAGCAGTTCGTCGACGTAGGCTGTCGTGCGGAAGAACCACTGGTCCCGCTCTTGCAACTCGACCTGTGTGTCTTCGTGGCGCCAGCAGCAGCCGTTGACGACCTGCTCGTTGGCCAGCACGGTGGAGCAACCCGGGCACCAGTTCACCGTGGCCTTCTTGCGGTAGGCCAGCCCCTTTTCCCACATGCGCAGAAAGAACCACTGGTTCCAGCGATAGTACTCGGGCTCGCAACTGGACATCTCGCAATCCCAGTCGTAGCTGAAGCCGAACGTTCTCAGCTGCTGCTTCATTGCCGCGATGTTCGCGCGGGTCCACAAGCGCGGGTCACGATTGTTCTTGATGGCCGCGTTCTCGGCCGGCAGGCCGAACGAATCCCAGCCCATGGGGTGCAGGACGCGAAATCCCTGCATCCGCTTGTAGCGAGCTAGGGCGTCGCCGATGGCGTAGTTGCGCACATGTCCCATGTGCAGCACCCCGGAAGGGTAGGGCAGCATCTCCAAGACATAGAACTTGGGCTTGTCGGGATCGTCCGAGGCCCGGTACACGGCATTTTGTTCCCAGAACCGTTGCCACTTCGGCTCGATCTCGCGCGGGCTGTAGGCGCTGGCCTGCATTCATTCAGATTAGCTGTTGTTGGCAGGGCCGAGACTGAGCGCCGCGGATGCAACGCAGATGCGCTGCGCCGTTTACGCAGAAGCGGGATTTCACGAGCCGGCTGCAGTGTGCGATCAATACCCAATTCCCTTTACGCTTTCGGATCCCCAATCCCTGGCGTGCGGCTAGACCCAGCTGGCCAGCTGCCTGCGAGCCTAGTGCACGCGGGGAGCCGTCAGGCTTGTCCCACTGCCCGTGTCCCGGCCTGCTACCGGCGTTGCCGCTCGCGTTGTCTCGGCCGCCCGTGCCGCCACCGGTCGGCGTCCCCGCCCCGACCTCGGACGGGGGCCTCCCGCAACCGGGCCCTGCTGCTGCCGCTGGTAAGGGACACCCGGAGTTGGAAGCTCTCGGCGTAACTTGTGTTTGAACGGAAGGCTGCGCTGGAATAGTGGTCAGAGGGGCTCTTGGAGGGATTGACCGGCACATTGAGGCAAGCGATACCTACAACTACAACATCGGCATCGAGAAACGCATGCCGGGGGACCTGGTGGTCGGTGCCATGTACAGCGGCTCGTCGACGACCGGTGGATTGGTCGGCCATGACTTTAACCGCTTCGCCGGAGATTTGCTGGACGGCAGCTTCGATCGCCTCAATCCCAGCTTTGGCCGGATCTTCTACGAGCGCAACGCGAACGAAGTCGGCTACTACGCCATGATCCTCTCGTTCCGCGGGCGCTTGGGCAACCGAGGTTCGTTCCAATCCTCTTACACGTTGTCGAAGACCGAAGATCTCGGGCAAGCTGGCTCGCGCGTGAATCGTGACCCGGGCAATGCGACACCCAGCCAGCACGACCTGCAGCGATTCAGGGCGCTCGCCCACTGGGACTTCCGCAACCGGTTCTCGTTCTCAGGCCTGTACCAGTTCGCCGCGCCAGAGGGCATGGGAGCCTTCGGCAAGCATGTGTTAGGCGGCTGGGAAACGGGCTCGATCGCGATGCTGCAGAGTGGCCCGCCGTTCAACGTAGTCAGCACAGCGCCATTCCAGCCGGAACGCGATGCCAACGGCACGGTAATCGGGTACGCTCCGGGCAGCGGCGACTTCAACGCCGATGCCGCCAATTTCGATTTCCCCAACGCGCCTAGCTCTAGTTTGGCGAGTTCGCCCGGGCGCTAGCAGTATCTCGCGAGCCTGTTCTCGGCATCCGACTTCCCGATTCCTACTCCAGGTTCATTGGGGAACTTGCTCCGGCACGGATTCCGCGGCCAGGCATGATCAACATCGATTTCTCGGTGATCAAGAACAACGCGATCAACGAGAGAGTCAATCTACAGTTGCGCTTCGAGTTCTTCAACGTCCTCAACCGGGTCAATCTGAGGAATGTGAACGGCAATCTTGCCAGTTCGACGTTCGGCCGCGTGACATCGACGTTTCCAGCGCGCCAAATCCAGGTCGGCGCGCGCTTGGCGTTCTAGTCCGCGGCCGCTTTTGGCAAGGGATTCTTCCCGTTTCGCGCTTCGCCTTAGCTTCAAAGTGACTTCGGCCGCATATTGTTGAGACCCCTGCAGGCATCACCGTCTTGCGTCTTGAGCGGTGACACCATTCACCCGGATCGTCGAG
>LXNI01001533.1_pt1 | contig 19414 bp, 20 predicted proteins | sample 809091 | NCBI WGS metagenome assembly LXNI01 (sample SAMN04870527, study PRJNA318959) | sponge metagenome | biome: 01000161; feature: marine sponge reef; material: water | host: Sarcotragus foetidus | place: Greece: Milos, Mediterranean Sea | collected 2013-05-29 | depth 5-7 m | reverse complement strand
GAGGATGGTGTCGTCCTTGATGTCGGCGCTCATGCAGGACAATTCACAAAGCTCTTCGCCGCAATGGTTCCGAAGGGTCATGTGCATGCCTTCGAGCCCGGATCCTATGCCCTCTCGATCCTGAGGACCGTGAAATCGTTCAAGAGGCTGTCGAACGTCTCCGTTCATGCCTGCGGTCTCGGTGACTCATCACAAGTCGGCGCTCTCAACGTGCCGATCAAGGAGTCGGGCAGCGTCGGTTTCGGACTGAGCTTTGTCGGTGACTCTCAGGCACAGGAGCGGCCGGTAGTCACCGAGGATGTCGCCATCAGGCGGCTCGATGAGGTCGTGACGGAATGCGGCATACCACATGTCGATTTCATCAAGTGTGACATCGAGGGTTCCGAGTTGCGCATGTTGGTTGGCGCAAGAGAGACGCTGTCAAGATTCTCTCCGGCAATCTTCATCGAACTGGTGAGTGACAACCTTGTCCGGCATGGCGACAGCATAGAGGCACTAATGGGCTATCTCGGCGATCTTGGCTACAGACCGGTCGGCGGGTCCTGGGCCCTGGAAGGCGATCGGTTGTTCACAAGGTCCGTCTAGTGGATCGGCCGCGAACGATCAACCAGTCATCGCCTTTTCGGCTGGGTGTGCTAGTAACATCTGATTGAGGGCCTTGTTCTCGTGAGGCCCCGAACGGAGCCAGTTGTTGTCCACCGCACTCTATACCCACCCCGTCTGTATCGAGCACCGGCCCGGCCCCGGTCATCCGGAAAGCCCGGATCGCCTGCGGGCCGTCCTCGATGCCCTCTCCGCCGACGAGTTCGATGGCCTCGATCGGCGGGAGGCGCCCAAGGCGACGGCTGAAATGCTGGAGCGCGCCCATTCGCCGGGCCATGTTTCGGCCATCCTCGACAATGTTCCCGAAACCGGGTTCCGGGCGCTGGATCCCGACACCTATCTTTCACCGGCCTCCGGCGATGCGGCGCTGCGGGCGGCCGGCGGCGTGTGCGCGGCGGTGGATGCCGTGGCCGGCGGCGATGCGGCCAACGCCTTTTGCGCCGTCCGTCCCCCCGGCCATCATGCGGAAAGCCGTCAGGCCATGGGATTTTGCTTGTTCAGCAATGTCGCCATCGGCGCGCTGCATGCGCAGGCAGTTCATGGCTTCGAACGGGTCGCAGTGGTGGATTTCGACGTCCATCACGGCAATGGCACGGAAGCCATCCTGTCCGCGGCCGACGGCATGTTCTTCGCCTCCAGCCACCAGTTTCCCGCCTATCCGGGCACCGGTACCCGGAGCCGGGGCGATACGGTGATTAACGTGCCGCTGCCGCCGGGCGCCGGATCGGCCGAATTCCGGTCGGTTTACGGCGAGACCATTTTTCCGGCGCTGGAGATGTTCGCGCCGCAGATAATATTCGTGTCCGCGGGGTTTGACGCCCATCTCCGGGACCCGTTGTGCCAACTGGAGTTGACCACCGATGACTTTGCGTGGGTCAGCCGGGAAATTGCGTCCATCGCCGCGTCATTCAGCGGCGGGAAGGTCGTCTCCAGCCTCGAAGGCGGATATGACCTTCAGGCGCTTGCCGATTCGGTTGCCGCCCATGTCCGGGTCTTGATTGCGGCGGGCGAAGCGGGATCGTAAACTTCGCCGGTCTTTTCAGGGGAGATCCATGGCTGACAAGAACGAAGATGCCGCCATCGCCAAGCTGAGCTTCGAAGAGGCATTGGCGGAGCTGGAGGAAATCGTCGGTGCGCTTGAGGACGGCGACAGCGATCTGGACAAGGCGATCAACGCCTACGAGCGGGGGACCAAGCTGAAGAAGCATTGCGAAGCCAAGCTCAAGGAAGCCAAAGCCCGCATCGACAAGATCAGCGTCGATCCCGAAGGCAATTCGACGACAGAACCGGCCGATATCGATCAGTGAGCGCAACCTCAGAATTTGAAGCAGCGCTGGCGCGCTCCGCCGAGGCCCTCGAGGACTGCCTCGCCGGCCTGTTGCCCGACGGCGACGGTCACGAGGAGCGGGTCATGGAGGCGATGCGCTACTCATCCCTCGGCGGCGGAAAGCGCATCCGCCCGTTTCTGGTGATGGCCGGGGCGGACATGTTCAACGTGTCGCGCGAGCACTCCGAACGCGTCGCCGCGGCCATCGAAATGGTTCATACCTATTCGCTGATCCATGATGATCTGCCGGCCATGGATGATGACGACCTGCGGCGGGGCCAGCCCACATGCCACGTGAAATTCGATGAAGCGACGGCCATCCTCGCCGGCGACGCACTCCTGACCCTGGCCTTCGAAGTCGTTACCGACCCGGATACCCATCCCAACCCGGATGTGCGCTGCGATCTGGCGCTGGAAATGGCCAAGGCGGCGGGGGCGCAGGGTATGGTTGGCGGGCAAATGATCGATCTGGTTGCGGAAGATCACGATTTCAACGTCGCGGAGGTCACCCGTCTCCAAAGGATGAAGACCGGTGCGCTGATCAATTTCGCCTGTATCGCCGGGGGGATTCTCGGCCGGGCGACGGATCATCAGGTGCATATGCTGAGCGCCTATGCCCATGATTTGGGTCTCGCCTTTCAGATCGTCGACGATTTGCTCGACGTGGAGGGGGATACGGCGGTGCTGGGCAAAACGGCGGGCAAGGACGAGGCGGCCGGTAAGGCGACGTTTGTCTCGCTTTTGGGGGTCGAGAGGGCCCGCGAACAGGCCCGGATGCTGGCCGATCAGGCCGCCGCCCATTTGGGGCCATTCGACGACAAGGCAGCGAATTTATGCCAACTCGCGGATTTTGTTGTAAATCGGCGAAACTGAGGTGTAGAAATAGAGAATATCAAGCACTTACGTGGTAGCTTGGTACCTCGGCCAACCGGGGATTAGAACAGAATGAGCGAAACGCCGCTTCTCGATACCGTCAACGTTCCCGCCGATTTGCGGGAGTTCGATTCGGACCAACTCAAGCAGTTGGCGGATGAGCTCAGGTCCGAGACCGTTGACGTGGTTTCCGTGATCGGCGGGCACCTCGGGGCCAGCCTGGGTGTGGTCGAGTTGACCGTCGCGCTTCACCATGTCTTCAACACCCCGGACGACCGGTTGATCTGGGACGTCAGCCACCAGGCCTATCCGCATAAAATTCTTACCGGACGGCGGGATCGCATCCGCACCCTGCGGCAGGGCGGCGGATTGTCGGGCTTCACCAAGCGCACCGAGAGCGAGTATGACCCGTTCGGTGCGGCCCACAGCTCGACCTCCATTTCGGCCGGGCTCGGCATGGCCGTGGCGCGGGATCTCGACGGCGGCTCCAGAAAGGTCGTGAGCGTCATCGGCGATGGCGCCATGAGCGCCGGCATGGCCTATGAGGCGATGAACAATGCCGGTTCGATGGATTCGCGGCTGATCGTGATCCTCAACGATAACGATATGTCCATCGCCCCGGCGGTGGGCGCCATGAGCGCTTATCTGTCCAGGCTGATTTCGTCCAAGCCCTACCGGTCGATCCGCCATTTTGCCATGGAGATGGCGAGCAAGTTCCCGCGCCGGCTCGAAGTCACCGCCGTGCGGGCCGAGGAATACGCCCGCGGCATTCTCACCGGCGGCACCCTGTTCGAGGAGTTGGGCTTCTTCTATGTCGGTCCCATTGACGGCCACAACCTGGATCACCTGCTTCCGATTCTGAAGAACCTTCGGGATTCGGAACAGGACGGGCCGGTCCTGCTCCATATCGTCACCGAGAAGGGGCACGGCTACGAACCCGCCGAGAACGCCGCCGACAGGTATCACGGCGTCTCCAAGTTCGACGTGGTTACCGGTGAACAAAACAAGCCGACCCCCAACGCACCGTCCTATACCAGCGTCTTCGCCGAGTCCCTGATCAAGCAGGCCGAGAAGGACGACAAGATCGTCGCGGTGACGGCGGCGATGCCGGCGGGCACGGGCGTCGACAAGTTCGGCAAGGTCTTCCCGGAACGCACCTTCGATGTCGGCATTGCCGAACAGCACGCGGTAACGTTTGGCGCCGGTCTCGCGACCGAGGGCTACCGGCCGTTCGTCGCCATCTACTCCACCTTCCTGCAGCGCGGTTACGACCAGATCGTCCATGACGTGGCCATCCAGAAGCTGCCGGTGCGGTTCGCCATCGACCGGGCGGGGCTGGTCGGTGCCGACGGCGCCACCCACGCCGGGTCCTACGACATCAATTATCTCGCGTGCCTGCCCGATTTCGTGGTCATGGCCGCCGCCGACGAGGCGGAACTGGTCCATATGGTGGCGACCGCCGCCGAAATCGACGATCGGCCGTCATCGTTCCGCTATCCGCGCGGCGAGGGGGCCGGGGTGGAGATGCCCGCGACGGGCGTGCCGCTGGAAATCGGCAAGGGCCGGATCATCCAGGAAGGAACGGCGGTGGCCATCCTGAGCTTCGGGACCCGGCTGAGCGAGGTGCAACTCGCGGCGGAGGAACTTGGTGCCCGCGGACTGACGACGACCGTGGCCGATGCGCGGTTCTGCAAGCCCCTGGACGAAGATTTGGTGGTGCGCCTGGCCAAGGAGCACGAGGTGCTGATCACCATCGAGGAAGGCGCCGTCGGCGGCTTCGCGGCGCACGTCATGCAATGCCTGGCGGCCAAGGGCATCATGGATGGCGGCCTCAAGATCCGGCCGATGATCCTGCCCGATATGTTCGTCGATCAAGACAAGCCCGAGCTTCAATATCAGCTCGCCGGTCTTCGCACCGTCGATATCGTCGCCACTGCCCTCGGCGCGCTGGGACTGGAAGACGAGGCCGGGGCGGAACAGGACGGCGCCCACCGGCCCGCCCGCGCCTGAGGCGCACTGAAGCCATGGCGAAGCCCGCCGGCGCGGGGCGCAAGAAGACAGGCTCAACTTCCAAACGCAGACTGGACCAGGTGCTGGTCGACCGTGGCCTGGCGGAAAGCCGGGCGCGCGCGCAATCAACCGTAATGGCCGGCCTCGTGTATTCCGGTGAAACCCGCTTGGACAAACCGGGGACGCAGATCGCCGAGGACGCGCCCCTCGAAGTGCGGGGCCGGGATCATCCCTGGGTGTCGCGAGGCGGCCTGAAACTCGATCATGGACTGACCGAATTCGGGATCGATCCGTCGGACAAGGTGTGCATCGACATTGGCGCGTCCACTGGCGGATTTACCGACGTGCTCCTGAGCCGGGGCGCCGCATGGGTTTATGCGGTCGATGTCGGTCACGGCCAGCTCGCCTGGAAGCTCCGTCGGGACGAGCGCGTGGTGGTCCTGGAGCGGACCAACGCACGCTACCTGTCGTCGGACGAAATCCCGGCGCCGGTGGACGTGGTTGTATGCGATGCCAGCTTCATCGGCCTGAAGACGGTATTGCCGGCGGCGCTGGCCTTGGCGGCGCCCGGCGCTCACCTCGTCGCACTGATCAAGCCCCAGTTCGAAGTCGGCAAAGAGCAGGTCGGCAAGAAAGGCGTGGTTCGCGACCCGGCGCTGCATCGGGCGGTGTGTGACGACATACGGGGCTGGCTGGACTCACTATCCGGCTGGTCGGTCATCGGATTAAGCGAAAGCCCCGTCAAGGGTCCGGAGGGAAACGTCGAGTTCCTGATCGCCGGGAGGAAGCCCGGCTAGCGATCCATCTTGTGGTAGTCCGCATTGGGCATCATATCGAGGCCATGGGCCATGCGATTGGTGTAGTTGAAGAACGCCGCCGTATCGCAGATGTCGAAGATATCCTGTTCGGTGAAGCCTGTGTCGCGGAGCAACCGGCGGTCGGCCTCGGCGATGTCATGGGGGGCCTCGGTGAGTTTCCAGGCAAAATCGAGCATTGCCCTCTGGCGGGGCTCGAGTTCCGCGACCCGGTAGTTCATCACCATCATTTCACCGAGCTCGGGATCGCCGGAGAGTTGGCGGATGGCCTGACCGTGGGCGACCAGACAGTAGTAGCAGCGGTTCACCGACGAGACGACCACCGCGATCATCTCGCGCTCGAGCTTGGAGAGGCCGCAAGCTTCCTCATCCAGCATCAGCGTGTTGTAGAAGGCGGTGAAGTTGCGGAACTTCTCGATATTTCCGGTGTAGGCGCGGAGCACATTTGGCACCAGGCCGAGCTTTTCCTCGCAGATGGCGAAGTACTTTTTGGTGTCCCCGTCCAGGGTCTCCGGGTCGGGAAGGGGGACGCGGACGATGTGGTCGGGCTGGGGCATGGTGCCGCGCGCCGACTAGACCTTGCCGCCGATGGCGCGATGGCGAAGCAGGTGATCCGCCAGCACGCAGGCGACCATGGCCTCGCCCACCGGGACGGCACGGATGCCGACGCACGGGTCGTGACGGCCCTTGGTCGACACCTTGGCGTTTCTGCCCTTGGTGGTCACCGTATCCCGCGGGCTGAGAATCGAGCTCGTCGGCTTGACGGCGAAGCGGGCCACCACGTCCTGGCCGGACGAGATGCCGCCGAGGATACCGCCCGCCTTGTTGGAGAGGAACTCAGGTCTCCCGTCCTTCATCCGCATCTCGTCCGCGTTTTCCTCGCCGCTTAGGCGCGCTGCCTCGAACCCGGCGCCGATCTCAACCCCTTTGACGGCGTTGATGCTCATCAGCGCCTTGGCGATGTCGGCGTCCAGCTTGCCGTAAACGGGATCGCCCAGCCCGACCGGCACGCCGGAGGCGACGATCTCGACCACCGCGCCGGTCGAAGAACCGGCTTTCCGCACGCCGTCCAGGTACGCCGCCCAGTGCTCGGCGGCCTCGGCGTCCGGGCACCAGAAGGGGTTCTTGTCGATCTGGCGCCACCGCCATTTGTTCCGGTCGATGCCATGCGGGCCCATCTGGACGAGTGCGCCCCGGACCTTGATCTTCGAGCCCAGGATTTTGCGCGCCACGCCGCCCGCCGCCACCCGGCAGGCGGTCTCCCGGGCGCTCGCCCGGCCGCTGCCGCGATAGTCCCGGATGCCGTACTTCCGGTCGTAGGTGAAGTCGGCGTGCCCCGGCCGGTAGAGATTCTTGATGGCGTCATAGTCCTTGGAGCGCGCGTCCGTATTCTCGATCAGCACCGCAATGGGTGTTCCGGTGGTCTTGCCCGAGAAAGTGCCGGACAGGATCCGGGCCTTGTCGGCTTCCCTGCGCTGGGTGGTGAACCTGGATTGGCCGGGCCGGCGCTTATCCAGCCATACTTGCAGATCGTCTTCACCGAGCTTCAAGCCGGGAGGCGTGCCATCGATCACGCAGCCGATGGCCGGACCATGGCTTTCGCCGAAGGTGGTAAATCTGAATAATTCCCCGAAGGAGTTGCCGGCCATGCCTCAGGCTGCTTCCGAACCGTTGGACACCGTCATGTCCGGCGCGTCAATCGCCTTCATACCGACGATGTTGTAGCCGCAATCCACGTGATGGGTCTCGCCGGTGACGCCGGATGACAGATCGCTGAGCAGGTAAAGCCCGGCACCGCCGACGTCGTCGCCGGTAACGTTGCGCCTGAGCGGCGAATTGTATTCGTTCCATTTAAGGATATAGCGGAAATCGCCGATGCCCGACGCCGCCAAGGTCTTCATCGGTCCGGCGGAGATGGCGTTGACCCGGACGCCCTGGCCGCCGAGGTCTTCGGCGAGATAACGCACGCTGGCCTCGAGGGCCGCCTTGGCAACGCCCATGACGTTGTAGTGGGGCATGACCCGCTCGGATCCGGCATAGGTGAGGGTGATCAGCGAGCCGCCATCGGTCATCAGCTCCTGCGCCCGCCGACAGATGGCGGTGAACGAGTAGCACGAGATGAGCATGGTCCGGGAGAAGTTCTCCGGGGTGGTATCCAGATATTTTCCCTTGAGCTCCTCCTTGTCCGAATAGGCGATGGCATGGACCAGGAAGTCGAGTTTTCCCCATTTGGATTTGAGCTCGGCGAACACCGCATCGACGCTGGCGTTGTCGGTGACATCACAGGGCAGCACCAAGTCCGAACCGATCCCTTCAGCGAGCGGCCTGACCCGCTTCAACAGGGCATCGCCCTGATGGGTGAACGCCAGTTCCGCCCCTTGCGCGTGCACGGCCCGTGAGATGGCCCAGGCCAGCGACCGGTCGTTCGCCACGCCCATGACCAAGCCCTTTTTTCCGGCCATCAGGCCCGAGCTATCGCTCATTTACGCCTCGTTTTGACGATGTTGTCCTGGGGCCAGCATATGAAAATCGCCCCGTTGCGGCGAGCAAAACCTTATCTCGGGCCCATGGTCAAGCGCGACGGGCGCTTCGGGGGGTTGTCCCAAGCGCCCGTTCGACCGCAAACATGCCGCGCCGGCGAATCGCCGGGCGGGATTTTCGGCTAGTTTAGAGCCCGCCAGGTGCCGTCCGCATTGCGGCAGGCTGTGCCGGTGATCACTTCGGTGCGGCCGTCAACGGTCACTTCGTGCTGGTATTCGCGGCAGTTCTCACCGCGCGGCGTCTGATAGGTCCGGGTCGGCGTGATCCGCCCGCTGTTGCCGCTATCCGGATTGACCCAACTCGACGCCTGGCCGACCGGATTGCGCTCAAGTGCCGCTTGTTGGGTCTGGCCGGCTTTCATGCGGTCCACTTCGTCCATGGTTTTGCCGATCTCGCTGCCGAGCAGCGCGCCGCCAAGCGTGCCGAGCGCTACCGCCGCCAACTGGCCTTTCCCGCTGCCGACGTGCGAGCCCAACAAAGCACCGGCTCCGGCGCCCAGAAGGGTTCCGACCGTTTGCTTGGGGCTGTTTTGCGCATCGGCGCAGGCGGCAAGAAAGCCTGTGATCAGAATTACGGAGATGAGACACCGGGAGTTCATTGGCTTGGTCCTCTGAGTGGTGTGCCTTGGAAAGTAGAATAATATGTGAATTATATGCGTCGACCAGACCAAAATTGTCTGTGGCTGGCCCCACACGAGCACACAATTGTGACTTTCCTGTGGCACCCGTCGACTTGTCCATCGGTATAATTGCAAGTCATGGATGAAAGATTAACGCTGAATCCGGCGAATCCCGTCTCCTTGTTCCGGAATTGGTTTGACGAGGCCAAGGAGGCCGAGCCCTACAACACCGACGCGGCGGCGTTGGCGACGGCGTCCGCCGATGGCGCGCCGACGGTGCGCATGGTCCTGCTGAAGGATATCGACGATGACGGCGGGTTTGTGTTCTACACCAACTCGGAAAGCCGGAAGGGCGTCCAACTGGCCGAAAACCCGCGCGCATCCTTGTGTTTCTACTGGAAGGCCCTGAAGCGGGAGGTGTTGATTGACGGGGTGGTCGAGAAGGTCTCCAACGAGGTGGCGGACGCTTATTTCGCCACCCGGAGCCGGGCCAGTCAGATCGCGGCGTGGGCGTCGGAGCAATCCCGGCCGATGGAAGGCCGCTTCGAGTTGGAAAAACGAATAGCCGAGTTCACAGCAAAATTCGGCGTCGGCACCGTGCCGCGACCGCCCCATTGGGACGGCTACCGGCTGATCGCCGAGCGGATTGAGTTCTGGACGGATAGACGGTTCCGTCTTCATGACCGGACCGCGTATTATCGTGAAGACGGTGGATGGCGTAGCGAGAAGCTGCACCCATGATTGCCGGGCGAGGCAATGCGGGGGGAGAATTGAGCACCGCATTACCAAGGGAAATATTGGAGAAGGACAAGGCCGCCCGGTTGATGCGGGCCGCGACCTACGCGTCCGTCTCGGTGGCTTCGGTGCTGATCCTCGCCAAGACCGGTGCTTGGCTGTTCACCGAGTCGGTCAGCCTGCTGTCTTCTCTGGTCGATTCCCTGCTCGATGCCGGCGCATCGATCGTCAACCTGCTGGCTGTCCGTCATGCGCTGCAGCCGGCGGACCGGGAGCACCGGTTCGGGCATGGCAAGGCGGAGCCCTTGGCCGGGCTCGCCCAGTCGGCGTTTATCGCCGGCTCGGGTATTTTTCTGCTATTGGAATCGGCTGACCGGCTGATCAATCCCAGGCCGGTCGAAAACGGTGCCATCGGCATCGCGGTGATGATCCTGGCCATTGTCCTGACCCTCGGGCTGGTGCTGTTCCAGCGCTATGTGGTCAAGAAGACCAATTCGGTCGCAATCGCGGCCGACTCGCTTCACTACCGGGTCGACATCCTGGTCAACGCAGCGGTCATCGTATCCCTGCTGCTCGCCGGCTATCAGGGATGGCTGCCGGCCGACCCGCTGTTTGCCATCGCCATCGTCGCCTATATGGGGTGGGGGTCACTGTCCATCGCCCGGGAGTCCATCAACAGTCTGATGGACAGGGAACTGCCCGACGAGGACCGGATCAAAATCCGGGACATCGCCAAAGGCCATCCCGAGGTTCTCGATGTGCACGACATGCGCACCCGCGCGGCCGGGCCGGATACCTTTATCCAGCTCCATCTGGAACTGCCGGGCCACCTGCCGCTGGAGGAGGCGCATAGGATCTCGGACGAGGTCATGTATCAGGTGGAGGACGCTTTCCCGAATGCCGAGGTTCTCATTCATCAGGACCCGGAGGGCGTTGATGAGCGCCGGGACGAGATCGAGGCGCCCGGGGAGCAGGCCGGTCCCGTTTAAGTCTTTGGAAATTCGTTGAATTATTTCTCAACCCCGTCCATGATCAATTGCTGAAATACGTGCCCAACAAGCCCTGGTGAATAGCCTTGGCCCATAAAATCATCCTGGTTCCGCTTGATGGCGGGCCCTCCGGTGAGGCGGTGCTCGCGACGGCCCATGGAATTGCCGGCCGCAATAGCGCGCACCTGGAAATTTTTCATGCCCAGCCGGATTCGAAGGAAGCGGTCCCACTGCTCGGCGAGGGCATGTCCGGCGCCATGATCGAGGAGATGATGGAGCTTGCCGACCGGGACGCTGAAAGCCGGACGCAGATCGCGCACCGCCACTATCAGGAATTTCGCGAGGCGCACGGCTTGGCCGAAGCCGCAAACGGGCCAAGCGACGAGATTTCCGTCAACTGGTCGACCGAAACCGGCCGAGAGGACGAACTTGTGGCACGGCACGGCCGGCTGGCCGACCTGATCGTCATCGGCCGTCCCGACCGGGATGTCGAGCGGCCGTCCTTGATGACATTGCACGCGGCAATCTTCGAGACCGGAAAACCGGTGCTGGTCGTCCCGCCCAATCCGCGGACCACGGCGCCGAACAATGTGGCGATCGCCTGGAACGGCAGTGCGGAGGCCTCCCGGGCCGTCGCCGGCGCAATGCCGGCCCTGCAAAAAGCGGCCAAGGTGACGATCATCACGGTGGAGACCGAAAAAACCGCAGGCCGGATATCAGCCTCCGAACTGATCCGGTATCTGAGCTGGCACGGCGTTTCCAGCGAACAGCAGCCGGTCTCGCCGGCCGGCCATTCGGTGGGCCGGGCGCTGCTGCAGCAGGCCGGCAAGGACGGCGTGGATTTGCTGGTAATGGGTGCCTACACCCATAGCCGGGTGATCCAGATCATCCTCGGCGGCGTGACCCGTCATGTCTTGTCCGAGGCTGAACTGCCGGTTTTGATGTCCCACTGAACCGCGGCGCCGCCGCGGGTGCCGCCACCGGACCAGAGAGCCCATGGCCGAATTCGAGCACACTGTTATCGTCACCGGCGCGAGCAGGGGAATCGGTCACGCGACGTCGATCTACTTCATGCGGCGGGGTTGGCGGATCATCACCTGCTCGCGGGATGATGTTCCCGCCGAATGCGGCCGGGATCCCCGGTGGACCTGTCACATTCCAACCGATCTCTCGGATCCCGAGAGCGTCCGGCGGATGATTGAACGCGCCAATGAAGAGCTCGGAGACGATGCCTTGCACGCCCTGGTCAACAACGCGGGCATGTCGCCGAAGACGCCCTATAAGGAGCGGCTCGGGGTGCTGAACGGTGACATCGGTGCGTGGCGTGAGGTGTTCGATATCAACTTCTTCGCGCCTCTGGAACTGGGCCGCGGCTTTGCTTCGGCCCTCAGAAAGGGCAGGGGGGCGATCGTCAATATCACCTCCATCGCCGGTCACAAGATCCATCCCTTTGCCGGCTCCGCCTATTCGTCCTCGAAGGCCGCGCTCTCCGCGCTCACCCGTGAAATGGCCAACGAATTTGCTTCGCTCGGCGTGCGGGTTAACGCCGTTTGCCCGGGTGAGATCGAAACCGACATGATCCAGCCCGAATACGAAATGCTCATCCCCCGAATTCCGCTGGAGCGGATGGGCACCACCGAGGACGTGGCCAAGGCGATCTTTTATCTCGCGACCGATGAGTCGTCCTACGTCACCGGCACGGAAATCTGGGTCACCGGCGGCCAGCACATGTTCTAGGGTCCGGACTCGATTGAGCCGCCATAGGAGTATTGCGGCGATGAGGCATAAAATGATTGCGTCATGGCCAGCCTACGCCGTCCGAAAGTCGGCTTCGGCCGACTGAAGGCCGGGCCCGCCGGACCGGCTTCGCCGGCCGGAGGACAAACCGCAACCCGGCCATCCACGTGTACCGTGCCGCAAGCCGTCATCACCGGGTCAAATAAGGTCAATTCGGACGAATTGACCGACCCGGTGATGACGGCTTGCGGAGGAGCGGGGAGAGGAGGCTTGCCATACGCCCCCTCACCCCCTGACGGGGGCGAGGGAACCCGATGCGGCAACGCAAATACTCCCTCTCCCTCCCTGAGGGAGAGGGTCGGGGTGAGGGTGATATGAAATTTCCCCCTCACCCAGCTACGGCTATGGCTCGCAGGCTCGCCAAGCCTCCGCATCCCTCTCCCCCTGACGGGGGCGAGGGAACCCGATGCGGCAACGCGACTACTTCCTCTCCCCCGGGAAGGGGGCGAGGGGGATCTTGTGCCGCGCCGTCCTCATCGCCGCACCACTCATATGGTGGCTCAATCGAGTACGGACCCTGAAGCGGTTTCCGGGCGAATTCGCGGCCGCTATCGCCCCCGGGCCTTGAGGGACTCCAGCCAACGCCTGCGTTTCTCCAGCCGCTCTAGGTCGTGGCCCAGCCACTCGGCGAGCAGGCCGCCATCGCCTTCGAGCCCCTCGGCCATGTCTCCCAGACGGGCGAGTTCGGTGTCGCAGGCCTCGATCACCGTTTCGATCTGCCGGTCACGCTCGTCGCCGGGCAGCAGGTGGATGAACCGGAACTTCAGCGCCAGGACGAGCTCGTTGAGGCTGGACGACTCGGCGCGGATTTCGGCGGCGAGCAGGCTCGCCAGCATCTCCCGCCCGTCGCCGGTCATTTGCAGGACCTGGTCCTGTCCCTCCGGAATTTCCTCGCCGGCCGGCTCGACCAGTCCCTCATAGCGCAGCAGCTCGATGGATTCCCCCATCAGTTCCAGCGACGGGCCGGTCACCCGGCTGACGAAATACCGAATCTCGCTCGCCAGATCGCCATAGGCTTTCGGGCCATCGGAGAGAATGCCGAGAGCGCACAGGCGGACGGCTTCTTTCGGCGTCAGGGTGTTGTCGGCATACACGGCAGCGCGGTACTTCTACGGGACCCGGATATGCCGAAGACTAGCACATGGCGTGCCCGCGATAAGAATGAAGGAGCCCGATCAGGCCGCGGCCCTTATGCCGAGCCGGCTCCAAACGTCCTTCAGTGCCGCAACCAGCGTGTCCATATGAGCATCGGTGTGGAGTGGCGTCGGCGTGAACCGCAGCCGCTCGGTACCGCGTGGAACGGTCGGATAGTTGATCGGCTGGACATAGATGGCGTGGCGTTCCATCAGGTCATCGCCGGCCTGCTTGCACAGCACCGGATTGCCCACGATGACCGGCACGATATGGCTGACCGACGGCATCACCGGGATTCCGGCCGCGGCCAGCTTGGCTTTAAGGGTGGAGGCCCGCTCCTGGTGGCGTTCCCGGAGATCGTTGTGCGCCCTCACGTACCGCACACTGGCGAGCGCACCGGCGGCAACGCCCGGCGGAATGGCGGTCGAGAAAATGAACCCGTCGCCGTAGGAACGGACGAAATCGCACATGGCGGCGGAACCGGCTATGTAACCGCCGATCACGCCGAAGGCCTTGGCGAGCGTACCCTGGATGATGTCGATCCGGTCCATCAGGCCTTCGCGCTCGGCGACGCCGCCGCCGCTTTCGCCATACATGCCGACCGCATGAACCTCGTCGATGAAGGTGAGGGCATCGTATTTGCCGCAGACGTCGAGAAAGTCCTCGATGGGCGCGATATCGCCGTCCATGGAATAGACCGACTCGAACGCCACCAGCTTCGGCCGGCCGGGCTCGATGCTTTGCAGCCTGGCCTCCAGATCGGCGGCGTCGTTGTGGGCGAAGATGCGCTTGTCGGCGCGCGAGTGCTTGATGCCGGCAATCATCGAATTGTGGTTGTGCGCATCCGAGAGGATCACGCAGCCGGGCAGCATGGCGCCGATGGTACTGATTGTGGTGAGATTGGCCACGTAGCCCGAGGTGAAGATCAGCGCCGCTTCCTTGCCGTGGAGCTCGGCCAGCTCCTGTTCCAGCAGCACATGATAATGGTTGGTGCCCGCGATGTTGCGGGTGCCGCCGGCGCCGGCGCCGCACTTGTCGATGGCCGCGTGCATGGCTTCCAGCACGACCGGGCTCTGACCCATGCCGAGATAGTCGTTGGAGCACCAGACGGTTACGTCTTCGATGCCGGGCCCGAGGTGACTGACCGCACCCGGGAAACCGCCCGCCTTGCGTTCCAGATCGGCGAACACGCGATAGCGGCCCTCGGTGCGAAGGTCGCCTACCTTTTCCGCGAAAAACCGTTCGTAGTCCATTTGTTCGTTGAATCCCGAACCCTCGGGCTTCGCCTCTGTTGGCCAGGGGCCATCTAACAGCCGAATTCGGCTATTCATCCCATATTGTACTTCCCGGCACCACAATTAAAACGCCAATTTTCCCAGCGTTTTTAAGCCTCTGGCCCGGTTTGTCCGAAAGCCGCCCGGGGTCCGGACCCGATTAGGGGATTCGGCTCAACCCCCTCTCCCTCCGGGAGAGGGCCGGGTTGAGGGTGATATGGAAGTTCCCCCTCACCCAGCTACGGCTATGGCTCGCAGGCTCGCCAAGCCTTCGCATCCCTCTCCCCCTGACGGGGGCGAGGGAACGCGCCGAAACTCCCTCTCCCCCGGGAAGGGGGCGAGGGACCTTGTGCCTCGCCGTCCTCATCGCCGCAACACCTCCTTGGCGGCTCAATCGAGTACAGGCCCTATTCCCGCAGACCCTCATGTTCGACCATGGCCGATGTTTCATCCAAGGCTTTTTCCACGATGCCGAACAACCGGTCGATATGATCTTCGTCAATCACCAGCGGCGGCGAAAAAGCCAACGTGTCGCCGATACCGCGGGTAATCACGCCGCTGTCCTCGGCGCGGCGTGTCGCGAATGCCGCGACCATGTGCGAGGCATCGAACGGCTCGCCGGTCTCCTTGTTCTTGACGATCTCCAAGCCGCCGAGCATGCCCAGTCCCCGGGCTTCGCCGATCAGCGGGTGTTCGCCCGCCCGGCGAAGCGCGGCCTGAAAATGCGGCGCGACACGTTCCACATGGCTTGAGATTTGAATCTCGTCGTAAATCTTCAAGGTCTCCTGGGCGACGGCGCAGGAAACCGGGTGTCCGCCGTAGGTGAAGCCGTGGCCGAACACGCCGATCTTCTCGCTCTCCTCGACCATCGCCTGATAAATCGGGTCCGAAATCATCAGTGCCGAGATGGGCAGATAGCCCGACGACAGCGCCTTGGCCATGGTCATCATGTCGGGTTGGAGGTCGAACGTCTCGGTGCCGAAGCGTTTTCCCGTCCGGAAGAAGCCGCAGATGACCTCATCGACGATGAACAGGATATCGTTGCCCTTGAGGATCGGCTGAATGCGCTCGAAGTACCCCTCCGGCGGCGGGATCACGCCGCCGGCGCCCATCACCGGTTCGGCGATGAAGGCGGCGATGGTGTCCCCGCCTTCGCGTTGGATGAGTTCCTCGAGATCACGGGCAAGGCGGTCCGAGAATTCCACCTCGGATTCACCGGGTTCGGCATACCGGTAGTGGTGTGGGCACGAGGTGTGCAGGATGCGATCGATGGGCAGATCGAAATCCCGATGGTTGTTGGGCAGGCCGGTCAGGCTCGCGGTGGCGATGGTGACCCCGTGATAGGCCTTGGTCCTGGAGATTATCTTTTTCTTCCCGGGCCGGTTATGGGCGTTATTGAAGTACCAGGCGAGCTTGATGGCGGTGTCGTTGGCCTCGGAGCCGGAGTTGGCGAAAAACACCTTGGACATGGGCACCGGCGCGAGTTCCAGGAGTTTCTCGGCCAAATCGATCCCCGGCTCGTGGGATTTGCCGGCGAAGGTGTGATAGAAGGGCAGCTTCGCCATCGCCTCGGCCGCGGCCTCGACCAGGCGCTCTTGTTGGAAACCCAACGACGCGCACCACAGGCCCGCCAGCGCATCGATGTATTCCTTCCCCTGATCGTCGATCACCCGAATGCCGTCGCCGCGGCTCATGACCACCGGTCCCACGTCCTGGTGGGTCCTGAGGTTGGTGTAGGGGTGAATCAGGGATGCGACATCCCGGGCGGCGGATGAGTTGGCGCGGATGGTCATGGAAACGCTCCCTCGGCGGATAAACGATACTTCGGACGGGAGCGTAGCGGGCGTCGACGGGACCGGCAACCAACGGCGCCGGCATGATCGTCATGGGTGCTTGCGGTCCGACCACCCCCTCACCCTAACCCTCTCCCCCTCGAAGGGGGAGAGGGGACTCATCGGGACTCCCTCGCCCCTTCGGGGGGAGAGGGATGTAAAGGCTTGGCGAGCCTGCGAGCCTTAGCCGAAGCTGGGTGAGGGGGATTAGGGTGAGGGGGTGAGCGTTGGGGTGGGGGCGAGGGAACGTACGGCAAGCCCCCTCTCCCCGCTCACCCGTAAGCCGTCATCACCGGGTCGGTCAATTCGTCCGAATTGACCGACCCGGTGATCCACGCCTCGCGGCCGCCGAAGACATGGCCCGCCGGATCAGGCTTGGCGGCGCACCGCCCTTGGATCGAGGGCGTCCTGCAAACCGTCGCCGAGAAAATTGAACGCCAGCACGGTGACCAGAATCAGAAAGCCCGGATAGAACGCCAGCAGCGGGGCCGTCGAGATCAGCGCCTGGGCGTTGGTGAGCAGATTTCCCCAGCTGGGGATCGGCGGCTGGATGCCGAGACCGAGGAAGCTCAAAACGGATTCCAACAGGATGATGTTGCCCACCGAGAGCGTGGTCGCGACGATGATCGGCGAGATCAGGTTGGGCAGGATGTGGACCCGCATGATCCGCCAGCTTCCTGCGCCCTGAACCCTGGCCGCCTGCACATATTCGCGCTCGCGGATGCTCAGCGCCGCGCCGCGCACCAGACGCGCCACCGTCGTCCAGCCGACCAGCGCGACGATCAGGATGATGCGGTAGAGACTGATGTTCTCCGAATTAGCGATCGCCGCCGGAATGCCGAGTTTGTCGAGATCGATGGCGGCCAGAACGATAAGCAGCGGCAGCAGGGGGAGCGCGATGATGCCATCGGTAAAACGCATCAGGAAAGCGTCGAACCGTCCGCCGAAATAACCGGCGACCAATCCGATGAAAGTGCCGATCACCGCCGCGGCGACGGCGGCGGTCAGGCCGACGAGCAGCGACACCTGGCCGCCTTCGAGCAGCCGGAGGAAGACGTCCCGGCCGAGCTCGTCGGTGCCGAGAAAGGCTTGCGCCGACGGCGGCGCGAGCCGGGAGAACAGATTGACCCGTCCGGAATCGGTTCCCAGGGCAAGCTCGAACAGGGGGGCGCTGAACGCCAGCAGGCACAAGAGCACCAGGACAAGGAAGCTTGCCACCGCCAGCCGGTGGCGGGCGAAGCGCCGCCACGCGTGGCGTGCCGATGACGCAGGCGCGGCCGTCGCGGCGGCGGTCATGTGCCGTCTCCGGTGTACGAGATCCGCGGATCCAGCCAGGCATAAGCGAGATCGGCCGCCAGATTGCAGAACAGGGTCAGCGCGGTGGCGAACAGCAGCGTCACCAGGGCGAGATTGAAGTCGTTGCCCATGATCGCGTCGAAGATCAGCTTGCCCATGCCGGGGTAGGCGAAAATCGTTTCGACGATCAGCGCGCCGGAGAACAGAAATCCGAAATCCAGCGCCAGAATGGTGACCACCGGGATCAGGGCGTTGCGCAAGGCATGCTTGAAGACCACCCGGCCTTCGCCGGCCCCCTTGGCCCGGGCGGTCCGAATATAGTCCTGGCGCAGGGTTTCGATCATCGACGCGCGGACAAATCGGGTGTGGGAGCCGAAGCTGACGATGGTCAGGGTGAGGACGGGCAGGACCAGAAACCGCGCCTTGTCGAGGAATCCGCCGCCGCCCACGGATTCGGTGCCGCTCGCCGGCAGCCAGCCGAGCGTGACCGAGAACAAGGTGATCATCATCAAGGCGAGCCAGAAGGACGGAATGGAGATGGCGGCAAAGGCCAAGAGATTGATCGCGTAGTCCAGTTTCCGGTGCTGGTTCATCGCGGCGACGATGCCCGACAGAAAGGCAATCGCCACGGCGAGCACGAAACTGATGCCGAGCAGCAGCACCGTGTTGCCGAGGGCGGGCAGCACGGCCTCCAGGACCGGCATGGCGAACAGCCTGGAGAAACCCAGATCACCGGAAAGCGCCGCCGTCAGCCAGTTGAGGTAGCGTTCGGAAATCGGCAGGTCCAGGCCGTGAAGTTCACGCAGCCGTGCCGCGTCCTCGGGCGTCAGCCGGGGGTCGGCGCTGATCATCAGGTCGATCGGGTCGCCCGGCATCAAGCCCATGAGCCAGAAAATGACCACCGACATGATGGCCAGAACGGCCACCGACTGCACCATCCGGTCCAGGAGATATCTGGCCACGGTGTCAGGCCGCCCACGGAGCGTTCTGCGGGAACAGCATCAGGCGAGGATAGGACATCCCCGGCCGAATCCGAAAGGGGAATTGCCGCGGCGAGGATGCCGGGGAAGAAGGGTCAGGGCCGCCGGTCAGGCGCCTTCCGTCAGGTGCCTTCCGTCAGGCCTTCCGAAATATTGAGGTTGATGTTGATGAGGCTGTCGAACAACTCCTCCGAGGCCTTGGTCAGCCCCTTGGCCGTCTGCCGGTCGACGAAAATGCTCAGGCTCATCGAATCGGGCTTGCCCGGTGATCCACGTCTCGCGGCACGGCACACGTGGATGGCCGGGTCGCGGTTTGTCCTCCGGCCGGCGAAGCCGGCCCGGTGGGCCCGGCCATGACGCAATCACTTTATGGCTCGCAGGCTCGCCAACCCTCCGCATCCCTCTCCCCCTGACGGGGCGAGGGGACGCACGGCAAGCCTCCTCTCCCCGCTCACCCGCAAGTCGTCATCACCGGGTCGGTCAATTCGTCCGAATTGACCTTATTTGACCCGCTGCCGCCATCACCGGGTCGGTCAATTCGTCCGAATTGACCTTATTTGACCCGCTGCCGCCATCACCGGGTCGGTCA
>LXNI01001531.1_pt1 | contig 19434 bp, 11 predicted proteins | sample 809091 | NCBI WGS metagenome assembly LXNI01 (sample SAMN04870527, study PRJNA318959) | sponge metagenome | biome: 01000161; feature: marine sponge reef; material: water | host: Sarcotragus foetidus | place: Greece: Milos, Mediterranean Sea | collected 2013-05-29 | depth 5-7 m | reverse complement strand
CCCCGGCAACGCCTGGGCCACCACCCTGGCGGTGATAGCGGCGGTCAACGCGGTGATCGCCCTGGTCTACTACGCCCGGATCGCCAAGACCATGTGGATGGACCCCGTTCCCGAAGGCGCCACCCACATGGCCGAGGCCGCCGGCCCGCTGAGCGGCTCCCTCACCCTGGCCCTAGGTATCTCAGCGATCTTCGTGGTGGTGGCCGGCATCCTCCCCTTCGAGTTCGCCGGAGTCTTCGCCGACCTGGCCAAGGTCGTAACCACCGGCATCTGACATCTGGGGCCTCGAAGAGAGAAGACTTCACTGCCGATCTGGCCAGCCTCCGCCGGTGTGTTGTTATGACGTGGGCGCACTCGCCATGGGGGAGAAGTTCGCGTGCTGGGGCTCGGCGCGCAGGGCGTACACCCTCAAGAGTCAGAAGTTTGGTAGGTGCTGTCTGTGAAGGTCACCCTATCGGGATCGATCGCAAGTGATTCCGGCTGGGGCAAACGAAGCTGTGGCACCGCTCGCGTAGACGTAGGATGGTGCGAACCGATGCCATTGCGAGGTCCTTGGCATTACCGTTGACGGTTGTTTGTGATGGCTAGGATGCGGCAGGGGGCGCCGGGAGGGAGCGAAGCATGGCACTAACGGCTGATCACTTCAAGGCTCTTATCCGTCGCCATATGGAAGGTGATGACGACGGCTTCTACTCCGTCGCGCTCCAGGTTGCTGCAAGAGCGGCCAGACAAGGGAAGAACCGGTTCGCCCAGGACCTTCGGGAGTTGATCGACTCTGCGAAAGGGGAGCGTGCGGCCTCAGCATTGCGTCCCGTGCCGATGGTGCAGCCTCGGGGGGAACTGGCGGGCTTGATGACGGTGAGCTATCCGGAGGTCTCCCTGGATATGATGACCCTGGTGCCTCCGGTGCTTGCGAAGCTCGAACGCATTCTGACGGAACAGCGCCGCTCGGACCTCCTGGCTACGCATGGCCTTGACCCGATTCACCGTGTTCTCCTTCTCGGCCCGCCGGGCACAGGCAAGAGCATGTCTGCCGCCGCGCTCGCGCACAGCCTGAAGCGACCGCTGTTCACTATCCAACTCGATGTGGTAATCAGCAAGTACATGGGGGAAACGGCAGCTCAACTCCGCCTTATCTTCGATGCAATAGCATCGACCAGAGCCGTCTACCTGTTCGACGAATTTGATGCTCTAGGCGCCGAACGCGCGGTGCCCAACGACGTGGGCGAGGCGAGGCGCGTGCTCAACTCCTTTCTTCAGTTCCTGGAACACGCTTCGCCGGTGAGCGTGGTTGTCGCGGCGACGAACCACCCCAAGTTGCTAGACCAGGCGCTCTATCGGAGGTTCGACCAGGTGATCGAGTATCGGCTGCCTGATCCTGCTGCTGCGGTCGCCGTGATGAAGCATCGGCTTGCGATGCTCGACACGGAGGGTGTTGAATGGGATGCCCTTGCCCAACACACGGACGGCCTAAGCCATGCTGACCTCGTCCGAGCGGCAGAGGCTGCGGCGAAACAGATCGTGTTGGCAGAAGAGAATAGGATCACAGCGGATGCCCTGGAGACAGCCCTCCGAGAGCGGCACCCCAGCGGCGACTCATAGGACAGTCGGGTGGTCTACGTACTTCCACACATCTTCGTTCCGGGTGAGCCGACGACCGACCCATTCCAGAGGCGCGGCGGCGGAGATGGCGGGAAGAAGACCCAGAAGATCCACGATCGGCAGGCGCACGCTGGTGCACTGAGCGAAGGGCTCGGCGGGGCCGTCAAGACGGCACAGGAGGCTCGGGAGCAGTGGCCGGTAGCGCTGAAGGCCGACGGGATCACTCTATCGGTGGTGGGCTGGCCCGGCGGATTCCAGCTAGCCCTGGTGAGTCTTGATCTCCGGCGGTCGGGGATCGAGCTGCAATCGGTGAAGCCGTCTATTGGCGATCCTCCATCAGCCGAGGTTGCGACGGTCTTCGTTCCTGACTCTAAGGTCGGGCAGTTCTTCTCACGACTTGACCAATACGCCAATGAGGAAACCCCAAAGGGTACGCCGCGGCACCAAAACCTCGTCGCCAACATCGCAGCCCTTCAGCATGCGACCTTGGAGCAGTTGTGGACGGATCACCGTCCGTATCCGGGCGAGGGCACGGGGTGGTGGGAGATCTGGCTCCGCCGTACGGGACAAGAGTTGGATACGCTGGCCGAGGTAGCGGCGAACGCTGAGTGGGTACTGGCTGCAAAAGCGGTCGAGTTCCCAATGCGTACTGTTACGGCCGTCAGGACGGACTTGGCATCCCTGGGTGCTTCCTTGTCGTCGCGGCTACCGATCGCGGAGGTCCGCGTCGCGAGCCTGGCCGAGTCTCCGGCGCAGCTTTCTCCGGGGACTCAGCGACTCTGGGTGCAGGAAGCACTGGGGCGTATACGTCCAGCTCTGGAGCAGGCTCCTTCCGTGTGCCTGCTTGACACCGGGATCTACCAGCACTCCCTATTCGGAGGATCGCTAGATACGCGAGACATTCACTATGTCGTCGGCCCAGACGGGCATGACCGCGACGGACACGGAACAGAGATGGCAGGGTTAGCCCTGTTCGGTGACGTCACCGATCTCCTTACGTCGCCGTTGGATGTGCCGATTGTTCACCGTCTTGAGTCCGTGAAAGTCCTACCCGATCCTGGGGCCACACCGAACCCACCGGAGACGTACGGAGCCGTGACGGCAGCGGGCGTGTCCATACCTGAGGTGTCGAGACCTAGACAGCGACGCTTGTTTTGCATGCCAAACAGTGATCATGGCTCGCGATCCGACGGTCGGCCCACTTTGTGGTCCGCGACGATCGATGCCCTCAGCTTCGGCACGGACGTTGTCGCGACCGAATCGGGCCTCGAGCTTCTCACCCGACCAGATCCCGAATCCAGTCGCCTAATCATCGTCTCCGGTGGGAACGTCCGCGACGACTACGGAAGGGACTTCCTGGAAGTGTGTGACACCAACGTCATCGAAGACCCAGGGCAGTCGTGGAACGCTTTGACAGTCGGTGCGTTCACCGATCTCGTCGCTACACCCTCCCATCCTGACTTCGATGGATACACGCCGTTGGCGCCTCCGGGCGAGCTTTCCCCTTTCAGCCGGACATCCGCCGGGTTTTCGCCGATCTGGCCGCTCAAGCCCGACATTGTCATGGAGGGAGGAAACCTTCTAGCGTCACCGGATGCTACGCACTTTGACCAGCATGATGTGGTCTCGATTGCGACTACGTCCCACCTGGAGCCCCAAGGCCGGCCGCTCACGACCGCAACCGCGACCAGCGCCGCAGCGGCTCAAGCAGCACGCCTCGCCGCCCGGGTAGCAGCGAGCTATCCGGATCTGTGGCCCGAGACAGTCCGTGGACTGCTTGTGCATGCCGCCGAGTGGACGCCGCCAATGGAGGCCGCCATCGGAGGGGCGCGAAACTTAACGGTGCGCAGACAACTACTCAGGCGCTACGGGTTCGGAGTACCTACCGATGAGCGCGTGCTGCGGAGTGCGTCCAATGCCGTAACGCTGATCGCCCAGTCATACATCCAGCCGTTCGAACAAGTCACCTCGAGTCGAACTCGCCTTCGCGAGATGCACCTTCACGATCTCCCATGGCCCCGGGACCAGCTGCTCGAGCTTGGTGAAGCGCCCGTACGCCTGCGGGTGACTCTCAGCTATTTCGTCGAGCCCAACGCGTCAAGTCGTGGATGGAGAGGCCGCTACGTGTATCCATCGCACAATCTCAGATTCGATATCCGCCGACCCGGAGAGACAACCGGGGAGTTCCAACGCCGGTTGAATCGGTTAGCCGAGGTCGAGGAGGGCAGGACTCAACGGAGCGCTGGACAGGAGCCGAAATGGCTTGTCGGGCCCCAGGGACGCCGGGTGGGATCGCTGCATGCCGACCTGTGGGAAGGCACGGCCGCCGATCTGGCCGACTGCGGTGTACTGGGCGTGTTCCCCGTCGGCGGATGGTGGAAGAACAACAACCGTGCTGACCGCACCAACCTATCTGTCCGTTATGCCCTATTGGTATCACTCGTCACTTCAGAGATAGAAATCGACCTGTACACACCAATCACTGCTGAGATCGGAATCCCCGTAACAATCGAGACTTGAATCGAATGCATGAAGTCCATGTTCAGGGTTGCTGGTTACGTCCAGCAGCGACTGGTTCTGCAGATTCAGCTCCTTATGCGTATTGATGTCGTTTGCCTAAGCTCTGTGATTAACTGCTTGGCAGATGGTTTGGCTTTGCGACGAGGTACGCGCAGCCGATCTGCCATCACGCACGTCATTCGGTTCTCAAACAGTGACTCCCAGTGCGGACCAAACCCTGTTTCGGGCAATTCAATCAGCAGCCTCGGATGATCGAGTGTGGAAGAAAGTCGGTCGCCTGCGGAACCAGCTTGAAGATAGACTGCTCCGGACCGGATCATCGAGTCCACCAGTATCCCCTCGCGTTCTATACTAAACGGTAGGACCATGCCAACGTCCGACGGCCGAGAGAATGTCAGTACAAGCATCACGCGGTCTCCGTTGTCGCGGGAGGTCGCCCACTGGTGTTTGGCGTCACCCGGTTGTAAGTATTGATGCTGGCGAATTAGCTCTTGGATATCTGGACGTCTGTCGGTGTCGATGACTAGGACTGGGATGAGCCGCCCATCCGCGACCGGCCCAGCCATTGCTGCGTCGCTGACAAGTTGAACGAGTTGAGATTTGTCGATCTTTACTCTTGCTCTCTTGACTTTGCTCACGTACTCGTCCTTTCGCGAAAGATCGTAATCTGTCTCGACTCGACGACATTGTGTACATCGCTAACTACTAGGTCATATTGATGAATGTCACCACTATCCACCAGCGTGTCAGAGACGCGAAATATCAGCCAGCCAGAAGCGACATCATTTGCCTCGAGACGTTGTGGAATCTCTATCTTCTTGAAGCTGCATCCGAACATTGGTGGCTCAGCGATGGGCATCTTGACGACAGCTAAATGGGCATCCACCGAGTAAGTGACGTGTAGCTCAGCCATGACGACAGTGGTCGGAAGATCAGTAGGATTCACTACTTGCAAGTGCACGCCATATTCGCGCGCGGCGTCGCGAGGACTTTTCCACAAAGCTGTATCATGTACGTAGAGGCTGAGGCGCGGCAAGCGGCGGGCCTCTTGTCGTTCCGAGATTTTCAATGCTCGTCTAGCAGTGCCTTGACTACTAAGGCCGAATACGATCGACACTAAGAACGCGAGAGCGGAGATCACGATCGGTACCCAATCACTCCATTGCTGTTCCATAGTATCTATTTGTAGAATCCGCGTATCTAGCTTTGTTCGTATAGCTTATGAGCGTTTGTGGAGGTAGGTCCACCGAGTCTGGACATATACGAGGGTGTCGGCGGTGTTTAGTAGGCGAGTGGCGTTATTTAGACGAATATAGAAGTTGGCTTCGCCCTTTTTTCCCTTGACGAAGGTTGGTGCTTTCCCTGCGGTCACGATGACTCGGCAGACGGTACCGTCTGGGAAGTTGTCGAACTGGAACTTCACGGCAGCTGCGGCTACTGGACCGAGCAGGTTATCCAAGAGGCCGTTGAGCCAGAGAGAGAAGCCGTCGGCGTTCTGTTTGCTGCCTAGTGTCTTCAGATCCCTTTCGATTCCGAAGACTTCACCGGAGTCGATGACACCGATAAGGAGTGTTCCGCCTTCGGCGTTCATGAAGCCGGCGATGGCCTTGACGACCATGTGCTCAATGACCGAATCCTTCTGCTTGGTATGCAGGTTGATACGTCCGGTCTGTTTGAACTCGACGTGCTTGGACTCTCCTTGGGCGATGAGTTCCGCGGTTGAGACTGTGTTTGGTGTGCCTGCAGATGCAATCTGGGCTTCTGTGGCTACTCTGCCTTCGAAGTCGAACTGGGCGCTCAGGTCCTCGGGTTGTTCAGGGACGTCGATCCAGTATTCGTGGCCGGTGTCGCGCTCCACGTAGCTGAACGCGGTCTTCGAGTAGTCGTGTGGCGCCAGCTTCTTGAGTTGCTCCTTGACCCGTCGCCGCCCTTCGAGAGCAAACTCCAAGTACTCGCGCAGTTCGGAACGGGTCCACTCGCCGTGTGGATGGAGGATCTTCAGCAGGCCAGAGACTGTCTTCCGTACGGATTTCTCATCCCTGGCCGATAAGTGGCTGCCGAGGGCGAACTCGTTGTCTATGGCCCGCACGAAGCTCTGCTTACGTAACTGACGGAGTGCTTCGGCAAAGTAGTCGGATACGAACCCGAAGTGATTCGTGAACAGTCGCGACTCAAGCTTCGGTGTTTCCCAACCCGGCAGGTAGTAGTGGAGGCGGTCGAGGAAGGCCACGTCGATCATCGGTGCTGGAAGGTCGGCGAACAGGTGGGCTGTCCTCCCGAGGTCGCTGTGCGGTCGGCTCGTGTTCCCGATAAGCACGACCGACGCTTCGGCGGGAACCTCTTCCTTCCCGCGGGCGAATGAACCGGACTCCATGTAGTCCTTCAGCATGTTGACCACCGTTGCGTCGGACATCTTCAGCCCGGCGACTTCGTCGAAAGCGACAGTGTCCCAAGTCCCGAGCAGCCCGACTCGTCCGGTCGAAAGGTTTACGAAGAGTTGGGCGACCGTGACCTTGCCTCCAGAGAGGAGGATGGCGTTGGGGTTGGATTCCCGGTAGATGAAGCTCTTGCCGGTTCCCCATGGGCCGAGTTCGATCAGGTTGAAGTTCCGCTCCGCCATGGGGAGGAGGCGGCATATGGATAGGAGTTTGCCGCGCAGATCGTATTCGCGAGGTTCGAGTCCGATGGTGCGCATCACGAGGTCGAGCCAGGCCGTTCGGCTGAACCGGAGGCGTCCCTCGATGAACTGATCGGGGTCGAAGGCCGCGACCTGGATCGGTTTGAGACCGCGAATGTAGAAAGGCCGCTTCTGTGCCTCTTCGTCGATGGCGTTGTACACGAGATCCAGTTGGCACCACGCTCCGCCCTGAAGCAGCCGGTCGTACCGGTAGACGAGATTCTCGGGGATGTGGACGAACTTGTCGTTGAAGTTCTGGAGGTGGGCCCAGAACTTGTCCTCGCTGGCGAGAAGGCGGACATCCACCTTGTCGATGAGCCTGTACTGGCCCTTCTGCTTGACCCGGGCCTTGGCAAGCTCGGATTCGTCGGGTCGGATGAAGTTGTCCTTCAGCGTCTGGTTGACGACCATCAGCCCGGTCTCGATTGCGAAGGGGTCGTCCGATGCGCAGTACTTCCCGAGGAGGAATTCCAGTACGTACACCGGCACGTTCGCACCGACCTTCACCTGGCGGACCAAGTCCTTGCGTACGACACGACCGGCGAAGGTCTCATTAGCGCGCTTGTCGAGTTGATCGAGTTGCATTAGTGCCTTAGTCAAGGTCGTCCTCTACCACCACCGGTGACGAGACGGGCGCCGTCGCCGATGCGAGCTTCAGACCGGTTCGGGCGTCGAGCACCTGCAGATTCACCTCGGTGTTGGCGCCGAGGTTCTCGATGACCAGGAAGGTGAGAACGCTCGACCGGCCGGTGTTGACCGTCACCGTTCCAGTGTCAGGATCGTACCCGTCTCCTGAGACGACTCGTGCGACCGGTGGGCCGCCACCTGATCCGGCGACGACCCGTACTCTCACTTCGCTCGTGAAGAGATCACCCTCGAAGGAGATCGTGGCGGCGAAGATGCCAGTGGTTATACGGTCCCCGGCCACGGTTATGTAGACCTTCAGCTTCTGCGGTTCGGGCGCCCGCTTTGGCTCCACGACGATGACAGGCACGATCAGTTCCTGGGGGGAGAGGCCCCCGTGGAAGAACTGGCGCCCGCCTCCGGCGCGGAACACCGCCAAGCCTCTAGGTACGATGAGATCAAGGTCTCCGGGTATGCCGCAGGAAGCGAGGGGCACTCGCGCGGTGGCCTGGTTTGGCGTGCCGCCTCGGCCGACGAAGACCCGTCTCTTGGTGGTTCCGGCGGCACCGGCGGGAGGGTCAACGGTATGCTGGGCGCCGAGGCTTTGGCTGAGCGCGATGAAACCGTGATCAGCGCTAATGATGATGCGCTCGACGCCACATTGGGCGAGCCGGGCGATCACGTTGGCCAGCAGTCCGATCACGGTCTGGAAGTGTGACCAGGCGACCGACAGAAGGCCGGACTCGCCTGCCGCGTCGACTTCCTGTGATCGGATCAGGATGAGGTTGGCGCCTTCTATGGCGTTTCCGAGTGCTCTTTCGCCCTTTTGCGAGGCATCGTTGAGATCGAGGTCGGCCACGCTCCCATGACGGGCACGAAGCAGGTCGCGTCTCTGGCGAACCGAGTTGACCGGTGTCCCACCGATACTGACTTGCAGGCGGTTCTCCTCCAATTCGAGTGTCAAGTCTGATGCGGCGCCGGACAGCAAGTTGGCCATTCCCACCTGGGTGATCGTGGGTGGTGCGGCGACCGCGGCATGGATGTCCACCTTCTCGGTTATGTCGCGAAGGTGGTCGGCGAGTTCCACACCCAGTTCGTAGCGGAGGGCATCGACCCAGACGTAGGCGGTGCGTCTTGGACCGGCGGCGACAAAGCGGTCGTGAATCTCGCCTTGGCGGATCAGACCGTCGTTGTCGAGGGCGTGGTCTGTGACGGCGGATACAAAGAGGGAGAGGAGATCGTCGAGCCATCTCTCGTAGGCGATTCGACCTGCGGTGAGAGCGTCCTCCAAGTCGCCGAAACTCCGGAGTTCAGAACGGGCCAACTCCAGTCGGCGGTGCGCCCTGTCGACTAGCCAGCCTCGTTCGACATACCACGCCAGTATCCTGCCGGGTCCCTCTCCCGCCGGTGGGTCAGCCTTGGCGAGCTCCGCCTGCAGGCGGGCGATGGCTTGGACGGTGCGCCACTGGCCTCCCCATTCCGATATCGGGTCCGACACCCAGGGGCTCACCTCAAGGCGACGCTCGGCGATTTCGAGAGCCGTGCCATAGTTGGTTTCCTGCATGAGCCGGATCGACCGCGCAAGCAGAACCCTTTCAGAGGCAGGTGTGCCGACGGCGTTCTCGAAGCCGGGTCTCCACTCGATGATGTCGGCGAGTGCTAGGCGGTTGTCGGCAGTAGTAGCGAGACGCCGGTAGGTAGACAGACCTCCGGTTGTCGCCTGCAACCGCTCCAGCAGACTCTGAGCGCTCCGGCGTTGGGATGCCGAGAGCGAGGCTGGTGCCACCGGGAGCGCATCGGGTAGCGGTCCCTCGATTACCCGAGCGAGGTCACAAAGGAGCAGGTGCTGGAATAGACCATTCCGGAGTTCGTCGGACGCCCCGGCGACATTAGAGCCCACCGTATGGTTCGCCATGGCTGCGACCGCATCCCACAGTCCGGCGTCACTGAGATCATCGTCGGAGGCGCCGGTGAGGACACTGACCAGGAGTTCGAGCGGCGTGCGCGCCCCCATAACCCGGGTCAGGCGTACATCGGTTTCTCCCGGCCCCTCAGCGGCCATCTCGGCCTCTCCGAGTGTCCGAGCCTGGTGGGCAATTGCTGCGATTCGTGCCGGGGAAAGACGACCCGTTAGGGCTTGCCGAACCAGGGTCGACAGCCTTCGTTTGAACCCTCCGGCCGCTTCCCGTATCTCGGCCAACGGATCATCTTCCACGGCGGTTGGCGTGTATACGAGGAGAGCTGGCGGCCGTTCACCAGAGACAGCAGTTTCGATTCGGCGTCTGAGTTCGTACCAACTGCCGTTGAACGGCTCGAAGCGAACGTCATCCGGCGCTACCGCGGAGGCAACATCCTTGTACTCGCCTCCCCGGTCCTCCCAGATCACCAACCCGTATCTTTGAACCTTTTGGGCTAGCTGCTCGGTGAGGGCCTCTCTCAGTATTGTCATAGTTCATCTGCCCACTTCGTAACGGATGCCCACGGGTACTTTCCGGCCTTGATGTTGGTCCTCTCCTTCCTGGCTTCCTTCCACGCCGGGAAGAGGTCGGCCAGTGGTGCAGCACACAGCACGATGCCATCGTCCAAGTCCGGTACCCACCCGAGCCGAGCCATCCGCTCCGCCTCATTTCTGAAAACTCGCAACTCCTCGGCCAGGCGCTGCTCTGCATCGAGCGCAGCCGCGACCTGTTGCGGGGACCGGCCCCCTCCTCCGTCTTGCTGGTCGCGGCGCAATCGGGAGATCTCGATCTCGGCGGCGTTGAGTCGGGCGGTTGCGGCTGCCTCGACAGCGTAGAGAGTCTCCCGGCTGAGCGAGGGTGCGTACGCCCAGACGCCCCAGCTGCCGGAGGGCACGTAGAGCGGCCAGTAGATCGGCGCATTCCGACGTGACTTTGTGTAACGCCTGAGGTGATCCTTGAAGAAATGCTTGCGGAGGTGATCTCGCAGGTCTTGGCCCTTGAGATGTATCACGACATCGGTGTGCAGCAGTTCGGCATCGTCGACGAAAAGTCCCGCAGCGGTTAGAACACGTTCAACGATGTCCCATGGGTGACCGGGCTGATCGTACAGTAGTTGCCCAGGAGGGATGTCGAGGTCGTAGCCAGGCGGCGTTGAACGCGCCGGCGAGCCATCGTCGAGGAGCATCCCAGGTGGGTAGAGAGGAACGGGATCGAACGCGTCACTCAGCGGAGTTTTCTTCACGCCCGCTGCCCGTATGTCCCATCGTCCCACTGATGTGCCCACGAGGTAACTGACAACAGCTCGAGCGGAGGCAGTTGGCTCGTCGGAGGGAAGGATTCCGTTGTCCCGGCGGAACGATTCGATCTGGCTCGGGGGACGTTGCAGTCCATGGGCGAGGACTTCGAGTCGGCGATCAGCAAAGAATGTCAAGTTGGCAATAGCACGGGAGCCGCCACGTTCCTTGATGAGCTCCTTGACGACCTTGTCGATCGGATCTTGAAGCAACCTATACAGCTTGGCATCGACAAGTGGTCCGCGATCGTAGGACGCGGGGTGCGGACCAACCTCGGCGTCAAGATAGGCCTCAGATTCTGAGTCCAGTTCGGCGAGTTCGTGGATCCGGGTCTCAAGTCGGTGAGTTAACCTGAGGATCTCCACGTATCGCGTCCCATCAGTTGCGGCAACCCGTTCGGCTGCTTCGCTCAAACTAGAGCCATCTATCACATGCGGCATCACTCCGGGTGTTGTGAACATCCGAGTGGTTTCGTTGTTGAGGTCGGCGCGACGCCTGAGATCGGTGACCTGCGAAACAAGGGACGAGATCTCGGCGTCTCTGCCGATTGGCCGTATCCACGGAAGCTTCTGTACGAGGCCGACCTCGTAACTCCGAGACGCTCCGCCACTCCTGACCTCGCCGCCTGCAGCAACCATCGCGTCGATGCACGCTTGGATAAGGCGCGACGTTAGCCATCCAAGGACTGCGTATGGATCGTTTGCCGGTATTAATGTGGGACCTTTGTGCCCAAAGATCGTACCGGACGGGAGTACACGAATACCGAATCCACTATTGGTTCTGGGCGGCCAGGTGAGGCCAGGTCGGAAGTAGTACTGGGGACTCCGGATGACCGAGCCGACATACTCTCGCAGTTCGTCTCCGTCGTTGCCGTAGTCCACTACTAGGTGGATGTCGGACCAATAGGGGCTGTACTCTCCACCCTTGGCAAAGGGAACCCACCGCTTCCCCGACTCGGTTTCCGCACGACTACGCGCGATGCTTGATTGGGCGACTTCCCAGAAGGCCCGGACGTACCGAAAGTCATGACCTGTGGCGAGTCCTTGGCGAGCATCTCCAGCGGTTCCTTCAACAGATGGGTGAGCCTTGAAGATCTGTTGGATCCCTGGGCTGATCCAGTAGGCGACGGGCGAGCCGGGAATGGCGTCCAGCGCGTCCAGCGAGGTCTCGAATATACGACTATCCGTCTTACCATTGCGATGTGCGTCTATAGCCGAGGCCAGTCCAGAGGCGCGATCGGTGTCTTTCAATAGACGGACGAAGGTTGCTCGCTGTTCAGGACGAGCGGGCTCAGTTCGAAGCACGTAAGCCGCGGCTTCAACGAGGGCCTGTTCCATGACGCCTTCACCCAGGTCCGCGAGAGCTACGAGGTGGTTGCCTAGGAAGACTTTGGTTCGCCATGCCTCGAAGGTTTTGAGGAACATCCCCGCCCGTGATGTGATGGCCCCTTGGTATCCAACGCCAGGTCGGCATAGATCCAGACCGCGTCCTACGAACGCGGCGAGCAGGTTGTAGTCCTTGGTGGGGATCCACGGGTAATTGGCTTTAAGGTAGGGCTTTGTCGATGGCACCGGTTCTCCGAAGGGTGGGTTCTGGAGCACGGCGTCGTAACGACGCAGCAGGGCCATCACGAAACGTACCGCGTCGTCGGCTTCGGCAGCGAGCAGACGCTCGGCGGGGGTCGCCGTGGTCGCATCTGCAAGGGCTCGGAGACTGGTGAGGAGATCGTTCTGCATGTCCTCTATCAACGTTGGCTCGATCGCCTCAGAGAGACCTCCTTTTGCCGTTCCGGCGATAGCGAGGCGAATCTCGTCTTCGATACGTTCCTCGATGCGCAGCAGCGGTCCGAGCACAGGGGCATCTTGAAGTGCTTCTGTCAGGACTTCGATCAAAGCTCGCTGGTTTGGTTCGAGGCGTTCCAGGATTTCGTCTAGGCCTGTCGCGGTGGTGGGGAGAGAGCGGGCGCAGACGATGTTGGGTCTTGGGAGTGACCCGTTGGGTCGAGAGAGACGGGCGCGGAACAGTATGGCAGCGGATGCGACTTGGGTGCATCGGGGGTCGATATCGATGCCCCAGAGGGATCGGACTATGTAGGGCGCCGCGTCGGAGGCTTCCACACCGGAGTGCTGCCAGGCGCGTTCGAGTAGGTCGTAGGCGGCCAGAAGGAAGTGGCCTGATCCGCATGCCGGGTCGAGTACGGCTACATCTTGGAGTTCGGTTGGTTGGCCTTGTTCCGTGGGTGGATCGACGAGCAGGGGCAGGTCGTCGAACAGGGGCGACGTCGGGTCGGCTTCGAGCAAGCGTCGGCCCAGGCTGTTCTGGACGAGGAAGTCTACGACGTAGCGGGGGGTGAAGAACTGGTTGCGGACGGCCAGTTCGCGGCTGTTTCGGGGCGCCGGCGACGCTTTGCGCATCTCCTGTCGCTCTTCTGACGTGTTGAAGAACTGGTAGGTCCATCCCAAGCAGTCTGACGCCGCCCATAGGTCGGCGTTGGAGGGATCAGCGAAGAGCTTGACCAGGTGACCCACAGCGACCGGGCTCGGCGCCAGCGCGAGAAGGGGGTTGCGCGGATCGAAGAGATTGGGTACATCGCCCGCCAGTTCATCACCGCAGAGTTGGAGATAGGTCCAATACCCGTTGGTGTCGTCGGTGTTCAGCAGGGGTGCCAGTTCCCGGATGTGTTGGTAGCCCTGTGATCGGTTGCCTCGGGCCAGCGACTCGGGGAGCAAATCCAGAGCCTCGGCGATCCGGATCGCAACGAGCCGGTTGACATGTGTGAACACGGCCTCTCTAAGAAGGCGGGCTACCGCGTCCGGGGCCGAGTCGCCTTCGCTCCTAAGGTGTTCGACGACCTCTACGATCTCGCGACGAGTCGCAAGCCCGCCGGGATCGAGGCGGAGGGTTTCCTCGGAGGCTATCGTGCCGTCGGGGTCGATACCGAACCTGCCAGCTGCTTGGCCGGCGAGATCGTCTTCGAGCAATGCCCGACCACGGCCGATGGGCCGTCCGAGTTTGCTGCGCTGATCAGCGGTGAGGGCGTCGGTCATTGGAGGCGGACTTGCTTGCCTTCTGCCAACTCCGTGGCGATGGCTTCGCGGATCCGATCGAGTACGGGATCGATCTCGTCCTCGGCGGTGATGGGTTCCGCGATGAGTTCGCCGACACGTACCCAGGCGAGTTGTCCGCTCGCTCTCAGCTCCTCGAGTAGATGGGTCGCCTCTCTGGCCCTTGCGCGTGCGCTGTCGATACGTACTTCCAGTTCGGAAGCATCCACTGAAGTCAAGTCATCAGGTGGGATGAGTTGCTCGATAGGCCGCAACGTCTCGGAGAGGGCGCCGCCGTCCACTTCGTTGAACTCCCGTCTCAGGCTGGTCCCGATCTCATCAATGACTCCGTTGAGACGATCCGCTGCTTCCTGTGTGGCTGCATGCCGGTGCTCGGCGAGGCGCCGTGTGAGAGCCATGATTCTGGCGGCGTGGTCGACGAGGTCGCCAGCGGCGAGGAGGTCGACGAGTTCCGCGTGCTCCCGCTTCAATGGATCGGGGAGTCCACGGACAGGAAGACGGCCCGCCTCTCGCCGCGCGGCTCGAAGGTCGTAGGTTGAGTTGTCCAGCAATTCGCTCAACCTGGCGACGGCCTCGCTCCCGGCTGTGAGATCCGCCCAAGTGCTGTGGGCCGTGGTGACAACCTCGACATCGTCGTCGCCGATGAGCCGGTCGATGATCGCTTGGGTGCGGGTAACTGATTGGGGAATAGCTATGCCAATGCCCGTCAGAGAAGCGATCACCCGAACGGTTGTTTCCCGGCTTGGGCCAAAGGCCTCACGAACTGCATCGGCAAGTATTTCGGTGGAGTGACCGGAAAGATACTGCCCGTAATATTCGAGCCCTTTAGCCAGATCGACTCGCAATTCGAGCGGGACATCGGTGTGCGTCGGAGGGCGGAAGGCGGCAGCCCTGAACTTGGGGAGGGTCCCGAACACCTGGTCGAGGCGCTGGTCGCCAGCGTTGGCCATGAGCTGGCCCTGATGGATCGTTTCGACCATTCCGGCCCGTAGGGCGGCTGCACAAAGTGCTTGTACGACCTCGACCTGGGCACCGTAGGGTGGCTTGGCAAAGTGAGTCTCCAGGTGGGCACCGGTGGCTTCGTTACCGTACGTAGCTCGTCTGTCTATTTCGTTGACGAGTGCGTCTAGCGGGCCTCGATCGGTCACGAGCACGTAGCCGTCGGGAGTGATTTCCACCAAGCCGATGCCCTCCTCTCGGAGACCCTCCGGCAGCGTGGAGAGGTCGGTCGTACGGAGTAGCTGAGTCACATCGTCACGACTCAGGTTGGCGGTGAACTGGGGCAGCTGGGGATAGATCTCGTCCAGCCGTTCGCTGAGAACGCGTTGTGCCGTTGGGCGCAGGCGAGTGCCGTCGATGTCCTCGATACGCCCGCGGAAGATCACCCGGCCGGATGTCAGGTCACGAGTCAACCGTTGTAGGGCTGTTGTCTCACATCGGCGTTCGCGCTCGCGTTCCTCGGCCAGGAGTCCGACATCGGCCGTCGGTTTGTTGGGTGTGTCCCGCCGCTCGACCATGACGCGGCTCCGATGCAGATCCACCAAAGCGTCCCATGTTTCCGACGCCAGTCCGTAGATCCAGTTCACTACCTTCTGATGGGCAGACTCACGGGATTCCGCCCGAAGGTCGTCACGCTCTGTGTCGTCGACTTCTGCTATGTGCAGCGGAAGTTCCCCGGTCACGACCCTCTCGCCCTCGACCGTAACTTCGACTTTGAACGTCCGACCTCGCGTGACGGTAAGGCCACGCAAGGCCTGTTTCAGCATCTCGCGACGGAGACGGACCGACGCTCCTGGCGTCAAGTCGATTCCCCGCCGGTCCTTCTCCCAGTTCTTCTGCTCGGGTGATTGCAGCTTGTAACCGTCGTTGGTCTCGCGCAGACGATCATCGGTGACCAGGCGGGCAATGGCGGCGCTGATTTCATCTTGCTGATTCTCGCCTGCGATCTCGGAGTGGAGCAGAGCGGCGATGTTCTCGGCCGATAGGGGCAGAGCGGGAATCTCGACGCACAAAGCAGCGACCTTCATCACCCGGGCTTCATGGCTGTCGGCGCCGTACCGCGCAGCCACTTGAGCGACCTCGGATCGCCATGAGGTGGGGACCAGTTCCTCAAGGAGTTCAAAGGATCGGTCGAGGGTGACGAGGGTTCCGACCTCGCGGCTACCGAGCCCGTGTTTGGGGTGGGCGATTAACTGCTGGGCGTGCTTGATGAGGGTGCGGTTCGAGCCCCCGACGGTGGGAGAAGCGCCCCCTTGAGTGCGTCGTACCGACACCGCGTCAATCAGAAGCTGGATCTGGTAGGGGAGCAGGGGGTAGAGACGGACCAACTCGTCCTCCGAGGGTACGGCGGAACGGGTCGGAGATGACAGGCGGATGTTACGGATCAGTTGGTTGCGGTGCGGCCTGATAGCTTCGCGCACGGACCTTTGCGCTTCGTCAGTCTTGTCAAGGATGCGCTTGCCGGTTACCTCGTCGATGTCCGAAGGCAACAGGTCCACCCGCAGCGGGAACCTCGCCTGTGCCCGCGCCAACTCGACCTGCTTTGCCTCCAGACTGTCGACCACGTCGTTGAGCTTCTCCTGAGACGTCACGACGAGCCATAGGCTTCCACGCCGCTTCTGGAACGCTTCGGCGAGTCCTTGCAGATCCAGCATTCGCTGCACCGAGCGGGCGATGTATTGGCCGGCCTCGTCAACGATGAAGGTGAGTCGCCGGGCATCGCCCCCACGCCGCTTGAGCAGATTGAGAGCGCGGGTAGAGAACCAGTCGGCGTTGATGTCGGGCGCTTCCAACTCGCGGGCCCACCCAGGGAGTCCACTGCCATCCCCGTAGACGGCATCCACCGCCTTCATGGCGTCGCGCTTGGCAAGTGCGGTGTAGCGGCGCTCCTTCCATGGTTTCCCGACGATCGACGCAAAGGCGTTCTCGAAGTCCTCGAGTTTCCCGTCACCCTCCATGGTGTACTCCAGTTCGGCGATCGTGAAGTTACGGGAGTAGTCGAGCCGGTCCAGCAAAGCCCGGCAGACCGGTAGGACGACGGATTCACCCTCCCTGGCCACGACGTTGGATCCGGTAGCCAGATTCAGCAGGACTGCCAGCGTGGGGGCTTGGGCGTGGATCGTGTTGAGCAATGCTTGCTGGCGGGGGGCGGATGTCCGTCCGAAGAACCGTTCGGCGGCCCGTTCACCCACAACGACGGGATTCCACAGCAAGTAGCCGAGGACCTTCGCCCAACTCGACTTCCCCGAGCCAAAGAATCCCGAGACCCAGACCGTACAGGTCTCGTTGGGACTGCGGATCGACTCCTGGTACGCTTCGAGCACGGTCTCCAGTTCTTCGAGAATGTGCTCGGTGGCTACGTATTCGTCAAGTTCGCTGACGACGATGTTCTCATCATCCACATCGACTTTGATGACTTCCTCGATGATCCGATCGATATCGCGCCGGAACAACTCCCTGATCTTCATACAGATGCCTCTCTGGGCACGATCAAGGCTCGGTACCCGTAGGCGGGCTCGTTACGTCCCATGAATCGGAGACCATATTCCCCGGACAAGCGGCCCGGATAGAGGAGCGTGACCGGACGGGCGAGGCGCCCGCGCAGGTCGTCGAGCAGGGTGGAGGTCCGGTAGGCAGGGAAAAGCGCCCCCGCCCGGTACAGAAACACCGCGGTTCGTTCATCACAGTCAGCAACTTCGGCGATGACACGATCCGGAAGGGTGGGCGGCTCGCGAAGCATCTCCCCCACCGCTTCGTGCACTTCCCGCAACGCCGAGGAGTCAGACGTCTTCGTCGCCTCCCGTTCCTGGGCGATCAACGCCTCAAGGTACCCGGACTCATCGAGAGCATTCCAGAACAGTTCGGCCAACGAAATCGCCGCGCAGCTAATCCCGCGGGGCGTCGCCTCCAGCCACCGCCGGAGTTCCCGCAAGTCGCGCCGGACCTTCCACTCCTCGGTGGGCAGGTATTGGTACAGGATGAACGGTGGCTCCCCGCCGGTGGCGAAGTGGGTGACGATACGTTCCCCAATCCCGAGCAGCTCCTCACGCAGCGGCACGGGTGACCTCCTCCAACCGCTCAACCAGCCAGTCGACCCGAACGGAGGACCCTGCTCGTGAGAACCGTAAGACGCCGAGGCGGGCGGACCGAGCAAAGAGATCCTCCACCATATCCTCGTTGAGCAGCCAACGACGCCAAACGCTGCTGGTCGCCAGTGCTTGCGACGAAGCGCCCTGCTCGTGTTCCCGCCAGGCGACGTAGGCGAAACCACGCGGCGTCATTGAAGGTGGACCGATTCCCTTCTGGCGGCCTCCGTCCGCGCCTGTCAGAATCCCGAAGTCCCGAAGCGTCGCAAGTAGCCCGCGTGCGGCTCGATTCCGGACACTGTCGGCCCAATCGGGCACCCTGCCAGATTCGGCCAACTCGTTCAACCATCCGAGCGCGTCATCGAAACCTACGGACAGTCGGCCTTGCAGCCACCATTCCCATATCGGCTCTTCGGCGAATCGGGCTACTAGATGATCGGCACGAGAAGTCTCGTAGAACAGGCCTCCCTAAACGCTCGGCGATCAGAGGCGAAACTCTTCAGGGCCGAGATTACGTGCGAACCCGGCTGGACGAATCGCATCCGGATTACTTGAAAGAGCAAGTCGTCAGTCCTCGACCTCGAAGGCTTGCCCAACAGATTCTCCGCCGAGATACGGTGAAGGTTCTCATCGGGGGACAACCCCGGGTCCCACAACTCGACCACTCGTTGGGTGTCTTCCAGGACTGCGCCCCCTTTGAGCAGCCGGGACGTGTACACCTGGCCCATCCCCGTTAAGCCTGCAGGTCGAGGTAAGGGGCTCGGAACGACTCGTCGAGATCGAGATAAGCGGCTCCGAGGCAGCGAGCGATGCCTCCGAGAGCCTCCATGTCATGGTGGCTCGGCATCCTCACACTCCCCAGCCGTAGACCGCTGGCCAGGACCTCCCCAGGCTCGGGGTCGCCCGCCCACTCGCGAAGGCGCTTCATACCCATGTGGCTGTCCCATCCACCCAGTTCATCCAGCAGTTCGTGCACTCCATCGGCCGTCTTCTGTTCTGATAGCCATGCAGCCGTCCACCGACGGAACGGCAGTTCATCGGAGAAGAGGTGCAGCGCCGACCTACGGGCCGAGAGCGCATCCTCGTGCCTACGACGGGCCGACAGAACATCAAGCTCTAGAGCGGCCGATCGCCAGGTCTGAGGCAGGGTGCGTTCCAGAATGTAGGACCCCACCGGGTCGAGCCCATGGCAATTCCACCAACCGCGCAGATCAGCCTCCCCGAGGCGAGCTACACCCAGCACGAGCTGCACCATGCGACTGACACCGCTATCGGAAGGTCCCTCCGTCATCGCAAACCCTTCAACATCACAAGCGTTATAGCAGATTCCCCCAGCCTCGACTCGTTGCTTGCGGCGGGGTAGATGCGTCCACATCCGGCCTCGTACTAGCCACCGTCCCGGCATCGCCTCGATGCTCCGGCGCCGGGCATCCCGCCCCTGGCCGGCTGGTACGCCAAGTTCGCCATGTTCCTATCGATCCTGCGCCCCGGCAACGCCTGGGCCACCACCCTGGCGGTGATAGCGGCGGTCAACGCGGTGATCGCCCTGGTCTACTACGCCCGGATCGCCAAGACCATGTGGATGGACCCCGTTCCCGAAGGCGCCAC
>LXNI01001530.1_pt1 | contig 19438 bp, 22 predicted proteins | sample 809091 | NCBI WGS metagenome assembly LXNI01 (sample SAMN04870527, study PRJNA318959) | sponge metagenome | biome: 01000161; feature: marine sponge reef; material: water | host: Sarcotragus foetidus | place: Greece: Milos, Mediterranean Sea | collected 2013-05-29 | depth 5-7 m | reverse complement strand
CTGGCCGAGCCCATGAAGAGATAGTTCTTCCGGCCGAGCGCGATCGGCCTCATGGCGCGTTCGGCCGGGTTGTTGTCGATCTCCAGGAAGCCGTTGTCGATATAGGGCCGCAGACGCTTGAGCCGGGTCAGCGCATAGCGGATTGCCGCCGCCAGCGGGGTCTTGGCGGAGATCTTCGGCAGCTGCGCTTGCAGCCAGCGCTCCAGTTCATCGAGGCGCGGCGCGGCCCTGGCCCGGCGGATTGCAGCGCGCCGATCGGGCAGCTGTCCGCGGGCCTCCTTCTCGATGGCGTAGAGGGCGGCGATCCGTTCCAGCGCCTCGGCGGCGATCGCCGAGCCCTGGGCGGCATGAACATCGAAGAACTTGCGGCGCACATGCGCCAGGCAGGCGACCTCGCGGACCGGCCCCGCTCGGGCCAGCGCGCCGAACCCGGCATAGCCGTCCGAGTGCATCCAGCCGGCGAAGTCCGCCAGATGCGCCTTCGGATGTTCGGCCTTGCGGTCTGCCGAGAAGCGGTACCAGGCCGCCGGCGAGGCTTCGCCGTTCCAGGGGCGCTCGTCCCGGACGTAGGTCCAGACCCGACCGGTCGCCGTCTTGCCGGTTCCCGGCGCCAACAGCTTGACCGGAGTGTCGTCGGCGAACAGGGCCCGGCCGGCCAGCACGTGGCGCCCGACGGCATCGGCCAAGGGCTCCAGCAGCGCCGTCGCCTTGCCGACCCAGCCGGCCAGCGTCGAGCGGTCGAGATCGACGCCATCGCGGGCGAAGATGCGCGACTGGCGGTACAACGGCAGGTGATCGCAGTACTTCGAGACCAGCACAAGCGCGACGGCAAGCACGAGCATCGCCCCGGTTTCGACATCACCTTCTCCGCCCCGAAATCGGTCTCGCTGGCCGCACTCCTGCCGACGCGGAAGCATCCGCGCGGCGACCGGGGCGTTCTGCGCTGCCATGACGAGGCGGTGAAGGCGACGCTGGAGTGGATCGAGGATAGGCGTGGAGATCGGCGAGTTTGCGGCCGCCACGACTCTCACGGCCAATTTCAACGCGGATACCATATCCGGCTGCATCGGATGCAATGGCGGCGTGTTCGTGACCGGCGTCGCCACTGGCGCAAACGGGCAAACGCAGACATTCACGGATGTGCACGTTCCGGCGCGGCTGCGGCTGGGCACAGCGTCCATCGGATCGGACGGCGCTTTCAGGAACCGGGATGTGATCCTGGAGCGGGACGACGCGACCGTGACGCAGACAAGCGGTTCGTGGGGCGGCCGGTTCTCGAATGTCCCGACCCAAGCAGGCGACCCGCGTCTGGTGGCGGGCACGGCCGGCGCCGAATGGACGGAAGCTGACGGGGGTCAGGGAGTCGTGGTCGGCGCCTGGTTCGGAACCCGGAACTGACTGCGATTGCCAATCCAGGCGCCCCGAGGGTTCCGTTCCTCCCCCACTTGCCGCTCGTGACCCACTTCGCCCGCGATCCCGAAGACATGCGCGAGGGCGATACGACCTCCGTCAGTCCGCTCGACCGGGGCATCGTTGACCAGGACAAGGAGTTCAACGAGGGCCACCGAACCTCCGCGCGGTTCGACGGCGGGCGCGGGCTTCTCCGGCGCGACACGCGGCAGACCCCTCAAAAACGGGGACTGGAGCATCGGTCCGGGCAATATCGGCAGCTATAGCGGGACCTTCTATGGCGGTGAGGCAGGAGACCAGCCGACCGGGATCGCCGGCACCTTCACCGGCAAGTTCGATAATGGCGTCGCCATAGGCGGCTTTGCCGCGAACAAATAGGAGCGCCACCCCCTGTGTCACCCCGGACGGAGCGTCAGCGACGAGCCGGGGTGACACGGACAGCCAGAAGCGGGCCGTCCCGCGCGCCCGCCCCCTAGCCCGGCCGGTGCGCTGCGAGCGCCTCCCAGTCGAAGGCGATGCCGTGGCCGGGGCGGTCGGGGGCGCGGGCGTAGCCGTCCTGGACCGTCAGCGGCTCCGCCATGAACTTGTCGAGGCCGAAGGCGTGCCATTCCAGATAGGCGGCGTTCGGCGCGGCGGCGAGCAGGTGGATGTGCAGGTCATGCGCGCCATGGCTCATCACCGGCAGGCCGTTCGCCTCGGCAAGGCGCGCCACCTTCATAAAGGGCGTGACGCCGCCGCATGTGGTGAGGTCGGGCTCCGGGAAATCGACCCCGCCGGCGCCGATTAGGGCTGCGAACTCGGCGAGCGTGTGGTGGTTCTCGCCCGCCGCCAGCGGCACCTTGCCCAGCGAGCGCAGATGCGCGTAGCCGGCGGTGTTGTCGGGCGCGATCGGCTCCTCCAGCCAGACAAGATCGAAGGGCTGCAGCAGGGTCATGGCGCGCATCGCCTGCTCCACCCGCCAGGCCTCGTTCGCATCCGCCATCAGCTCGATCTCGTCCGGCAGGCGGTTGCGCATCGCCTCGACGCGGGCGATGTCCTCCCGCAAGGTCGGGCGGCCGAGCCGCATCTTGACCGAGCGGAAGCCCGCCTCGACGCTCGCCATGCCGCCCGCCAGCAGCCTGTCGACCGGGAAGTTGAGGTCGATATTGCCGGCATAGGCGCGCACGCTCGGATTGGCCCCGCCGAGCAGGCGCCAGAGCGGGGCGCCCAGCTTGTTGCCCTTCAGGTCCCAGAGCGCGACATCCACCGCCGCCATCGCAAAGCCCGTGGCCCCGCCCCGCCCGGCATAGTGGTGGCGCTTGTAGATGTCGCGCCAGATCGCCTCGATCAGGTCGGGGTCCCGGCCCTCGATGCTGGAGCGGAAGGAGCCGTCGCACATCGCCGCAATCGGGCCGCCCTGCCCTTCATGCATCACGGTGTAGCCTGTGCCCGAGACGCCGTCGCTGTCGGTGATCCGCGCGGTCACCATGTCGAAGGCGATCATCACGCCCGCCGCCGAGGCCTCCATCGCCACCGGCAGCGGCAGGCGGAACAGGTCTATTTCCAGCTTGTCGATTTTCGCCATGGTCCCGGTTCCCCCTCTGGCATGCGTCCGGCGGTGTTGTTGCCGGGATAATTCACCATGCGCTATAGGGAGGCAACCGGAGGCCGAGGGAAACGCGCCCATGCCCTATGATGCCGAACGCCTGCACGAGGTTCCCGACGACCCGCTCGCCGCCATCGACTATTGCTACGAGCAGGGCTGGACGGACGGCCTGCCCGTGGTGCCGCCGGCGTCCGGGCGCGTGGAAGAGATGCTGGGCTATGAGGGCCGCCCGCCCGAGACGCCCCTTGCCATGCATCCGGCGACGGGCCTGGAATGCACGGTCCATGCCGCAGCGGTGAACGCCGTCATGGCCGGCTGCCGGCCCGAATATTTCCCGGTGCTGGTCGCGGCCTTCGAGGCCATGAACGAGCCCGGCTTCAACTTCCACGGCTCGACCGCCTCCACCGGCGGCTCGGCCCCGCTGCTGGTGGTCAGCGGACCCGTCACCGACGACATCGCCATGAATTCGGACGTGAACCTGTTCGGCCCCGGCAACCGCGCCAACGCCACCATCGGCCGCGCCGTGCGGCTCATCCTGATGAACGTCTTCCGGATGATCCCCGGCATTTCCGACAAATCCACCCAGGGCCATCCGGGTAAATTCGCCTTCTGCATCGCGGAGCGCAGCCGCGGCAATCCCTGGCCGCTGCTCTGCGAGGAGCAGGGCTATCCCGAAGGCGTGAGCAGCGTCACGGTCTTCGCCGGCGGCGGATTCTGCAATATCGAGAACCATGGCGGCAACACGCCGGAGCAGATCCTCGGCACCTTCGCCGACGCGATGGCGAATTATGGCTGCATCTCGCTCGGCCAGTCCGTGCTGGTGCTGGCGCCGGAGCATATGCGCATCCTCGCCGGCGCCGGCTGGACGCGCAGGCAGGCGCAGGAATATGTCTTCGCCCAGGCGTGGCGCAGCGTCGAGGGCATGAAATCCGTCGGCAAGCACCGCGACGTCGAATATGGCAAGCAGCACCGGGACGAGGGCGCGCACCCGCTGACGGACGACGGCAGATTCCACCGCGGCCTCGGCCCCGACGACATATTGATCCTGATGGGCGGCGGCGACGCCGGCGGCCATTCCAGCTTCATCCCCTCCTGGAGCCGCGGCCGCGCCTCCCTCATGCAATCGAAGCCCATCGGCGTGTGCATCGACTGCGAGTAGGCGGGGGAGCACGCGCCAGTTGCCGGACCGGGCCATGGAAACTGTCTCTTTCCGCCCGGTTGTGCTATCAATTCGATAGTTCTCGGTCGAGGATCGAAAGATGGCGACGATAAACGTGCGGCAGCTCGGTGACGACGTGGTCCGACGCCTCAAGCATCGCGCTTCGGGCAACAACCGGTCCCTGGAGGGCGAGGTGCGCCATATCCTGGAATGCGCGGTCGAGGACGACGACATGGAGGCCAAACGCGCCGACTTCCTGGCCATGGCCGACCGGCTGCGGAGCCTGACGGAGGGGCGCGAACATACGCCTGCCGAGGAGTTGATCCGCGAAGACCGCGACCGCGGCCATCGCCCCCATCTCGGCTTCTGATGCGGCTGGTCGTTGACGCCAGCGTATCGGTCAAATGGCTGGTAGCCGAGGAAGATTTCGAAGCCGCGCGTGAATTGGCGACAGGCCGGCATGACCTGCATGCACCGCGCCTGATGGCGGCCGAACTGGCCAATGCGCTCTGGAGCAAGGCGCGCCGGGGCCAGATCGAGCATGACGAAGCAGGCGCAATGATGGCTTCGATTCTCCGGATGCCGATGCAGTGGCACGCCGACGAAACGGTCGGTGCAGATGCAATCCGGATTGCGCTGGCGCTCGACAGGTCGGTTTACGACTTCATGTATCTTGCGCTGGCCCATCGTATCGGCGCGACTGTCGTGACGGCCGACCGCCGCTTCGCGAATGCAGTTGCACCGACCGCTCACGGCGGGGCGGTCATGACGCTCGCCGACTATGCGAGCGGCAGCGGCTGACTATCGGGCAGACCGTGAAAGCCCATCGGCGTGTGCATCGATTGCGAGTAGACTGAAACCGAAAAACGGACGGGAGACGACAGGCATGCTTCTTTGCGACCCCACGGTTCCGGGGCCGGACCGGGATCTTGCCCGCGCGGCGGCGCTGGCCGGGCTGGAGGGCCGGACCATCGGCCTGCTGGAGAACGGCAAGCTCAATGCGCAGCTCATGCTCCGCGAAACCGCCGCGCTCTTCGAGCAACGGCATGGCTGCCGGGTGGCGCCGGTCTGGTCCAAGTGGAACGCGAGCGCGCCCGCGCCCGAAGAGACGCTGCAGGCGGCGGCCGACAAGGTCGATTTCCTGATAACGGGACTGGGCGACTGAGGCTCCTGTTCGACGTGCAGTTTGCATGACGGCATCAGCTTCGAGCAGTTCGGCAAGCGCGCGGCGGTGATCTGCACCGAGCCCTTCGAGGTGACGGCGCGCAATATCGCCCGGACCCTGGGCCTGCCGGACTATCCCTTCATAATGGTCGAGCACCCCATCGGCAGCCGCCGGCCGGACGAGATCCGGGCGCTGGCCGAAGCGGCCTACCGCCAGGCCCTGCCGATCCTGACCGCGGCCGCCTGACCCGCCGCCCCTAGCCGCCCGAAGGGAGCCAATGGCGTGAGCGCCACCATCTATCCTGCGGCCAAGATCGTCACCATGAACCCGGCCCGGCCGCACGCCACCCACGTGGCGGTGCGCGACGGCCGCATCCTCGGCGCCGGCGCGCTCGAGGAACTGGCCGGCTGGGGCGACTACCGGCTGGACGAGCGCTTCGCGGACAAGGTGCTGATGCCGGGCCTTGTCGAAGGCCACAGCCATGTCATGGAAGGCTCGCTCTGGGCCTATGTCTATTGCGGCTTCTTCGACCGCATGGACCCCGAAGGCAGGGTCTGGCCCGGCCTCAAGTCCATCGACGCCGTGGTGGAACGGCTCGCCGAGGCGGCCGGCGCGCTGGAAGACCCGGCCGCGCCGCTCGCCGGCTGGTCGCTCGATGCGATCTATTATGGCGGCCGGCGCGTGAATCGCCACGACCTCGACCGGGTCTCGACCGAGCGCGCAGTCGGCGTGCTGAACGCCTCCGGGCATATCCTCAATGTCAACACGAAGGCGCTGGAACTCGCCGGCATGTTGCGCACGGGCGTCAACCATCCCGGCATACCGCTCGGCGCGGACGGCCTGCCGACCGGCGAGATGAAGGGGCCGGACGCCATGGCCCCGCTCGGCGTCCATACCGGCTTCGACCGCGACCTGCTGGCCTGCGACGAGCCGGGCCTGCGCCGCTTCGCCAAGCTCTGCGTGCGCACCGGCGTCACCACCGCCGCCGACCTCGCCAATCTGCTACCCGAAGACGCGGTCGAGATGATGCTCAGGGTGACGGGCGAGCCGGACTATCCGGCGCGTATCGTGTCGCTGCGCCGCTTCTACGGCCTGACGCCCGAAGAGTTGATCGAGCGCGCGCTCGAGCTCCGGGGCCGCAGCCGCGACAGGCTTCGTCTCGGCATCATCAAGGTCGTCGCGGACGGCTCGATCCAGGGCTTCTCGGCCCGGCTGCGCTGGCCCGGCTACTATAACGGCGCGCCGGAGGGCCTCTGGTACGTCCCGCCGGAGCATCTGCAGGAGATCTATGAGCGCGCGCTCGCCGCCGGCCTCCAGGTCCACACCCACACCAATGGCGACGAGGCGACCGACCTCGCACTCGACTGCATGGAAAGGGCGCTCAGCAAGCACCCGGCGCCCGACCACCGCTTCACCCTCCAGCATTGCCAGCTTGCCGATGCCGCGCAGTTTCGGCGCATCCGCGCGCTCGGCATGTGCGTCAACCTCTTCCCCAACCACCATTTCTACTGGGGCGACCAGCATTATGCCGTGACGGTCGGGCCGGAGCGCGCCGAGCGCATGAATGCCTGCGCGACCGCGCTCCGCGAAGGCGTGCCGCTCGCCATCCATTCCGACGCGCCGGTGACGCCGCTCGGGCCGCTGTTCACCGCCTGGTGCGCCGTCAACCGGCGGACCGCGTCGGGCCGCACCCTCGGCGAGAACGAGCGCATCGGCTTGGCCGATGCGCTGCGCACGATCACGCTCGGCGCCGCTTACACGCTCGGGCTCGACGGTGAGATCGGCTCCATCGAGACTGGCAAGCGCGCCGATTTCGCCGTGCTGGAGGACGACCCTGAGACCATAGGCGGCGAGCGGCTGAAGGATGTGCGCGTCTGGGGCACGGTGCAGGGCGGCCGCGTCTTCCGGGCTGCTGACCTCGGGGCATGACGGCCGCCGGCGGCCCGCCCATCGGCGCGAGCCTTGTTGAAGCCGCGGACGAGCGCATGGTCAGCCGGATGCCGGGCGCGAGCGAAACATCGGAATAGCATTCATGTCCATCCCGATCGCCCGCCTGTCAGCGCTGCTGAAGCACGAAGCCGCCGGCGGCGTGCTGTTGATGCTGGCTGCCGCGGCGGCGCTGGCGCTCGACAACTCGCCGCTGGCCCATCTTTACGACGCCCTGCTGACAATCCCGGTGGTTGTGCAGGTCGGTGCTCTGGTTTTGGAGAAGCCGCTGCTGCTCTGGATCAATGACGGGCTGATGGCGTTGTTCTTCCTGCTGGTCGGGCTGGAGATCAAGCGCGAGCTTCTGGAGGGCAACCTTTCCTCGTGGCGCCAGGCCGTATTGCCCGCGCTTGCCGCGCTCGGGGGCATGGCGGCGCCGGCGCTGATCTATGCGGCGCTCAATGCCGACGACCCGGCGGCGCTGCGCGGCTGGGCGATCCCGGCCGCGACGGACATCGCCTTCGCCGTCGGCATACTGGCCCTGCTCGGCAGCCGGGCGCCGGCAGGGCTTAAGGTGTTCCTGCTCGCAGTGGCGGTGATCGATGATCTGGGCGCGATCCTCATCATCGCGGCCTTCTATACGGCCGACCTGTCGTTGACGTCGCTCGGCGTTGCTGCCGCCGCCGCTGCCGTGCTGCTGGCGCTGAACCTCTGCGGGGTTACGCGGCTGCTGCCCTATATCCTCGTCGGCGTCGTCATCTGGGTTGCCGTGCTTAAATCAGGTGTGCATGCGACCCTTGCCGGCGTGATCGTGGCGCTGTTCATACCGCTGCGCACGGGCGATGCCTCGGCGCCGCCGCCCCTGCTGCGGGCGGAGCACGGCCTGCACGGATTCGTGGCGCTGTTCGTCATGCCGGTATTCGCCTTCGCCAATGCCGGCGTGCATCTGGGAGGCCTCTCGCCGGGCGATGTGCTGTCGCCGGTTCCGCTCGGTATCGCCGCGGGGCTGTTTTTCGGCAACCAGATCGGCATTTTCGGCCTGACTTGGGCCGGCGTGCGGCTCGGGCTCTGCCGGCTGCCCGAGGGGGTAGCCTGGCGGCATGTCTACGGCGCATCGGCGCTGGCCGGCATCGGCTTCACGATGAGCCTCTTTATCGGCGCGCTCGCCTTCGACGATCCGGCACAGCAAGCGGCGGTGCGGCTCGGCGTGCTTTCGGGCTCGCTGCTTTCGGGCGTTGTCGGCTATGCGGTCCTGCGCCTGCCTGCCGCCGGCGGACGCGCAGCATGACGGCCTCGAGCCCGCTGCCCGTCACGGTGGTCGGCGGCTATCTGGGCGCCGGCAAGACGACGCTCGTGAACAATCTGCTCCGGCGGGCGAACGGCCGGCGGCTCGCCGTCATGGTGAACGAATTCGGCGCGCTCCCCATCGACGCAAGCCTTGTCGAAGCTGCGGACGACCGCATTGTCAGCCTTGTCGGCGGCTGTGTTTGCTGCAGCTATGGCGAGGACCTCGTGTCCTCGCTCGCTATGCTGGCGGCGTTGGAGCCGAGGCCGGACCATGTGCTGCTGGAGGCAAGCGGCGTCGCCTTCCCGGGCGCCATCGCCGGCACGGTCGGCCTGTTGCAGGGCTTCGCGCTGGACGGCGCGGTCGTGCTGGCCGATGCCGAGACCGTGCGCGGCCGCGCCGAAGACCGCTATCTCGGCAGCACCGTCCGGCGGCAGCTGGCGGAGGCAAACCTCATCCTGCTGAACAAATGCGACCTCGCGGGCGACGCCGACGCCGTGGAGGCTTGGCTCGGCGACGCGGCGCCGGGCGCGCGGATTATGCGCACAGTGCGCTCCGACGCGCCGATCGACATCGTGCTCGGCGCATGGGCCGGCCACGCCGCCCCGCCAACCGGCGGCGGGCCGTTCGACCACACGCAAGGCTATGCGACGGCCGCGCTCGACCCGCCCGAGGGCGCCCGGCCGGAGGCGCTCGCCCGTCTCCTCGCCGACCCCGCCCACGGCCTGTTGCGCGCCAAAGGCTTCCTGCGCCGCCCCGGCGGCGGCATGGCCGCGATCCAGACCGTCGGCAGCCGCTGGACCGTCACGGACGCCCCCGCCAACGCCGCCCCCGGCCTCATCTGCATCGGCCTCGAAGACCGCACGGACTTCGTCGCTCTTCGGCGGGCGCTCGGCGGCCTCTGAAATCAGGGCGCTCAATGTCGGACTCATAGTCCGGCGCATCCGGTCGCGGTAGCCCTTCTTGCCGCCTAACCCGCCCGGCTCTTGCGCGGTCGGCCTCCTTTCGCGCCGTTTGCCCGGGCCGCCGCGGCCTTGGCGGGCGTTGTGGCGCGTCCGGCCATGCGCGCCCACTCCTTCGCCATCCAGTCGCGCGTGCCGAACACGCCCGCGACCAGGGCGGGGACGTAAAGGTCGGCGTCGATCGCGGGCCAGTGCAGGTTGAAGCCCGCGCCATCGACCACGATGCCGGACAGGGCATCATCGTCGGCATCATGCAACTCCTGGGCCAGCTGCGCGGGAAAGATATACGTGCAGCCGTTCGCAAGTTCGATCACCACACGGCCCGTTTCGCGGTCGTAATGCGCGGCGGTGGCCCGGGGTTCGGACTTCATCATCTCGCCGCCGCGCGCCTCGGCAGCCTTGAATTCCGCGTCAGTCGGATCGACTATGGATACGCTCCCATTCCCGCATGAACCGGTCCCGGTGCTCTGTCACCTCGGCAAGCAACCGTCGCATATCCGACCTCTTAATGCGGAGCCGATGACGGTTGAGGGCTCTCGCCCGCGCCACAGCGCGACGTTCGCGGCATCGGCTCTTCAGGTGAGCCCTGCTGCTTTTCGGAGCGCATCATTGATACGGCTTTGCCAGCCGGGCCCGCCAGAGCGAAATGCGGCAAGGATGTCAGGATCGAGGCGGATCGTGGTGCGCACTTTCGTCATATCGGACTTAGGCCGGCCGCGGCGCACCGAGGCCTTGTTGAATTTCTTCTGCCATTCGGGTGTGCTGAAGTCCGGTAGGTCATCGTCGGAGTCGGGGACTGTAGAGGTCTTGTTCACGAGCGTTGGCCTTTCTCATGCTGATATTGCGGCGGGCACCGTCGCGAGGGGTCCATGCCACGAACACCATGCGATCGGCGAGAAATCCGACTGTGATGTGCCGAGGCTAGCCGTAGTCCCTGCGGTCGTCCTCAATGGTGATAGTGGGGCCGTTGAACACGTTGCTGGCGTCGGCCATGTCGAGACCGCGATCACGAAGCGTGGTGCTGCGCTTGGCGGGGTCGTATTCGATCCGCATTGTTTATGTCACGACAAAAAATAGGACGCCGTCAAGTGAGGATTTTTCGTGATCCACTATTCCAGTAATGTCTCAACCCCGGCCGCACCCCAACCTGCCGCGGGGCCCGACCGGTGCTCCTGGAGCCTTGCAGGCGGCCCCGGATTCCGCTGGTCGGCAAGCCGGGCGCGACAATGCCATCGCCGCACAAGACGCCGGAGCAGGTGGAGGCGGACTTCGCCGCGCCGGAGGCCGCCAAGGGCAAGCCGGCATGGCCGAGGGACGAGTTGGTCCGCATCCGCGCGCTCCGCGACATCCTCAGCCGGGCCGCCGCCCCGGCCAGCGCGGAGATATTGAGCGCGGCGTTCAAGGGCCGCGATTCGGCTCCCCGCCGCAAGGCGGTGGAGAAGACCCTCGAAACCCTCACCGCCGCCGGCGCAGCGCAAAAGGCGGGTGATGGGCCGGACGGCGAACGCCGCTATTTCATCCTCCGGTAGCGCGGAATTGGTTCGGCTCGGACCGCAGTTCGCGCCGAGCGCTCGTGGCTCCAGTTTCCCTGGCCGGCTTCAAACATCCCGTTCCCGTTCCCGGCGGCGGTGGTTCAGGCGGTGGGGACGGGGCGGTCGGAGAACAGGCAGGCGTCGGCGTGGCCGGGCAGATGCTCGACCAGCGGCGGGATCTCGGCCGCGCATTCGGGCGCGGCCAGCGGGCAGCGCGTGCGGAACCGGCAGCCCGAGGGAAGATTGCCGGGGTCGGGCGGCTCGCCTTCCAGCCAGAAGGTGTCGGTGATCCGCTGCTTGCCGATCTCGGGGATCGCGGAGAGCAGCGAGCGGGTATAGGGGTGGCGCGGCGCGCTGAACAGCCGCTCCGTCGCGCCAAGCTCCACCACCTTGCCGAGATACATGACCGCGACGCGGTCGCAGATCATCCGCACCACGCTGAGGTCGTGCGAGATGAACACATAGGTGAGGTCGAACTGCTTCTGCAGGTCGAGGAAGAGGTTGAGCACCGTCGCCTGAACCGAGACATCGAGCCCGGAGGTCGGCTCGTCCAGCACCACGAGGCTCGGTTGCAGGGTGAGGATGCGGGCGAGGCCGACACGGCGCTGCTGGCCGCCGGAGATTTCGTGCGGGTAGAGGTCGAGATGGCCTTCCGGAAGGCCGACGGCCGAGAGGATATCGCTCACCCGTTCCCGCCGCGCCGCGCCGCCGAGGTCCGTGTGGATGACCAGCGGCTCATCCAGCGACTTGCCGATCTTCCAGCGCGGGTCGAGCGAGGCGCCGGGGTCCTGATAGGTGTATTGCAGCTCGCGGCGCAGCTCGCGCGCCTGGTGCGGCTTCAGGTCCGTGACGTCATTGCCCTCGAAGACGATCCGGCCGCCGGTCGGGCTGTGGATGCCCATCACCGTCTTGCCGAGAGTGGACTTGCCGCAGCCCGACTCGCCGACCACGCCCAGGATTTCGCCCTTCTCGACCGCGAGCGAAACACCGTCCACCGCCTTCAGCCAGCCGATGCGGCGCTTCCAGACGTCGCGGATCGGGAAATATTTCCGCAGGCCCTCAAGGCGCAGCAGATCCGTGTCGGGCGCCGTCATGACGCGGCCGCCTGCACGGGCCCCACCGGATGGTGGCAGCGGACCAGATGGGTGGGCCCCACCGGCGACACATCGGGGCGCCGCGCGGCGCAGCGCGCGCTCGCATGGGTGCAGCGCGGGTGGAAGCGGCAGCCTGTCGGCGGGTCGATCAGCGCCGGAATCTGGCCGGGTATGCCGCTGATGCCGTGCTCGCGCGAGGGCAGCGATTCCAGCAGGCGCTTCGTATAGGGGTGGCGCGGGGCGGCGAAGAAATCGTCCGAGGGCGCGCTTTCGACCTCCTGGCCCGCATACATCACCGTGACCCGGTCGCAGATCTCATGGGCGGTGCCGAGATCGTGGGTTGTGAACAGCACCGAGACGTGGCGCTCGGCGGCGAGGCGCTTCAGCAGCTTGAGGATCTGGGCCTGGATCGTGACGTCGAGCGCGGTTGTCGGCTCGTCGGCGATGATGAGCTGCGGCTCCGGCAGCAGCGCCATGGCGATCATCAGGCGCTGGCGCTGGCCGCCGGAAACCTCATGCGGGTATTTCTTGAGGATCCCTTCGGGGTCGGGCAGTTGCACCGTGCGCAGCAGGTCGAGGACGCGGGCGCGGTCTGCCCGGCGGCGCGCGCGCGGGTAGAAGCGCGAGGCGGAGGCGGGATCGGAGCCCGGCGATTTCCACTTCATCAGCTCCTCGATCTGCGCGCCGATGGTGAAGACCGGGTTGAAGGAGGAGAACGGGTCCTGCGGCACGAAGGTGATCTGCCGGCCCCGGACTTCCGTTGCGAGGTCCTGCGGGTCCTCCGCCAGCAGGTTGCGCCCGCCGAAGTCGATAATGCCGGCGGAGATGCGCGCCGAATTGGCCGGCAGCACGCCCAGGATCGCGCGCGCCAGAGTCGTCTTCCCGCAGCCCGATTCCCCGACCAGGCCCACGATCTCGCCGCGCCCGACATGGAAATTCACCCGGTCGAGCACCTGGGCGAGGCCGCGATCGGTCCGGAAGCCGACCTCGAGGTCGGTGACGGTCAGCAGGTTATCCATCGGAGGACCGCCGGGTGCGGGGGTCGAGAATGTCGCGCAGGCCGTCGCCGAACAGGTTGAAGCCCATCACGACGAGGAAGATGGCGAGGCCGGGCGCGGTGGCGTACCACCAGGCCTCGGGCAGGAATTCGCGCGATTCGGCGATCGTCCGCCCCCATTCCGGCGAGGGCGCCGGGGGGCCGAGGCCGAGGAAGCCGAGCGTGGCGGCGGTCAGTATGGTGCCGCCCATGCCGATCGTGGTGCGGACGATGAGAGAGGAGGAGATATTGGGCAGGACATGCAGCAGCATCACCCGCCCGGGCGAGGCGCCGAGCGCGATGGAGGCTTCCACATAGGTCTCGTTCAACGCCGAGCGGGTTTCCGCATAGACCAGCCGCGCCCAGAAGGGCCAGTAGGTGGCGGAGAGCGCGAGGATGACATTCTCGATCGACGGGCCGAGCGTCTGGGCGATGGCGATGGCGAGCACGATCTGCGGCACGGCCAGGAAAATGTCGGATATGCGCATGAGCGCATCCGAAGCCCAGTTGCGGTAATAGCCGGCGACCAGGCCGACCGGCACGCCGATCAGCACGCTGACGCCGATGGCGATGACGGCGATGGCGATGGTGATCCGCGCGCCGAACAGGATGCGCGAATAGACATCCGAGCCCATGCGGTCGGTGCCGAAGAAATGCTCCGCAGAAGGCGGCTGGAGGCGGCCCGGCGGGTTGAACTCGGAGATGTCCTGGGGATGGGTGGAGAGCACCGGCGCGGCGATGGCGACGACGATCAGCAGCAGAATCAGCAATGCGCCCAGCGCCGCCGTCCTGTCGGCGGCGAGCTTGCGCAGCAGGAAGCGGGCGGTTTCCATCAGCCGGCCTCGCGTGGATCGATCAGGCCGTGGGTGATGTCCACCAGCAGATTCGCGATGATGAACACGGCGCCCATGACGAGGGTGAAGCCCATGATGGCGTTGTAGTCCGATCGCAGGATCGAATTGACGGCGTAGAGGCCGAGGCCCGGCCAGTCGAACACGGCCTCCACGACCACCGCATTAGCGATCAGATTGCCGAAGATCAGCCCGAGCTGCGTCACCGTGCCGATGAGCGCATTCCTCAGCACATAGCGCCAAACGACCACCCGGCGGGGCACGCCCATGGCGTTCTGGTAATCGACATAATTGGAGTTGATGGCGTCGAGCACGCCGGCGCGTGTGAAGCGCATCACCGTCGCCATGGCGGGAAAGGCGAGCGTGACCGCCGGCAGCACCATATGATGGGCCGCCGAGCGGAAGGCCTCCCAGTCGCCGGTCCAGGCCGAGTCGATCAGGAAGAAGCCGGTGACGGGATCGGGGCCCCAGCCGTCGATCCGGCCCTGGAGGGGCGTCACGCCCCACTCCATCGCGAACAGGAGCTGGAACAGGATGGCGAGCCAGAAGGCGGCGATGGCGAGGCCGGAGACGGTGAAGACCCGCAGCACATGGTCGAGCCAGGAATTGCGGTCCACCGCCGCCAGCACGCCGAGCGGAATGCCGATGACGGCCGCGAGCAGGATACTGACAAAGGCAAGCTCCAGCGTGGCCGGCAGGCGGGAGACGAGGTCGTCGGCAATCGGACGCTGCGTGTAGAGGCTGACGCCGAAATCGCCCTGGACGACGCCGAGGACATAGTTCCAGAGCTGCACCGGGATGGGCTTGTCCACCCCGAATTTGGCCTTGAGCGCGGCGATCTGCTCGGCGCTGGCATTGTCGCCCGCGATGAACGCAACCGGATCGGCCGGGATGATGTGGCTGATCGTGAAGGTGATCGCCAGCAGCCCGAGCAGCGTCGGCGCCAGCCAGAGCAGGCGGTTGAGGGTGAGGACGAGTTCGCGCATCGGACTGTGGCCATCCTGTCAGGCGCCGGCGGATGCCGGACCCCGCCCCTTGCCGTTCGGGTCGGAACCGGAGCGCCCTTGCGGGCCGTGCCGCGCCGAAGCCGGAACGACCCGCAGGGAGCCGCCGGGCCGGGCTACTCCATCGAGACCCAGCGCATTTCCTGACCGTTGCCGATGGGCGAAAAGCGGATACCCTTGGCGTTCTTGTTGAACGGCCCGAACCACTTGGTGTTGTAAACGAAGATGCCGGCGGCATCCTCCATAAGCAGGCGGTTGGCCTTCTCGTAATTGGCCCGGCGCAGCTCCTGGTCGGTCGAGACGCGCGCTTCCGACAGCAGCTTGTCCACCTCCTCATTGCAATACCAGGAGTTGTTGCGGGCGCCGATCTGCTCACAGGCATACATCTCGCCGAGCCAGTTGTTCGGGTCCGCGTAATAGGTGGACTTCCACAGGAACAGCAGGTCGTACATCTGCTGCTCGTCGCGCATCTTGCCGGAGGCGACGGGCCAGGTCTCGGCGACGATCTTCGTCTTGACGCCGATTTTGTTCAGGCCGTTCTGCAACAGCGCCGCGGCCTGTTCCGTCTGGCCGTAGCCGGCCAGCGCGCCGAGCGTGATCTCCGGGATGTCGCCCTCGACCATGGCGAGGTGCTCCTTCGCCTTTTCGAGGTCGAGCGTGTAGCCGCCGGCGTCCTGGGGCGAGCCCCACATATTGTTCGGAAGCGGCACCGGGTTGCGGGCGACCGATCCCGACAGGATGTTGTCGATGAAGCCGTCATAGTCGAAGGCGTAGCTCAGCGCCTTGCGGAAATTGACGTCGTTCATCGGCGCGCGGCCGTTATGGATGATGGAATAGAAGATCCGCATGGACTCTTCTTCCTGTACGACGACATGGTCGCTGCTGCGCAGCCGCTTGACCTGGTCCTGCGGCAGGTAGCCGTCCGTGCCGTGGAAGTCGCCGTTCATCAGCCCGAGCACGCGCGAGTTGATCTCGACGACGGTGCGGAACTCGATTTCGTCCAGCGGATTGTCCACCATGTCCCAGCCGAAGAAATGGTCCTCGAAGCGCGCCGCCTGCCAGCCGATGGCCGGGTCGTAGCGCTTGAGCTGGAAGGAGCCGGAGCCGGCGTCGTTCTTCGACAGCCACGCGGTGCCGAGATCGCCGTCGGCTTCGTTGGCCTTCACCAACTCGGCATTGACGACATGGATTTCCGGCACCGTGGCAAGGAAGATCGCCGAGGGCTTGGAGAGGGTGAACACGACCGTCTTCGCGTCGGGCGCCTTGGTCGAGCCCGGCGCGACCGTGCCCTCGAACAGCGAATAGGCGCCCTTCTTCATCTCGAGTATGCGGTCGATGGAATAGACCACATCGGAGGCCTCCACCGGCGAGCCGTCATGGAACTTCGCGTCCCGGAGCGTGAAGGTGTAGGTCAGCCCGTCTTCGGAGATATCGACCTTCTCGGCCAGCCAGGGCTCCAGATGCGGAGGATTGTCGAACCAGCGCATCAGCCCGTCATAGAGGTTGATGCGCGAGGCGACGCGGCCGACATCGAAGACGGCATGCGGGTCCAGCGTGTCATAAGCGGACGAGTTGGCGAACACGAATTTGCCGCCGGCCGTCGCCGTGGTCGTCACCGCGCCGAATGCCAGCGCCGCAACGGCGGCGATACGGCAAAGACGGAATGCTTGGCGAATGAACATCGTTCCTCTGTCTCCCTGTTGCAATTCCCTTGAATTCCCTTGCGGCGGGACGGGCCCGCCTCCTCCCTGTCCCGGAGCCGTCCGCGAGCCAGCCCGCGGCTCTCAGCGATTCCACTGGAAGCCGTCTATGGTGATGTCCTGCCCGGTCACGAAGCAGGGCTCCACGGTGGCGAGGAAGGCCACGAGCTCGGCCACGTCGCGCGGACTGCCGGTGCGGTTGAGCGCAATGCCCTGGATCAGTTCCGGTTCGCGCGCGGCGATGACCGGGTTCTTCTGTGCGAGCTCGGTCTTGATGAGGCCGGGGCACACGCAATTGACCGCGATATGGGGCCCGAGCTCCTTGGCGAGCGAGCGGGTCAGGCCGATGATGCCGGCCTTGGCGGCGGCGTAGGCCACCTTCGAGACCGCGGCCGTCACGCCGCCGGAATAGGCGTTGAGCGAGGACATCGAGACGATGCGCCCATAGTCGCGCGCCAGCATGGCGGGCGCCACGGCCTGGATGTAGTTGAAGCAGCTCTTCAGGTTGACATCGATGGTCGTGTCCCACTGCGCTTCCGAGAGGTCGAGTATGCCGGTCGGCATCGGCCGCCCGGCATTGTTGACGAGCACGTCGATCCGGCCCCACCGGTCGAGCACGCCGCCGGCGACTTCCTTCGCGCGGCCGTGGTCGGCGACATCGGCCTCGAAAGTCAGGCAGGGGGCGCCGAAGCCTTCGATCTCGGCCCTGGTATTGGCCATTTCCGGCGCCAGGACATCCACCAGCGCCACGGCCAGGCCGCGCTCCGCCAGCGCATGGGCGCAGCCGCGCCCGATGCCGCGGGCGCCGCCGGTCACGATCGCCACCCTCCTGTCGAGTTCCGCCATGAGCCTCCCTCAGGAAGGGGAGACTGACTCCTCCCGGCCGGCGCGTCAATCGCATGGGCGGCGCGGCTTGCGGCGTCGTGAGGCTGGACTCGCGGCGTTTGGCGGGAAATGCTGCGGGCCATGCGGCCTGCGGGAATGACGGCCGCGGTCCGGAACCGAATCGGGGCGCCGTGTCGCAAGCAGCAAAGAAATGCCGGGTCGCCGTGGACATTGGCGGCACGTTCACCGATTTCTGCGTCTTCGACGAGGCGACCGGCGCGCTGCGCACGCTGAAGATCCTCTCGACGCCGGAGACCCCGGGCGCGGAGGTCATGCAGGGCATCGCCGAGCTGGAGCGGCGCCACGGACAACCGGCTTCCGGCATCGGGTTCTTCACCCATGGCACCACGGTGGGCGTGAACACGGTGATCCAGCGCCGCGGCGCGGCGCTGGCGCTGTTCACGACGCGGGAGTTCGAGGATGTGCTGGAGGTCGCGCGGCTGAAGACGCCCGACCCCTATGACATCTTCTCGCGCCGCCCGCCGCCGCTCGCCCCGCGCGAACGGGTCTATGGCATAGCCGAGCGCGTGCTGAAGGACGGCTCGGTCGAAACCCCGGTCGATCCCGCCAATGTCCGCGAGGCGGTGGCGAAGGCGAAGGCCGCGGGCGCCGACACCATTGTCGTCGCCCTCCTGCATGCCTACGCCAACCCGGCGAATGAACGCGCGGTCCGCGATGCGATCCGGGACGCCGCGCCCGACATGGCGGTCACGCTCTCTTCGGATGTCTGGCCCGTCATCCGCGAATATGAGCGCACGGTGACCGCCACCGTCGCCGGCTATGTGCAGCGGCGCGTGGCCGGCTATATCGGCTCGCTGCAGGCCGCGCTCCGCAATGCCGGCGCGCCGGCCCGGCCGATGATTACCAAGTCGAATGGCGGCATCATGGCGGCCGAGCTCGGCAAGACCGACCCGGTGGCGATGCTGCTCTCCGGCACGGCGTCGGGGGCCATCGGCGCGGCGGATGCGGCCGCGCGCATCGGCGCGGCGGAGGTGCTGAGTTTCGATGTCGGCGGCACCTCGGCCGATGTCGCCGTCATCCAGGGCGGCAAGCCGGCCTTCGGCACGGGCGAGCTGGTGGGCGAGTTCCCGATCTATGTGCCGACGGTCTCCGTGACCTCCATCGGCGCGGGCGGCGGCTCCATCGCCTGGGTGGACGATTTCGGCGTGCTCAAGGTCGGCCCGGAAAGCGCGGGCTCGGCGCCGGGCCCCGCCTGCTACGGCCGCGGCGGCGAGCGCCCGACGGTCACCGACGCCTTCGTTGCGATGGGGCTTATCGGGGCCGGCGAACTCGGCTACGGCGCCGTCAGGCTGGACCGGGCGGCGGCGGCGCGCGCGGTCGGGGGCATCGCCGAGCGCCTCCGCCTCGGGATCCCGGAGGCGGCCGAGAGCATTGTCCGGGTCGCGGTCTCCGGCATGTATCTGGAGGTCGCGAAGCTGATGTCGCGCCGGGGCGCAGACCCGCGCGCCTTCTCGCTGCTGGCCTTTGGCGGGGCCGGGCCGATGCTGGGCGGGCTGTTCGCGCGCGAACTCGGCATGGCGCGGGCGATCGTGCCGCCGACGCCCGGCGTGCTCTCCGCCTATGGCGGCCTGATCGCCGATATCCGCAATGATTTCATCCGCACCGCCTTCGTCGATCTGGATGCCGAGGGCCTCGCCCTGCTGGAGAGCCATGCGGGCGAACTGGAGGCCGAGGCGCTGGCCTGGCTGCGCGAGGAGCAGGGCTTCCGGGGCGAGGCGCGGCTCATCTGGTCCGCCGACATGCGCTATCTCGGCCAGTCCTACGAAATCGAGACCCCGGTGAACCGCGCCGACCTCGCCGCCGGCCGGGCCGAGGCGCTGGCC